>WNFM01347972.1_pt1 | contig 12072 bp, 12 predicted proteins | sample 5400271 | NCBI WGS metagenome assembly WNFM01 (sample SAMN13153352, study PRJNA577476) | soil metagenome | isolation source: 60 cm saprolite on Douglas fir-dominated hillslope | place: USA:California | collected 2013-09-17 | reverse complement strand
GGGCCGACAGCCGTCGGTCTGGTTTCTGGCAGCGGGATGTGAAAAGCGGACGCAGCGATGCTGTTGACCGCGGTTCTTAAAGGGTGAGAATTGGTTGCTGTGGCACTCGGACCAGTCGAGTATCTCCTTGCCGTTCTCCCGGCGCACCAACTGTAATGCTAGAGTAATAAGTTCCGAGCAAGATCGCTTCTGATCAGGACGCGAAGGGAAGCCGCGAAATGAATCGCCGCGCTTCGCTCGGCGCGAAGATCCCAAGCAGCGCCCCGTAGAGTACGCAGCCGATCACGATGAGGCCTGCGAGCGCCAGGCTGTAACCCACCGTCCGCACGAGGAGCGGGCTGATCGCCGCGACGGTGCCGGCCATCGCCAGCGACAGGCCGAACAGTGAACCGGTCGCGTCGGCCATCGCCCGCTTGGGAATGCCGCAGACACGCGAGACGAGGATCGCCGGATAGGGCATCAGCAGAAACAACCGCAACACCATGGCTAGGCAGACGGCGTTGAGCCCGAACGGCACGGCCATCAGCACGAAGAGCGAATTGGACAAGCTTTGGACCGTCGAGAGCCTAGCCTCCTCCCGCGGAAAGTTGAGGGCCATAAGCACAGCGCTGGCACCGTAGAAGAAGACCTGCGGCGGAACGGTCAGGAACATCAGCTGCGAGGCAAGGATGCCCGCCTGCCAGCGTTCGTCGAGCCAGACCGAAATCAGCAGGGGAATCGTCGCAGCGGCGCCGAGACTCATCGGAAAGCCGATGAGCGCGATATCGCGCAGCAGACGATAGTAGGCATTGCCCAAGGCTTCCTCGCCATGGCGATATTGGCGCAGATCGACGCGCGCGACGATCGCCTTCGGCGTAATGATGATCTGCGCCAGCGTTTCCGGGAACCGGCTTGCGAGCGTGAATAGGCCGAGATTCACGGGGCCGAGAAAATAGCCGATGATGACCCGCGGCAGCTGCGCGCTGAGGAACAACATGCTGCGCGAGACGAAAACATGGGCGGCGTAGGACCGGAGATCGCGATAGTGCGAACGCGACCAACCGAGGCCGGTGCCGCCCGTGGCGACCCAGAGGATCACGACCTCGGCCGTGCGCTGGATCAGGATCTGCGCGACGAGCGCCCACACGCCCACGCCGGCCAAGGCCAGGCCGACCGCGACGACGCCGCCGATCACGAGGCTGAGCGTCGCCCTGAGTGCGAGCGGTCGAAAATCCATCCGTCGCTTCAGCACCGCGGTCGGCGCCGACGTCAGCGCGGAAAGCGCCGGCAGGACGGACAAGACCTCGAACAGGAGGGCGAGGTCCGGGTCTCCGAACAGGCGGCCGAAGAGCGGGGCCAACAGGAAGACGGTCATCCCGGCCAGGATGGCGATGACGAGATTGCAGGTGGTCCCCGTTTTGAGATGCAGGGGCTCTAGAGGGTCCTTGCCCATCAACGCCTCGCAGGCGGCCTCAACCGTGACGAACTCGCAAAAGCCGATGAAAACCATGACGATCGCGAACAAGCCATAGGCGCGCGGTCCCAGAATCGGCGCCAGGATGGCGAACAGCACCAGCCAAAGCGCCTGCTGCGACACTTTTTCGACCGTGACCCAAAGGGTTGGCGACATCAGCTTTCGCATATCCGTAATATTTTCACCCAGTTGGAATTCCCCCCGCGGACACGCGGTTTGGTTCGTCAGCCGACCGGAAACTTCTCCAGACCAAGCCGCCATCGGTCGCTCGAAACAGAATGCTCGCTGACGTCCGGGCCGATAAGTGGGTCCATGTTCGATCCCATGATCTGGTACGCCGAACAGAATACTATGCTTGGGCGTTCCGTGACGATGGGAGTATAATCGTTTTTCCCCACAGCAGACGAACATCACTTATTATTCGATTTCGATTCATCACTTTCGAAATCATTGAAGATGCGACGTCCGGACCATACGCTCTGAGACAGATCTTCCAGAGCGTGTCGCCGGGCACGACGGTGTAGGGCGTATCGCGGAAGACCGCACAGCTCAGATCCACCGGCGGCGCGAGGACGTCCGCCCCCGTGGGCTGCTGCGCCGGCTGGAGCAGCGGCGTGGGCTCTGGGGCGGCCGCCGGCTGGGCGATCGGCGCGGGTGGCACGATGGGCGCCGGCCTGGCCGGAACCAAAGCGGAGGCCGGAATGACCGGCGAACCCGTCGCTGCCGATGCGGTCCGCGACATCTCGGTGCCGGGCGCGGCCGACGGACTGACTGCGGGCGGACTAACGGCCGGCTGACGCTCGCCCGGCCAAGTGGGGCGGCATCGACCGCGGGCGTGATCTGCAGTACCAGCGCCGCAGGTTTGATCGCCTGCTCCGGCGAAGGTTGGGGCGCTACCAAAACACAGGCTCTTTTGGTGCGATTTGCCGTTTCCGAGCGTTACCGGTTGATAGGCCAGAAATATGCGCAGCGCTCGTCGGGTTAGAAGCCAATCAAAACGACGTTGAATTCGTCGGCGCCTTCATGCGGCCGACCGACCGGCGGCCGCCAACCGATCGAACCGGGTCGGTACGGTCCGGGCCGGCGCTGCTCTCCGATTGCTGATCTGCGGTCACCCTATGGATCGACCGGCTATCATCAATGCTCTGGACATCAGCGTTTTGGGAAAATCGCTGGTCAGTGCTTTTTTAAAGCTCAATGAGAAGCTCTGGAAAGCCTTCCCCTTGTGGATGACCAGGCTTGGTCCAGTACGCGCATACGGAAACTGGCTACACGCCATAGCCTGTATGCGATCCAATCGGCAGTTCTATCTCGGGACGTTCTTCTTCCGGAACAGACCACAGCTTGAACTGGCGCGCCGTCATCATTCATTCGATGTTGCTCGAAGATACGTTCAGGCTGGCGTAACGAGACCGGACTGCACGGAACTCGCGATACTTCCGGCCGAACCGCTCGTCAGCCAAGAGACCGTTTGAAAATGCTCTGGCATACGTATTTTAAAACGTTCTTTTCCGATCAGATGAGAAAGCAGTCAGGCTTAAATATTACTGTGCTGGCATGCAGCATAGGAGCGGAAGTGTATTCAATAGTCTGGACACTTCGTTCGGGACAACCTGGCCTGAAAATGGCCCTCAATGCTGTCGACATATCGAAGGAAGCCTTGGAATTCGGGGAAAATGGAGTTTACCCGCTGGGAGGGGGCGGACTCACCGATGAGAAGATCTTCGCACGTGTGATACAGCTCCTTTCGGGTCTGGCCCGATAAGCGGATATATCCGACCCAGGAACTGATTTAGTAGAGGAAATTTCCGGGTTGACGCGGAACCTCCGAAGAGCTACCGGCTTTAACTTAACGGTCCGGAAAATAGCGGGATGCAACGCTGACGTAGCGAGATGCGAAACGGCATTTGGCTGACCTCTAGTGTTGAGGACGGGGTTTTTGACACCGATGAGCGATGCCGCCGAATGCCGGTTCTGCCATGGCCCCCTTGCCGAGTTCGTCAATCTCGGCATGTCGCCCCTTTGCGAGAGCTTTCTCACGAAGGATCAGCTCAATTCGGCGGAGCCGTTCTATCCCCTGGTCGCCTATATCTGCCGCGACTGCCTGCTCGTGCAGCTTCAGGAATACGTAGCGCCCGAGAATATCTTTTCGGAGTATGCCTATTTTTCGGGCTATTCCGACGCTTGGCTCGACCATGCGCGACGCTACGTGGAGACAATGACCGCGGGGCTCGGCCTCGGGCCGACGAGCCGGGTCATCGAGATCGGCAGCAACGACGGGTACCTGCTGCAGTACTTTGTAGAGGCGGGCATCCCGGTTCTCGGCATCGATCCGGCGGCCAACATCGCCGTGGCGGCCGAAGCGCGCGGCGTTCCGACATTGGTGAAGTTCTTCGGCCGCGAAACGGCGCGCGAGCTGGCCGCAACGGGCATCCAAGGCGATCTTGTTCTCGGTAACAACGTCTTCGCCCAGGTCACGGACCCGAGTTCCTTTGTCGAGGGCATTCACACCCTTCTGAAGCCGACCGGGGTCTGCACCATCGAGTTCCCGCATCTGCTCAAGACGATGGACGGCAATCAGTTCGACCAGATCTACCACGAACACTTCTCATATTTCTCGGCGCTTACCGCCGAGAAGATTTTTGCCGCGCATGGCATGCGCATATTCGACATCGAGGAACTATGGACGCATGGCGGCTCGCTGCGAATTTTCGCATGCCATGCTGGCGACGAGACCCACCCGACCTCCGCCGCGGCGTTGGCGGTCATGCGCCGCGAGATCGATGCCGGCTTGGACCGTCTCGAGACCTATGCGAATTTCGGCGAGCAGGTGCGGACCACCAAGCGCAAGCTGCTGAGCTTTCTGATCGAAGCAAAGAATGGCGGAAAATCGATTGTCGGCTACGGCGCGCCCGGCAAGGGGAATACGCTGCTCAACTATTGCGGCGTACGGACCGATTTTCTGGATTACACGGTCGACCGCAATCCCCACAAGCAAGGCAAATATCTGCCGGGGACCCACATTCCAATTTTCTCTCCTGAAAAGATCGCAGAGACAAAGCCTGATTACGTCCTGATCTTGCCGTGGAACCTCCGCGAGGAGATCATGGCCCAACTCACCTACATCCGCAGTTGGGGTGGCGAGTTCGTCGTGCCAATCCCGGACGTGTCGGTCCTATAGGAGGGGCCGCGACTTGCTTCCTCTCCTTCTTCCGCAGCAGCAAGGGCCACTGAAGCTGCTTTGCTTAGGGGCCCATTCCGACGATATCGAGATCGGCTGCGGCGGAACAATTCTGCGCCTCGCTGCGGAGGTGCCGGATCTCCTCGTTCGCTGGATCGTCTTCAGCGGCACCGCCACTCGCGAGACCGAGGCCCGAAACAGCGCGGCCGATTTCCTCGAAGGCGTCGCTGAAAAGCGGATCGAGGTGATGGGATTCCGCGACGGGTACTTCCCCTTCCAGGGCGCCGAGATCAAGGACCATTTCGAGGCTCTCAAACGCGATTTCGATCCGTCGCTGGTCCTGACCCACATGCAGGGTGATGCTCATCAGGACCACCGTCTCCTGGCCGAGCTTACCTACAACACCTTCCGGAACCACCTCGTGCTCGAGTACGAAATTCCGAAATACGATGGCGATCTCGGCAATCCCAGCTTCTTCGTCCCTCTGACCCGGGCACAAGTTCGCCGGAAGGTCGACCTGATCAGCCGTCACTTTCCGAGCCAGCATGGCCGGAGTTGGTTTTCCGACGAGACCTTCCAGGGCTTGGCCCGGTTGCGCGGCCTCGCCTGCAATGCCCCCGAGGGGCTGGCGGAGGCGTTCTACGCCAGGAAGATCGTACTCTGATACCTGCCGGCGAAGCGCGCGCCGCTACGAGGCCGGCGAAGACAGCGCATCGGCCTCGAACGCCGGCCAGCGGAGATCACGCTCGCTGATCATCGTCACGGGAAGCGGCCATCGAATGCCGAACGCCGGATCATCATAGCGGAAGCCGGCAGCGGCCGGGGGGACGTGGAAGGCCGAGATCTGGTAGGCGACTTCTGTATCGTCCGTAAGGACCTGAAAGCCGTGAGCGAGGCCTTTCGGTATATAGATCGCGCGATGCTCCGCGGCGGTCAGCTCGAACGCCTCCCATCGAAGAAAGCTGGGCGAGCGCGGCCTCAGATCGACGATCACATCGAAGATCGCGCCGCGCACGCACCGGACGATCTTGGTCTCCGCATGCGGCGGTCGCTGGAAATGCAGGCCGCGCACCGTGCCGCGATGCCGGTTATACGAGATGCTCTCTTGCGCGACCTCGATATCGAGCCCCTGTGCCGCGAGTTCCTGCCGGCACCAGACGCGCGCAAAGAAGCCCCGTTCGTCTTCCTTGGGCTCGATATCTATCAGCCAGAGGCCTTCGATGCCGGTCGCGCCGAAGATCATGAAAGCTTTTCCTTCCCGCTGGCGAGCTCGACGGATGGCCAAAAGAAATCGGCATCGATCTGCCGGGTGGCGAGCAAATGAGTCAGCTGCTTCAGCCGGGTGAACGCCCGGAAGGAAAACACGTCTTCAGTCATCTGCACCCGCTCGAAGATTTCCCGCAGCTGCCGGGCCCCGTGCGCGGCCGACCAGCGGCACTGAAACTCGGGCAGGTGACGGTGGATCTTGCCGAACGACGTGCGATAGCTGCGGTTGTCGGCGCTCGGTGGGCCAAAAGTGACGGCACAGCCGTCAAAGACTTGCCCGACGATGTTGGCGATTTCGCGAATGCGGTAGTTCTGCTCATCGTCACCCACGTTGAATATCTCGTTATGGATCGCCTGTCCTCGACATGAACGAGCGGCCGCCACGGCGTCCCATCGCTCGTCATCCTGATCTCCCTGGTCGTCCAAGCGAATCCGGCCAGATTATTGAGAACGATATCGAACCGCATGCGCGGGCTCGCGCCGAATGCCGTGGCGTTGCGCAGGAACACGGGCGAGAAATCGGGATCGGCCAGCGCTCCCACATCGCGCTCGACCAGGACCTTGCACCTCGCATAGGCAGTCTGCGGCTCGGGCGCAGACTGCTCGTTGCGCTCGCCGCCATCCGCGGCCGCGCCATAGACGCTGCACGAGGAAGTATAGACGAAACGGGAGACGCCGGCTTCCTTGCACGCCCGCGCCAGCGCGACCGAGCCGAGGTGGTTGATATTGTAAGTGGTGTTCTCGCTCAGCTCCGAGAGTGGATCGTTCGACAGCTCGGCAAGATGCACGACCGCGTCGAACCCTTCGACATCCTTCGGCAAAATCCGCCGCACATCCTTTGTGACGGTGAGCGGACGCGGTCGAGGATCGTTGTACAGCCAGCCCTCGCGGTAAAATCCGCAATCGAGGCCGACAACCTCGAAACCCTGCTCCAACAGCCCCGGCCCGAGAACGGAGCCGATATATCCATCGACACCGGTAACCAATACCCGCATTCCCGCCATTTTTGCCTCGCAAAAAATTAAGCTTCAGGAATCCGCAACCCCACGCTGTATTGCCTTTTTTGCGCCGTGGGTTCGTGCCGCGTTCAGCTCTTTTGCATCGGGCGCAGCAAGATTTCAGCTATTTCGCTGGTCCGCGGGAGCTGCAGCAGAAAGAGGACAACCCTCGCCACGTCAGACGGCTGAATCAGCCGGTCCGGTGGGTAGGAGCGGCCCTCCGCTGCAAAAATCGCGCGCTGCCGTTCGCTCGCCGTCCGTCCGAGGAAAACAGACATCACACGCACGCCGTCGGGGTTGACTTCATCCCGCAGACTGTCGGCAACGGCCTTGAGGGCATGCTTCGTCGCGGCGTATTGGCCAACCCCGGCTGTCGCTTTGAGCGCCTGGGTGGAGTTGATGAAAACGATCTGACCCTTGGCCTCGATCAGCGACGGCAGCAGCGCCTGAAGCAGCGCATAAGGACCGACAAGGTTGGCGGCGATTTGACGCTCGAATGCCACGCGCTCCCGCGAACGCTCGTAGGTCCCCGAGCTTAGGACGAGCACATCGAGGCGGCGTTTGGGCGAAATCTCGGCGGCAATCCGTTCGACGGCACCTTCGGCGGTCAGGTCCGCCGCGATGTAATGGCATTTCCCTCGGGCATCCTCCGGCGGAGGGATTTGGGCCAGCCGCGGGATACTGCGACCCAGCATGAAAACGTCGGCGCCGTCTCGGAGGAGCCCGAAGGAAATGGCGCGCCCGATATCGCCAGATGCGCCGGCAATCAATGCCACCGTATTGTCCAGGTTCATGGGTTTCGTCCGGACATTGTCCGGATCGGCTCGAGCAGCCCGGCACCGACAAGCGCGTCGGCAGCCGCGCGAATTGCCGGGAAGGAAAGCCCGGCGCGCTCGGCCATGTCGAGCAATGAATGTTCACCGTCGGCCAGGTTCAGGACCCACAGCAACGCCATCTGGTCGCCCCCCGCCGTACGCTGGCCGCCGACCGCAGCGTAAAGCCCGCGTCGACCGAGCTGCGGCTCGCCTTTCGAGTTGCAACTGCGGTAGAGAGCCTCCCCTTCGATGACCGCCACGATCCGCCGCAGCACGGACAGCGAGTGAGCAAGACATTCCGGGCGCAGCAAGGAGAGATTATCGGCCGAGCTATGATATTCCGGATACTCGCCGTTGGGCGTGCGCGTCAGGCAGCCGACCGGCAAATTGAAGCCGGGGGAGCAATACTGTCGCTCGTCGTAGCCGAACGGCACAAATGCCTTGATCCGATGCGTCTCCGCGTCGTGCCGCAGCACATGCGCGACGATCCGGTCGATCGCCGCATTCCCTCTCCGGCTTTGCTTGTAGGTCATGCCTCCGGAATCCCCGAGGCACGAGAGGACGAGACCGTGAACGATCCGTCCGACCTCATGTTCGTTGTGCGCGAGCCAAGTGAGCGCCCCGATCGTGCCCGGGATGAACAGAAGGCGATAGCTGTGGCGCGGCCGGAGCGTCTGGATATGACGGGCCAGCATCGTCGCCACCGCGATCCCCGAAAGATTGTCGTTGGCAAGCGACGGGTGGCAGATATGGCAGGAAAGGAGAACCGTATCATCGGTTTCACCGGGGATCAGCAACTCGCCATAGCTCAGATGACCGGGCGCAAGATCGGCGTCGATGACCACGCGGTAACTCTCGTCGTCCAGGCTCGACATCTCGCGATGGGTGAGGCAAAAGCCCCAATTTTCAGAGTAATAGGAGGTGCGGTAGGGAATCCAGTCCGGTTGATCGGGTAAGGTATGGAGATGCGGGCGCAAGTCCGCCAGCGGCATGATCGTATCGATCGGCCGGCTATATTGCATGATATGCAGGTTGTTTTTGGCGAAATCCACAACGCGCGTGCCGTCCTGACGCGCTACATAGGCTTCCCGAATGTTCCATTCGTACGGAACGGTCCAATCAAGGACTTTGGTGCCCGACGGAACCTCATTGACCTTGAGCGGCACATAGCGCTGGAGGAGCTCCAGGGTCTGGCGCACGCCGTTGCCGGTGATGCTTCGGCAGATCGGGAAAAGCTCCTCGATCAGTGCCATCATGGTCCGGCCGTCGGCCTCGCCGCCGGAGGGTGAGGCCCCGAGTTGCGCCATCGTTCCAAGTCCCATGCTAACGCAATCCCCCTGCACTGGGCGCGCCGGCGAGACGGCTCGATCGCCTCACCGCCGAACTGCGCGCGACGGCCAACCGCCTCCGGCCGATGCCCCGCTATTCTCCACCAAGCTGCTCCAGAACTTCATTGGGGCTGCCGCGACGACCCTCGGATCCCGCCGTAGGTCCCCCAAGGGCTTCGATAACAATGTCCAGCCATTGCCGGCGCCCGGCATGCTCCTCGGCCCATTTCCGTCCGCTCGCGCCGATGCGGCGGCGAAGCTCCCCATCGTTCATCAGCCGCTCGATCGCACTGCACAACCCGGCAACATCACCCACATCCACCAACAGGACATTATCGCCATCGATGATATCCGGCCGGCCGGCGTAACCATTATCCTTCGATCCCGTCACGATGGCCGGCTTTCCCATCGCCATCACCTCGACCAGCGTCGTCATCCCGGCGCCGATCGGATTGTCGTAGAGCGGTATGACAATGGCGGCGGATTCCGCATAGAGGCTCCGGACAGCGCCCATTTCCATATGACAAATTTCTGCGTTGGGCGGAATTGACAGATCTTCCACTTCGCTCTTGTGAAGCGACCAGGGCGAGCCGGGATCAATCTTCAGCTTTATACCCGGAAGCCTCGCCGCCGCCCGGAGCAGGGTTCCATAGTCGCGAAATTCCCGTCCTGCGGAGCAGATCTGCCGTTCATTAACGACCTGCGCAACGGCGGCACCAAAGAACTTGGAGTCGACGTAGCCGCATGCCTCGATGTGAACCAGCTTATCCTCGGAAATCCTCAGCCGCCCTCGGCCCACTTCGTATTGCCTTCTGGCAAGGGTGAAGATCTTGTCCATGCTGTTATGATAAAAAATTACGTTTGCCGGGGAAATAGTAAGCGGTCGTGACGTGACGCGGGCGCCGCGAAAGCGTCGAGATCAGCATGGCGAACGGCAGGCCGACGATTTCGCCGTGCGTCAGCACGGCATCGTACCGGCGACAGCGTTGAAATCCGAGCACTGCCAACGCCCAATTGTAATCGCAGAGACGTCGGACGAGGCGGACCACCCAGCCACCCTCCTGCTCGACCGAATGCCAATCCAGAATATCCGCTTGTCCGCCAGGTTCCGTGCAGACCGCTTCGGCCAGCGCGTCATAATCCGCCTGCGGCCGATCGCCTCTCCGCACCGCCTCGTGGCGGTCGTCGGCAAGTCTGTGAGGTATGAGCAGCAGGACCTTCACGGAGCCAGTCTCCTTTGTGACTGGGTGATCACGAATAAGAAAGAGCGGCAAATTAATTCGAAATATCGTGGACGCCCCCTTTGCACAAATTTCACGGTTATTCGCCGCGATCGCTCCGTACCGCCCTGAACTTCTGTCCGCTGCACCAACTGTAGGTGCGCTTTATCACCCTGATTCGCTATTTATTTGCCACACTTCCCACGGTGGGTGACCACCTTCGTAAAGATTGTCCAGTTGCTGCTTGTCCTTGAACGTGTCCATGGAGGCAAAAAAGCCGTCATACTCATAGGCAGCCAACTGACGGTGTCTGATCAACCGCTGGAACGGCTCTATGACAAGTTCGTCTCCAGGTTCCATGTAGTTGAAAATCTCCCTCTTCAGGACGAAAAACCCTGCATTGATGCGCACGCCGGACTGGGTTATTTCGGTGATGCTGGAGACAAGACCATCGCAATCCGTCGTGGCGAGGTGATAGCTCTGGTTGGGCTTGACGCTCACGAAAGTCGCAATTTTGTCCCGCCGGTGGGCAAAGTCGAGATAGCGGTTGAAATCGAGATCGGTCAAACCATCAGAGTAATTTGCTAAAAATTCTTCTTCAGACCCGAGATATTTTTCCACCATGAGCAACCGCTGCCCTATATTCGAGCGAGCGCCGGTCTCAGCAAAGGTAATATTCCAATCATTTATGTCACTATTGGCAAGCTCTACTCTCTTCCCACCATCGGACAACACAAAATCGTTCGAAAGACACTCACTGTAGTTCAAAAAGAACTGTTTGATGAGATCGCCTCGGTATCCAAGACAAAGAATAAAATCGCGATGCCCAAAGTGAGCAAAATATTTCATTACGTGCCACAGGATCGGTCGGTACCCGATCGTCACCAACGGCTTCGGGATATTTTCGGCGTAATCCCGCAGCCGCAATCCCTGGCCGCCACAGAATAGTACCACCTTCATTTTAACCTCCCGCAGTTTATTCATAACTCTCTTTATTGTGCTGGCATCACCACTGTCCTCTGCATAAGTGGCAAACGCGGAATCGTTCATTGAGTTTCCTGCCAATCGCGCAATAAAACACAGGCTCTTTTGGGAGAACACAGGCTCTTTTGGGGCGATCCGTCGTCTGGAGCGTTACCGAGAGCTGGCCCTGCAATCCGAACAGTCGGTTAGGCTATTCCCGTCGATGAGCAGGACGGGTTTGGAGAAGGGCGTGTCCGGCTATATCGGCGATGGGCTCAATCGCTGGCCTGCCGTGCACCGCCTCGACGCCGCCCGCGTCTACCGGCTTGCGCTCCAGCGCAAGCCGCCGGAGGGCCTTATCACGCCATCGCCGAGGAGGGGTGCCGTTCAAGAAGATTGCCCGCATGATCGGCCGCCGTTTGAACCTGCCGGTGGTCGCGAAGTCCCCCGAAGAGGCGGCCGGGTATTTCGGCTGGTTTACCCCGTTCGCGAGTGCGGATGTCCCGACCTCGAGCGAACGAACCCGGGCGTTTCTGGGCTGGGCGCCCAAACAACCCGGGCTCATCGCCGATATCGACCAGCCGAGCTATTTCGGGTCCTGAAGAGACCAAAACCAAGCGACGATGCGGACGATCCAGTTCCCACCGTCGCCTGTCACTCCGGTCGAGGCTTTCGGGGCCTCAACTGATGACGGTAGCCGAATGAGCATCCGCTTTTCGGAACCTGAACTTTGATCGAGAACGACGGAGATGGGCGCGGGACGGCGACGGGATCGATGGCACAGAACTCCTCGACGGTGAGGTCGAGGAGTTCAAATGATCGCTACACCTCTGTGCCCTCAGAGAGCG
>WNFM01296566.1_pt1 | contig 12072 bp, 10 predicted proteins | sample 5400271 | NCBI WGS metagenome assembly WNFM01 (sample SAMN13153352, study PRJNA577476) | soil metagenome | isolation source: 60 cm saprolite on Douglas fir-dominated hillslope | place: USA:California | collected 2013-09-17 | reverse complement strand
CAGGCGTAATTGCATCTCCAAGCTCCCCAAGACGTCTTCCAGCGTCCCCGAACACCGAGGTCCGGAGACATGCCGGATTTCATGAGCGGGTGAATTGGTGCTCCCCGCGAAGCGACAGGTCAGATTTCGTCATTTCTCCAACCTACGATTTCCTTTGTACGACACGATCTTGAATCCCGGGTCCAGTACTGCGATCGCGTTGTCCGGGATATCCTTGTAAATGACCGCGTTGGCACCAATTTTTACGTTGTTCCCGACGGATATTTTTCCGAATACCTGCGCGCCCGGGGCGATGTATACGTCGTCACCGATTGTCGGCACTCCCGCTTTCTCGCCCTGACCGGACAGGCCGATCGTGATGTGTTGGGAAAGATTGCAGTTCTGCCCGATCGTGACGCCCGGCGCAATGATGATTCCGCCAAAATGGCCGATGTAGAGGCCCGGACCGATCGTCGCCGAACGTGGAAGCTCTATTCCCCACATGATTTGTACGAGGCCATTCAAGACAAAATAGATCGGCTGCAGCAACAGCTTCAACAGAGCGGGTTGCGAGTCAAATCTGAAAACGATCACCGCTTGCACTCCGGGGGAACGCAAGCAGTTCAAGGTTCTGCTAAGTCTTCCCCCTTGCAGGTACCCGTAGGTTCGCTTGATATCCGCTCGCAATGCTCCGCTGGCCTTCCCCATGCCTATCGCCTCGAGGCAATTCCGGGAGTCGGCATAACGACTCCCCCGGATCAGCAGGTGATTTCGCTGCACAGGACGACTTCGCCCTTGAGCCGGGCGCGCCAAACGATGGTCGACGACGGCTGTTTGTCGTCGAACCGCCTCGACACCCAGCCGGAGATCGGCGCGCGGCTGCCGTAATAGACGCAGGAGCGGCCCCCTTTGAAATGGGGCAGCCGGATGATGAGGGTTGTCGCCTCCTGCCCGACCGCGTATCCGTCCGTCACGCGATCGATCCGGCAGCGTTCACCGCAATGAAAAAACAGCTCGATATCGTGCTCGCCCGCCATCTCCAGGCTGTCTTCGATCACTACGCGTCTTGCCGCCTTGTTCAGAGCAATCCGCCGCTGGTGCATCACGGGGTCGGCGAGCTGCGCGTATCCGTCTTGCCAGCCCTCGAACAAGTCCCGCTCGGCAGTGCTCGACCAGAGGCTGCAACCGGCATGCGCTTTCCTCAGCCACATGAAGTTTCCGCCCGACTGCGATTGATCCCTTGCGTCCACTCGCAGGGTGTTATGGGCCGATGTACCGCGAAAATAGGCGCGCCACGGACCATGCGTGTGATAAGCATAGGTTCCGGGATCGATCAGGAACTCCAGGCCGCCGACGGACAATGTAAATGCGAGGGCATCGGCATGCCCGTGCGCAGCGATGCTCCGGTAGCCCACCGGCCCCGCATCGGCGATCAGGCGGATTTCACGGTCGGTCTCGAAGTCGCAACCGAGAATGTAATAGCCGCCCTCCGGAAATGCTCGCCGCGGCGGAAGCCGCGTTTGCGCCGTGCTTTGCGCCTGAAACAGCGCCTCGGATTCGCTGCCCAGAAGCCAACGCGTCTTGTCGTCGAGTGCCCCTGCCTTGAGCTTGAAATCGCCTCTCCGAAACAGGATTGCCCCGGTGGCGAGCAACGATCGATAGAGGGAGAAATTCCCTCCCTGGGCAAGCCTGACGACCATTCCGTCATCGGCGTCGCCGAACATCGGAACATTGCCCCCCGCGTCCATTATCGAGCTCAGATACTCGAGCATCGCCTCGATGCGCGATTCGTACGCGTGGGAGAACCGCTGTCCGCTCGCCTTGCCCGCGAGAAGGGAGAGCAGAAGGAAATCCAGAACGAACTGCTGGTACGACACCGCCTGTTCGCGATTGACGCCGTCGGGGGCGTTCTGCAGCAGCGCTTCCCTTTCGAGGATCGCCTTCGCCGCCGGTAGCCAGGCGCGCACGCTCGACCAGTGAGGCCAGGTCAGGGCGGCGACGAACAGGCCGGCCGCCTCACCGATCAGGTGATTGTTGGCCGAAGAGTGAAGCGAGAAGTAGCCGCGCACGAACTGCGCATGCCGATGGACTGATTCCAGCCAGCGCTGCCGGAACCGGGCGCTCTCGGTGTCTTCGAAGAGCTGCGAGCGCGCTCCGCCGAGAAGTTGCCAGGTGACGGACCAGTTGATCAGCCGGATCGCCGCCTCGAGCGCGCTCGACCAGTTGGGGCCCCTGCCGTAGGGGCACGAGGTGAACCAGCTCTCTAGGTGCTGCCGGATGACGCGGAAATACCGCGCGTCGCGGCTAAGGGCGTACGCCTGCGCCAGCGTCACCAGGTGCAGATGCCGGTTGATCTCCCAGAGATATTTGATATCTCCGACCAGCTCGGGGTTACGGTGGTCGAGCAGCTTGCTGAAGCCGAGGGGTGCTTCCACGCCCGTCTTGGGATCGCGATTCCAGCGTGGCGGCGAGCCGAGTTCAACGTCCCGCAACGCAAACACATCCAGTTTGCCCGCCGCGATACTGTCGGCGGCGGCGAGGTAGCGCGCCGCGTCGACGTTCACCGTGGCATGCACCCAGGGACGAGGCGCCGGCGCAAGATCCGGCGTCGGAACGACCCCAGAGCCTAGCAGTCCGGCGCGCTCCGCATGCATCGACAACGTGCGAAAAAGGCGATGCAAAACCTCCATGGGCGTCATGCAGCGCAGACGGTTGAGGCGCCAGCGGAACCCCCCCATCATTTCCGTGGCCACGGAAGGGGATTCGAGTCGGAGTCCGGACTCTACGAAGTCATCTCCGGGCATATCGTCGGTGCCAGATCTTCAGATTGAGGAGTGTCCACAGCAACTTTCCGTCAGCATAGGGAGGGGCTGTTGACGATCGCGCCTCGACTGCGGGAGGCGACATAGTCCGATCGGATCAGCTGATCCTGACCGGGTAGCGCGCCGGTCCTACGTCGGCCCCGACCTCGAGAACTGCCTTCCCACGCGGATTTCCATGATGGCCATGCGCCTCAAGCCAGGCAGGCGCTGTACAGTTTGCGGAAATCGTTCGCGAGCCGTGTCACCGTGTACTGCTCCCGTACCCGTCGCCGGGCCGCGTCAGCCATTCGTATCAGGCGTTCACGGTCGTCGTCGAGAGCGGCTACGGCATTCGCCAGCGCGCCCGCATTCCTCGCCGGCACAAACAGCCCGTGTTCCCCGTCTCGCATCACGTCGGGAATCGCGGCGACCGGCGTGGTGACGGGAACGCAGCCTGCCGCCATCGCCTCCAGCAGGGAATACGGCAGCCCTTCGTTGTGCATCGTCGGAAAGACAAACAAATCCGAATCCAGCCAAAGCCGGCATTTTTCTTCTGCGAACACGCTGCCGAGAAACCGCACGCGATCCGCGAGACCCGCCCTTTCCAAAGCGGCTGTCAATTCGCTTTGATCCGGACCTCCTCCGGCTATGGAAAGCTTGAACTGCCGTCCGGCGCGCTTCAGTTCCGCAAGAGCGTCGATGAGTTCGAACAGCCCTTTGCTGCGCACGAGCCGGCCGACATAGACCAGCTTCAGGGGTCCGTCGGTGTTGTACCGACGCATCTGATCGGCAAGCCCCACCGGATCGATTGCATTGGGGATCAGATGGACATTTATCCGTGAATCAAATGCCCGGTAGGCAACCAGTTCCGCGCTGGACAGAACGGTGACCACATCGCTCGAGACGAGAAAGCGGCGCAGGAGCCAGATCAGAAAGGCGTTTCCCCGGAAGAAATCCTGCGGCATCGCTCCGCCATGGATCTGGTTCACCACGCGCCGGCCGAGGAGCCTGGCAACGATCGAATACACGAGATCCCGCCAATAGGATTTCGGATCGAGCGAAACGTTCATATGAACGGCCTCGGTGCCGGTTCGCAGCAGGAAAAACGCGAGCTGGAAAGGACTGAGCGTGAACCGCATCGCCTTCCGCAGAGCGTTCTCCCGGCGTCCCTCGCTACCAACCTGGAAATGCAGCAGGTCGTAGTCCCGTGCCAGATCGGAGGCAAAAAGCATGCGCACGTGGGTCGACACGCCGCTGACCGCGTCCAGGGACGGACCGAACACGACGACCTTTCGCTTGGTCGAGGCCACGGGAGCGATCGCGCCGGCCGCGGACCGTGCAGGGTTCATGCCGCAGCCGCCAGCGTGCCCAGGGAGCGGGCGAAGTCCGCCTTGACCCTGTCGACAGCCGCCTCGCTGCCGTCGTCGTCCACAAACAGCCGGTGCCACATTTCCAGGGCGAGCATCAGCCAGATCCCCTGCTCCCGGTCGACGCGACCCTGGACATGGTCGCGCACGATGCCGCGCACCACATCCGCGTTGTAGTAACCCCGGTCAAGGCAGCGCTCGGAAAGCAGCACATCGTTGATCAGGCCGCGCCACGGCCCGACGAACCAGCGGGTCAGCGGAACGATGAAACCCACTTTGCGGCGGTAGATGGTCTCGCGGGGAATGTAGCGCTCGGCGAGGCGCTTGAGGACGATCTTCGAGCGCAGCCCGTTGACTTTCAAATGTCGCGGGAGGCGCGCGGCGAACTCGACGAGCTTGTGGTCGAGGAAGGGCACGCGGGCTTCGATACCGGCTCCCATGCTCATGCGATCGCCTTTCACCAGGATGTCGTCCACCAGGCGGGTGTGGATGTCGCAGTAGAGGAAGCGGTCGAGCGCGTGGCGGCTGTTGCAGTCATCGACGACGGCGTGAAACGCCTCGACCAGTCCGCCGTCACCCACTTCGCTGCGCATCCTATCGGACAGCACGCGGGGTTGAAGCTTCGTGTCGAAGCCCCCGTACCAGGACGCGAAGCGGTGCGTGACGTCGGTTATCGAGAGAATCTCCGCCATGTTGCGCAGACGCCGGCCGTTGGCCGGCAAGCGGCCGGCAACTCCGCGCAGGAGACGATCGCGGGCCGCGGAGGGCATCCAGTCGAGCGCCGGCGCAAGCTGCTCGAACACGTATTTGGAGTAGCCGCCGAACAATTCATCGGCACCCTCTCCACACAGCATCACGGTCACGTCCCTCTTCGCCTCACGGCACATGAAATAGGTCGGGATCGCAGGCGGCTGCCCCATCGGTTCGTCATAGATCCAGGCGAGGAAAGGCAGCTCCTCGGCAAAATCCTTGAAGCCGACCGTGATTTCGCGGTGATCCGTGCCGTAGCGCTCAGCCACTTGTCGCGCGTATCGGAGCTCGCTGAACTCGGGGATATCGAAGCCGACGGAGAAGGTTTTCACCCGCGTGGGATCTCCCTTCTCCCGGCGCAGGGTCTCCATCAGGGCGACCACGATACTGCTGTCAACGCCCCCCGAGAGTTGCACCCCCAGCGGCACATCCGACATCAATTGCATCTCCACCGTCTGCTTCAGCAGCACATTCAATTGTTCCGTCGCCTCTTCGAGGCCGACCCGCTCGGATTGGTAGCGGACATCCCAGTACCGCAGCGGCTCCGCCGTCGGGCCGCCCTGCACGCTGAACTCCATGCAGCATCCCTCCGGCAACCGCGAGACTCGCTCGAACATGGTGGCCGGCCGGGACACGTACCGGGTCACCAGGACCTGAGCCACGCCCGCGTGGTTGACCTTGCGGTCGCGCAAGGCCGGATGGCGCAACAGAGACTTCATCTCGCTCGCAAACAGCAACGCATTGCCATCGCTCCACCAGTAAAGCGGCTTGACCCCCATCGGATCGCGCGCGAGCGAGAGGGTGCGTTCGACGCTGTCGTAGACGGCGAAGGCGAAGATGCCCTGCAAACGCGCCGCCAGCCCGCGAAGACCCCACTGCTCGTAGCCATGGACCAGAACCTCGGTATCGCTGCGGGTCTTGAAACGATGATCCTGCGCTTCGAGCTCGGTACGCAGGGCAGCGTAGTTGTAGATCTCGCCGTTGAAGACGGTCCAGATCGTCCCGTCCTCGTTGCACATCGGCTGGTCGCCGGTGCTCAGATCGATGACGGAGAGACGCCGGTGGCCGAGCCAGCAAAGATCCTCGGCGGAGCGCCACTGGCCTTCCCCGTCCGGTCCCCGCCGGCGGATGGCAGCCAGCATCTCCCGGGCGACCTCGGCCGAAATCGGTGCCGATTGCTCCGGGCGCAGTCTCAGATAGCCGGCGATCCCGCACACGGCATCACTCCGTTTCGATCACGTTGGAAAAAACTTCCGCGAACCCTGAGTTCACGGCGATAAGGGACTTGGTCAACCCGAATGCCCTTTCCTCGAGGATTCGGGCTCCTTCAAATAGTCGCGTCATTTCCTCCTTGTCCAGCAGATGGAAATCCGGGTTGGCGGTCTTGACCCAGAACAGGTTGGTGAGGCGCAATGTGGGGATCAGCAGCCGCCGCGGCAGCCAGCCGATAAACGGCAGCCAGGTATGGCTTTCGATCGGAAAGTGCCGGTTGGGCGTCTGTACGAAATAGCGCTTGCCCAGCCTCTTGATCTCGTCGGCAAACGCCTTCTGTCTCTTGCGCGATGCAGCCCGGAATTCGCGGCTGGAGCGCAATTCCCAGACGATGGTTTTGGGAACAGTCACATGCTCTATGACCGATGAGCAGTACACGATGTCGAAGAACCCGTCCGGAAACGGCAGAGCTTCCCCTTCGCCAATGACGACAGGCGTGAATCCAAACTCCCTGCTGCCTTGCGCCACGGCTTGCGCATCGATATCGGCGATATGGACATTTCGTGGCCGTACCGGCGTGCCTTCGAGCACGGCTTTGATGGCGGCCCCGGTTTCCGACCCTAGATCCAGTATCTTGGTATCTTGATCAAGTGAGAAGAGATTTCTGAATATCGCCGCACGTCTCTCTCTCGATCGCCTGGAGAACTGTCTCTGCAGAAGCGTGACCGGATCCATCCCATAAGTTTGCCCCTGACTCATCGCTGCCCGCCCGGGGATCCGTCGCTTTTCCCGCCCGTTCCCGCATCAACGTTGCATATCACGCCTTTGAACTTGCCGTTCTTGGTTCGGGGAATCGCGTCGACCAGCCGGATCTCCAAGGCGATCCCGTCGCCCAGGCGGTAGCGGGCATTGTTCCGCAAGGTTTCTCTCGTGCGGCCGTTGAATCCCACGGAAGGCACCACCAGGATCGTCAGGGCATCGAGGCGATCCTGGCGGATCTGAGCTTCGAGTATTCCTTCCACACCCTTGAAAAGATGGTCGAGGCGGCCGATCGAGCGCCCTCCTGCAAGTTTGATCGAATCGTCGACTCGGCCGACGATCCGCTCTATCAGCGGGAACGACCTTCCGCAAGCGCAGCGCTCCTTCGGGGGCGCGGGACGCACGAGATCTTCGCAACGATAACGGATCAATGGCATCGACGCGTTGTTGAAACCGGTGCCCACGAGCTCGAACAAGCCATCTTCAGCCGGCAGCATCTCCACAAACGAATAATCGGACAGGAGGTGATGACGACCCCGCTCGCAGGTACCGATGGCGGCGACGCGCTCGAACTGACCATACCAGTCGAACACCCGGCAGCCGAAGGCGGTTTCGACTTCCCGGCGCCTGACATCCGAAAGCGTTTCGGATGAAGTCACGATGCCTCGCAGGGAATTCCCGCGGTAGCGGACCCCGGTGCTCAGCATCCAAGTGGTGAGAAAACCGATGGAAGACGGGTAGGCCTGGATCACCACCGGATCAAAGCGAGCGAGTGAATCGAGGTAGGCGGGCGCCGCCGATTCAGACAGATGATACGAAGAAAGCATCAGCATGTTCTCGGCCCGATTCAAGCGCCAGTAAGGCGGTTTTTCCTGGGTCGCGGGCACGATCATGTCGCCTCGCATCCACGCCCGCCGGTCGCCTCGACGCAGGCCCGCCCAGGTGAGCTGCCGCCAGATGAATGCGTTTTCCCGGTTGATTGCGGCCAAGTCCTGATACAGGCTGAGCGGTGCTCCCGTGGTACCGCTGGTGCTTCCCGAGAACAGCGGTCCCTGCTTTCTCTGCGAGATGAGCGATCTGCCGCCTTCGCGCACATCGGCTTTGCTTATGAAGGGCAGCTTCGCAATGGCTCCGGGAAATTCGAGCTTCTCGAAATCCAGATCCAGAAGCCCGTACTTTCTCCGATAATACGGAACATCACGCACTGCGGACTCCACGATCATCCGTAATCTCCGGGATTGGAAATCGCGAAGCTCCCGCTCCGACCACCATTCGCTCTCATGAGCTTCCGCGCTCAGAGCCTCAAATGCAAAAATGAACAACTCCTGTGCCCAGGTCGGGCTGTGGCGGTATGCGAAGGAACTGGACATAAGAGCTACGATTTCCGCCCGGCCGAAATGTGACGCGACCGACGTCAGTCGCAATGCCGCCCGTGCACCGGACGCCGAACCCTGAGCGACCCGACCTTGGCCCTGCGCTCCGTTCCGTCCGGCTGGGACGTCACGGCGTCCAGCACGCCATCAATCGATCGACTACCGCTTTCCGGGCCAGCCGGTTTGGCTCATGGGGTGACATCAAACGCATCGATCAGGATCCAGCGATCCGTCGAAAGAAGATTCTTGTCGTTCATCACCTGGATCGTCAGCGTATGAGTTCCGGGAGCCAGGCCACTTACCGAGAAGTCGGTGTGCTGGGGTCCCTCCGTCCGGAAGTACGTATCGAAGTCCTCGACGAACGCTCCGTCCAGGAAGATGCGGGCGATCCCGCACTGGGGTCCGCGGGCGCCGATCCAGCTGATCCCCGTTCCGGTGAAGGTGATGGTCGCTTGCGCGCCCGCGATATTGGATTCAGCGCTGGCCCCTTCGCTGTATGCCTTGTCCCGATTGCCTTGGATCCAATCCGGGCCGTAAGCGATGGCGGGATCGGTATCCTGGTGGCGCGTTCCCGACGTTGTCACGTCGAAGGCATCCACTACGATCAAGGCATTCTGCGAGGCCGCGTTTTGCTGGCCGGTCCCTTCGATCGTCAAGGTATGGCTCGCATCGGCAAGACCCGTCGCCGTGAAGACGGCCGCCTGGATTTGTTCCGTGGGCGAATACAGATCGACCTCGCCGACGAGGACGCCATCCAGGGATACGCGAGCGATCCCGCTCTGGGTTCCGCGAGCGCCGATCCAGTCGATCGCCGTGCCCGTAAACGTAAAGGTCACTTGCGCGCCCGGAGTCGTCGACACGAGAGCGGCGCCGGCGCTCCACGATCTGAGCGAATTGCCCTGAGTGAACCCGTGGGTAATACTCGGGATCACGGTAACCACCGGATTGTCCTGAACCCAACCGGCGGTGTAGGCGACAGAGGGATCCGTTTCCTGCAAGCGCGAGATCGTCGCGGCGGGCACGTCGAACGCATCCACGACGACAAGGGCACCCGTCGCAGACGCGTTTTGCCGGCCTGTGACTTCGATCGTAAACGTGTGGCTCGCGTCAGCCAGGCCGGTAGCTGCGAACATCGGTACCCGGATTTCCTCGGTCTTTGAATACGTATCGACCTCTGCAACGAAGACTCCATCCAGGAATACGCGAGCGATTCCGGTCTGGGGCGTACGGCCGCCGATCCAGCTGACCGAAGACCCGGTGAAAGTGAACGCGGCCTGCGCACCCGGCGCAGTCGAGACCGCGGCGGTCCCGCCGCTCCAGGTTCTGCTGGCGTCGCCCTGCGTCCACCCGACCGTGTAGCTCACGGACGGATCCGTCTCCTCGACGCGCGCCAGAGCCTGAGGCGAAATCCAAGCCAGGCCGAACGTTGATATCAGGGCTGCCGCATAGGAACGCTTTGCAATTTTCAACATGGATCGACCCCTTTGCCGGTTGTCACCAAACCAAGGGGGATTGTGACCATCCAATATTGAGAGTCCGCGATTGCCCAGCAGGCCGATTGAACTACGCCCGATGGAGGTGGCTTTTGGTCCCGACATCGCCGAGGGGTTCGCACATACGCGTCGACAGCCCGCGCTAACGCTGGGCGCGACCCATTCACGAGCTCTAAAGAGTCGGTCGCAGCGTCGGTTGCGGGGTCGCTCCCCGGGAGTTCGCGGCGAGCCCCGGGGAGCCGTTTGCAGCCGTCAATCGCGCGGGGGGGTACCGAAGGACCTCTCCCGCGAACTTCCTAAGCCACCGCTACGCGCCCCCAAACATGGCAGGGCACGAACCTCCGAAGGATCCCGTGGTCGAGGGGTTGGGCTTGTGGAGTTGGATGTTTCCGCCTCCGGGGCCCGAGCCGCCCAATGAGTGATCCGAATCGAATTCGGTCGTATAGACGGTGACGCCGAATTGCCTCAGCCGGATCATGAACTCATCATCGCGGCCCGGTTCGCCGTTGTCTCTGGCTGCGACGACCCAATCGACGTCACCGAACAGATTCGTCCTCGCCGTGCCGCAGATGAAGCGGGCCCCAATCGGCCGGCCTTTGTCGTCGGTACTCGAGTCGATCTCTATGTACGCAGTGATGCTGGTCCAGTGAACGTTCAGGCCGATTCCATGGTCGATGTACTCCAGATGCCCCCAGGTCGGCGAGCCGTCCTTGCATCCGCCCCCGACGCCGAAGTTTGCATTGGCGCCGCTATCGCGGATGATGAAGCCGCCGCCGGTCAGGAAGTCGCACACCCAGGCATTCGCCGAGCCGCTCGCGAGCGTCAGCGCGAGCGCCGCGACTCCAAACGCATAACGCGTCCAAATTCTACGCATTGTTATTCCTCCAATCGCATTGTGAAGATTCGGTCATCGCTCAAAGGTCTCGGCGCCTCAGTAGCTCGCCTGGACCGCTTTCGCGCTCCCGCCGCTTAGACCGGCCATCGCAGATGCGACTGCCACGTCCGCGACGCCGGAGACGATCGCGTGAAGCGCATTCACGACGATGGTGCCGTCCCGCAAGGATTGCTGCTCGTTGACCACCAGCAAGCCTCCGGGGATGCCGATCGTCTGGTTCGGAGCTCCGCTCACCCAGATTGGCACCCCGTTGATCGCGAGGCCGTCGATATTCGAGGCGCCGATGGAGCTGCCCACGACTGCCGTGGCCCGCGACATCACGAAGTCGGCGCCGATGCTCGTTCCGGCGACGTTCAGGGCGAGGGCGGCGAGCGAGGCTTCGGAATCGATTTGATCCGGATAGCCGATCGTCATTGCGTGGAGGGTCTCTCCCGTGAGCAGGGAGGGGATGCCTCCCGTCACGCCCGACGCCTGCAGGGCGTTACTCGTCCCTGCAACCAGCGTTCCGGTGTCGCCCAGCACCGCGGTCGAACCGAGGAGGGTGCCCACCGGCCCAGGGGTTGGCGTCGGAACGGGGAGAGGGAGAGGGAGCTGCGCGCTGCTCACTACAGGCCACACCAGCAAGCCGCCGAGGACGCCTGCGGCCAAACCCAAACGGAACGAAATTCTGTGACGCATAGTAACCTCCTTGTTTTCAGTTTCGCGCTGCCTGGAAAGATTCACGTTTCCTCCTGCGGTGAGAACCCTGTGCAACAGATTATTTGCACCCTATTACAGAAGTTAAGCGCTCAAGTGAGCCGTGTAGCTCAGCCGAGCATGCCTCGATCGAACTAAGCTCTTCGGCGTGCTTCTATCCTTCATGGGCTGACGTCGAAGGCATCGACCACGATCGAGACACCCAACGAGGCCGGATTCTTCGACCCCGTCACTTCGATGGTCAGCGTATGGCTCTGGTTGGTCAGGCCCGGTAACGTGAAGACGGTCTTCTGGGGAGCGTCCGTAGGCGCAAACGTATCGAGCGGGTCCGCAACCACGTTTCCATCCAGGATGACTCGAGCGATCCCGTTCTGGGGCCCCATGAAGCCGATCCAGCTGACCGACGTCCCCGTGAAGGTGAACGTGGCACGATCACCCGGGATCGTCGAAACGGCTGCGGTCCCCTCACTGTACGGATGGTCCCGATTGCCTTGCAGCCAGCCTGCGGTATAGCTGACGGCTGGATCGGTCTCCTGGCGGCGGGTTCCCGACGTGATCACGTCGAACGCATCCACGACGACAGTGGCCCTCATAGCGGCCGGGTCCTGCTGGCCGGTCACTTCGATCGTCAAGGTATGGCTGGTGTCGGCGAGGCCCGTGGCCTTGAAGTGCTCCGCCTGGAATGTGCTGTGGTGGGCCGGGTCAGGCGACGGAGCATAGGTGTCCACCTCCTTCATGAAGACTCCA
>WNFM01322550.1_pt7 | contig 12075 bp, 9 predicted proteins | sample 5400271 | NCBI WGS metagenome assembly WNFM01 (sample SAMN13153352, study PRJNA577476) | soil metagenome | isolation source: 60 cm saprolite on Douglas fir-dominated hillslope | place: USA:California | collected 2013-09-17 | reverse complement strand
CTCGGCGTGGCGCAGCTCGTAGTCCCACTTCATGAACTCGCGCAGCATGCCGCCCTGGTCGAAGTGCTCCTGCGCCCAGTGGATGTAGTTGTTGCGCGCGCCCGGCAGGGCTCCGGATTCGGTCAGCGGCGTGCGCCCCGCGGTGAAGAGCAGCGGAATGTTCATGCGCGAGGCGTTGATCAGGCCGTTTAGCGCGTTCGCCGTGCCGACGCCGACGTGGACCATCATCGCCTGCGGTCGTCCGGTGAGCATGGTGTAGCCGTGCGCCATTGCGACGCCCAGATTCTCGTGCGGCACCAGGACCGGCTCGGGCAGGCGCCAGCCGAGCGCACGGCCCTTCGCGTACGCCTCCGCGATGGGCGCGAAATCGGTGCCGCCGTTGGCGAACAGATATTCGATGCCGCGTGCCCCGAGCAGGCCGAGCCAGGCCTCGGCCGCCGTCTCGGGCTTGAAGGAAACAGGGTGGTCCGGTTTCAAATGCGAACCCTCTCTTGTCAAATCGCGCTTGACATGCTAGCTTTGCAGAACATCTGCTCATCATGAATTGCGCGCAGCGACTCGTCGAGATGTTTGGCAGCCAGGCGGACGTGGCGCGCGCCTTCCAGCTCGACCGTGCGGTCGTCCATCACTGGATGAAAACCGGCTATGTGCCGGCACGCTGGGCCGGCGAAGTCGAGCGCGTCACCCAGGGCCGGATCAGCTCGGCCGACGTCATCAACGAAGCAAGTGTTAAGAACCCGGTGCGCGTGAAATCGCGCCCCGACGACGCCCCATTTGGTCTTTCCGAGAGCGATCCCATGACCCAGTACGCCCCTGCGAAGCGCATCCATTCCTTCCATCCGCCGCAGCGCACCCTGATGGGCCCCGGCCCGACCGAGATCCATCCGCGCGTTCTCACCACCATGAGCCAGCCGGCGATCGGCTATCTCGATCCGGTGTTCGTGGAAATGATGGAGGAGCTCAAATCGCTTCTTCGTTATGTGTACCAGACCAAGAATCCGCTCACCTTCCCGCTATCGGGCCCGGGCTCGGTCGGCATGGAGTACTGCTTCGTGAACATGGTCGCCCCGGGCGACAAGGTGATCGTGTGCCAGAACGGCGTGTTCGGCGGCCGCATGCTGGAAAACGCCATCCGCGCCGGCGGCAACCCGGGCGCGGTCGAGGACAAATGGGGCGAGCCGGTCGATCCGCAGAAGCTCGAGGACGCCCTGAAGAAGAACAAGGACGCGAAAGTGGTCGCCTTCGTGCACGCCGAGACTTCGACCGGCTGCCAGTCGGACGCCAAGCTCCTTACGCAGATCACGCACAAACACGGCGCGCTGGCGATCGTCGACGCAGTCACCTCGCTCGGCGGCACGCCCGTCAAGGTCGACGAGTGGGAGATCGATGCGATCTATTCAGCGAGCCAGAAATGCCTGTCGTGCACGCCGGGCCTGTCGCCGGTATCGTTTTCCGAGCGCGTGGTCGAGCACGTGAAGAAGCGCAAGGACAAGATCCACAGCTGGTTCATGGACATGAACCTGCTGCTGGGCTACTGGAACGCGGGCACGCGCACGTACCACCACACGGCGCCGACCAACTCGCTGTTCGCGCTTCACGAGGCGCTGCTTCTGATCCGCGAGGAGGGGCTGGAGAACTCCTGGGCGCGCCACACGCGCCACCACCTTGCGCTCAAGGCCGGCCTGGAAGCAATGGGAATGAAATTCCTGGTGGAAGAGAAATACCAGCTGCCGCAGATGAACGCGGTGATCTGCCCCGAGGGCGTGAACGAGGAGGAAGTGCGGCGCACGCTGCTGAACGAGTTCGGCCTGGAGATCGGCGCCGGCCTCGGCCCATTGAAGGGCAAGGTCTGGCGCTTCGGCCTGATGGGCTACAGCTGTCGTCCGGACAACGTGATGCTATGCCTCTCGGCGCTCGGCTCGGTGCTGAACGACATGGGCCTGCCGGTGCATGTCGGCGATGCCGAGGCGGCAGCGCACGGCGCCTACGCGCAAATGCACGTGAAGGACGCGCAACGCAAGAAGAGGGCTGCCTGAATGCAGTTCACGATCGACGCCGACGACGAATTCCTGCGGGTAAAAATCTCGGGCAGGGACGCGGATCGTCCCCCGTCCGAGGTCTGTGCGGCCGTGTTGAGCGAGAGCGCGAAGCTTGGGCGCGACCGCATCCTGATCGAGCTCGACCAGAAATCTCCGCTTTCGGCCACCAGTCAGTTCCAGCTTGTAACCCGGCTGCCGGAGCTCGGGTTCACCCCTCGCCACAGGATCGCCCTGGTTCACAGCACGCCGGAAATGCACGAGGCCAATCAGTTCATCAATCTGATCGCGGAAAATCGCGGCATTCAGGTGCGCAACTTCCAGGGTATTGAGATCGCGAAGGACTGGCTGCGCGAGGAAGCCGAAGCCGCCTGATCAGGCAGGCGCGGTCGCAGCCGCCGGGCTGTCCCAGCCGCGCAGAAAGCGCTCGAACTCGGAGGCCGGCAGCGGCTTGCTGTGCAGGTAGCCCTGGTACTGGTCGCTGCCGCACGATTGCAGGAAGCCGAGCTGCGCCTCGTGCTCCACGCCTTCGGCGACTACCTCCAAGTGCAGGCTGTGGGCGAGGGCGATGATCGCGCGCACGATCACCGCGTCGTTGCGGTCGCTCGACAGGTCGCGGATGAACGAGCTGTCGATCTTGAGCGTATTGAGCGGAAAGCGGTTGAGGTAGCTCAGGCTCGAGTAGCCGGTGCCGAAATCGTCCACTGCCAGGTGGATTCCCATCTGGCTCAGCCGGTCGAGCGTGATGAGCGCCGCGGAGGCGTTCTGCATTACCACGCTCTCGGTGATCTCGATCTCGAGGAATTTCGGGTCGAGGCCGGTGTCGCGCAGTGTGAGCGCCACGCTGTCGGCGAGATCGTCGTGGCGCAGTTGCGCCGCCGAGATATTGATTGCCATGCGCAGCGGCGGCAGGCCCTGATCCTGCCAGGCCTTGTTCTGCCTGCAGGCCTCGCGCAGCACCCACTGGCCGAGCGGGATGATGAGCCCCGTTTCCTCGGCGAGCGGGATGAAATCGGTGGGCATGATGAGGCCGCGCTCCGGATGGCGCCAGCGCACCAGCGCTTCCATGCCGGTGGTCGCGCCATTGCGCACATCGACCTTGGGCTGGTAGTGCAGTTCCAGCTCGTGGCGCTCGAGCGCCTTGCGCAGATCGTGCTCCAACGTGAGGCGATCCGGGAAGAACGTGCTCATGTTTGGCGTGAAGAGCTGGAAGCCGTTGCGCCCGGATTTCTTTACGTGGTACATGGCGGCGTCGGCATTGGTGATGAGCGTCTGGGCGCTGTTGCCGTGGTCGGGAAACAGCGTGACGCCGATGCTGGGGGTCACGCACAGTTCGCGGCCGTTCACCTGCAGCGGTGCGCTCACCAGCTCGACGAGCTTGTGCGCCACCAGCCTGGCGTCGTCGTCGTCCACTACGTGGCGCAGCAGCACGACGAACTCGTCGCCGCCGAGGCGCGCTACGCTGTCTTCGGCGCGCATCGCGGAGCGCAGCCGTTCGGCGATCGCGCGCAGCAGCTCGTCGCCGACGAAGTGGCCGAAAGAATCGTTGACCGGCTTGAAGCGGTCCAGGTCGACGAACAGCACCGCGCAGCGTGTCCCGGAGCGCCGGCAGCCGCCGATCGCCTGGCCGATGCGGTCCTCGAGCAGCAGCCGGTTCGGCAGCTGGGTCAGGGAATCGTGCAGCACCATGTGCTTCAGATCGGCGTTCGCCTTCTGCAGCGACTTCGCCATGCGCGCAGTGCGCGACGCCATGCGCGCGTCGAACACCGACAGGACGCGCGTAGTGGAGAGAACCATGAAGGTGATCAGCGCGATAGTGCCGGCCATCCAGGAGTTGTCGACCAGCGGGCCGGTGAGGCAAACGGTATCGGGCGCGAAGTTCGCCGCTGCCATCGCCGTGTAGTGCATTCCCGTGATGGCAATGCCCATGATCACCGCCGCCGCGTACTTCGCGTAGATCATCCAGACCGAATCGGTGCGCAGCGTGAACGCAATCCAGAGGGCGGCGAGCGAAGCAGCGATGGCGATGACGATAGACGCGGCGAACAGCGCCGGATCGTATTGAATCGGAGGCGAGGTCTGCATCGCCGCCATGCCCGTGTAGTGCATCGACGCGATGCCCAGTCCCATCAGGACTGCGCCCCACAGCAGGTTTTTCGGGGCAAGAGTGCCGCGGCTCACCATGTAAAGCGCAAAGCCCGATACCACGATGGCGATCAGCATCGACAGGAGGGTGACCGGGACGTCGTAGCCCATCGGGATCGGCAGGCTGAATGCGAGCATGCCGATGAAATGCATCGACCAGATGCCGGTGCCCATCGAGAAGGCGCCGCCCAGGAGCCACAGCCTCGCGGCGCGTCCCCTGGAAGCCGTGATCCGGGAGGCGAGATCGAGCGCCGCGTACGACGCGAGCGTCGCGACGAGCACCGACAGCAGCACCAGCCAATAGCTGTACGTTCCCGACACCCGGACCTCCCCCCGATTGCGTCCCCGATGTTAGCGACGCCCCCGGGCCGGGCCTATGCCCGCCGCGTCAGATATTGCAAGCCTTGGTAAAACTTCGTCCGGACCGCGGAAACCCTGGGCTTACTTCGCCGCCTTCGCCTCGGTGGCGAAGCGCTCGGCAAGCTGCGGCTGCGACGAATAGCGATCGAGCGTCGGCTGCATCTTCTCGCTGAGCGCATCGAGCCGCTCGCCGGGCGCCGGGTGGGTCTTGAACATGAGCGCGAGGCCCGAGTCCCCCGGGTTCATCGCCTGCAGGGCCTGGAGCACCGTCGGCAGGCCGTAGGCGTCGTAGCCGCCGCGCGCAGCGATCACCACGCCCAGCCGGTCGGCCTCCAGCTCGTCGGACTTGTCCAGGCCGCGCGTATATAGCTCGCTGCCGAAGGAGATCAGCTTGTTGCGCGCGTCCGAGCGCTGGTCCTTCATTGCCAGCGCGAGGGCGTCGCCGGCAAGCGCGGTCTGCGCGCCTTTCTGGATCGCCTTGAGATGGTGCTTCTTCAGCACGTGGCTGATCTCGTGGGCGAGCACGCCGGCGAGCTCGGCCTCGCTCTTCATGCGTGCAACCAGGCCGCGGGTCACGAAGATGGTGCCGCCGGGGACCGCGAAGGCGTTGAGCTGCGGCGCGTCGAGCACGCCGAAGTGCCACGGCAGGTCGGGCCGCTCGGTCTGCGACGCGAGCCAACGCCCGACGCGGTTGACGTACTGCTGCAGCCGCGGGTCGTTGACGAGCGGCGCCGCACCGAGCAGCCGCGCCGCCATGTCGCGCCCGATCGCGACCTCGTCTTTCTCGTCGATCTCCAGCGTCGCCTTGCCGACGTTCTTGACCGAGTCGACGAGCTTATTGATGTTGATATTGAACTGCGCCTGCGCCGGCGCGGCGGCGAGCAGGGCGGCGAAAGCGATGGGCAATCTCATGGGTAGTCCACCTTCCTTGCTTCCAGCTTGCCGCTCGCGGCGAAGCTGCTGGCGGCGCCCGGGTTGGCGGAAAAGCCCTCGAGCTTTTTCAGTTCCGCGTTGTTGGGCTGCGCGGTCTTGATCTGGTCGGCATCCAGGCCGCGCACGCCGGTGGTGACCTGGGTGCCGCTCGTGCCGGTGCGGGCGACATTGAAGAGCTGCGATATGCCGCTGTCACCGGTCTTGGCCGACCCCGGCGTGCCGTAGCGCAGCGAGAGCATTTTCACCCAACCTTCGCCCGCCGGCGCCTTCACCCGGGTCCAGCCGCCCTTGCGCTCGAGCGCGTCGACCGCGGTGTTTTCCGGAAGCTGCGCCACGGCCGGTGCATCCGTTGCGGGCTCCTGTTTCAGTTCGGTCGCTCTTATGACTGTTGCCGGCTCGGCGGCGCACACGATCGGCAGCAGGAAAACAAATAAGAGGAGAAATCTCATGGCTTGCGCCTTGGCTCGAAGAGCTCCACCGGCTGTGCCCGGCCTTTCACCGGAAAGGTCCCACATGATACGAAATCGAAGGCGTCCGCGCACTGCTCCATCGTATCGCGTGACACCAGGATGCGGCGCTTGGCGTCCTTGGTAAGCCCCTCGATGCGGCTCGCCAGGTTCACCGTGTCGCCGATCGCGGTGTATTCGCGGCGTTTTTCCGAGCCGATGAGCCCAACCACCGCCGGCCCGGAGTGCACGCCGATGCCGACATCGAAGTCCGTGGCGCCCTCGCCGAACTCGCGCTTGAACACAGCGAGCGTATCTGCCATGTCGAGCGCGCAGGCCACTGCGCGGCGCGCGTGGTCGCGGTCGTCGAGCGGCGCGCCCCACAGCGCCATGATGCAGTCGCCGATGAACTTGTCGAGCGAGCCGCCGTGGCGGAACACCACGTCCACCTGCAGCGAGAAGTAGCGGTTGAGCAGCGCCACCACTTCCTCCGGGCGGCGCTTCTCGGAGAGCGAAGTGAAGCCCCGGATATCGGAAAAGAGCAGCGTCACCTCGCGCTGCTGGCCCGCGCCCTCGATGCCGCCGCGCTCGATGAGCTGCTTCACCACCTCCGGGTTCACGAAGCGCGAGAACAGCGTCACCGCCTCGCGGCGCGCGCGCCTCTCGCGCAGGTACTCGGAAAGAGAAGCCGCTACGTAGAAAGTCCAGCCGGCAGCCAGCGGAGCAAGTATTGGAAGGAGCAGCAGTCTCCCGGCCGCGAGATACGAGCCAAGCAAAAGCGTTCCGGTGACCAAAACCAATACCACCCCGGTGAGGCGCGCGTCGAGTTTGCGCTGGAAAGCGAGGTACAGCAGGAATACGAGCACGATGCCGATCGTCGCCGGCCCCCAGGCGTCCGCGTAGCGCATCTGGCGGCCGTTCTTCAGGTTCTCGATGGCGGTGGCGAGCATCTCCGAGCCGGGCTGGGTGTTGGACAGCGGCGTCACGCGCAAATCGCCAAGCCCGGCGGCGCGTGCGCCGATGACGACGATCTTTCCCTTGAACTCGTCGGCGGGACGCGTGCGCTTGGAGCGGTCGAAGTCCTGGTAGAGATCGACGAACGAGACATTGGGGAACTTGCCGGCCTTGCCCCGCCAGGCCAGAACGAGATCGTCCGTGTTCGGCAGCGGCAAACCGAGATCCATCGCGATCCGGGCCGGCAGCGACGGCAGGTCCCAGCCCCCGACGCGATGGCGCAGCTCGTAGCGCCTGCCGACGCCGTCGGAGTCGGCGAGGAAGTTGATGGTGCCCGTGCGCCACAGCCTGGGCGGCAGCACGAGCGGCGGAATCACTGCGATGCGCGCATCGGGATCGGCATTCGGACCCTTTATCAACCCAAGCAAAGGCGCCAGCTCGACGGCCCTGGCTCCGTCTTTCGAATCGAGCCGCACCATCGGGTAAAAGATGTTGTCGTGGCGCGAGGCCGCTTCGACGAAGGCCGCGTCGCTTTCCGGGCGGAATTTGTCGGGCTCGGAAAACATGATGTCGAAAACGATGGCGCGCGGTTTTTGCGCCGCCAGCCCCTCTATGAGGGTCGCGTAAACCTCCCGCGGCCATGGAAATCGCCCGGCATCTTTCATGTTCACCAGGCTTTTCTCGTCCACGTCGACCAGCACGACGTCCGGATCGGGCGCCAGGGTCGCCGCCTGGATGCGCACGAAGTTGTCGAGCAGCCGGTTCTCGAGGGGGCTCAAAACAGGAAACAGAAAAACTTCCAGGCCGAATACCGCGAGCACCGCCAGGCCGATGATCGCCAGAGTCCGGTTCATCGAGCGCTCATTCTATTTCCCGGCGAGCACTTCGCGCAGGGCGTGGAACAGGTCGATGCTGGCGTCGATTTCGTCGCGATTGATCGAGACGCTCTCGACGTTCACCCCGAGCGGCAGCTTGTCGGCGTAGGGCTGGTCGAGGATGCGTCTCAGGTTGTCGCAGCAGATCTCGATCGATTTCGCGAGCGGGCGTGCGGCGTCAAGGATGGCGCGCTCCGTCTCGGGCGCGACGTTGACCCCGAGCCAGCGGATGAAGGCGAGGGTCTTCTCGCGGCCGCAGGGCGAGAAAGTCAGCACCACGCGCCGCGGCTCGACGCCCGCGCCGCGGCAATCGCGCAGGTAGTCGCGCAGCAGGCGCTGCGTGGGATGCGCGTGGTACACGGTCTGCGAGATGAAGTAGCTGCAGCCCCCGAGGCCTTTCGCCAGCATGCGCGCCGACTCGCTGCGCTGCATGCTGTGGCGCTCCGCGATCACCACGCCGCCGACGGTGAGGCCGGAATTTGATCCCCCCTCCGGCCCGGCGGCGATGCGGATCGCGCGGGACAGAGCCATCGGGTACTTCACGCCGGAGGTGGGCCTTCCGACCACCGAAAGAAACTCGATTGCAAAGCTCTTTCTTGTTTCGACCAGCCACTCGCGCCACGCCGGCTCGGTCGTCGTGCCGAGCGCCTTGTAGGCGATCGCCGGCCTGCCCGAGTGCGCCGTCAGAAGGCGCGCGTAGCGCCGGGGATCGACGGTGCGGGCGAAAGGAAACGGGCGCGGCTGGTGCGTGCGCCCGGCCTCGTCCTGGATGTCGTAGACGACGACGCCGTCGAGGGGCAGTCCCGAGATGCGCGCCGCGAGCTTTTCCACCGCGGCGCCGATCTGGTCGTCCGGAGTCCCGTGCCGCGGCGGCGTCGTGCCGTAAAGGAGAACGCTCTGCGCCGGATCAAGAAGCTTTGACTTCAGATCCATTGACGTAGGGCTTGAGTGCCGCGTAGACGGCGCGATTCGCCGGAGCTTCGATGCCGAGCTCGCCTGCCATGCGCACCACCGCGCCGGAAAGCCAGGGCGCCTCGAGCTTGCCGCCGGAGCGCAGATCGCCGAGCATCGAGGCGATCATCTCCTGCGGCAGGCCGTCGACGAAGGCGAGGGTCTTGGCGACGAGATCGTCGGGCAGGGCGACGGCGCGCTTTCGGCCCACCTCCCAGGTCTCGCGCATCGTGGCTTCCAGCAGCCAGCGCAGGTCGGGGTCGCCTCGCACCACGCCGATGGCATGGCGCGTGACGGTGGTGGTGGCCGACAGCGCGACCAGCAGCACGAACTTTTCCCATAGGACTCGCACGATGTCGTCCGCGAGCTCCGACTCGATCTTCGCGTCCTTGCATGCCGCGAGGAACGCTTCCGCGCCCTTGCGCTGGGAGGGATGCAGCGCGCCGAAGCGCAAGCGCGCCATCGGGCCGGACTGCACGATCACGCCCGGCTCGGCGATGCGCCCCGCGATATAGGCGGCGCCTCCCATGATCGATTTTTCGGGGAGGATTTTCTTGAGGCGGTCGATGGACTCGACTCCGTTCTGAAACGGGATGACAAGCGTGCCGCTTCCGACGACGGGACGCAGCTGCTCGGCCGCGGCCTCCGTGTCCCAGAGCTTCACCGCGAACAGCACCACGTCGGCCGCGCCGGCGTCCCTGGGGTTCTCGACCGCTTTGACTTTCAGGCGGGCGTCGCCGAGCGGGCTTCGCAGCGAAAGCCCTTCCTTCTGCAGCGCGGCGAGGTGGCGGCCGCGCGCGATGAACGTGACGTCGTGCCCGGCCTGCTGGAGGCGCGCGCCGAAATAGCCTCCCACGCCGCCCGCGCCCATGCAGGCAATCTTCATCTCAGTACCGGTAGTGATCGGTCTTGTACGGGCCTTGTTTCGGAAGGCCGACGTACTTCGCCTGCTCGTCGGTGAGCTCGGTGAGCATCGCACCGAGCCTGGAGAGCTGCAGCCGCGCCACTTTCTCGTCGAGGTGCTTGGGAAGGATGTAGACGCCGACCGGGTACTTGGCGGTATTGGCGAACAGCTCGATCTGCGCCAGCACCTGGTTGGCGAACGAGGAGCTCATGACGTAGGACGGGTGCCCGGTGCCGCAGCCGAGGTTAACCAGCCGGCCTTCGGCGAGCAGCAGGATGCGCTTGCCGTCGGGAAAGATGACGTGATCCACCTGCGGCTTGATGTTGTCCCACTTGCAGGCCTTGAGGCTGGCGATGTCGATCTCGTTGTCGAAGTGGCCGATGTTGCACACGATGGCGTTGTTCTTCATGCACTTCATGTGCTCGTGCGTGATGACGTGATAGTTGCCGGTCGCGGTGACGAAGATGTCGGCCTTGTCCGCCGCATAATCCATGGTCACGACCTTGTAGCCCTCCATTGCCGCCTGCAGGGCGCAGATGGGATCGATCTCGGTGACCCAGACCTGCGCCTGAAGGCCGCGCAGCGCCTGCGCCGAGCCCTTGCCGACCTCGCCGTAGCCCGCCACCACGGCCACCTTGCCGGCGATCATCACGTCGGTGGCACGCTTGATGCCATCGACCAGCGACTCGCGGCAGCCGTAGATGTTGTCGAACTTGGACTTGGTGACCGAGTCGTTCACGTTAATCGCGGGAAACAGGAGGCGCTTCTCCTTCGCCATCTGGTAGAGGCGGTGCACGCCGGTGGTGGTTTCCTCGGTGACGCCCTTGATGTCCTTGCCGATTTTCGAGTACCAGCCGGGTTGCGCTTTCAGCTTTTTCTTGATGGACCCATAAAGGGATATTTCTTCCTCGCTGGCAGGCTTTGACAGCACCGACGGATCCTTCTCGGCCTTCTGCCCGAGATGAACCAGCAGCGTCGCATCCCCGCCGTCATCGAGGATCATGTTGGGACCTCTGTCCTCGAACTCGAAAATCTTGTGGGTGAATTCCCAGTACTCGTCGAGCGACTCGCCCTTGTAGGCGAATACCGGCGTGCCGCCGGCCGCGATGGCGGCCGCGGCGTGGTCCTGGGTCGAGAAGATGTTGCAGGAGGCCCATCTGACCTCGGCGCCGAGCGCCTTCAACGTCTCGATCAGCACCGCGGTCTGGATCGTCATGTGCAGGGAGCCCGCGACGCGCGCGCCCTTGAGGGGCTGTTTTGCGGCGTACTCGGCGCGGATCGCCATCAGCGCCGGCATCTCGGACTCGGCGATCGCGATTTCCTTGCGTCCCCAGTCGGCGAGCTTGAGGTCGGCCACCCTGAAATCGTTCAGCTGCTTGCTTGGTGCATTCATCCTGGTCTCCAGAAAGCAAAAGCGCCCGCACCGTTTCCGATGCGAGCGCCGTTGAATTTAGCTGAGCCTGACCCCTGTCATCCACTCCAGGGACGCAACGCTCCTCAGCGGGGTGGATTATACCTCGCAAGGTATGCTATTGAGGAGACGTTCATGGCGACAAGACGCTTTTTGTTCCTTGTGGCTGCGGGTCTCGCTCTCGCGGCTTCTCCGGCCGCCGCCCAGCCTGCCGTGGCGTTGGCCGGGCGGGTAACTTCGGCCGAAGACGGCGTGATGGAAGGCGTGGTCGTAAGCGCAAAGAAGGCCGGCGCCAGCGTCAGGATCAGCGTGGTCAGCGACGCTCAGGGCCGTTTCAGCTTCCCGCAAGCGAAGCTTGAACCCGGCCGCCATTCGCTTCGCATCCGGGCGACCGGATACGATCTTGACGGCCCGGCGTCGGTAGAAATTGTTCCGGGCAAGACCGCCTCGGTCGATCTGAAGCTGCGCAAGGTCCAGGACATCACGCCGCAGATGACCAACGCCGAATGGCTCGCGAGCTTTCCCGGCATGCCCGACCAGAAGAAGTTCCTTTACGGGTGCGTGGGCTGCCATACGCTGGAGCGCGTGGCGAAATCGAAATACGACGCGGCCGGCTTCATGCAGGTCATGAAGCGCATGGCGACCTACGCGAACAACAGCCACATCGAGCGGCCGCAGGTGCGCGTGGTTGCGCGCGACCCGATGCGCGACTTCGGTCCCGACTCGGACCGGCAGGCCGCGTACCTCGCCACCCTCAACCAAAGCTCGGGCTCCTGGTCCTATCCGCTGCAGACGCTCCCGCGGGTGAAGGGCAAGGGTACGCGCGTCGTCATCACCGAGTACGAGCTTCCGCGCCGGCCCCTGCTGCCGCACGACGTGATCGTCGATCGCGACGGCATCGTCTGGTTCTCGCAGTTCGACGAGCAGTTCCTCGGCAAATTCGACCCGAAGACGCTGAAGCTCACCGAGTTCGCGATTCCCGTGCAGCGGCCCGGTTTTCCGAAGGGCACGCTCGATCTCGAGGTCGACCCGCAGGGCGATCTCTGGCTCTCGCACATGT
>WNFM01087899.1_pt3 | contig 12077 bp, 11 predicted proteins | sample 5400271 | NCBI WGS metagenome assembly WNFM01 (sample SAMN13153352, study PRJNA577476) | soil metagenome | isolation source: 60 cm saprolite on Douglas fir-dominated hillslope | place: USA:California | collected 2013-09-17 | reverse complement strand
TGAGGGCGGCCTGACAATCGGTTGCAGCGGACGGTCCGCTGTGCGGCCCGCCGCTGAACCGGAGCGTTAAATGTCCGCTCTTGTACGAGGCGGACATTCGGCTGAAAAGCACTAACCGTCTGCACCTGCTCATCAAGCGACGAACACTTTGAGGATGGTCGACCCCGCTAGGGGACATTTGCGGCGTGTATGCTGCAGACGCGTGAATGTCGGCTATCAGGCGATGAGTTCGACGACCGCTATGTCAGCTATGGGTCGTTAGCAGCTATTCACGATTCAATCTCGCGACGCAAACCAAACTCGAAATTCGCCACCCCGTCGCCCCACACAATAACCCAGCATGTCCCCCGAAGACCTGAATCTCCTAGTCACCCGCGAAATGCCCTATGGCAAATACAAGGGCCGCCTGATCGCCGATCTGCCCGGCCATTATCTGAACTGGTTTGCGCGCGAGGGATTTCCCGAAGGCGAGATCGGACGCTTGCTGGCGCTGATGCAGGAGATCGACCATAACGGCCTCTCCGGGCTGCTGACGCCGCTGCGTCAATCCCGAAAACGGGATTGATTCAAATCCCGGTGGATAAGGGATAATTGGCGCTTTCCAATGTCAAAGTCACCATGAATGCTTGGTTTTTCCTGAGCGGCGCCATCCTGTTCGAGGTAGCGGGTACCACCTGCATGAAGCTCTCCAAAGGCTTCACCGTGCTCACGCCCAGCCTGATGATGTTCGGCTTTTACGCCTGCGCATTCGGCCTCAATACCGTCGCCACCAAAACGATCGAGCTCAGCGTCGCCTATGCCATCTGGTCCGGCGTGGGCACCGCGCTGACGGCGGCGATCGGCATCCTTTATTTCAAGGAGCCCGCCACCGCCATGAAGATGGTATCCGTCACGCTGATCATCATCGGTGTCATGGGCCTGCATTCGACGTCGATGGCGAAATAACTCCTACGGCGCCATCAGGAAGGCCGTGACCGCGTCGATCTGGTCGGCGTGCTGGAACATCGGCGCATGGCCGACGCCGGGGAACTCGACGCCGCGCACATTGGCCTTGTTGCACATGGCCTCGAAGGTGGGCCTCAGCAACAGATCGGACTCGGCGCCGCGCGTGACCAGCACCGGGCAGTTGATCGCATTCCAGAACGGCAGCAAATCCACATCGGTGATCGGGCCGCTGCGAAAGGCCTCGCCCACGCCGGGGTCGTAGCGGAAATCCCAGCTGCCTTCCTCGTTCTGCCTGATCAGGGGCAGGGTCAGCACCCGCCACTCGGTATCGCTGAGCGGGCCGAAGGGGCTGGTGGCGCGCACCGCGTCCACAGCGGCCTCGACGGAGGGAAAGGGCGGGCTCTTGCCCACGTACATGGCGATGCGTTCCAGCGAGGCCTTGGGAATGAAGGAGCCGACGTCATTGACCACCAGGCGCGTGACCGGCGTGTGCGGCTGCGCGGCCAGCAGCATGCCGATGATGCCGCCCATCGAGGTGCCCAGCCAGTGCACGCCGTCCACGCCATCCACGCCGCTTTGTACGCGTACGGCGGCCAGCAGGGTGGCCATATCGTTCAGGTACTGCGGATAGGTGTAATTGCTTTTGTTGGCCAGCCAGTCGCTCTCGCCGCGCCCGACAACGTCGGGGCAGATCACGCGGTAGTGCCCGCTGAGCGCGCGCGCCAGGGTGTCGAAGTCGCGGCCGCAGCGGGTGAGGCCGTGCGCGCATACGAGCACCTGCGGATTGGCCGGATCGCCCCATTCGGTGTAATGCAGGCGATGGAAACCGGAAGAGGAAAGGCAGGAAACGAATTTGCTTTGCATGGACATTTTTTTCAGGCGTTGACGGCACGCAGCAATGCGGCCTTCACAGGTTCCGGCATCAGGCGAACATGGTTTCGCCAACGCCCTTGTTCAGGCCGGCGCGACGTTCCGCCGCGCGCAGCGTATTGCCGAGCAGCATGGTGATGGTCATCGGGCCGACGCCACCGGGCACCGGCGTGATCATCGCGGCGACTCTGCTGACCGAATCGAAATCGACATCGCCGACCAGCTTGCCATCCGGCAGGCGATTGATGCCGACATCCATGACGATGACGCCGGGCTTGACCATATCCGCGGTGATCATGTTCGGGCGGCCGACGGCGGCGACCAGCACATCGGCATCGCGCGTGAACTTGGCCAGATCCCCGGTTTTCGAATGGCACACCGTCACGGTCGCGCCCTCCTTCAGCAGCAGCATGGCCTGCGGTTTGCCGACGATATTCGAGCGCCCCACCACCACCGCGTGTTTGCCCTCGAGCTTGACGCCTTCATAGGCGAGCATTTTCATCACGCCATAGGGCGTACAGGGCGGATAGGCGCTTTCGTCGATCACCAGCGCGCCCATATTGGCGTAGTGAAAACCGTCCACATCCTTTTCCGGCAGGATCGCCTCGATCACCGCGCGGTCGTCGATTTGCGCCGGCAGCGGCAACTGCACGAGGATGCCGTGAATGGCCGGATCGGCATTCAGCCGGTCCACCCGGGCGATCAGCTCGGCCTGCGTGGCGGCGGCCGGCAGCGCGTGCACCTCCGAGTGCATGCCGATCGATTCGCAGGCGCGCGCCTTGTTGCGCACATAGACCTCCGAGGCGGCATTGTCGCCGACGATGATCACCGCCAGCCCGGGACGCATGCCCAGCGCGAGCAGGCGATCCACGCGCAATTTGTATTCCGCCCGGAAAAAATCCGAGATGGCCTTGCCGTCGATGATTTTTGCGCTCATGGGGAGGGGCTGTCTGCCGCGTGAATGATACGGTCTTCGCTGATGATGATATCCAGCCGCTGGTCATGGGCATCGGCGGGCACCGCATCGACGATCTGCACATCGAACGCGGCCGCGACGCGCTGCGCGCGCCGGGGACTGCCCGCCAGCAGGCGGTCGTAGTAGCCGGCGCCGTAACCCAGCCTGGCGCCCCGGCCATCGAAGGCCACCCCGGGCATCAGCACAAAATCGATCTCGTCGAGACTGGCGGCGGGCGCCTCGCCGTGCGGTTCGCGGATTCCCCATACGCCCGACATCAGTTCGTCGAGCCGATTGACGCGGTGCAGGCGCAACGTCTGGCTGGGCTTGTGGATGCGCGGCAGGGCCAGCAATTTGCCGTCGTGCAGCACCTGGGTAACAAAGGCCGCCGTGTCCACTTCGGTGCCGAAGCCCATATAGGCCAGCACCGCGCTCGCCTTGATGTAGCCCGGCTCGGCCAGCAGCCGCTGCGTCATTTCGCGCGAGGCGGCGCTGCGCACCACCGGGGCCAGGGCGTCGCGGCGCGCCAGGATCTGTTCGCGCAATAGTTTTTTCTGCGCGCGCACAGCCCCGAGCTCAAGGGAAACAGGGATCGAGTCAGTCATGGTGCGCCATTATCGCCGATAGGCGTCGGCCGCCGGCAAGCGCCGCAATTCAGCCGCCAGCTGCCGCCAGACGCCGATATCGAAAAACCGCGTCGCCAGCCCCGATGGCGAGGTCAGCACGAACAGGCGGCTCTCGCCAAGCGTCTCGTCGAGCAGGCCGTATTCGGCCGGACGCCGCAGAAAAGCCTGCGCCGCATTCTTGCTGGTAAACGCAATCAGCGCCGGCCGGTAATGCAGCATCTTGCGCCGGAAGGCCTCGGTGTCGAAGGCGTCCGCGGGCAGCTGCGAATCGATGCCACTGTGCACCTTGCACAGATCGGTCAGGCCGATGCCGAGCGACAGCAGCTCGGGATAATCCCCCGGCGCAAAGCGGCGCGGCGTGATGCCGACCGCATGCAGGCTTGGCCAGAAACGATTGCCCGGTTTCGCGTAATACGCACGCGCCCGGGCGGAGGCGACCGAGGGCGCGGTGCCGCAGAACACGAGGTTCAGACCGGGCACCAGCAGGTCGGGGACCAGATAGGTTTCAGCGGATGAATCGGGCGGGGACGGACGGTGGGAAGGCATCGGCGGTGCGCAAGATAGGCAGCCGCTATTTTAAGCGTTGTGATGGCGCAAATGATTGCCGCGATGGTGCGGTCGATGGTGCGGTATATGGCAGGGTATTGATCCGCTGCGCTTCAAAACTTTCGTGCAAAAAAAGCGTAGAACGCCACTTGGCGCGGGTTTTGAGGCATTTTTGCTCCGGAAACCGCGCCAATGCTGGAGTTTAGTTTTAAAAGCGAGCCAATCACCCCCCCAGATACGTCCCGCCATTCAGATGTATCACCTGCCCGGTGACGAATCTTCCGCCCGGCCCGGTCAGCCAGAGCACGGCTTCGCCGATTTCATTGGGCAAGCCGCGGCGCCCCACCAGGGTCGCGTGCGTGGCGTGATGATGCGGGGCACCGGCGGCGGATTTGCGTTGCGTATCCATCATGCCCGGCGCGATGCAGTTGACGGTGATGCCGCCGGGCGAGAGTTCATGCGCCAGCGCGCGGGTCATGCCGACCAGGCCGGCCTTGGCGGTGACCACGTGCACGCGATGACTGGCGCCGGTATGCGCGGTGAGGCCGCCGATATTGATCACGCTGGCGTTCTGACTGGCTTTCAACAGCGGCAGCGCGGCCTGCGTGCAGTGGAAGGCGCCATCCAGGCATACGCTGATGGCTTTTTGCCAGGCGGCGAAATCGAGACGCTCGAATTCGGCTTCGTCACGCACCGCCGCGTTGTTGACCAGAATATCGAGGCGCCCGTAAACCGTTCGCACGGTTTCGATCATGACATCGACCTGATCGCGCCGGGTGACATCGGCCAAGCACAGCAAGGCTGCGCCGCCGCCGGCGACGATTTCATCGACGACCGCCTGGCCCTCGTCGCGGCTGCTGCGCACATTGACCACCACGGTGGCCCCGGCGCCGGCGAGCGATAAGGCAATGGCGCGGCCGATATTGCGGCCGGCACCGGTGACGAGTGCGACTTGTTTGTCCAGAGTCTTCATGAATTACTTCCTCAGGCGCCGCGCAGTGGATGCAAATCGATTGTTGCGGCGTTCAACAGATTCGAGAGATGTCGCAGCATGCCATCGCACTGTGCCGCCGTCATGCCGCCATAGTGGCAATTGGCGCGGAATTTTTTGACCAGATCGTCGAACGACAAGGGCTCATCGACGCCGCCGCGGAAATGGCCCTGGCGCGCTTCCCGCACCTCGCCGTTTTTAAGGATCACGCGCAGATGGCCGGTGAACTGGCGTGGGTAGGGATTGTTCGGATCGACCACATAGCGCACCTTGGCGGCGAGTGCGCGCACCTTCGCATCCTGCACCACCGCCTCCTGGTATTCGCCGAGGCCGGCATCGTCGCGCAGCATGCCGACCGCGATCGCATAGGGAATGCTGAACTTGGCGGCGTAACCATTCGGCGGGTTCTGCTTGTTGGTCAGCGGCTCCCACAGGCGGTGCACAATGCCTTCCGCGGTTTCGCATTCGATGCCGGCGATATCCGCCGGCTTCAGTCCTTGCGCGACCAGCTTGCGTGCGCAGTCGATGTAGGGATGCGCCATGGTGCCGCATGCATAAGGCTTGAAGGCGATGCCGGCGGCCAGCCAATGCGCGCCGAAGCCTTCGAGCATGTCCTTGAAATTACCCTCATGCGTGCGCGCGAAGGCATGAAAAAATCCATGCTCGCCCTCGAACACGGTACGCGGTCCAACGAAGCCGGCCTGCGCCATGCGCGCCGCACGATAGCCGGCTTGCGCGGCCCAGCCCGGATGCATGCGCTTGGTCCAGGCGCCCTCAGCCAGGTATTCGATGATGCCCGAGGACATGCTGGCGGCAATGCCCATCGCATCGACCAGCTGTTTCGCATTCAGATGCAAAGCGGCACCCACCCCCGCCGCCGCGCCGACGGCGCCGAACACCGCCGTGGGATGAAAGCCCGCCTTGTGCACCAGCTTGGGCGCCACCAGGCACATGCGGCAAATCACTTCGCAGCCGACCGCGATGCCAAGGCCGAGATCGGCGCCGCTGAGGCCATGCTGCTCGGCGGTAGCGAGCATCGCCGGCACGATCACGGCGCCGGCATGCGCCGGCCCGCCCTCATAGGTGTCGTCGAAATCATCGCCATGCGCGGCGGTGCCATTGCATAGCGCCGCCATGCCGAGACTGCGTCCGGCCACCTGGCCGATCACGGTGCAGGCGCCGGCCTCATCGGTGGCGGCGAGCGTGGGCTGCATGAAGTCGCTATGCCGCGCCGAGATGCAGATGCCGGCGATATCGATCAGCAGGGACTGGCAGACTGTTTCAACTGCCGCTGGCGTGGCGCGCGGCAGGCCAGCAATGACGGCCGCGATTTGTTCCGATATGGTTGGCGCCTGCATGGCGGGGGCCGGAGTTTGCGCGCTCATATTGCGTCCCGATTTTTTCTTGATGCGGAGAGGCGGTATTCCGCCTGTTCAACAGCAACTTGTTCAGTCGCTCTCATTTTGCCTGAAGCGCGCTGCCGGCGAGGCAATTACGCCTGCGTCCCGGACAGCGGAACAGAACAGGCACAAAGGGATGAAGCGAACCTGCTCGCGTTCAGGCCTTCATCTTCAATTTTTTCGCGCTAAGCAACAGCAGCACCCCTGCCACGACATCGACGAGGTTCCATATGTCGGTCGGGAAATGCACCTTGATGAAGGGGTTGAATAGCACTGCAAGAATCGCAAAAGCCAAGGCGAGCGGCCGCCGCTTGCGGCTGAACGAAATAATGGCGGCAAGGACAAAGACGCTGCATGCGACGATGCGCAGCAGAGTGTAGTAGTCGTACCAGGGAATCGGCAGGACGCCGATGAAGAGCATGAGGGTGCAGAGATAGATGAGGGCCAGGGGCATCGAAGTACGTCATTCCGCCGAAGCGCAGGTTGTATCTGAAGCTGGTGCCGGTGTTGTCCGGATATTCATTCGGTGGACTGTTCCCGAACGGATCATCGTTCTTCCACTCACACACCTTGCTGTTGTCGCTCGCCCGGGTGATCGCCCTTGGGGTGCCCAAATGATCGGGATTTATTTATCGCAACGCCAACTCTCAATTGCAGCCATCAGTTCCTTGTCGAGCGATGCTATCTCTGTAGATGTCGGCACTCGTTTCGTCGATTCGAATGAATAGTGAAAGGAATAATCCTCCGCCATGACAAAGCGTTCACAGGAAACAAAGTCGCGCTTTACGTAACTTTTGGTAATGGAAGCATCCTTAACTAGCTGACACACTGCAAGGAGTTCATCATTGGCAGCAAACGATGACTTGGTGCGATTAGATAGCGGCGTTGCTTTACTCCAAACATACCAATCACTCCACAGACGTTTGTTTGATGCGACAACAACCGAAAGGTCATCGCTCACCTCAAATAGGCTATCTTTCTCGGTCAACACTCTCCGATAAAAAGTATCGGCTGCCATGTCTTGGAAGCGCCAGCTTGGATGTGCTGATCTCGGCGCGACCCCCGCTGTTTGAAACATTTTCGGCAGGCCACAACCTCTTGAGGCGGCAGGATCGACAGCCCAGCATCCACCAAAGGCAAAACCTCCGGGCGTGCCAGGCCGGTTCTCAGGCACCCACGATGGCGGCTGGATATCCAGCTCCTTCGGCACGCAAAATTTCCTATCGGCACCAACCAACTGATGGACTACTACGGTGTCTTGGGCGGAGAGAACATCATCACAAGCGATTAATGCGCCAAGAAGGCCACTAATCACAAGAAATCTTTTGGTAGTTAGGAACATGATCATGGCGCACAACTCGGTGCGGGACACCACTCGTATATCGATCGTGCGGTACCAAGTGTCCATTTACTGATCGAGTCCCAAGTCGCGCCACCGAATATATCGCCCGCGCCATTGTCCAGAAATATCTTTGTGTGAAACGCGCCAATGTCACCAACTCGATCTAGCATCACCGGATTTTTCGGCGTTGCGCCGTGGCTCAACAACGCCCCGACGTGTGCTTTAGCAAGTGCAATGCGAATTGTTTTCAATTTTTTCTCTACCTCCCCATCTTTATCAGGACAATTTTCAGGCAATTTTTCTTCGATCGAATACTTAAGTCTAGCATTGGTTATGTTCGACATCAGACCACGCATGCCCGGCCCATTATTGTCGGCCACTTCGCGCGCGCGGCAGGCGTACGGATCACCACCAGCACACGCCAACGCATAGTAAGCGCTGTAATTTCCGGCCTGAGCCAAGGCACGTTCCTCGTCGGTAGGCCAGCATCCTTTTCCATTGCAGGCGAGGCCGCGCGGATCAGTTTGCGATATCGGATTCCCACCAACATATGCATATGTATTGATGCCGCCGTACAATCCGATCGGATCACTCTGCGGATATCGCCCCGTTGTCGGATCATAGTCGCGATAGTAGTTCTGGTAAGTACCAGTCTCTGAGTCCGCAATTTGCCCCGGAAACCGCAGGTTGTATTTAAACGCTGTGCCGGTACTCGCTGGGTCCTCATTCGGCGGATTGTTCCCGAACGGATCGTCGTTCTTCCACTCCCACACCTTCGCATTGTCGCTCGCCCGGGTGATCGCCCTTGGCGTGCCCAAGTGGTCGGGATGCACATAGAACACCTGAATGGGCGGCGCATTCACCGTGAACGATTGGCCCACCTGCGGCGCCGCGTTGTAATTGGCGTTGCCGACCTGATCCGCCGCAATGGTGCAGGCGCCTGCCGTCAGCAGGGTCGCCGTGGAGCCGGAGACGGTACAGACCGTGCCCGTGGTCGAGCTGAAGGTGACCGTGAGTCCGGATGAGGCCGTGGCGCTGAGCGCGAACGGCGCATCGCCAACCGTCCTGGTGGCGAGCGCGCCGAAGGCGATGGTCTGATTGGCCTTGTTGATGGCGACGCCGGCCGTGACCTGGGCGGCTGCGGTGTAGTTGGCATTGCCGGCCTGGTTGGCGGTCAGGGTACAGCTGCCGACCGCGACGATGGTGGCGGTCGCGCCCGACACCGTGCAGATGGCCGGGGTGGTCGAGGCGAAGGTTACGGCATTGCCGGAGGCGCCGCCGGTGGCGGTCAGGGCAAAGGTGCCGCCGGGGGCGTAGGCGATCGGCGTGGCCGGGGCGAAGCCGGCGATGGTCTGCGTGCCCTGCCCGACCGTGAACGATTGCGGGAATTGCGGTGCGGCATTGTAGTTGGCGTTGCCGGCCTGGTCCGCTGCGATGGTACAAGTACCGGTGGCGGCGATGGTGACCGTCGAACCCGATACCGTACACACGGACGGCGTGGTCGAACTAAACGTGACTGCAAGCCCCGAGGTGGCGGATGCACTGACCGCAAACGGTGCGTCGCCGTAGGTCTTGCCGGCAAGTGCTGCGAAGCTGATGGTCTGGTTGGCTTTGCTGACGGCGACCGCGGCATTCGGCGAGTAATCGCCAAACCATGCCACCCCATCCTGCACCATCTGCCACTGGAAGTTGTAGCTGCCGAATGCCGGTGCGGTGACGTTGAAGCTGAAGGTGGCGGTGCTGCCCGGCGCCGTCGAGGCGGGCATCGCCACCCTGTTGGTACCCCAGGCACTGTTGTCTTGCGGGTTTTGTGAACCAAGCGAATAGGCGCTGCCGGAGGTCCAGGTGTTGGTGCCGGTGTTCTTCATCGACACCGAGACCGGGTAGACCTGCCCGGCGACCATCGAGGCCGGAACCGATTGGGATATGAATTGGGCGGCGTTGGGGGGAACTGGCGAAGCAACCGAGAACGAAACGCCTCCCGATGTTTGATCGACTACGCAACCTTCACCCATAATGCCGTGCTTGGGGGCGATGGTGACCCCATAGTTCGCCGTGCCCAAATTGGCGAACGAAACCGAAGTGGCCGTGTTGGCAAGGCTACCGCTTTGCGTCAATGTGCCGTTGGTATAAAGACTCCAAGTTGATCCGGTATAGCCGACGACCCCGGTAGAGGTATAGGTATAGTTCACCGTGATCGGCGTGGTACCAGAAGCAAATACCGTGTTATTCGCCGGCGAAGTAATGGTGATGGTCTGGGTTGCGTCGGGGTCATTTGGATCGCAGGGCGGCGGCAGGGCATAGGCCGTCGACTGCACCAGTAACAATACCGGCAGCAGGATCGGCAGGGCAAGGGCGGCAAGCGCCGCGCGCAGGACTTTCTTCATGGCGGGCTTCATTTGATCACCGCCACCGGCAGGTCGTTGAGCCAGATGTGTTCCCGTATTCGCGTGCCATCGGATTGGTATTCCCCGATCAGCTTGCCCTGCTCGTCGTAGACGAAGCGGGTGATGGTTCCATTCACCGTCTTCGTCACCCGCTGCCCCAGCGCATTGATGCCGGCCTGCACGGTGGTCAGCGGGCTGCCGGCGATGCTGATCGTGGTCGGCCGGTTGTTGCCGCCGTAGCTCCAGGTCTGCACCCCGTCGCCGGTCTTGTTGCCGGCGGCGTCGTAATTGAAGGTGCGGGTGGTGGCCCCGGCGAGGCTTTGCAGGCGCTGGCTGCTGGCGTTATAGCCGTAAGTGGTGGTCGCATTGGCGATGGTGTCGCTGAGCCGGTTGCCGATGCCGTCGTAGGTATAACTGCGCGGCTGGTTGGGGTTGCCGGTATTGGGCGTGGACGTAGTAAGGCGGTCGAGGTTGTCGTAGCCATAACTGTTGCTCTTGGCGGGATCGACCGTATTGGCGGTCAGTTTCTGCAGGGCCGTGATGCGGCTGGCCGCGTCGTAGACGATCAGGGCGGGGTCGATGGTGTTGCCGCTTTCGATCTTGGTGTTGCGGCCATCGAGGTCGAAGGAGCGGATGTGCTTGTTGGGGGCGCCCGTGGTGTCGTTGCCCCAGGCCCATTGGCCGACCGGACCGAAAGGCTCGTAGTCGGCGTTCTTGACGACCGGCTGGCCGTCCACGGTCACGCTGGCCACGCGGTTGTTGACATAGGTATGAACCACCGCCTTGCCGGAAGGCAGGGTCATTACATCCATCTGCCCGGCACTGTTGTAGTGATAGCCGATGGTCTGGGTGAGGCCGCCCACAGCAGCAGTCTGGGATTTGCCGAGGATGCGGCCCTGCAGATCGTAGCTCCAGGCGGTGCTGCCGGTCTTGTCGCTTAAGCTGCAGAGACGGCCGATGCCGTTGCTGCAGCTGTCATAGGTGTAGGTCACCGTCTCGGCCGGGTCCGTTTGATAGGCGGGGTAGCTGATAGTGGCGACACGGTTGAGATTGTCGTAGGCGTAGGTGGCGGTGACGCCGCGGGCGTCCTGCTTGGTGAGCAGATTGCCGGCGGGGTCATAGGTAAAGCCGGTGACGCCGGTGTCGGGACTGGTCTGGGTCAGCAGCTCGTTGAAGCCGTTGTAGGCGTAGACGGTGGCCAGGTTCTTGGAGTCGGTGACCTGGGTGAGGTTGTCCTGGGCGTCGTACGCATACTTGGTGGGGGCGGCGGCGCCGTTGACCGGGTCGATCACTTGCAGCAGGCGGTTGAGGGCGTCGTAGTTCTGGGTGGTGACGCGGGCGAGCGGGTCGGTGAGGCTGCTCATATTGCCGTTGCTGTCGTAGGCGTATTGGGTGATCTGGTGGGCCGGGTCGTAGCCGCCGATGTCCTGGTAGAGGCGGTTGAGGGGGTCGTAGACGCGCGAACGGGTGCGGGCCAGTACGTTGCTGGGGTTGTCGAGGGTGTAGACGACCTTGTTGCCGAGGCCGTCCGCAATCTGGGTGAGGCGATGGGCGCCGTCGTAGGTATAGCTGAGCGTGCTGCCGTCGGGCAAAGTGACCAGGGTGAGCTGGCCGACGCCGTCGTAGCTGTAGCCGGTGGTCTCGGTGCCGACGCTGCGGGCGGTCAGGCGCTGGCGGGCGTCGTAGGTCAGGGTGGTGCTGAGACCATTGGCGTCGACGAGGGTGAGGGGCTGGCCGTGGGGGTTGTAGCCGGTGATGCTGACGGTCTGATTCAGGGCATTGGTTACGCCGGCGAGCAGGCCGCGGGAATTGATCAGCGTGGTGTTCTGGGCGGCGGTGTTGGGGTAGTAGCTGTTGGTGCTGGTCTTGCCGCGCGGGTCGGTGGCGGTCAGGACCCGGCCGTAGCTGTCGTAGGTCCAGCTCCAGACACGGGTGAAGCCGGCGACGACGACCTGCTTGCTGAGGGCGTTGCCGCTGGCGTCATAGCTGTAGGTGGTGACGCGGTTGCCGACACT
>WNFM01350036.1_pt1 | contig 12082 bp, 7 predicted proteins | sample 5400271 | NCBI WGS metagenome assembly WNFM01 (sample SAMN13153352, study PRJNA577476) | soil metagenome | isolation source: 60 cm saprolite on Douglas fir-dominated hillslope | place: USA:California | collected 2013-09-17 | reverse complement strand
TCGTGCTGCGCGAGCTCGAGGGATTGTCGTACAAGGAGATCGCCGCGGTCGCTCGGGTCCCGATCGGGACGGTGATGTCGCGCCTTTCGAGGGGTCGGGAGGACCTGCGGCGGCTCCTCGCGGGTCCCGAAGGCGAAGGGAGCGGGCGATGAGCTGCCCCGGACGCGAGGAAAAGATCGCGGCGTTCCTCGACGGCGAACTCGACGGGTCCGCGCGGACGGAGATGGAGGCGCATCTCGCGACGTGCCCCGCGTGCTCGGCGCGTGCAGGCGAGCTCCGCGAGCTCTCGCGCGACCTGCGCGCGGGCGCGAGCCGACCGGAGCCGAGCGCGGAGCAGACTCGCGCGCTCGGCATGGCGCTTCGGCGCCGTCCAAGCTGGAGTTTCGCAAGCCTCGTCGGCGCCGCGAAGTTCGCGTTCGTCGCCGCGGCCGCAGCGGTCCTCGTCTGGTGCGCGGCCACGTGGTGGGCGCGACCGTCCTCGGAGAGGAGGATCGGCGAGGAGGTCGTCGCCGCGCACGTGCGTTCGCTGCTCGCCGATCACCTGACGGACGTCGCCTCGTCGGACCGGCACACGGTGAACCCGTGGTTCCAGGGCAAGGTCGACTGCGCGGTCGGCGCGCGCGACCACGCCGAGCAGGGCTTCCCGCTCGCCGGCGGCCGCCTCGACTACGTCGACGGCCGATCGGTCGCCGCGGTCGTCTACCGGCACGGTGCGCACGCGCTGAACGTGTTCGTGTGGCCGCAAGCGCCGGACGGATCCCGGAGCTCGGGCGAGCTCGCGGTGCGGGGCTACCGGGTCCTTTACTGGAGCTCGGGCGGCACCGTGCGCTGGCTCGTGTCCGACGCGGACGAGAGCACGGTGACGGCGCTCGCCGACCTCGTGCGATCGGACGGCTGAACCGCGCGGGCAGGCCGCGCGCAGCGCGCCGGTCGGAGCCACGAGGGGGAATACGGAACCAGGTACGTTCTTCCACGAGAGTGGAAAAACGAACCTGGTTCCGTATTTCACCGCTCGATCGGGACGATCGCGATCTCGCGGAACTCGATCGGGGCGCCTTCGGACTGGAGCAGGATCTTGCCCGGCACTTCCTCCATCCAGTGCGCCTCGTTCTGCTTCACGCCGTTGACCTCGAGCGTGAACTCTCCGCCGTCGACCGTGATCACGTAGCGGTTCCACTCTCCGAGCGGCTTTTCGCTCGACGGCGCGAGCTTCACCGTCCTGCGTCCCTGCGTCCGCGCCGGATCGACCTGCATCGGGACCTCGTCGATGTTCCAGATGTCGCCGGCGTCGCCGCTGTTCAATTGCGCCTCCACGCTCTTCGGCCACACCTTGTCCGCGCCCGTCATCCGCACGAGCACGCCCGAGTTGCCGGCGCCGAGCGCGGGATCGAATCTCCACTCGACCGTCAGCACGAAGTTCGTGAAATCCTCGGTCGTCCGTAGGTAGCCGATCGGCCGGCCCTTGCAGTGCAGGGCGCCGTCCTTCACGGACCACACGTCCTCCATCTTCGCTTTCGGATCCTCGAGGAAGAACGTCCAGCCGGCGAGGTCCTTGCCGTTGAACAAGCTGCGCGCTGGGAGGCGCTTGCCCGGCGCGCGCGGATTCGACGTGAGCGACGCGAGCAGGTCCGCGATGTCCTGCGTCGCGAGCCCCATCGCCACGTTGTCCGGCATCGTCGACACCTTCTGTTTCGTCTTCGCGACGATCTCGGAAGCGGGTATCACGTGCCGCTTGCCGCTTGTGTCCTTCAGCACGATCTGCTCGCCCTCCGACAGGATGAACCCGTTCTCGAGCACTCCGTCCTTCGTCTCGACGAGGAACGTGTCGTACCCGAACGCGATCGCCGCGCTCGGATTCAGGATCGCGTCGAGGATCTGCGGCTTCCCGTACTTCGCCGTGACCGCCGAGAGATCGGGCCCGATGTCGCCGCCCTTGCCGTAGAAGGTGTGGCACGTCGAGCAGCGCGCCGTGTCGCCGAAGAAGATCTTCGCGCCGCGCACCGGGCTCCCCGGCACTTTCAGGAGCTCGTCGACCGGCGGCAGCGCTGCGGCGGCTCCCGCGCGCGCAAAGTGCTCGCTCGCGAGCGCGCGGACGGAGAGGTCGGGGTTCGCGAAGATGTAGCGCGCGACCGCCTCGGTCGCGGCAGGGGAGAGCTGCTTCTTCGAGGCGAGCTGGAGCAGCGCGAGCCCGCCGTCGCGATCGGCCGCCATCGTCTTCGCCGACGCATCGACCTCCTCCGCCTTCGCCGCGGCGTCGACGAGCGACATCTCGAGGGTCTTCCACCGCTCCGGATCGCGGCGCTTGTCGGTCCACACCTGGAATTCGACGTCGGGACGGCACGACGCCTGCCCCGTGCCGCCGTCGTCGAGCGCCGCGAGCGCGTGGAAGCGCGTGGCGCCGGCCGGGATGCGGTAGACGATCTCCGAGCGCGCGTGCGTGCCGATGCCGTCGGGCATGACGGCGCCGCCGACTTTCAGCGGGCCGCCGTTCGCATTCAAGTTCTTGTGCGACTCGCCCCAGCCCGACTTCGCGCTCGCCCAGTCGAGGCTCGTGAGCCGGACTTCGCCGACTGGGCTCGAAAAGGTCGGCTCGATCCAATCCGACCAGTCGCAGCCGTTGCCGAGCTTGCCCTCCGTCGCGACGAGCCAGATCGTCTTCGACCCGGTGATGTCGACGTCGACTTCCGCCGAGCCCGACGTGAGGATGCCGCTCGACCAGCGCATCTCGGCGTCGGCCAGGCCACTCGCTCCGAGCTGATCCTTGAGGTGGTATTCGCGCCAGAGGTCGAGATCGTTGTGCTCGATCCACCACGCCGCGAACGGGCGCAGGTCGTCGGGACCGACGAGGGCGAGATCGAGCGTCGCGTTCGCGGCCGATACGTCGGGCTCGAACGCGAGGGCATCGAGAGCTTGCTTGCGTGCCGCGGGAGCGAGGGCCTTCGCCTGCGCCCGAGCGATGAGACCCGGGATCGCCGCGCGGGGATGCAAGCGCCACGAGAGATCCGCGAATCGGTCCGACCAGCTCAGCGGATCGCCGCCGTACCTCTTCTCGAGCCAGTCGTACCAGCGGTCCGCGTCGGGATCGAAAGCGAGGCCCAGGGCCTCGAGGTACCACCGGTCGCCGGGTTGGTAACGCTCGACGAGGAGAGCAGCGAGCTCACCGTTCCAGCCGCCAGTCGAGTGGGTCAAGTCGCCCGCTGAGAGGTCCCTGAGCGCGAGGGCAGCCTCACGCGGAACCGAAAGAGAAGAATCCTTCGCCCTCCAGCGCGCGTGGAGGAGTAGGTCTTCCCCTTCGTCCCTCTGACGGCGCTGCATCTCAAGAAATTCACGATCCGGAATCTTGGCCTTGATGTCCATGTCGCGCAGCAGCTTGTTGTCCGCCAACTCTTTTTCGGACAGCACACTGACGGGCCGCTCACCCGCCCACCGCAGCGCGCGGAACGCCGCGATCGCCATCTGCGGATCGGCGTCCTTCATCGCCTGGAGCAGACGCTTGTGCCCCGCGTCGCCCGTGCGCGCGAGCAGCCAGACCGCGCGCGCCCGGATGTACGGAGACAGATCTCCGAGCAGACCCTCGATCGTCGGCAGCGCCTTGTCGCCCTGAGCGCGGAGAGCGTCGAAACCGAGCGCGCGCACGTTCACCGCCGGACTCTTCAACGCTTCCGCCTGTCCCTGCGCCGTCGCTAGATCGATCTTCGGCGCGTGGAGTCGACTCCCGCTCGGAGCGATGCGCAGGATCCGCCCGTACGCCTCCTTGTCTCCCGCCGCGTGCCCGCCGACGCCCGGATCCCACCAATCCGCGACGAACACGGAGCCGTCCGTGCCGACGCACACGTCGCTCGGGCGGAACCAGCGCGCGGCCTGATCGTCGGGTCCCTTCGGCTTCGAGCGCAGGAGCGTCCCGGGCTTCAGCTCGTAGCCCGCGCCTTTCGCGACGGGCGTGTGCGCGTACACGCAGTTCGCTCCCGCGTCGCAGTCGAGCACGACGCCCGTCCACTGAGGCCCGAGCAGATCGCCTTCGTACACGACGACGCCCGTCGGACCTCCCGCCCCGTTGCGACATCCCGCCGGACACACGCCCGGATCGTCCTGGTGCCAGTGCGCCGACCACACGTCCTGCCCCGGCCGCCGGTCCGCCTGCCACTCGCGCGATCCGTCGGCCGAGAAGTACCCGTAGTTCCCGCCCTCCATCGCCCAGACCGTCCGGCAGCCCTGGCTCCCGTCGTCGTCGTTGTCCTCGGTGAACAGGTTCCCGAACGAGTCGAGCGCGACCTCGTACTCGTTGCGGAAGTTGTGCGCCATCACGGTGAGCTTCGTCCCGTCCGGCTCGCAGCGCAGGAGCAGCCCGCCCGTCCAGATCTTTCCGTCGTCCGACACGAGCCGGGGATGGTTGTCCGCCTCGTTCTCGCCGCCTCCGCGGTAGATCGAGCCCGCGCGCAGCGTCCACCCGCTCTTGTCGGTGACGACGTGCGGCCCGGCGTTGCCGACGGCGAGGTACCAGCGGCCGTCGGGGCCGATGACGACCGAGTGCACGCCGTGGTCGTGGTCGTGGCCGCCGAAACCGGTGAGGAACACTTCCTTCTTGTCGGGCACGTCGTCTCCGTCCAGGTCCGTGTAGACGAAGATCGAAGGCGAGCACGACACGACGACCTTCTTCACCTTCGGATTCTTCGCGTCGCCGATCACGGCGATCCCGAGCGGGGAGACGAGGTCCTTGTCCTGCACGAACACGTTCGAGCTCTCGCACACGCCGTCGCCGTCCTTGTCCTCGAGGATCACGACGCGGTCGCCCTCGGGGTGATGGAGCCCCGGGTTCCGTCCGTTCCACTGGCGGTAGTTCACGCCCTCCGTGACCCATAACCGTCCGCGCGCATCGACGTCCATCGCGGTCGGATTGAAGAGCTGCGGCGACTCCGCGAAGAGCGTGACCTGGAGACCCGGCGGAACTTCGAAGTCCCCGGTCAGGTCCCGGGCGCGCATCGGCGTCGCCGCGGCCATGCCTTTGGCGCTCACGTGGATCTCACCGTGGACCTCGGGTCCCTTCGATGAACCGGTGGGGCTCGGATCACCCTTGCGCAGCGGCGTGCAGGCGCAAGAAAGGAGCAGGGTCAGGGACAAGACGAGACGGCACGGCGGAGGGGTCATGGAGGCAGAGGTTAGTCGTCCGGAGGGCCTCCGGGGAGCGCGGCGGGGTGGAACGCGCTTCCGATCCGCCGAGGTCGCAGGTCCTGGCTTCGGATTCCCCCTTGAAGCCTCAAGTCGACCCCTCCAGCTTCCCGACACGGAAAGCGCACGCGCCGGGCTCCCCCCGACGCGCGGCCGTGGATCGGGGCTCCCCCGTCGGTCGCGTGGAGAGGTCGGAATCGCTGCGCGGGTGCTCGCAAGTTCGATGACCCAGCCCTCTTCCCCTCGCCCCAACAAGCCCGCTCCTGGGCCCGCCGCCGGATCGAAGCTTTCGATCGCGCAGATGCTCGGCCTCATGCGGGTCGAGTTCCATCGCGCGCGCGCCCAGCGCCAGCCGCTGTGCTGCATGATGGTCGCGGTCGACGGACTCGCCGACATGCAGAAGCGCGGGGGCTTCGCGTTGAAGCAGGCGGCGATGCGCACCGCCTACGAGAATCTCAAGATCGTCGCGCGCGAGCGCCAGTGCTTCGGAATGTCGCTCCTCTCCGGCGACCGGATCATGGCGATCTTCCCGGGCACCTCACCGCAGCGCCTGGCGGAGTTCGGCAACGCGCTCGTCGATTACTCGCGCGCCCACCCGATCACGTTCAAGGGGCTGTACCGGGAGGACGCACCGGCGAAGGTGAAGGCTCCCGAGACGCCTGCAGCCGCGGTGCCGGCGACTCCGGCGACGCCGACCGCACAGGAGCGAAGGCAGCGAGAAGCCTGTCGAGCCGAGCGCGACCGCCGACGCCGAGGAGATCCAGTTCGCGGACGCTCCCGGCGAGAGGCTGAACAGCAGGGAATCGGTGCTCGTCGAGGTGAAGGCGCCCGAAGCCAGCGTCGAGGCTCCGCAGCCCGAGCCGGCCAGGGTCGAGGAGCCCAAGTCCGCCGAATCCAAGCCCGCCGAGCCGGCAACCGTGGAGCCGAAGGCCGAGAAGACCTCGGTCTTCAACGAGCCCGGGAAGCCGGTCCAAGTGCCGCTCACGCTCTCGCTCGGCGCCTCACACAACCTCCTCGCCGAGACGAGCTCCTCCTTCGAAGGTCTCGTCGAGAAGGCCGGCCGCGCCCTCTCGGCGGCCCGCGAAGCCCACGGCAACCGCTACGTGATGTGGCGCGAAGCCGAGGCCGAGATCGCCGGCCTGCGCGACGACCTCGCGGCCCAGCGCGCGAGCTTCCGCCAGGAAGAGGCGGTCCTCGCCGAAGAAGCCAGCGAAGTCGGCGGCCTCCAGCAGGCCGCCCTCGTCGACCGGATCCAGGCGATCTTCGCCAAGGTTCCGCGCACGCCCGACCTCGAGACGGTGGAGAAGGAGATCATCGCCCTCGCCGTCGAGGAGCTGTACGAAGGACGCAAGAAGGCCGTCGAAGCGCAGATGGCCGAGCACAAGCGCCTCGTCGACCAGCTCGAGCGCCGCGTCGCGAAGCTCACGAGCCTGCTCGGGATCACGGAAGAGCAGCTGCAGCGCGTCCTCTCGATGAAGACGATCGACGAAGGCGTCGCATCCATCTACCGTACCGTCCAAGGGCTCGCGCCGGAGGCCGCGCAAGCCGAGCAGAAGCGCGCCATGATGAGCGTGATCTTCAAAGAGAACCTGGCCTTCCAGAAGCGCGACGCGCCCGCGGCGGAGCCCGCCAAGGCGGCCTGAGAGCACCCTGATCGGGCGCACGGTGCGTCCGGTCGGGGCAACCGGTTGAAACGAAGTGCACTAACCACGGAGTGAAGACAGAGATGAGCAAGTCCAGCACGAGCGAGGCGAAGGGGAAGGCCTCGGGCGATTCCATCGCTCCCCAGATGGCGGTCGGAAACGACGAGACCAAGAAGTCCGAATCAGGCGTCCTCTACCTGGGCGTCGACCTGGGCACGTCGCGCACCTCGGTGGCGGCGAGCAACGGCCAACGCGTGACGATCTCCTCGCACGTCGGCTACCCGAAGGACATCGTCAGCATGAAGCTCCTGAAGAAGGAAGTGCTCTTCGGGGACGAAGCCCTGAATCACCGCCTCTCGTGCCGCTTCTACCGCCCCCTCGCGGCGGGCGTGCTGAAGACCAGCAACAACAAGACGGACGACGTCGAAGGCAACATCAAGGCGGCTTCGGACCTGATCCGCGAGATCATCCGTCAGTCCCGCCCGCGCTCCGACGAGCTCGTGTACGCCGTGATCGGCGTGCCCGCGCAAGCCGCGATCCACCACAAGGACGCGATCGTCAAGGCTGCGAAGGAGTCCGTCGACTCCGTGATGCTCTGCTCGGAGCCGTTCAGCGTGGCGTACGGCCTCGACATGCTCGACGACGTGCTCGTCATCGACATCGGCGCCGGCACGACCGACCTGTGCCGGATGCACGGCACGATGCCGGAGGACTCCGACCAGCTCACGAACACGTACGCGGGCGATTACGTCGACAACATGCTGTCGGACATGCTCAAGAAGAAGCATCCGGAAGCGCAGTTCACGATCCAGATGATCAAGGAGATCAAGGAGCGTCACGCTTCGGTCGCCGACAACATGACGCCGGTGACGATCGAGCTGCCGGTCAACGGCAAGCCGACGAGCTTCGACATCACGGAAGAAGTGCGCAAGTGCTGCCGCTCGATCGTTCCGCCGATGGTGGAAGGTCTCGGCAAGCTGATCGCGACCTTCGACCCGGAATTCCAACAGCGGCTGAAGAACCGCGTTCTGCTCGCCGGCGGCGGCAGCCAGATCAAGGGTCTGGACCTCGCCATCGAAGCCGAGATGCATCAGCGACTCGGTAGCGGCAAGGTTCTGCGCATCGAAGAGCCGGTGTACGGCGGCGCGAACGGCGCGCTCAAGATCGCGCACGACATGCCCGGCGAGTTCTGGGAAAAGCTGAAGTAGTCCTCCCGGCCCCGATGAAAAGCGGGGGCCGAGCGGATTTCAGCGGCCGGCCGCTCCCTCAACGGGGGGCGGCCGGTCGCGTTTCCCCCGGTCGCGTCTCGATCGGACGGATGGACAAGGTCGTGCGCAGGCCGCCGCGGACGACCACGAGCTCGGAGGCGAGGCCGATCGCGTCGCTCGAGAGCGCGCGGTGGAGGTCGGCGACGGAGGTCACAGGCTTGTCGGAGAGCGCGACGAGGACGTCGCCCGGCTGGATGCCCGCTCCCGCCGCCGGACTCTTGGGCTCGACGCTGCGGACGAGGACGCCGCGCGACTTGGCGAGACCGGCGCGCTCGGCGACCTGAGCGGGGAGGAGGACTTCCTCCGCCGCGATGCCGAGCCACGCGCGACGGACGCGGCCGTGCGCTAGGAATTCGGCCATGACGAAGGCGGCGGTGTTCGAGGGGACGGCGAAGCACAGGCCCTGAGCGCCGAGCAGGATCGCCGTGTTGATGCCGACGACGCGGCCGGCGGAGTCGAGGAGCGGTCCGCCGGAGTTGCCGGGGTTGAGGGGGGCGTCGGTCTGGATGACGCCTTCGATCGTGCGGCCGGCGGCTTCGCTCTTGAGCGTGCGGCCGAGGGCGCTGACGATGCCGAGCGTGACCGTGCGGGCGAGGCCGTAGGGCGAGCCGACCGCGATCGCGAAGTCGCCGACGCGCAGGCCGTTGCTGTCGCCGAGCGTCGCGTGGGGGTAGGACGGCTCGCCGCTTGTGCCGGGCTCCGCTCGGGGGAGCCGCAGGAGCGCCATGTCGGTCGCGGGATCGTCGCCGGCGACGTCGGCGATGAGCGTGCGCCCGTCCGCGAGCTCCGCCTCGACGCCGACCGCCCCGCGGATCACGTGGCTGTTCGTGAGGAGGAGGCCCTCGGCGGCGACGAGGACGCCTGAGCCGCTGGCATTCCCGGTGCGGCCTCCCCGACCCGGCGAGATCGCGCGCACGTGGACGACGGAGGGCGAGACCTTATCGACGACCGACGCGACCTCGTCGGCGAGGGAATCGAGGAGGGACATGGGGCGCATCCATGGTCGGGCGCACCGCGGGATTCAAGCCGCGGTGCGCCGGCTTCACCGGAAGCAGCGCGCGAGCGTCAGGTCCTGATCTCGGTAGCTCGCCGCGCGTCCCTCGCCGTAGAGCCTGTCCGGTCTGCCGCTCGTGCGGTGGAACTTGAGCCGGCACAGCGCCTGGCCGTCCTCGATCAGGAACGGGACGTCGTGCGCGCGCACCTCGAGCACCGCGGGCGTGCCGCCGCCCTCCGCGGTTCCGTCCGCTCCCTCGCGCCAGCCGAACCCGCTGTCGAAGAATCCCGCGTAGTTGTTCCGCAGCTCGCCGATCCCCGTGTCGACGGGCTGCATCTCGGCGGCGAGCTCGGGCGGGATCCGCAGGCGCTCGCGGCTGGCGAACACGTAGAAGGTCCCGGGCGCGAGGATGCAGCCGCCGTTCTGTGCGTGCACGGGCTCCCAGAAGTCGCGCGCGTCGTGAGCGCCGTCCTTCGCGAACTCGACGACGTCGGTGTGCGCGGCGGCGCGCCAACCCGCGGGATCGCGTCCGGCGAGGCCGACCGACAGCAGGATCCCGCCCTCCTCGTCGAATCGAACCTGCGCGAGCGGCAGCGGCTTCCCGTCGGCCGCGCACACGAGCGGCGTCTCGCGGCACGCGTCGCGAAGTTGGCTCGGTGAGAGCGCCGATCGCCCGCGCAGGAGCCGCATCTGGCACAGCCGATCGCCGCGCGCGAGTCGCACGGGGAACGAGAGCGGGGAGATCTCGATCCAGAGCTTCCCCGTGTAGCCCGCGGGCGCTTCGTCGAATCGTCCATGCTGCTCCGCTAGGACGCGTGTGAAGATGTCGCAACGTCCAGTCGTGCTGCGCGGATTGAACCGCGCGCCCACATCGCCCGGGAGCTCGAGCTCCTCCTCGATCTCGGCCAGGTACACGAGGCCGCGCTCGAGCACCGCGCCGCCGCCTTCCAGCGATACGCGCGCGATCGACAGATCCGCCAGGCGATCCCCGATCGATTCCGGGCCGGGCAGGAAACCGGAGCGGATGCGCCACGCGACGGCTCCGAGGCGCAGGTCGATGCTCGCCGGCTGGATCTGCGCCGGAGACAGCTCGAGACCTCCGCGCGCTTGCCGGATCGCGGTGCCGACGAGGCCGGCGATCTCGCGATCGACGAGCAGGTGTCTGCGGCTTGCGCCCTCGTGGTCCATGGCCGGCGTCATGATGCCCGATCTCCGCCTCCTGTGCTTTGCCGGGTGGCCTGTCCGCCCGCGCGCGAGTAAACTCCGCGCCCCTCATGAAGATCCACGAGTACCAAGCCAAGGACCTCTTCCGGAAGTACGGGATCCCCGTCCCCGACGGACGCGCGTGCAAGACCGCGGCGGAGGCAGAAGCCGCCTACCGCGAGCTCAAGAGCCCGCTCGCCGTCGTCAAGGCTCAGATCCACGCCGGCGGACGGGGCAAGGCGGGCGGCGTGAAGCTCGTCCGCTCCGTCGAAGAAGCGCGCGCGGCGGCGGAGGCGATCCTCGGCAAGGCGCTCGTCACGCACCAGACCGGTCCCGAGGGCCGCGTCGTGAAGACGCTCCTCGTCGAGAAGGGCTCGGCCATCGCGAAGGAGCTCTACCTCGGCGTCGCGATCGACCGCGAGAGCCGCCGTCCGATGATCATGGGCTCGTCCGAAGGCGGCGTCGACATCGAGGAAGTCGCCGCGAAGAGCCCGCAGAGGATCGTCAAGGTGCCGTTTTCGCCGACGAAAGGGCTGCTGCCGGCCGACGCGCTGCGCCTCGTCCGCGGCATCGGCATCCGGCCCGGACAGGAGCCGAAGGCCGCGACGCTCATGACGAACCTCGCGAAGCTCTTCCTCGAGCTCGACTGCAGCATCGCGGAAGTGAATCCGCTGATCGTCACGAACGACGGGCAGGTGATGGCGCTCGACGCGAAAGTCGTCTTCGACGACAACGGCCTCTACCGCCACGCCGAGCTCCTCGAGCTGCGCGACCTGAACGAGGAGGACGAGAAGGAGATCGAGGCCGCGAAGCACGACCTCTCCTACATCGCCCTCGACGGCAGCATCGGCTGCATGGTCAACGGCGCCGGCCTCGCGATGGCGACGATGGACGTGATCAAGCTCCACGGCGCCGCGCCCGCGAACTTCCTCGACGTCGGCGGCGGAGCGACGACCGAGAAGGTGACCGCGGCCTTCCGCCTCCTGCTCTCGGATCCGCACGTCAAGGGCGTGCTCGTGAACATCTTCGGCGGGATCATGAAGTGCGACGTGATCGCCGCGGGAGTCATCGAAGCGGTGAAGCACGTCCAGCTCGAGGTTCCGCTCGTCGTGCGACTCGAGGGGACGAACGTCGAGAAGGGGAAGGAGCTGCTCAAGAACTCCGGTCTCCCGATCGTGGCCGCGGCGGACCTCGACGACGCGGCGGCGAAGATCTGCAAGGCGGTGGCGGCATGAGCATCTGGGTCAACGGCGAGACGCGGCTCATCTGTCAGGGCTTCACCGGCAAGCAGGGGACGTTCCACTCCGAGCAGGCGATCGCCTACGGCACGAAGATGGTCGGCGGAGTGAACCCGGCGAAGGCCGGCACGACGCACCTCGGCCTGCCCGTGTTCGCCTCCTGCGCGGAAGCGCGCGCGAAGTCGGGCTGCAACGCGACCGTGATCTACGTCCCGCCGCCGGCCGCGGCCGCGGCGATCCTCGAGGCGGTCGAGGCGGGGATCGAGCTCGTCGTCGCGATCACGGAAGGCATCCCGGTGCTCGACATGGCGCGCGTCGCCGAACGGCTCTCGGTCAAAGGCACGCGCTCACGCCTCGTCGGCCCCAACTGCCCGGGCGTAATCACCCCGGGTCAGTGCAAGATCGGGATCATGCCCGGCTACATCCACAAGCCCGGCCGCGTCGGCGTCGTCTCGCGCTCGGGGACGCTGACCTACGAAGCGGTGTGGCAGCTGACGAGCCGCGGCATCGGCCAGTCGACCTGCGTCGGCATCGGCGGCGATCCGATCGCGGGGACGAACTTCGTCGACG
>WNFM01172849.1_pt1 | contig 12085 bp, 14 predicted proteins | sample 5400271 | NCBI WGS metagenome assembly WNFM01 (sample SAMN13153352, study PRJNA577476) | soil metagenome | isolation source: 60 cm saprolite on Douglas fir-dominated hillslope | place: USA:California | collected 2013-09-17 | reverse complement strand
TTGTCGTTGACACAGTGTAGCCGACCACCAGCGAGCCAGCCGAGTTGGGGCCGCCCGTGGCGGCGCTGGCTGAGGCAGCTGGGCCGAGCAGGTCGGCCGTCACCGCCAGCAGGCTGTCGGCCGCTGCCAGGCAGGTACGGATGTGCATGTGCTTCTCCTTCTAGGAGGGAGGATCTGCAGTGATCTGCCGACCCACCTGGATAAGCGTGGCGTAACGACAGTCTTCTTGCCGCCGCCTGTGTGACGTCACAGATCCGTAAGGCCCCGCTGGCGGCGCTCCCCTTGCCTGCAGCGGCGGCGGCACGTGTAATGCTCTGCGTGCGTAACACATTCACCTCGAGCGCCGTCGGCCTCGGACGAGGCACGCCGCAGCTGGCTGGCGTGGCCTGGCCGGCCCCGATTCCGCCGCGCGCGCGGAGGGTCGCCACGCGGGTCGGGCCGCGCGCAGTGCCGTGGGCTGCGGCGCTGGCCGGGGTCGCTGCGATCGCCGCTTATCTGGTCATCGCCCTGAGCCGGCTGACCATCGAGGTGCATCGGATACTCACCGGCCGCGAGCTCTACCCGGCGCCCACGATCGGCTACGTACCGGATGGCTACCCGCCGCTGTACTTCGTCGTCTCAGCTGCGGTGGCCAAGGTGCTCGGCGTGTCGTACGTGCCGCTGCGGCTGGTGTCGCTGACATCGTCGCTGGCCTGCTTCGCGCTGCTGGCCCAGCTGATCCGGCGCGAGACCGCGAGCGCCTGCGCCGGGATCGCGGCGGCGGGACTGCTGGCCGCGACCTACTTCGCCGCGGGCACCTGGTTCGATGTGGGCCGGGTCGACTCGCTGTTCCTGGCGCTCAGCGTCGCCGCCCTTTACGCCCCCCGCCGGATGCGCCGCGCCCGCGGAGCGATCGGTACCGGGCTGCTGCTCGCGGCGGCGTTCCTCACCAAGCAGACCGGGCTGGCCGAAGGCGTCGCAGTGCTCGCAGCACTGGCCTTTGGTCCGCGCCGGCGGCTGGCGCTTCAGGCCGGGCTGACCTACGGCGCGGTGCTGGCGATCAGCACCGCGGTGCTGGGGCTCGCCAGCCACGGCTGGTACCTGTACTACGTGTTCGTGCAGATGAGCGAGCACAAGCTCAACTATTCCTACCTCGGCTGGTTCTGGACCGGATTGTTGCTGCCCGCACTCGGGATCGCCTGCGCCGCGCTGCTCGCCGAGAGCGCCGCCACGGTGGTGCACAGCGGCGCCAGCAGCAATGACATGCTGCCGGCCTACCTCGCGGTGGCGCTGCTAGCGGGCCTCGGCATGGGCCGCCAGCCGGATGAGCGGACAGGTTCCCGCCTATGGCGTAAACGCGCCGAGGTCCTCGACGGCCCCGCCCGCCCGATCCTGCGGTGGGCGGCCCTCGCGGCCAGCGTTCTGCTCGTCGTCCAGACCGCCCTGCTGCTGAGCGGCTTTCATCCTGGCCGGGCGGTGCCGCCGAGCTCAGACCGGGCGGCCGGCCAGCAGCTGGTGGCGGGCTTGCGCGAACTCGGCGGCACAACCGCGGACTTCTCCGATCCTGGTCTCGACCTGGCGGCAGGACTGCCGCCCGTGGCGCACCAGGGCGCGGCTGACGACGTCCTTCGCGCACCGGGTGCGGGGCTCGCCAGCTACGCGCGCAGTGTCGTCCGCGCGGTGACCGAGCGGCGCTTCAGCGCGTTCATCACCGACTACGGGGGAGCGCCGCGCGGATTCCCCCCGGACCTGGCTCGCTACTATCGCCGCTGTCCGCAAAGGCTGCTGCCCGGCCCGCCGCACGCCGTGTTCGAGTCGGTCGTGGGCGCCCTGGCGCGGCCAGCTTTCGTCTGGCTTCCGGTAGGCCGCGGTTCCTGCGCGCTCACGGTGCGCACCCTGGACGGCGCGCTGGCCGGAGCGTCAGCGACCTCGCGACTGCGCTCCGCGGGCTGAGCGGGCGGCCGTCACGGCATCCGGTCCGTCCCGCCGCGGCTCAGTTCGGTGAACCAGCGGCCCGCGTCGGCCCACACCTGCCCCACCTGGAGGGCGGATGAATCGGCTAGGGCGCCGATCTGGTCGACGCCGACCCAGGCCCACGGGAACCAGGCACCGGAGCGGTCGGGTGTCCGCAGCCGGACATGCTCACGGCGAAGCTGCGCCCCGGGGGGCTCGATTTCGGCCACTATTGTGCCGCCGGGCTTCAGCAGGCCCCGGCTACGGCGCAGCAGCAGGGCCGGATCTCCGCCGATGCCGATGTTTCCGTCCGCGAGTAGCACCGTGGCCCAGCGCCCTGTCCCCGGCAGGTAGCCGAACACGTCGCGCTGCAGTGCTAGCGCGCCGCAGGAGCGAGCCAGGCTGACCGCATACGGCGTGACGTCGATGGCCAGCGCGGGAACCCCGCGCTCAGCCAGCGCGACGGTCAGCCGCCCCGGCCCGGCGCCCACATCCAGGGTGGGCCCGCTGCACCGGCCGAGCAATGAGTCATCGCCGGGAGCGGCATGCAGCCAGCGCCGCGCGGCCAGGGGAATCGCGTCGCCGTCTGGATGCTCGACCACCGGTTGCTCCAGCCCGGCCAGGGCCCGCTCATAGAGCTCGCCGATCATCGTCATCCCTTCGGATTCGCGGCGCATGCCGCGGGCGAGCCGCTGTCGGCAGGACCGTCAGCCTAACCTCAGGTCTGGCTCGCGACTCTTACGAAGCTGTGACGGATTCGCCGCGCCCGGGATGGCCGCCGTGTTGCGGTTACCGTAGGTGCTGTGAGCTGCGAGGGCGCGCGGCCGCGCAAATGTCGCAGTGGAGCCGCCGGATGCTGAGTAACCCCGACCCGCCGGGCCGGATCATGGTCGTTGATGACGACGCGACGATCGTCGACGTCGTACGGCGCTACCTGATCCGGGACGGTCATGAGGTGGAATGCGTGCCGACGGCGCGGCGGCGCTGCGCCTGGTCGAGCAGGAGCCGCCTGATCTCGTCGTGCTGGACCTGATGCTGCCGGGTATCGGCGGCCTGGAGGTATGCCGGCGGCTGCGGGAGCACTGGCTGATCCCGGTGGTGATGCTAACCGCGCTCGGGGAGGAGACCGACCGGGTTGTCGGCTTCGAGACCGGGGCCGATGACTACGTCACCAAGCCGTTCAGCCCGCGCGAACTGGCGCTGCGGGTACGGTCGGTGCTCCGCCGGGCCCGCGGCGGCGGGCTGGAGGGCCGGCCGGCCCGCGGCACGGTCGGCGACGGCGAACTCGGGATCGACCTCGGCGCGCACGAGGCCCGGCTCGGCACCGCGCTGCTGGCGTTGACCTCGCGCGAATACGACCTGCTGGTGTTCCTGCTCAGCCACCCGCGGCAGGCATTCAGCCGCGAGCAGTTGCTCGAGCAGGTGTGGAACTGGTCATTCGGCGACACCTCGACGGTCACGGTGCATGTGCGCAGGCTTCGGGAGAAGATCGAGCGGGACCCGACGCTGCCGCAGCGGATCGTCACGGTGTGGGGAGTTGGTTACCGGTATGAGCCAGTGGAAGCCTGATGACAGCGGCTGACTGGTGGACGGTGAGCTACACCGTCGCCGTGATAGCGCTGGTAGCCTTGGCCGCCGGGGTAGTCGCGGTGCGAGTGCTGGCGGCGCGCTCGGTCGCCACGCTGATGACTGTTATCGCGGCGGTCACAGTCGTGGCCACGCTGGCCGGCGTGGTGGTCATCGCCCTGAAGATGTTCATCTCCCGCGGCGATCTCGACGTGGTGCTGGCGGTGGTCCTGATCGCCGGGATTGCGGGCTTCGGCGTATCGGTGATCGTCGGCCGGCGCGTGTCGACGGCCAGCCGCCTGCTGCTGGTAGCAGTCCAGGCGGTGGGTGACGGCAGCCGGTACCGGCCGCCGGGCCAGATGCTCCCGGCCGAGCTGGAGGGACTGTCGCGGGAGCTGGAAAGCGCGCAGAACAGGCTGGCTGAGGCGCGTGACCGCGAGCGGGCGCTGGAGGCCAGCCGCCGCGAGCTCGTCGCCTGGGTCAGCCACGATCTGCGGACGCCGCTGGCGGGCCTGCGGGCGATGGCCGAGGCGCTGGAGGACCAGGTGGTGACCGACCGGCGGACCGTGCGCCGCTACCACAGCCAGATCCGCGGTGAGACCGATCGGCTGACCCTCATGATCGATGACCTGTTCGAGCTGTCGCGCATCCACGCGGGCGCGCTGCGGCTGTCCCGCTGCCGCGTCGGCCTCGATGACCTGATCGTCGAGGCCCTGGCCAGTGCCGAGCCACTTGCCAGGGCCAAGGGCGTGCTGCTGTGCGGCTCGGCGGCCGGCGGCCTGCCCGTGTGGGTGGACACCGCCGAGGTCGGCCGGGCGCTGCGCAACCTGGTGATCAACGCGATCCGGCACACGCCTTCTGACCGTTCGGTCGAGGTGGTGGCTGGCTGCGAGTCGGGGATGGCCATGGTCAGCGTGTCGGACTCTTGCGGCGGGATCCCCGCCGACCAGCTGCCGCGGATCTTCGACGTGGCGTTCCGCGGCGAGACCGCCCGCACGCCCGGCCCCGGCGAGGGCGCTGGCCTCGGCCTCAGCATCGCCCGGGGCATCGTGGAAGCCCATGCCGGGCAGATCGCCGTGCGCAACGCCGGGCCCGGCTGCCAGTTTGTGATCCGGCTGCCGCTTGCGTCAGCCCAGACTGTGGCCGATGGCCAGCCGGGCCCCCTCGGCGGCCCGGCGGATCGCCCGTCCCGGCCGCCGGATCAGCCGTTCCCCGCGCCAGGGCCCGGCGGAAAGCACCTGGGGCCGGGCTAGGGCAGGCGGCGTGGCGGCGCGGCGGCTCGGGCAGGCTCCCTGAGCGGCACCCGGGCGAACTGCGCTATCCCGGCCGCGAACTGGGTCTGTGCCCGGAAGCCGAGCTCGCGCTCGGCCAGCTCAGGCGAGGCCACGACGTGGCGGACGTCGCCGATTCGGTATTCGCCGGTGACTTGGGGCTGCGGGCCGCCGAAGGCGCTGGCCAGCGCACTGGCCATCTCCCCGATCGTGTGCGGCTCGCCGCTGGCGACGTTGTAGGCGCGCAGTCGGCCAGGCTGGCCAGCTTGCAGCGCCGCCAGGTTCGCCGCCGCGACGTCGGTCACGTGCACGAAATCCCGTCGTTGCGCGCCGTCCTCGAACACCCGCGGCGCATGCCCCGCTTCGAGCGCTGACCGGAAGATGGCCGCCACCCCGGCGTAAGGCGTGTCGCGCGGCATCCTCGGGCCGTAGATGTTGTGATAGCGCAGTGCTAGCGCGCTGCCGCCGGTCATGTCGGCCCAGACCGCCGCGAGCTGCTCTTGCGCTACCTTGCTGACCGCGTAGGCGTTGCGCGGGTCCAGCGGCGCGGATTCCGGCACCGCCGCCGTGCTGAGGTCGGCACCGCACCATGGGCAGCGGGCCTCGAACCTGCCCTGTTCCAGGTCGGCCCGGTCGCGGGCGGGCGGCCGGACCTGGCCGTGCGCCGTGCACCGGTAGCCGCCCTCGCCGTACACCACCATCGAGGAGGCCAGTACCAGGCGGGATATCCGCTGGCGGCCCATCTGCTCAAGCAGCACGGCGGTGCCTGTGATGTTGACATCGCTGTATCCGGGCAGGTCGCCGAGGTCCACCCCGAGGCCGACCCGGGCGGCCTGATGACAGACCGCCTGCACGCCCTGCAGGGCGCGGCTGACCGCCGAGGGGTCCCGGATGTCCGCGGTGATCAGCTCCGCGCCACCAGGCCAGTAGCCCGGCACGCCGTCGTGCACCGCGGGTGCCAGCGAATCGAGGCCGCGGACCACGTGCCCGGCAGCGAGCGCCGACTCGGCGATGTGAGAGCCGATGAACCCGGCCGCGCCGGTGATCAGTATCCGCATGGCCGCAGCCAAGCATGCCCAGGGAGGCCTGTGGCTGTCTGTAAGCGCATCGTAAGAGTCGATCATGGTCGGCCGCCGCTAGGGTCAGGCACATGCTGATCGATGTGGTGCTGCCCTGCCTCGACGAGGCCGCGGCCCTGCCGTGGGTGCTCGGCCGGATGCCGCCCGGATTCCGGCCGATCGTGGCCGACAACGGATCCAGCGACGGTTCCGCGCAGATCGCGCGGCGGCACGGGGCCCTGGTGGTGGACGCACCGCAGCCGGGTTTCGGTGCAGCGTGCCACGCGGGACTGCTGGCCGCTACCAGCCAGGTCGTCTGCATCATGGACGCGGACTCATCGCTCGACCCGGCCGATCTGCGCCTGGTGGCCGGGCCGGTCCTGGACGGGCTTGCCGATCTGGTGCTGGGCCGCAGGAAACCCGCCGGGCGAGGGGCGTGGCCGCTGCACGCACGACTCGGCAACCACGCCATCGCGGCGGCGATCCGTCGCCGCGCCGATGTGCAGTTGCGCGATCTCGGGCCGATGCGGGCCGCCCGCCGTGACGGGCTGCTGGCGCTCGCCCTGGCGGACCGCAGGTTCGGCTATCCGCTGGAGATGGTCATCCGGGCGGCGGAGGCTGGCTGGCAGATCGAGGAGCGGGACGTTCCCTACCACCCGCGGGCAGGCAAATCCAAGGTCACCGGGACGGTGCGGGGGACGCTGCTGACCGTGCGCGACATGCGGCGGGTGCTCGCGGCATGATGGTGGCGGCCCAGCAGACGGCGCGCGCAGCCGCCACCCCCCGCGCGCAGGTCATCGTCATCGCCAAGCAACCGTTGCCCGGCCGGGTCAAGACCAGGCTGACCCCGCCGTTCAGCCCGCGACAGGCAGCCCGGCTCGCAGCGGCGGCGCTGGCGGACACCCTTGCCGCAGCCGCGCAGGTCCCTGCCGTCCGGCACGTGCTCGCGCTAGAGGGGACGGCCGGAGATTGGCTTCCGCCGGGTTTCGACGTCATCGCCCAGCAAGGCCGCGGCCTGGATGAGCGGCTGGCCGCCGCGTTCGGGCAAGCGTACGCACGGTTGCCAGTCCCCGTGGTCCTGATCGGCATGGATACTCCCCAGGTGACCCTCGGGATGCTGGAGGCCGCGATCCGCCCGCTGGCGACCGGCACCGCGGACGCCGTGTTCGGGCCAGCCGCTGACGGCGGCTTCTGGCTGCTCGGCCTGCGGCGGCCCGACCCGGCGCTGCTGCTGGGAGTGCCAATGTCGGCGCTTGATACCGGCGAAGCGCAGCTGGCCAGGCTCACCGGGGCCGGGCTGCGGGTGCACCAGCTCCCGCTGCGCACCGACGTGGATGACGCGGCGACTGCGCGCGCCGTGGCTGCCCAGATACCGCGCAGCCGCTTCGCCGCGGCCCTGCGGCCCATGCTAGCCGGTCTGGGACGCCCTGCCGCAGCCGGCGGCCTCGCCGTCCCGGTGCGCGGCCGCGAGCCCGAGCTCGGGTCTTACGGCAGTGTTACCGCACCGGCGCGGTGCTTCCGGTGATCCGCGGCGGATGATCGGCTGCCTGAATATGGCCAGGGGAACAGCAGCACAAATAGCCGCCGGTGCGGTCCGCGGCGCGCAGCGTGCTGCCGCCTGGTCGGCGCACCGGGCCGACGCCGCCGTGCGCCGGGCCGCCGTCGCGGCGCGCGGCGCCGCCGTCCGCCAGCCGCCGGGGCCGTTCCAGCCCGGGTTCTGGCGCAGCCCGCTGCGCGGCCGGTGGCTGACGTCGCTGCTCGGCCTGGTGCTGCTGGTGGGCCTGCCGGTCATCGCGATCACGGGCCTGCTGTCGTACGCGGCCTACAACCCGCGGCTGCACGGCAACGACGAGACTCCCGGCGCGCCGTTGCTGAAGTTCTTCCTGTTCTCCTGGCCCACCCACCCGGCCTGGGTGTACCGGGTGGACCAGGGGGTGCACGTGACCCTCGGCCTGGCGCTGCTGCCTGTCGTGCTGGCCAAGCTGTGGTCGGTACTGCCGAAGTTGTTCTCCTGGCCGCCGGTGCGGTCACCGGCGCAAGCGCTGGAGCGGCTCAGCCTCATCATGATCGTCGGGGGGGTGCTGTTCGAGTTCGCCACCGGGATTCTGAACATCCAGGACTTTTATGTCTTCCCCTTCTCCTTCTACACCGCTCACCTGTACGGCGCCTGGGTCTTCATCGCCGGCCTGGTCGTCCACGTGGCCCTGAAGTTCCCGAAGATGATGGCCGGTCTCCGCTCGCGCAGCCTGCGGCGCGAACTGCGCACGCCGCTGGCCGCGACCCAGCCCGAGGCGCCCGATCCGGAGAGGCTGCGGACCGCCGACCCGGCGCCCCCGACCGTGTCGCGCCGCGGCATGCTGGTCGCTGTCGGCGGAGCGTCGCTGACCCTGGCCGCGCTCGCGATCGGCCAGTCGATCGGCGGGTGGACTCGCCGGACAGCGCTGTTCGCCCCGCGCGGCCTGTCCGCTGCCGCGCCAGGCGCCTTGCCGGTCAACCGCACGGCCGCGGCGGCCCGGATCGTGGCCGCGGACACCGGACCCGCCTACCGGCTCGTGGTGACGGGACGGCGGACGGTGTCGCTGACCAGGCACCAGCTCATGGCGCTGCCGCAGCACACCGTCGTGCTGCCGCTGGCCTGCGTCGAGGGATGGTCCTACTCGGCCGCCTGGACCGGCGTGCCGTTGACGGAGCTGACCCGGCTGGTCGGCATCACCCAGCCGGCCACCGCCCTGGTGGAGTCGCTGGAGCAGGCGGGCTCGTTCCGCAGCGCCACGTTGTCGGCTGGCCAGGTGAGCGACCCCCGGTCCATGCTCGCGTTGTGCCTCAACGGCGTGGACTTGCCGCCCGACCACGGTTACCCGGCCAGGACGATCATCCCGGCCGCGCCCGGCGTGCACAACACCAAGTGGGTTAACAACATCACTTTCACGGCGGCGCAATGAGCTCCCCGCGCGGCTCGTTGGGAGCAGCGGCGCGATCCCTGAATGCGGCGGTGAGCGCCCGCAGCCGCGCGGTCCGTGCCTGGTACGGCGCCCGTCCGCTGCACCTGCTCGCGCTGCTGGCCGCTTTCGCGCTCGCTGGTTACGCGCTGCGGGCGGTGGTCGTCGCCCACCAGTGGCGCGGTTTCGCCGTCTGGTTCATCGTCGCCATCATCGGTCACGACCTGCTGCTGTTCCCGCTCTACTCGCTGGCCGACCTGTCAGCGCGCCGGCTGCTGCCCGGCTGGACCGCCAGGGGCGGCGCGGCCCGTCCCGGCCCGGCGGCCTCCGGCCAGCCGCAGGTGCCGGTCATCAACTACATCCGGGTGCCCGCCGGGTTCGCGCTGCTGCTCCTGCTGGTCTGGTTCCCGCTGATCCTCGGCCTGTCCGCGACTACTTATCAACGGGCCAGCGGGCTGGTCACTGATCCCTACCTGTGGCGCTGGCTGGCCGTCACCGGGGTGATGTTCGCCCTTTCCGCGGTCAGCTACGCGCTCGCGCTGCGCCGCGCCTCAGCGCGGGCTCGGCGAGGTCGCCACGGGCGCTATAGAAAGCGGCGGCAGAACCCGCGGACGCGGCCTGGCCGCACTGGCCGCCCGGCCGCAGCATGGCTACGGGATCATGACCTACGTCGCGCAGATTTCCGATGGCAGAGTAAGTTGCGGAGCGGCCTACCTCGGCTGCCGCGTCCGCGGCGAGCCGGGCGCTGAGCACTCTTTGCAGCCCGTCGGCCCGGTCGGCTGCGGCGTCCTGGCCGACTGAGTGGCTGACGCCCGACGTTGACACCAGCGAGTGCGGACATCAGTCCAGTCAGGTCGCGCCGACGAGGTCTTGCAAGCGGGTGATCTGTTGGTTGAGGAAGCCGTTGGTTGCTGCTAGCGCTGCGGCTCGGTACGACTCGTGGGCGGCCGCAGGTCGTCGGCCATTTCGAGCAGGTGGCCGCGGACCGCGTGAAAGCGACGATCGGCATTGATCCGGGCGGTGTTGGCGAGGCAGTCGGATGGGACGCCGCCGACGACCGGGGTGCTGTTGAGCACCGTCAGCAGGAACTCCTCGTCAGGCATGTCTCGCCAGCTGGGCCCGGTCCGGCATCGGCAGCGTAACGGTGCCGTCGGCGTTGACGCTGGTCAGGTCGAGTCCGAACTGAAGCTGCGCGTCACGTGCTTCTTCAGAGGGATGGGTGCGGATGCCCAGGTGCCGGGCGATGACGTTGCCGGGGTCGGAGAGCACGGTGAAAGCGAGGTCGTGTTTTTGCTGCATGGTGAGCGACCCATCTGCCGTCTGAGGGCTGATAGCAATTAGCCGGACGCCGCGGTCGGTCAGCTGCGGGAGCAGATGCGACTGGTACGCCGCCAGCGCGATGTTGCAGTACGGGCACCAGGCACCCCGGTAGAACACCACCACTGCCGTGCAGTGACCCGTCGCGGCATACAACGTCGTCGCAACGCCGAAGGGGTCGACCAGCTCTGTGTCGGGCACGATGGTCCCGGCAGCAGCTACGCCAGGCGGCAAGCCTCTGGCTAGCATGGCCTGTTCCCGCCTGAACGGTGTGGTCTCTTCACCAGACGGGGTGGCGGCCGCGGCGTGCATCTCGGCGACACGAGCGGCGATTGTCGACGGGCTTGTCATTCCTGAGCTCCCTCGGCATCTCGGCTGACCGGGTGTGGGAGCCGGGGGACGCCCCCACAGTCCTTTGGCGTGAGCACGACACCGCCGTCACCCTCCAGCGCAGCCTGCTGCCCCGGGCCACCCCGGAAGAAGCAGGCCTCCAGATTGCCTACCGCTACCAGCCGGCTAACCGGTCCGCGGAGGCAGGCGGCGACTGGTTCGACGTCATCCCGCTACAAGACGGCCAGGTCGCGCTGGTCATTGGCGACGTCACCGGCCACAACATCCGCGCTACGGCGATCATGGGCCAGTTCCGGATGGCCACTGCTGTCCTGGCTCGCACAGGCCGCACGCCGCAGGAGATTATGCGCCAGCTCAGCCGCCTGCTCGCCAACTTCGACTTGGAGGCCGGAGCAACGTGCCTGTACGCCCTTTACGATCCGCGGACCGGCGAGCCCGCTTCACCAGCGCTGGCCACCCGCCACCCGCGGTCCGTTATCCCGATGGCCGGGCGGAGTTCATCGATGTGCCCCAGGGCACGATCCTAGGCTTTCTACTGATCCACGGGGTAAGACATCGAGGTGCGGCGCCGCTAGCAGTTACACACCCAAAGTGGCTGTAGGCGAGAACTGATACAGGGGGTTTCCAAATGAAAGCGATCGTGGTGACCGACCAGGCTGCGGGAACGGCCGGGATGACGCTGGTGGAGCGGCCCGAGCCGCAGGCGGCGATCAACGATGCCGTCGTTCAGGTTCATGCGTCGGGATTCGTCCCGACTGAGCTGGCGTGGCCCTCGACCTGGACCGATCGCCGCGGCCGTGACCGAACACCGTCGATTCCCGGGCACGAGCTGGCCGGAGTGGTCACTGCCCTCGGCTACGGCACGACGGGTCTGTCTGTGGGACAGCGGGTGTTCGGCCTCACCGACTGGACTCGCGACGGCCCCCTGGCCGAGTATGCGGCCATCGAGGCGCGCAACCTCGCGCCGCTGCCGGGCGACGTCGACTTCACGGTGGGCGCGAGCCTGCCGATCTCGGGCCTGACCGCGTGGCAGGGACTGTTCGAGCACGGCCGCCTTCAGGCGGGGCAGAGCGTCCTCGCGCACGGCGCGGCCGGCGCAGTCGGCTCGATGGTGACCCAGCTCGCGCGTGAGTTCGGCGCCTACGTCATCGGCACCGGACGCGCCGCCGACCGTCAGAAGGCGCTCGACTTCGGCGCGCAGGAGTTCGTCGACCTCGACAGCGACGCCCTCGAAGACGTCGGCGGAGTCCATCTGGTTTTCGATGTCATCGGCGGCGACATCGCGGAGCGGTCCGCAGGCCTGATTCGCGCCGGAGGAACACTGGTGTCCGTCGTCGGGCCGACCGAGGCGCGGCCCGCCGACGGCCTGGCGGTCGACTTCGTTGTCGAGTCCGATCGCGCCCAACTGGGTGAGATCGTCCAGCGGGTGCGGGACGGACGACTGCAGACGAACATCGGCAACGTCGCGACCCTCGAAGACGCCGTCGCCGCCCTCAACCCGACCGAGCGGATCAACGGGAAGACGATCATCAGCGTTCGTCCGTGAGGACTCGGGGACAGCGGCAGGTTCTGCCCTCCTCGTGGATCAGCGTCAGTCACGTAGCGAGGCCTGGCCTGCTCGCCGCCGCCGGCATCGGCGGTCGCAGGCCCA
>WNFM01041251.1_pt2 | contig 12085 bp, 8 predicted proteins | sample 5400271 | NCBI WGS metagenome assembly WNFM01 (sample SAMN13153352, study PRJNA577476) | soil metagenome | isolation source: 60 cm saprolite on Douglas fir-dominated hillslope | place: USA:California | collected 2013-09-17 | reverse complement strand
TCACCCTTGGCATCCTGCTGTTGGCAGCCGTTGGCTTTGCGGTGCAATACGGCATGAATCACCACCGCACCGTCGTGGTGACGAGACAAGATACGGTCGTGTAACTTCGGTTTGCGTCAGTCTCTGCGCTTAATCTTTCAATCCTCGACCCCTTTTCCACCGCTTTAGTGGGAAAGGGGTCGTTCGCGTCTTAACTGTACGTCAAACATTATGTAGTGTGGGTTGCATACTCAAAATTGTCATGTTCAATTCCGAAAATAATATATAATCGAGCGGATTAAACGTTTTTCAGAATAGGAGTCTGTGATGATGCTCAAGCGCGGCTCGTTGAGTTCACTTTGTTTGGCTCTCATCCTTACACTCATGATGTTCGTTGTTCCGGCGGGGCAATCCAAAATAGCTATAGCGGCAGACAAGCCCTGCGATGCGTCGAATGCACTATGGATTGGCACGTCGGGATTCGGTGGGAACTGCCTCGATGACACGGGTTGGCACACCTACAATAGCAAGAGCGGCCTTTCCGATGACCTGATCAAGTCGATTGTCGTCTGCTCCGACAAGAGTGCGCGGATTGCGAACAGTCTGGGAATCGATGTGACCGCCGATGGCAATGCCTGGAAGCAGCTAAAGGCCGACTGGAGCAGCCCGGAAGGGATGGCCTGCGATAGCAAAGGCGGCTTGTGGGTGGCTCACTATGAAGGGGTGAGTTATTACGATGGTACAAAGTGGACGGATTACGCTGCCAAACTGCTAGGCACGGGCGAATCGGTAAGCCTTGTTAAAGATGTCGCGGTTGCGCCTGACGGCAAAGTATGGGTCGTCACCTCGAACAGCATTGCCGCCCTAGTTGGTGACAAGTGGACTGTCTACGAAAAGGATAAAGGCTTCGACAAGGACTATTTCTTCGAGAAAATTGTCATCGATGCCAAGGGGAATGTGTGGGCGGCGCATGGCGATGGTGTGTTCATGTTCGACGGCAAAACCTGGGTCGCACAAAACGCGGATGATTTACAGCAAGTTCAAGCGCTGGCGGTTGATTCAAAGGGCAATATTTGGGCAGGGACTTATGCCCACGGCGCGCTGATGTTTGATGGCAAGGGGTGGGTCACCTACGACCGAAAGACAAGTAAAATATCAAGACAACAGGTGCATTCATTGGCAGCAGATTCGCAGGGCCGAATCTGGGTCGGCACGGAATTTGGGCTGGATATGTTCGATGGCAAGGACTGGACCGCTTTTCATATGAGCGACTCAAACCTGGTCGATAACACGATTGATGCGCTGGCGGTTGTCGGCAAAGGCCCGAAGCTGCCAGCTCCGCTGACCAAGAAGACAGGTTCGCTCAAGGGGCAGATTAAATCGGGCGCCAAGCCAGCGGCAGGCGCGGTCGTAGAATTATGCAGCGAGTCGGTTGGCTTCCTATATACGGGAGACTCGCCCTGTGCCGACAATCCGTTTACCAAGCAGGCCACTGTTAGCGCAGACGGCTCGTTCTCGTTCACGGATCTCCCCGTTGGGCGTTATGGAATCACGGTTCAGAATCCCAAAGACAAGAAGTGGATTCGCTTGACGGGTGAATTCGGTGGCGACAGCAAGACGGAAATCCTCGAAGGCAACGCCACCGATGTGGGCGATATTGACATAAGCAAAACCAGCTAATCTACTTTCCGCACCTGTGTTTTGGAAATCCCACAAAATTCATGCACAGGTGCGGATTATTAATTCACAAGCATTGGGCATACAATAAAGCGCTCGCAGCCAATTCAAAGAGACTACCTCGCTCATGCAATCCAACAATGTTCCCGCGCTCTTGCAGCAACGATATGAGATACTTCAACTTTTAGGCAGCGGCGGGATGGGGACGGTGTTCCAGGCCCGCGACGTTGACACTGGTGATCTGGTGGCTGTGAAGATGTTGAAGCCGGACATCATTGACCAGGACCCCGATATAGTGCAGCGTTTCGCTCGCGAAGGCGACGTATTGCGAACGCTCAATCATCCAAATATCGTCAAATTGCTTGCGACAATGCAGCAAGACGACCAGCATTATCTGGTGCTCGAATATGTGAGCGGCGGCTCTCTGGCCGATCTACTCAAAGCGCAACCGCAGATGCCTGTGGCCCGCGTGCTGTCGATATGTCTGGAATTGGCCGACGCGCTGGCCCGTGCGCATCACCTCAAGATCATCCACCGTGACGTAAAACCAGCTAACGTTTTGCTGGCTGACGATGGCACACCGCGCCTGACTGACTTTGGCATTGCGCGGGTTAGTGATCAGGTTATCACCCAATCGGGGGTGGTGATGGGCACGTTTGCCTACCTTGCGCCCGAAGCCTTTGCCGGGGATGCGCTCGATGCCCGTGCCGATTTGTGGGCGTTCGGTGTGTTGCTGTTCGAGATGCTCGCGGGGCGGCGTCCGTTTGAAGGCGAGACTACCAGCGCAATTATTGGCGCGGTCCTCACGCAGCCCACACCTGACCTGGAAGCGCTGCGGCCCGACTCGCCAGTAGCATTGGTTGACCTGGTATATCGCTTGCTGACGAAGGACCGCGCCGAGCGTATTCCAAGCGCGCGGCTAGTGGGAGCAGCACTGGAAAGTATCATCAATGGCATTGATACTCAAGACCTCACCTACCCCGTCATAACGCCACTTTCGACAGGGAGCATTAACACCAATCTGCCCGCGCAGACGACTCCGATTGTAGGTCGAGAAGATGAATTGGCCGCTCTTGGGGGTTTGTTGGATAGTCCTTCGAATCGCCTTGTAACGATTGTTGGTCCTGGCGGGATGGGAAAAACACGGTTATCGCTGGAAGTTGGTGCTCAACACACTAACCAGTTTGCCGACGGTGTTTACTTCATCGAACTTGCCCCGCTCAGTACGCCTGAACATATTGTCTCAACCATCGCGGATGCCATTGGCGTACAGTTTGCGGCGGGCGTCGAACCCAAACAGCAACTGCTGGACTCCTTCCATAATCGGAAAATGTTGTTGATTATGGACAATTTTGAGCATTTATTGGATGGCGCTCCGCTTGTCGGAGAGATTTTACAGGCGGCTCCTAACGTCAGTATTCTCGCCACCTCGCGCGAACGCCTGAATCTGAACGCTGAAACGCTTTTCGTGCTGTCAGGCATGGACTTCCCTGACTGGGAGACGCCCGAAGATGCGCTCAAATACAGCGCGGTAGCGTTATTTATGCAGAGCGCTCGCCGAGTGAAGTCAGATTTTGAACTCAAAGCAGACGATCTGGTGTATGTGGCGCGAATATGTCGTTTCGTGCAGGGCTTACCCCTCGGCATTTTGCTAGCCGCTGCCTCGGCAGGAATGCTGTCAGTGAAGGAGATCGCACAGGAAATTAGCGAGAACTTTGACTTTCTCGAAACCGAAATGCGGGATGTGCCGGAGCGACAACGCAGCATTCGCGCCGTATTCGATTATTCATGGCAGCTTCTCAACGAGCAAGAGCGCGACAGTTTCATGAGACTTTCGGTTTTTCGAGGCGGATTTACACGAGAGGCCGCGCAGGTTGTGGCAAGCGCCACGCTGAAAACGCTCATGGCACTCATGAACAAGTCGCTCCTGCGGCGTGACCTCGACGGACGTTACCAGATTCATGAACTGCTGCGGCAATATGGTGAGCAGCGGCTTAACAAGGCAGGCGCAACATCCGCTACTCAAGAGGCTCATGCCACATTCTACGCTCACTTTTTGCAGGAACGCTGGGAAGATTTGAAGGGGCGTCGGCAGGTTGGGGCATTAGCGGAAATCGATCCTGAATTTGAGAATATCCGCAGTGCGTGGCAATGGTTGGTGGAAAAACGGCGCGGGCGCGAACTGGGCGAAGCCGCCAGCAGTTTATGGTATTACCTTGACGTTTCTACTCTTCCTTATGATGGAGTTGCTCTGTTCAGGCAAGCTATCGAAATGCTGCGCTCCAGATCGCTTCCGAATCAAGAGAAGTGGGTAATAGGCCATCTCTTAGGACGCTTGGCCTGGTTTCAAGCGGTGATTGGCCTAAAGGAAGAATGTGAAGCCAATGCTAATGAAGCGCTCACGATCTTGCGAGGCGAACGTCGCCTGGAAGAAACAATAATGACGCTCCATAGTATCGGCTATGCGGGCCTAACCTATGCGCAATATGCTGATACTGAGAAAGCCGCTGAGGAAGCATTTCGAATCGCTCAGGATGGGAGCAATGAGTGGGTAATTCGTAACGCATTAGCTTATCGAGGAGCGGGTCTCTTTTTTACCGGGAAAGTTGCAGAAGGTCGAAACTTTACGGAGAAAAGCCTGACTCTTAGCCTGTCCGCAGGCGATTTATTAGTTGTCGGCTACGCCAGTATCGGCTTATGGTTTGATGCTATGCAGCAGCACAATTTTCAAGACGCTGAAAAGTTCTCCCGGCAAAGTTTGCAAGCAAACGAAACGCTGCACATGCGTGGGAAAATTGCACAGTCTTGCATTTACTTGGGCGCAAGTCTGGCGCGTCAAGATCAAGAGGTGGAAGGAAAGTCGTATTTTTATCGTGGTATCAAGTTAAGTCATGATCTTGGCATCGCGCGGGACACCCTCGCTTATATGTTAACCAGCATTGAAGACTATTTCTCACAAGTAAACAAACCATTTGCCGTGGAACTGCTGGCAATGATGCTGAGTAATCCCGCGTGTGACAACACAATTTCGGGTTGGACTGAAAAAACAATCGTAGTACTCAAAGCCGAGCTTCCCGCAGCAGCTTATGAGACGGCGTGGAAGCGCGGCGAACAATGGACTTTGGATCAAGCAGTAGCGCTGGTCTTAGCGCAATTGAGCTAGGTTATCTTGCGTCTGCGCTATAAATATTGGTCATTAGATTTCAAGGTGCGGAGCAGAAACAAAGCAACAGGAGAGCGATGATGTCACCGCTCTCCTGTTTTGATTTAGACGAGGTTCAGTCTCTAAAAGTAGTCATCTCTCAGAGTGCCGTCATAGCGACCCGATCCCATACAACAGTTCTTAAAACCGGCGTCCAGACCCGCATGGGCAGAGGTCGTTGCGCCCCAGTTTTTCAATCAGTTCCTTATCGCTATGGACGACCTGAGCGCCGCGCTTGACGTGTGTTTCCGATGGATAGCCGCGTCGGCGCTTACTGGTCCTCTCGAAAAAAGGGCGTTTCGTCAGAGTCATGTTCATCGTGTATAGTGCGTATGGTAGCCTCCCTTTCGCGTTAACCTTTGATTCGCCGCGCAAGTATACCACGACTACTGATGCGTGTTTGGCTCGGCCTGTGTGCTGTCGGCGGTGCCGTCGTTGTTTGTGTCGAGGCCAATGTTCATATCTCCTTTGCCATCCCACGCGCCGAACATGATGTAGGCCGTCTGTCCGGGATCGAGGGTCAAACCATCGTGTGAGAAGGTGTCCTGTGCCGTGTCGGTCAGCCTATCGACCTGGATGGCGTAGGTCGAGGTCTTCTCGCCCGTGCCTGTGGTGTTGATACCCAATTGGCCTTTGTCGTAATCGAGCGTGACATTGATCGTCGCCCCTGGCTGTATATCAGCACCTTTAATGTCGAACTCGTAGTCTGGCCCGTCGTGTTGCAGCCCGACAATAATATCGGGTGATTCGTCCGAACTGGGGGTATAGGCCAGCTTTGAGCCATCGGGTGAGAAGACGAGTGTATCCTTTTCGCCAGCCTTAACCTTGATATTCTCAACAGCCAGGTCATAGGTGGGTCCAACCATCGACACGTTGGTGATTTCGTCGGCCTTCAAAGCCGAGCCATCCAGCGTGATCGTGAACGCAATGCCAACCGGGATGTAATACACGGGTTCGGGATCGTCCGCAAAGAGATCGCCGCTGACGGCGGGGATAAACTCGGCGGTTGGAATCTCGCTAAAGAATTGGCCGCCCTGATAGCCGAGCCGATGTCCCTGTGCATCCGTAATCAACAAATCGGTGGCGCTCACGTCCCCCGTGGTTGAGTACAGGCTCACTTCGTTGACCGCTGGTGCTGCCTGAACTGCGGCGGTTCGTCCAATGTGGTAGGCGCCTGTTTGAGCGGCTGCACCCGAAGCGTACATGACACGCATTGAGTCGAGTGCTGCCGTGCACGCAGGGCAGGATTGCTTGGACACGCGCAGATTGATTGGCGCAAGCTGCAACGATTTGCTGGCAGCATCGCCGTTGTAGACCGCTTCCGGTACGCTGGGGTTGGTCGCAGCCAGATAGGTCCATTTGTTGGCGTTGGTATCAATCTCGATGAAGCGGTTTTGATCTTTGGGCCAATTGTTGTCGTAGACCATGACATGGAATACACCACCACCCATGTCCTGCACCGCATACGGCGTGATGGCGTGACCGTTCTTGTATCCCGGCTGGAAAATGTGAACGACATAATACTCGGATCGGTCGGTCAGGGCCTTGGTGAGAATGTCGAGAACTTCCTTGGGGGTCTTGTCTTTAATGGTGGCATCACCTACCGAGTTGAGGAACTGCGTGGCGAACCACATCGCAATCTCGCGTTGGAGTTTTACGTTGCTGTCAAAAGGTAGCCCTGTGGCCTTGTCTTGCCCGAAATCTGACGCTTTCTCCTTGCCAGCGAAGAATATCGTGCTCAGTACAGCCATGCCTTCGCAATGTCCACCGCCCATTTTGCCGTTGAGCGTATCCATTAATTGCTGCATTGGCGGTACCAAAACGCAGGGGTCACCATTGATAGTGGCACAAACTGCGTCGCCGATCAAACGCCGCATCTCGGCGGGGGTGAGGTTGGTGACAGGAGTATCCGCACCGTAATTCGGGAAGCCGAACCCGTTACCATCGGGTCGAAATCCGAGGTCAGCCACAACGTTACCGGCTTGTTGGGCCTGAACTGCTGTGGACAGTCCTGAAGCGGCAACAATGACCACGACAATAATTAGTGCGAAAAGACGATGGGTAGTTTTGGAAAACATTTTGGTATCCTTTTCGTGAACAGTGTTTGCGAGGGCCAATCTACTGTAAGTCAAACGGGCAATGCGCGCCAGTCGCAAAGCCTAAACTATTTAGTCGTCACTGCCCTAAGAAAAGGGTTACATTACCTTATAGAATAGCTACAATGGACAGCCAAATCATGAGCAATAATAACGATCAACTAATCGCTCGACTCAGCCGCCTTGCGAAGAACCGCGAGGATCGTGTTTTGATTGCCGACATGATCAGCGCGCTTGACGACAAGTATGCCTTGTCGAAGAAGATCGCCAAGGAACCTGGGACCGAAGCGATTATTGAACAACTCATCAAGGGGATTACTGACGCCTTTAGCGATTTATCGATGTTAAAAGGCAAGCGGATTTTAGACCTGGCTTGTGGTTCAAACACCAGCAAAATGCCGTCCTTTGTATTTGTTAATACGCCGTTGGGCGAACGGCGTGTTCAAATTCCCAGCACCGAAGGCTATACCGCACAATTTGAACCCTGGTTTTGCAGAATACTTCTGGAATTGGGCGCAGAACCCGTCGGGATTGATATTGGCGATCTAGATGGTGAAGCCTTTGAACACTATCGTGTAGATTTGGGACTGGAAGGCGCGCTGGACTTCTTACCTAGCCATTCGTTTGATGCAGTGCAGGACCGGCGGCTCTTTGGCTCTTTGGGTCACCCGAATTTGTGGCTCAGTTCCCGGACAGCGCAGATCGCCTCAAAGTTGCAAAGGTGATCAAAGACCAGGAACAGCGGTTATTGAAGAGGACAGGAATCATCGTTCATTCTGACGCCAAGAATCTTTTTGAATAGTCCGCAACCAGCCTCAAAAACAGAGCGGTTATATGCCCAGCATTGACGCTGGTTGATGGACCATCACGCTGAATAGCCGCTGCTCACCGATGCCGTGCAGTTCAAAAATACTATCGGTGACGACCAGTTCAGGCTTGGCGGCAAGAATAGCTTTCACATCGGCGTCCTGATGCACCTCCTCAGAGATCAGGATTTCCTCGCTGCGGCTCTTACTCTGAATGCGTGCGGCAAGGTTAACCATGTTCCCGAAATAGTCGAGGGTATTGTTCAGGTTGACGGCAATTGCACTGCCCGCGTGTAGCCCGATTTTTACGAGAATAACGCCTTCTTCCATATTCCTTTTTTCGTTAAACAGCCCAATGCTATTTTGCACGGCTAATGCGGCACGAACGGCGTGATCGGGAGTGGCAAACGCAGCCATGACTGAATCGCCAATGGTTTTCACCACAAGGCCGTGATGCAGATCAATCTCGCGGAACAAAACGTCGAAATGGTCACGTACCAGGTTATAGGCGCGCACGTCGCCGAGCCGCTTATAGAGGGCCGTGCTGCCCGTGATATCGGTGAACAGGATGGTCAGGTTCTTGACGCTCAAGCTTTCGCGTTGCGAGAGTGTGTCGTGCGCAAATATATTCTTGAAGTCTGGCGTCAACATGAGGTCCAGGCCACTGACCTTATGTTCGGGCGGGTTTATTTGTGAAGGATCGCGGTATAGGCCAATCACGTCCGGTACCCCTTCGATGCTGACGTTCGTGGTTCCAGGACCAAGGATTATATTGGACGGTGTGGCTGATTCCGGATAGAAGACGACCTTGACATCTGACACAGGCGCGTGTTCTTTTTCTACTTCAAAGCGAACCGAACCTCCCGGTCTGCCTGCCACCAAATGCATCAAGAAATACTGACCCCGTTGCTCCATCTTAAATGGAATAGGCTGTGTTGTACTCCACTGCCCTAGTGGTACCACACCCGCTGGCAGCCCGACCTGAAGGGATGGCGCGGTAGCACGTATCGAAGGATTGATGGTAAATGTGACCTCGACGTTTTCATCTGAATGAACTTCAAAGTCCACCTGGCACATCTTGCAACTTGAGTCATGCCCCAGGCTTCCCAATCGCGGCGACGACCCTGAGGAGCCGCCACAGTGTGTACAATGGGTTTCCCAATTGAGGTCGAACAGTCCCACCTGACTGGCATAGGTCAGCCACACCAATAGCTTGTGCGGGTCCAGTTTCCACGATGCACCGAGGGCATAGGCGTTTATGCGGTTGAGGGTGTCGTCATCGGCGGAGACAATCCAATCGCGGAATCGGCGATCCAACGACGCATCGCGCAGCGGGTAGGCCTCCAGGCGACTAAACGCGGTGTCAATGCGATTCGAATTTGGTGCAGACATCGAAATATTCCTTTGTTATTCTTCGCCAGGGGTCCTACGATTGATGCAGTTCATGGTACCGTCCTTACGTAAAAAAACTCTAATGATGTCGTAACTAAGCTATATGAACCCGCACAATACGCTTTGTTCTGAGGCTATACTTTATGTTCACACAAATTATCCGGGAGATTTATCTTGGCTGAAAAAAAGAAAACAGTTGATGAATATGTAGCAGCCTTGCCAGTTGATAAACAGCCTATTGTTGCTGAATTGCGCAAGCTCATCAAAACCGCAGTTCCAGAAGTCACCGAGGCGTTTAAGTGGGGGCAGCCCGTTTACGAATCGAACGGCCCGCTGGCCTATATCCATGCCTATACTAATCAGGTCAATTTTGGATTCTGGCGCGGCACTCAACTCGCTGACCCGGACGCCATGTTGACAGGCGATGGTGACCGCATGAAGCATGTCAAGCTCAAGTCAGTAAGCGACATCAAGACAGAAGCCTTCGCTCAGTTTCTCAAAGAGGCTGTAAAACTTAACAAGGAACTTGGCAACCCCACTAAAGGCAGGAAAGCCAAAGCGTAATGACCATTCTTACAACAATTACTTTTCGAGCGCAAAGGCCACCGCCTGTTCCATCGACATAGCACAGCCTTCGGCCCACAGCGCCTCAAAGTCTTGATCGGGTAACTGGGTGCGCAGCCAGCCAATCGTTTGGTCAACCTCTGGCTGGTCGTAGCTTTCGAGCAAACGCCCTTTCTCGCCGCGAATCGCATCTGCCGCGCCGAGAAGCCGCGCCGAACGTTGGTCGTCCCCAATTGCCGCAGCGAGGCTTGCCAGCCCTTCCAGCGGCCCGCCAATCTCCATCGGGTTGTCCAACCGCTGTCGAAGGTTCAGGCTTTCGTCAAAACGGGACCGCGCCGTCGCGTAATCGCCGAGCGCCACAGCCATATAGCCAATGATTTGCTGGATCAGGGCGACCGCTCCCCGGTTGCCGCCTTTTTTCCATATGTCGAGAACCTCAAGATACAGTGTCATGGCTGTTACAAAATCCTTTTGTTGACGTGCCAGATTGCCCAGGGCAGTCATTACCCTGGCAGTAAGTCCGGGTACCGGTATTTCACGGCATATGGCAAGACCCTCCTCCAGGTGCTCACGTCCTGTCTCAATATCGCCGTTAAGGACGGCAATTTGCCCCAGCACTAATAGCGGATTGATCATGGCCCAGCGATCGCCTGCTTCGTGGCATAAAGCAAGACTTTGTTCGGCACTTATTTGCGCCGCGTCATAGTCGCGAGCGAAAAACAACCCCAGTGCAATGGATGCTGATCCTATCATTAATCCCCATTTGTCGCCCAGTTGTTGATACAACATCATGGCTTCCTGGAGCACTGCTCGTGAAGTAGAAATATCACCAGTTTGCCCGTATGCTGGGGCACTCATCGCCAAGGCGCGAGCTAGATTCTGTTTGTCATCGATTTGCCGAAGAATTGCAACGCTCTCTTCAAAAAATGTTTTTGCCGTTACGTTGTCACCCTGGAAGATGCACACAGATCCCAACGCCCACAGTGCATAAGCTCGTGCGGAGGGTGACACATGCACTATGTTGGTTGCATCTCTTTGCAAGGCTTCCGGCAAAAAGCGCCGAATTGGACTGCCGAGGGGTTGTGCGCGCCAACCAGTGACCATACCAAATGCTAAACGAAAACAAACGTCCAGATCCCGATTTGAAGCCCACTCGAACGCCGCATGTAGATTGTCTTGTTCGGGGTTGAGCATGAGCCGTAACCATTGCATCCCGCCAGCGGTTTGGAATTTGCTGCTAGCGCGCGTTACTAATTCGAGATAAGCATTCATGTGACGGTCACGCAGCGCCTCGCCTTCATTTGAGTCAAGGAGCTTTTCGCGCGCGTACTGGCGAATCGTCTCAAGGAGACGATAGCGTGTTGCAGCACCGCGTTCTTCAAGGGAAACCAGCGACTTGTTGACCAGTTGCAACAACAGGTCCATCACATCGTCGCTTTCGATGGCTTCCCCGGCGCATACGACTTCGCACAGTTCCAGAGTCCAACCGCCTTCAAATACCGATAATCTGCGCAGCAGAATCCGCTCAGGCTCGGTGAGCAGGCCATAACTCCAATCAATCAGCGTTCGCAACGTTTGGTGGCGCGAAAGCGCGGTTCGGCTGCCGCCTGTCAACAGCCGAAATTGATCATCCAGCCGTGCAGCAATTTGCTCGACGGACATGCCCCGGATGCGCGTGGTAGCGAGTTCAATCGCCAGCGGGATGCCATCGAGGCGGCGGCAAACCTGGGCCACCGCAGAGGCATTCTCGCTGGTCAACACAAAATCGGGACGCGCGGCTTTGGCCCGCTCCATGAAAAGCTGGATCGATTCGCAGCGTGCCAAACTTTCAACAGGTTCCTCGCCCTGCGAATCTGGCAACCCCAATGACGGGATGCGCCACGCTGTCTCGCCCAGCACACTGAGCGCCTCGCGGCTGGTGGCGAGAATCTTGAGGTCCGGGCAAGCGCGCAATAACTTATCCGCCAACTGCGCGCAAGCCATGATCAAATGCTCGCAGTTATCGAGGATGATCAGCATATGTTTATCGTGCAAATAGTCGCACAACACGTCGATGAGCTGGACGCTTTGACTCTCCTGCACGCCCAACACCGCAGCGAGTGCAACAGGCACCAGCGCCGGGTCGGCTACCGGAGCCATCTCAACCAGCCACGCGCCATCCTGGTACGACTCAAGGACATCGGCAGCAACCTGGAGCGCAAGGCGTGTCTTGCCCGATCCACCCGATCCGGTCAGCGTTAGCAGCCGCGTTTCATTTAAGAGGCGCCTCACATCGGTGATGTCCTTATCGCGCCCAATGAAGCTGGTTAACTGCAAGGGCAGGTTGTTGGGCAGTACATCAAGCGACTTGAGCGGCGGGAATTGATCTG
>WNFM01219968.1_pt2 | contig 12086 bp, 9 predicted proteins | sample 5400271 | NCBI WGS metagenome assembly WNFM01 (sample SAMN13153352, study PRJNA577476) | soil metagenome | isolation source: 60 cm saprolite on Douglas fir-dominated hillslope | place: USA:California | collected 2013-09-17 | reverse complement strand
GAGGTGTTACCGGTCTTCTCGGGCAAGCCGATCTTCGGCTACGCCGCCATCACTTGGGCCGCCGTTGCCATTGGCTTACTGAGCTTCATGGGGTGGGCGCACCATATGTTCGTGGTAGGGCTGCCGCCCATCGCGCAGATGTTCTTCGCGGCGACCTCAACGCTCATCGCCATCCCGACGGGTGTGAAGATCTTTAACTGGATTGCCACGATGTGGGGCGGGCGCGTGCGATTCACGACGGCGATGCTCTTCGCTATCGGCTTCATCGTGCAGTTCATGGTGGGTGGGCTCAGTGGAGTGTCGCTCTCAGTCGTCCCCTTCGACTACCAAGTCACCGACACCTATTATCTGGTGGCCCATCTGCACTACGTGCTGCCAGCCGGTGCGCTGATGGCGCTGTTCGCCGGCCTCTATTACTGGTTCCCGAAGATGAGCGGCCGTATGCTGGACGAGCGGCTAGGCACGCTGCAGTTTTGGGTCTTCATCGTCGGTACCAATCTGACTTTCTTCCCGATGCATCTGCTGGGCTTGTTCGGCATGCCCCGCCGGATCTACACCTACGCGGACCATCTCGGCTGGGACGGCCTGAACCTGACGTCGAGCATCGGCGCCTACCTCCTAGCCGTCGGCGTGCTGATTTTCATTGCCAACTGGTTCATCACCGTGCATAAGCCGGCAAACGCTCCCGCCGATCCCTGGGACGCCTTCACGCTGGAGTGGGCGACGTCGTCGCCACCCCCCCCGGAAGACTTCGAGACGATCCCGCCGGTGCGCAGCGCGCGCCCAGTATGGGACGCCAAGCACCCTGAGAAGGCCGACTATCGCTCCGCGAGCGGCTGATGCTCCAGCACCCACACCTGCGGCGCGGGTAGCACATTGCCCACGGGGCGCCCGCCGATGCCGACGCGGCGCACGAATGCGCGCAGTCCGCACTGTCAGCCGCCCCCCTGCCGGCGATCCAGACTCGGCGCAGCCTTGGAGCTCGGGCTCCATCTCCTCGCGCTGTCAGACCGCTGGCACCCCCGGCGTGGACTGCCACCGGTTATCCTGACGGCGGTGCAGTCGCGGGAACGGCAACAGGTCAGCGCCAGGCAGCATCACACCGCCAGCCTCGTGCACAGCTACCTATGGCTGTGTGACGGCCGATCAGCGCCACTCAGCATACGAGCAGTCGGTTGAGCGCGGCCAAGTGGTGCGCCGCGGACGGTGGGGTCTTCTCGCATTTCCCCACTCGGCCCGCATGACCGCACATTTTGCAGTTCGCTCAGTATTGGCACAAGTTGTGCGGCAACCAAGTGGCGCTGTTACTGCCAGGCGTGCGACTCGTTCACGCTCAACAGGAGATGGTGTCATGCCTACTCAGCGATTACCCGCCCCCCGAGGGCGGAGGCCAGCGGCCCGCGCGGCCGCTCTCATGAACGCGCCGCCTTGAGGACGAGGCCATCCATCCGCCTTCACCCCAGTTGAACCCGCTCTTTATCCCTGCAAGCGCCTACGTGACCAGGCATTGGCCCGTCCCGGTCTTCGGTCGAATCCGGTAAGCGCCACCGCCTGGCCAGAACTCCCAGCTTCCTTGTGCGCGCTGGTCAACGAGCTCATCTCTGCCGCTACTCACTCAGCCGGGTGCGGCGTCATGGCCAGAGTTGCACCAGGAGGGTCGTTGGAACGAACCGCAATGGAGGTGCCGGGCCAGTTTCAGCGTGTCGGCTCGTTGAGCCGACGTTCGGGACTGCACACGCCACGAGCAGTCCCCAGTCCAGCAAAGCGAATGAAGTGTGGTTTGTGAGACTGAGGAAGGACTACGCAAGTCATGAAGCTGAGCTTACCTTTCTTCCGGGCGGGTCGCCATGCTGTGACGGCTCTTGTGATCCTGGTTGTGATTCTGAGCGTGGTGCTCTCCTACGCTGGTGTGACTGGCGCGTTTAGCCGGACCCCAAGCGTCGCGGCGAGCCAGCTACCTGTCTATCTCGACGCGAGCATACCAATCCAGGCCCGCGTGAATGATCTGCTTGCCCACATGACCCTGGCTGAGAAGACCGGTCAGATGGTCCAGATTGAGGTAACACAGGTCACCGACACGAACAACACGTGCACGAGCCAGGGCGGCTTCAACATGCCGAACCCGGTCTGCATGCAGAAAATCTTCATTGACAATAACGTCGGCTCGATCCTGGCGGGAGGAACCGATATCCCGGTCGACACGACCAACTCTGGAGGCGTGGGCAACACGGGGAAGGACTGGGCCACCGAGTACAACATCATGCAGCAGTACGCGATCCAGAATTCGCGGCTGCACATTCCGGTGATCTTTGGTGTCGACGCCGTGCACGGCTTCGGCCATCCCTGGCAGGCTCCGCTCTTCCCGCAGTCGATCGGGATGGGGGCGACATGGGATCCCTCCGCGGCCCAGGCTGGTGGCGTCGTCACCGGTAAGGCGCTCGCAGCTACGGGCTGGAACTGGGACTTCGCGCCGGTGCAGGATCTCTCCCGCGACAACCGCTGGGGGCGGACCTACGAGACCTGGGCCGAGGAGCCCGCACTGTCAGCGGCATTAGGCAATGCCAACGTGCAAGGGATGCAGAGCGTCGGCGGCGCCGGCTCGCTCAAGGTGACGGCCACCGTCAAGCACTTCGCCGGCTACTCTGAGGCGCTCAACGGCCACGATCGAGTCGCGGCGCAGCTCCCGCTGCGCTACCTACAGGATCTCTTCCTGCCGTCGTATGCGGGCGCCATCGATGCCGGGGCCGGCACGGTCATGGTAAACTCCGGCTCGATCAACGGCATCGCCGCCACCGCCTCGCATTTCCTCTTGACCGACGAGCTGCGCAACCGGCTCGGCTTCCAGGGCGTGGTGATCAGCGACTTCGGCGACGTGGGGGCACTGGCGACGACATACCACATCGCTCCCGACCTGGCCGGCGCCGCTGCCCTCGCCATCAACGCTGGCGTTGACGTCGCCATGCTGCCCTTCAACGCCGATCAGTGGCAGGCCGCCTTGCTGCAAGACGTGCAGTCGGGCGCGATCTCGCGCTCGCGGATTGACCAGTCCGTCCGCCGCATCCTGACGCTGAAGTTCCAGCTTGGGCTGTTCGACCAGCCCTGCGTCAGCGATCCCAGCAAGTCCTGTGTCGACGCCAACGCGGCCGACGCCGCGGTCACCGCCGGCCGGGACGTCACCTTGCAGGCCGCGCGTGAGTCGATCACGCTGCTGCGCAACCAGAACAACGTGCTGCCGGTTTCGGCAAATAGCAAGCTGGTCGTTGCCGGACCCAGTGCCGATTCGATGACCAACCAGCTCGGTGGCTGGAGCGTCAGCTGGCAGGGTGTCTTCGGCGCGGGCCATGTCTGCTGCATGGGGCCAGCCAACCAGATTCCGCCTGGGACGACGGTGCTCAAAGGACTCCAGGCGCAGGATCCAAACGTCGTCTACGCGCCAGATAAGGCAGCGGCGGTTGCGGCCGCCGCCTCGGCCGACGCGGTCGTCGTGGTCGTGGGCGAGAAGGCGTACGCCGAGGGATTGGGTGACAACCCCCAGCCACAGCTGCCGGCGGATCAGAAGGCGCTGATCAGCGCCCTCCAGGCGACCGGTAAGCCGGTAATCGTCGTCGTCATCGCGGGCCGGCCGATCGGTCTCGGGCCGGGTGAGAGCACAGCTGCCCTGCTCATGGCCTATCAGGGCAGCACGGAAGCCGGCACCGCTGTTGCCGACGCGGTCTTCGGCAATATCAACCCCAGCGGCCATCTGCCGGTCAGCTGGCCGTCCGACGCCGCCGCGCCCGGCGGAGACTTCTGCGGCTCCTGCCCGTCGCCGCTGGGCGACGAGCCCAAAGTCTTCGACCAGCTGCCAGGAACCAACTTTGGCCAGGGCTCGGCCTACAACCCGCTCTATCCGTTCGGCTACGGCCTCTCCTACACGACCTTCCAGACCAGCAATCTCTCCGTGACGAACAGCGTGTCCCGCACGGGGACGGTGACCGCGACGTTCACGGTGAGCAACACGGGGAGCCGTGCAGGCACCGACATCGTGCCCGTCTACGTGCACCAACCCGTCAGTGCTGTGGTGGTGCCACCGCAGCGATTGGTTGGGTTCGCCAGGGTCACCCTCAATGCGGGGCAGTCCAAGACGGTAAGCGTCGCTTTCCCGGTCTCGACGCTGGCCGTCACGCCTGGCGACATTGAAGCGACGGCAGCGCCGGCGGTGGAAACAGGCGCCTATCAGGTGCAGCTGGATAAGAACACGACAGCGCCATACAACGTCAACGTGTCGGCGCCGTTCACCATCACTGGCTGATCGCGCACCATCGAGAGGTTGACGACTGCCCGGCCCCATTCGGGGCCGGGCAGTCCATTTGTGCTTTGCCTTGACGATTCATCCTGATGGTTGCGACCGGTGCCCAATCCGCCTGAGCTACCGCCCTTGGGTATGTCGCTGCCGCGTCCGCTGGCACTCGACTGGCCGCTGCCGTTGTGGGACGCATGCACAATCGGGTGCGAGCAGGGCCGGAAGGTGCGCGAACCGGCCGCTTCGCACAACAGAGCGGTTAGGGACAAGCTGTATGCTCACTTGACGGTCAGCGCGCCGACGTAGTTCGCGGTGGTGGCATCGGCGGTGAACCACAGCGTGCCCTGCCGGTCGAAGGCGACGCCGTAGGGGATGCTGGCGGGGATCGGAAGCTGGTAGAAGGTGAACGTCTGCGTCCCGGGCACATAGCGCACGAGCGCGTTGGCGCTGGCGCACGCGAACCAGACATCGCCGCTTGCCGCCACTGTAACGGCGTAGAGCCCGGTGGGCGTGCCCAGCGTCGCCGGCACCGCGATCTCGCGTAGCGTGCCGGTGTGCGTGTCCATCATGCCGAGCTTGCTCCCCTGCAGCTCGGTGAACCAGACGCGCCCGGCGCCGTCCGCCACCATCGAGAAGATCTGCGCCTGCTTGTCCGCCAGCGCGTAGAGCTTTACCGCGCCGCTGGCCGCGTCGAGCCGCCCGATGGCCCCACCTGTGAGGTCGCCGAACCAGATCGCGCCATCCCGCGCCGCGGCAATGGCGTAGGGATAGGATGGGCCGCCGCTGGCGGGGGCTGGCACGGTCCACGTCGCGATCGCTCCGGTGGCGGGGTCGAGCCGGCCGATCTTCGCGCCGCTCACCTCGGTGAAGTAGAGCATGCCCCGCGCATCGAAGACGAGATCCTGCGGCGCGACACCATGCCCGTTCACCTGCTCCAGGGGATACGTGGTGAAGGCCGCCGTCGCCGGATGGAAGCGCCCGATGTAGTTGCTGGCCTGCTCGGTGAACCAGACGTCGCCGTGCGCGTCTACCGCCGTCGCCATGATATTATAGCGGCCCTGCGGCGGGGTCCAGGTGTCCACCCTGCCGGTGCGTGGATCGAGCCGGGCCAGCTTGTTGGTGGTCATCTCGCCGAACCACACGTTGCCGGCGTCGTCCACCGCCGGCTGCATCAGCCCGGCGTTTGCGGGGGAGATGCTGTAGGCGCGCACCTGCGCGCGCTGGACGCCCGCGGGCCGTGCGCCGGTGGGTGCGCTGGTCGGTGTGGCGCTGGCGGTGATGCGCGTCGCCGTGGCGCTCGGCGCGGGCGCGCGCTGGCTGACTGCCGTGCCCATCGTCGTGAGCGCGAAGAGCGTGACGACGCCAAGGGCCAGCACGCCGAGCATGAACCACACGTCGCGCAGCCGGCGCGCGCGCAGCTCCGCTCGCTCGTCACTGCCGGCGGGTCCGCCATGCGCTGTGGGTGCCAGCGTTCGTGGCGTGGTGCTCGCCGCCCTCTCGCTCGTGTTGTCTTCGATCTGTGGCGCCTGTGTCATAGCCGAATACCGAATTCTGCCCAGCGCTTCGTCACCTGCGCCTTCATCTCTGGCGACATCTCGATGTCCGGCGGCCAGGGACGCGGGTGCCCCTCCTCCGGCAGCTTCGCCGTGGCGTCCAGCCCCATCTTCCAGCCGTACTTTTCATACGGCGAGGAATGATCGAGGGCATCCACCGGGCCGTCCACCAGCAGGGTATCGCGCTTGGGGTCTACGTTGTTGCCGACGCGGAAGAGCACCTCGTGCAAGTTCTGCACGTCCACGTTTTCGTCCACGACGATGACGAACTTGGAGAGCATCATTAGCATCATGCCCCAGATGCCGGCCATCACTTTCTTGGCCTGGCCGGGATAGCGCTTGCGGATGGAGACGATGACGACGTTGTGGAAGCCGCCCTCGACCGGCATGTTGATATCTACGATCTCCGGCAACACGACGCGCAGCAGATGCAGGAAGAAGCGCTCGGTCGCCTTGCCGAGATAGGCATCCTCCATGGGGGGCTTGCCGACGATGGTGGTGGCGTAGATCGGGTTGCGCCGGTGCGTAATGGCGGTGAGGTGCATGACGGGATACGGCTCGACGGGCGTGTAGTGGCCGGTGTGGTCGCCGAAGGGACCTTCCGGCAGTAGCTCGTCGGTATCTACGTAGCCTTCAAGCACGATCTCGGCGTGGGCCGGCACCTTCACATCCACCGTCTTGCACTGCACCACCTCGACGGCCTTGTGCCGCAGAAAGCCGGCGAAGATCAGCTCGTCCACGCCGGGGGGCAGCGGCGCGCTGGCGGCATAGATGCTGGCCGGGTCCGCACCGATCACCACCGCTACCTCCATGCGCCGGGCGGCCTGGCGCTGCGCGTCCTGGAAGTGCGCGGCGCCGCCCTTGTGAATCTGCCAGTGCATGCCGACGGTGCGCGCATCGCGGACCTGTACGCGGTACATGCCGATATTGCGCTTGCCCGTCACGGGATCCTTGGAATGGCACATGGTCAGCGTGAGGTAGCGGCCGCCGTCCAGCGGCCAGCATTTGAGGATGGGCAGCCGCTCGACATCGATGTCGTCGGTGATGACGACCTCCTGGCAGGGCGCGTGGCTGACGGTATGAGGAAAGATGCGCGCCAGCTCCGCGAACTCCGGCAGCAGCTTGGCCTTTTCCAGCAGCCCGTCCGGCGGCTTGTTCTGCACGATGTCGAGCCAGCGCTTGACACGGTCGCCAAGCTGGTCCAGATTCTCGACGCCTAACGCCCAGGACATCCGTTTGTCGCTACCGAAGAGGTTGATGGCGACGGGCATGTCGTAGCCGGTGACGTTCTCGAAAAGCAGCGCCGGGCCGCCGGCTTTGGTCACCCGATCGGTGATCTCGGTGATCTCCAGCTCGGGGGAGACGGGCGCCGCGATGCGCTGCAGCTGGCCACGCTTCTCCAGAAAGCCCAGGAATTCGCGCAGGTCTTGAAATGCCATGTTCATGCCGCCACCAAGCGACTGCCGGGAGCCTGCCGCGGGCTCCCATCTCTGCCGCTCGTCCGTACAGATGATGGTGCGCGGCGAGCAGGACCGTCAAGCCAGCAGTCCGCGCACCTCCGCCGCCGCGATCTGGCCCTCCAGCCGCTCGACGCCATCCACCGCAATGACGGGGATGCGGTAGCGGTAGCGCTCGAACAGCGTAAGGTCGCCGCGGATGTCAATCTCCTCCAGCACGACGTCATGGTCGGCGGCGAGGTCTTCCAGATGGGCGCGCGCCTCGTCGCAGAGGTGGCAGCCCGCCTTGGTATAGAGGACGATATGGGGCGCTGCCCTGCTCACTAAATGTGCGGCGCGGAGACCCGGAGCCTCAGCCCTGGGTAGGAAGCGCCGCCCTCCTTCCGTGTGCATAGGTGTAGCCATCTCCCCGATGCAAGGGACGGCAATAGCGCACGTGGATGCCTTGCACTGTGCCCAGGGCTGTTTTGAGGTTGCACGAGCCAGTAGCCCGGATGGCGATCCGGCCGAGATACACGCCCGCTTTCTTCGATGGTGCCGGCACCACCGCCCGCACCAGATCTCCCGTGCGGAAGCCCCCCACCACGCTCGCCGCCTTAGGGGCTTTGTCCGGGAACCCACACGCATTGGTCCGGCACATCTGGCGACTGTGGCGCCCCATCGCTGTGATCACCAGTGGCTTAACGGCCCACCAGCGCAGATGCGCTGGGGTGGACGAGCCCACACAAGCCGCATCCAGCCAATGGGTCTTGGGCAGGCCGCGCGTAGACCGGTTCCACTTCGTCAGCCCGCCGCTGCCTGTCTCAATCGTCAGCCCCAGCCCTTTCAAGCGCTCAAACAGGGCCCAGCGCGTGGCATTCACCGTAGTGGCGTCCTTCAAGGGCGCTTTGGCCTGGGCCATCAGGTGGCCATGCCCGAACTCCTCGGCGGTTTGGTTCCCCTTGGCCTGATTGCAGGCACGGCAGGCCAGCACCAGGTTACTCAGGCTATCACTGCCCCCACGACTCTTGGGAATGAGATGATCCACCTCGAAGCGTGTTGCTTGCTGCCCACAATAGGCGCAGCGATGCCGCCACTTCGTCAGCAAGTATTCCCGGACCTCCATCCCTTCCCGTGTCCCCTGCTGATAGGCTACTCCCACCAGGGTCGGGTCGGCGAGGAGGGCCGTGTCAAACTTGACTAGCTCCAGGCTGAGGGCGCCCACAGGACACGAGCGCTGGAGCCGCTGCACCCAGGTAAGCACGTTGGCAAGCCGACTTTCCTGCGACGGGGGCAACCACCCAGGCTGCCGACGTCGGTTCTGCCACCGGGGCTTCCGATACCGCGTATGCCGCTGGCGGCGCGAGCGGCGGCAGTGGCGGCGCTGGTCCAGTCGCGCCTTGACCTGCTCCCCGCGATGCACGACTTCTGACGCCCAGACTACGTCCCCACTCGCGTCGTTCACGACCGCCAGGCCCGTTGTTTTGGCCCCTGGATCGAGCTTGACCCGCAGCGGCTCAACGACCGCCTCCGGGCACGCCCCCCGCAAGACAATGGTAAATGGGAAGCGTCTCCACACCGCTACCTTCCCTTGCTTGAGCAGAATGCGGGCGCGAGCCGCGCGGCAGGGCATAAGCGGTCTGCGCTCGGCATCGACTACCAAGACCCGTTGCATTTGTCCCTCGTGTTCCCCCATAGGGGACGCCGTAAGCGGCGACGCTCACCAGGGTCACCTGGTAAGGTAATGGTTCCCTCGCCCTTGTTCACGAGCGGCCAGCTTTGCGACGCACGGCCAGTTGAACCCCATCTGGACTGTTTAACGCCGCAATTGAAGCGCTTGGAGCTGAGATGCCACTCCAAGGTTCGAACTTGGGCACTCCACGTGAACGGCTCCCTGCACAGCAGGGGGGCTGGTCAGCTTCGGAGCTTGCTTGCACAAGCCCCCATCCTTTCAGATGTGGGGTCGCTGACGTGCGTGATCTCTCTGCTGGCTGACATCCGTCTGATCGCTGCCGGTCGCTCTCAATCGTAGCACAGCGGCGCTGACCAACGTTGCTAGCGGCCGCCTCAGCGGCCCGGCACCACCCCGCGCCACCCCGCGCCACCCGGCCTGCCGCGGCGAATACGGCGCCGTCGCGGCTCACTTACGCCGGCGTCGCGCCACTGGCAACCTCGCCGGCCGGTCAATCCAGCTCGCGATGCAGGTAGCCTGTCGCGTTGCGGCCGGCCAGCGCGACCGGCGCGCAGCTCATCTTCCGGCAGCGCCAGATGTCGCGCCAGCACGGCCGGCTGCGCATACATCGCATGCGGCAGATAGGCGCGCAGCAGCGTGTCGAGCGCCTCGCCGCGCGTGAGCCGGTCCGCCGCCACGGCGTGCTCGCGGTGCCGCTCCGCCAGCAGCCCGAAGCGCAGCGAGCCGTCGCCCTCTACAAACGTTCTGGACAGGAGCAAGCGCCTGTCTAGCTCGTCGAGCGCTTTCTGGAACGCGGCGTGACGCTCCTTGCCGGCGGGGAACCCCGTCGCGGCGCGCAGGTCGCCCGTGGAAACGACGTCGCCGGCCGCGTCGAGCGCCTGGGCGATGCGATAGGCGTCGGCCGAGATGGCGCCGCTGTCATAGAGCTCGTCCGGCATGCGCCCGTCTCCCAAGAGGCGGAGCACCGCCGGCAACAGGTCCCACGCGACAAACGTCGGCCGGCGCCGCACGACATTGCCATAGAAGGCGACGCCGCGCCTACCGAGCAGCCAGCGCCAGGTGTAGACCTCGCCGGAAGGGCTGTCCCATTTCGAGTCCGTCTTGGCCTCAGGGTCACCCATGAAGGCGTGGTAGAAGTTGGGCACCTCCGCCGACACGGGATAAATCGTGACGAGCTTGAGGCGTGCCGGCTCGCCCGCCGCGTCCTCCACGTCCCGTAGGCGCGTCTCGCGCGTCTGGCGCCAGTTGCGCAAGCGGCGCTGACGCAGCTCGTCCAGGTCCACCTGCGCCGGCGCTCCCGTCTCCCGGTCTGTGCGCTTCGCCTGCGCCGCCATCGTATGCCCACCTTCCCCTCGTCGTCCGCTGCCCCAAGCATACCAGACGATGCTGACAAGCGCTGTCATAATTTCCGGCGTACCGTTCCGTGAGCCGCCCTTGGCGTGATAGAGAGCGTTGTGTGTGGTGCGAAAATGGAGCGGTGCTGGCAAGAGGGTTGTGGAGGAGGGATCACCGTGGACGAATTGAAAGCATTCATCAGCGCCTCGATTCCGTTTGGGCGAACGCTCGGCTTCGAGGTGGTGAGTATCTCTGCCGAGGAGGCGGTCTTCGAGGTGGCGTATCGGGACGACCTGACGCAGGGTGGGATCCTGCATGGTGGTGTGCTCGCCTCGTTGATCGACTCCGTCTGCGCCTGTGCCGCCATGGCGCGCACCTACCCGCAGAACTATACGACGACCATCAACCTCCAGGTCGCCTACACGATGCCGGTCTCCCGCGGACGGGTGCGGGCGGTCGGCAAGTGTCTGCGCGAAGGCGGGCGGGTGCTCTTCTGTGAGGCGCACGTGTGGAACGAGGAGGGCCAGCTGGTCGGCCACGGCACCTCCCAGCTGCTGCGCATACCGATGCCGGAATCCCGCTGAGGGTGGCCCACTGCACGACGTTACCTCTCTGGTGGCGCTCGCGTGGAATAGTAGTGAGGACGGCAGCCGTGGCACTCAGGTGCGTGGGAACCTGAACCTGGATTCGGGTCTCCAACATACGAAGTGGTATAATCGTAATAGCGGTACGGGACGGCGCAGTAGCCGACACACGCAACGGTGCGTCAGCAATCGCGCGGGTGGCGCTCCCGCCCGGAGGAATCCAATGGCACAGCGAAACACAGCATGGGACGACGAGCGCGAGGCGGCCGGCCAGCCCGATCCCTCGACTCTTCCAGACGATCAGACAGCCACTTCGGCTGAAGGCGTCTCCGATCCGGAGGCGCTCAAGCACACGCATACGGACGGCCAGACGCCAAAGCGCCCGGCGGCCCGGCGCGGCGGCACCAAGAAAACCACCAGGCGAAGCGACAGCGCCGCCATTATCAAGCTGCCGCTGCGTGAGCAGCCGGTCGAGCCAGTGGAGGAAGTGGAAGAGGAGGACGGTGACGCGGCCATCGAGGCGCTCGCCGCTCAGGGCTTCACCACTGACGAAGTGCTGCGGCTGATCCGTTTTTCCGGCAGGCTCGCGAATTCGCACGAGGCGCGCGAATCTGAGGCAACGCTGCGCCGGCTGCGCTTCACGCGCTGGTTGATCGAGCACGGCGTGCTCGACGAGTTCTCGGCCTAATCGGCACTACAGCTTACGGCCCACAAACGGCCTTTCATTCGTCGCACCAAAACGTGCAGGGCATCCTTCTCACCGGGAGGGGTGCCCTGCTCGCCGTCTTGGGGGCTCCGCGCGCCGCCAGTGGGCCGCCGCCCGGCTCAGGCGCCGACGCGCACCAGGGACAGCCGCGCCTCGGCGCGTGCGACGACCGCCGGAGAGATATCCGCCGGCTGAATCTTACCAACGTAGCCCGAGCGCAGTTTCGATCCTTCACGCCAGTACGCGTACCAGTACGGCCCATGGCCGCTGCCACGCTTGCAGGTTCCGCAGCTCGGCTTGCCGCACTTACGAAACTGCAGCTGATACGTGATGTGCAAATCGGTCGGTAACTTCGCCACTTTGCTTCCACCTCCGCTGCCACTTCCTCGTCACTCTGAGCTTCCGACGGGCTGCTTGCGACCTCGCCGCTGCCCCGCTCGTAAGTGTGGACGCATACCAAGGGGGGCGCGTCCCTACCCAGGACTTCTGGCGCACAC
>WNFM01236480.1_pt1 | contig 12088 bp, 11 predicted proteins | sample 5400271 | NCBI WGS metagenome assembly WNFM01 (sample SAMN13153352, study PRJNA577476) | soil metagenome | isolation source: 60 cm saprolite on Douglas fir-dominated hillslope | place: USA:California | collected 2013-09-17 | reverse complement strand
CGATCCGGAACCGGGTCGACGTGACGCTCGAGATCGCGGTTGGATCCGGAACCCAGGTCGCCATGTTCATCGCGCCGGTGCTCGTTTTCGTCAGCCTGGCCATCGGCCACCCGATGGACTTCGTCTTCACGAGCTTCGAGGTGGCGATCGTCTTCATGGCCACGCTGATCGTCGTCGTCATCTCGCGCGACGGAAAGGGCAACTGGCTCGAGGGACTGCAACTGCTCGGCGCCTACGCCGTGATCGCCATCACCGCGTACTTCGTGACGGCCTGAGCGCGTCGCTAACGTAGTCCCATCGTCTCCCTGATTCGCAGCCGCAGCGGCGCCCTCGTGGCGGCGTTTTCGGTCAGCACCCTGGCCACTGGCGTGACCGCGATCGCCATTCCCTTAGAGCTACGCCAGCTCCACGCGACGCCCACCGAGACCGGGCTGGCGCTGTCGGCCTTCGGGCTCGGCATGACCCTGTTCGAGGGCGTCTGGGGAGCCCTCGCCGACCGCGTGGGATACCGCGTCCCTCTCATCGCCTCGCAGGTGCTGTACGCCGGCGCGCTGCTGCTCCTTGCGCACGCGCACAGCGTCGTCCTCGTCGCGGGGGCTTACGTGTTCGCGTCCGCGATGATGGTGGCGGCCGGGCCACTCGGCCGCTCGTTCCTGGGCACGACCCTGCCGGCTCGCATGCGCGCCACCGGGCTGGCCTTCATCTCCGCACAGTGGGTCATCGTCGGCGCGCTGGGCTCCGGCCTCGGCGGGCAGCTCATCGACCGGGTGCCGATCGAACAGGTGCTGAGCTTCACCGCCATCCTGCCGCTCGCGGCCGCCGGCCTCCTCTACCTGGTCTTCCGCGGGTATCGCGAGACGCGTGGAATCTGGGGCGACGAGGAGGCCCTGCCTCCGCTGCCCGAATCGAAGCCGCAGTACAGCTTTCTGCGCGTGATGGTCATCACGGCGGCCATCGTCCTGCTCATGGAGATCGGGGCCGGCGGCGAGGCGGCGCTCCTGCCCCTGCTGGTCACCGACCACCTGAAGCTGTCAGCGGCCACGGCCGGCGGCGCCATCCTCATCGTCGGCCTCTTCACCGGGGTGCTGCTGGTTCCTGGCGGCATGGCCTCCGACCGGTGGGGAAGACGCTGGACGATGGTCGCCGGCGGTCTGTTGTCCGCGGCCGGCTTCGCCGTCTACGCGATCGCCGGCTCGTTCTCCGTGCTCGTCGTGGGGGCGGGGCTGCGTGCGGTGGGGTCGGCGCTCGTCTGGCCGGCCGCCACCGCGTGGATCTCCGAGGCCGCGCCACATCGCCGCCACGCGCTGGTGATGGGGATCTTCGGCGAGTTCGAGAACTTCGGCGTCATGCTGGGGCCGATCGCTGGGGGCCTGGCCTGGTCGGCCTTCGGCATCCAGGCCGCCTTCGTCACCTACGCGGTCGCCTCTGTGGCCACCGCCCTGGTCGCCGGCATCGCCGTCGCGGCAAGGTCGCCAGGCGCGAAGATACTGGTCCCAGAGGAGAACCATGATCGCCAACCTGATCGGATCTGACCACCGCGCGCCGGGGCCGGAGGCGAAGAGCCTGCCGGTTTACAACCCCGCGACCGGCGAGGTCATCGACCGCGTGCCGCTGTCCGGTCCCGCCGAGGTCGACGCCGCTGTCCGCGCGGCCGTCCACGCGTTCCCGAAATGGTCGAAGACGCCCGTCATGGAGCGCGTCCGCCTGATGTTTCGATACAAGGCGGTGCTCGAGGAGCACTTCGAGGAGCTCGCCGAGCTCGTCACGCGCCACCACGGCAAGACCCTCGACGAGTCGCGCGGCGAGGTGCGCCGGGGCATCGAGGTCGTCGACTTCGCGTGTGGTGCGCCGACGCTGTTGCAGGGCCGGACCCTCCGCGAGGTCTCGACCGGGGTCGACCAGGACATGTACCGCTACCCGATCGGCGTGTGCGCCGGCATCCCGCCCTTCAACTTCCCCGTGATGATCCCGCTCTGGATGTTCCCGCTCGCGATCGTCGCGGGCAACACCTACGTGCTGAAGCCATCCGAGCGGACGCCGCTGGGGGGCGCCCGCCTTGCCGACCTGCTCCTCGAGGCCGGCTTCCCCGAAGGCGTGCTCAACGTCGTGCACGGCGCGCGCGAGGCGGTCGACGCCCTGCTCGAGCATCCGGACGTCCGGGCCATCTCGTTCGTCGGGTCGGAGCCGGTGGCTCGCCACATCTACCGCACGGCCGCCGCGAACGGAAAGCGCGTGCAAGCGCTCGGCGGCGCGAAGAACCACATCGTGGTCATGCCGGATGCCGACGTCGACCTCGCGGTGCCCTCGATCATGAACTCGGCATTCGGCAACGCCGGCGAGCGCTGCCTGGCGGGCTCGGTGGCCGTGGTCGTCGGGCAAGCCGCCGGTCACATGCTCGAGCCGCTGATCGAGGCCGCGCCACATCGCCGCCACGCGCTGGGACCACCGCGACAAGGTCGCGGGCTTCGTGGAGAGGGGCGTGGCGGAGGGGGCGCGGCTGCTCGTCGACGGGCGCAAGGAGATGAAGCGTCCTGGGTTCTTCCTCGGGCCCACGATCCTCGACCACGTCACAGGCGACATGTCCGTCGGCAAGGAGGAGATCTTCGGGCCCGTGCTGTCCATCGCCCGCGCGGGCACCCTGGACGAAGCGATTGAGCAGGCGAACCGGATGGCCCTCGGCAACATGGCCACGATCTTCACGCAGTCGGGCCGCTCGGCCTGGGAGTTCCGCGAGCGAGTGGAGGCGGGCATGACGGGGATCAACGTGCCGATCGCGCAGCCCTTTGCCTTCTTCCCGTTCAGCGGCTGGAAGGGGTCGTTCTTCGGCGACCTGCACGTCCACGGCACAGACGGCATCGAGTTCTTCACGCGCAAGAAGGTCGTCGTCACGCGCTGGTGACCCCGGGTTACTGAGCCGCGCCGACCAGTCCCTGCACCTTCTTCAGCAGCACCTTCAGCTCGACGGGCTTGAGCATAAAACCGTCGACGTGCCCCGCCTCCAGCGCCTCGCGCACCTCGTAGGTGGCGTCGCCCGTCAGGGCGATGATCTTCATCGGGTGCAGCACGTGACGCCGGCGCAGCATCTTCAGCACCTCCGCACCCTCGTAAAGCGGCATGTGCATGTCGAGGATGGCCAGCCCGTAGTCGCCGGTCGATCCCATCTCCACGGCGCGGTTTCCGTCCAGGGCCGTGTCGACGTCATACCCGTGCGACTGCAGGAAGCTGGCGACCAGGTCGACGCTGGCCGGGTCGTCGTCGGCGACCAGGATCCGGCTCAGGTGCTCGCCTCCGCGGTTTCCGCCAGAAGGAACTCGCGCACCTGGTCACCTAGCGTGCGGGTGTCGATCGGCTTGGAGATGTAGCCGGCGCACCCCGCGGCGAGCGCATCCTCCTTGTCGCCCAGCATCGCGTGGGCGGTCATCGCGACGACCGTGATGGCCGCGGTCGCCGGGTCAGCTTTCAGCTGTCGCGTGAGGGCCAGGCCGTCCGTCTCCGGCAGCTGGATGTCCATGAGGATCAGATCAGGATGGCGCGCCGTGACCAGGCGCAGCGCCTCAGAGGCTGAGTCGGCCACGTCGACCTCGAACCCGTCGCGCTCGAGCACGGCGGTCGCCAGCATCTGGTTGGCGAGATTGTCCTCGACGAGCAGGATGCGCACCATCACGCCGGCACCCCGCGGTGCACCAGCACCTCCTGCACCTGGCTCAGCAGGTCGGCCGCTCCGGTGGACCGTCGAGCCAGGATCCTGGAGACCCGTCCGTTGAGCAGCTCCTTGTCCTGGGCGATCGGAATGCTCCCCGTGGTGTCACGCTCCCGGAGCCCCTCCACGACATCAAACCCCGACACGCCGGGCATCAGGAGGTCGAGGAGGACGACGTCGGGAGGCGACTCGGTGGCCAGGCGCAGGGCCTCCTGGCCTCCCGAGGCCATGACGACGTTGAACCCGACCGGCTCGAGAATCTCCCTCAGGAGGTCGCGGTTGGCCCCTTCGTCGTCCACCACCAGCACCCGGCATTCGTCGCTGCCGGTGCGCCGGAAGTTGTAGCTGGTGAGGCAGCGGACGAGAGCGGTGGCCTCGACCGGCTTGACGAAGTAGTCCAGCGCCCCCAGCGCCAGGCCGAGCTCGCGGTTGTCGATCACGCTCACGATGACCACGGGAATGCCGGCGGTCGCAGGATCGCGCTTTAGGCGCGACAGCACCTCCCAGCCGTCGAGCTCCGGGAGCATGACGTCGAGGGTGATTGCCAGCGGTTGCAGCTCCCGCGCCTTGGCGAGCGCGTCACGTCCCGAGGTGGCGACCGTCGTCTGGAACCCTCCGCGCGCCAGGCTGTGAGTGACGAGCTCGGCGGCGGACAGGTTGTCCTCGACGACCAGCACGAGTGGTCCTGAGATCCGCGGCATCTGAACGATGGTCGCGGCCTTGCCTGCGGGCTCCTCGGCCTCGCTCTTCACCGTGACGTCGCCTCCATGCAGGTGCGCAAACCGGCGGGTCAGCGTCAACCCCAGCCCCGTTCCCTGCTGAGCGCGGCCAACTCCCGAATCGACCTGCTGGAACTCCTCGAAGATGCGGTGCTGGTCCTCCTGGGCGATGCCGATTCCCGAGTCCGTGACATGGATCTCGACCGTGGTGTCGGTCCAGCGCGTGCCGAGCTTCACCGATCCGCCTTCCGGCGTGAACTTGATGGCATTCGAGACGAGGTTCAGCGCCATCTGCTTGAGCTTCCCGGCGTCCGCGAAGGCGGTGCGATGCGGGCCCGGGTGATACTCGAAAGTGATGTGCTTCTGGGCGGCCAGGGGCTCGACCGTCTTCATCACGTCGTCCAGCAGATCGGGCACCGATGTGCGCTCGAGCCGCAGCTCCATCTGGCCGGCCTCGATCTTCGAGAGGTCGAGGATGTCGTTGATCAGGCCCAGCAGATGCTTGCCGCCGGAATGGATCTGCGACAGGAACCGCGTCCGGGTCTCCGTGTCGAACTGATCGTCGGCCGAGTCGATCAGCAGCTCGGAGAAACCGATGATCGCGTTCAGCGGCGTGCGCAGCTCGTGGCTCATGTTGGCCAGGAAGATGCTCTTGTAGCGGTTGGCCTTGTCGAGCTTGGCGTTGGTGTCCTTCAGGCTGCGGATGAGGCGCTGGCGGTCGAGCGCCGTGGTCACCGCGCTGATGAACTGCTGAACGCGGTTGGCCTCGTCGCTGCCGAACGCGGGCGTGAACGGTCCAGACAGCACGGCGAGCCGTCCCTTCGTCTCCAGCATGTTGATGGGGAGGATGAGAGCGCGCTCGTCCTTGGCGGCCACCGCTTCGAGCCCCGAGTCGGGGTCCACACCGCGCGCGGCGATGGTGTGACCGGCGTCGTCGACGATGATCGCGCCCGAGCCCCCGGTGAGGCGGATGACCCATTCCAGCGACGCCGCCGCCAGCGACTCGTGCTCATTGCTGAGCAGCAGCTCCTCCATGAACGCTCGCAGGCCTGCCTCCTCTGAGGAGCGCCACTCCCGGCGCAGCCAGGACGGAGGGGAGAAGCTCGCGTACAGCAGGGGAACGATGGCCAGAATCACCACCTCGGCCCCCAGCTGCACGGCCGCCAACCTGGACAGCGAGCCGGCGATCAACGCAAAGGCGAAGATCAGCACGAGGGTGGCGAAGCCCAGGCTGAGGGACCGCAGCCTCCATCGCTGCACCGCCGGGAGCCGGTTCGAGACGAGCCAGAAACGGATGACTGGTTCCACGACCGCGGCGGCCCAGACCAGGAGCACGGCCAGGGCGGTCGCGACTTCGACGGCCATGGGCACGACGTGACGGGAGACGAGCACCTCCGATACGAAGAAAGAGAGCGTGACTGCCACCATGGCGACGATCACCGCTATGTGCTTCGACCGCGAGACCGGGATCAGTGACGTGCGGTAGCGAAACAGCGTGTATCCGGAGGCGACCAGGCAGGCGTCCGCGACCTCGCCGACAAGTGGAGGCGTGTAGCCCAGGAGCGCGGGCGCTCGGCCCAGGGTCGCCACCAGCGACAGCAGCACGATGGCGAGGGCCAGATACGCGGTCGTGCGGTCGCGGCGGCGGACCCACGAGATCGCCACCGCGAGGCCGAGGACGCCGAACGCGACCGCCACGGCGTTCTGTAGGAACGCCAGCAGGTCGTTCACTGAACTCCCGCGGCCTTCCTCTGTGGCACTGTGGCCAGATCACGAAGGAAGACTTCGACGATCTCGGCGTCCCACTGGGACCCCGCGCCGTTCATGAGCACCGCGATCGCCTCGTCGCGCGAGCGTCGCTTTCGGTAAGGACGGTCATTGACGAGCGCATCGTAGGCGTCGCACACCGCGACGATTCGCGCTAACTGAGGAATCTGCTTGCCGCGAAGCCCGTCGGGATATCCGGTCCCGTCGACGCGCTCGTGGTGGTGCCGGATCACGGGGAGCACGTGCTCCGCCGAGGCCAGCGGCGCCACGATGTCGGCTCCGATCCGGGTGTGCGCCCGCATCATGTGCGTCTCGGGCTCGGTCAGCGGCCCCGGCTTGAGCAGGATCGAGTCGGGGACGCCGATCTTGCCGATGTCGTGGATGAGACCCGAGCGATAGAGCGCGTCGAGCATCTCGTCCGGCATGCCCAGGCTGAGCCCGACCCGCCGGGCCGACTCGGCGACACGGTGTGTGTGCGCCTCGGTGTACGGGTCCTTGGCCTCGACCGCCGCGGCGAGCGCGTAGATCACCTGCTCGGCGCTGTCGAGCGAGTCGTAAACCGACTTCAGGCGCAGGGCCGACCGCACGCGCGCGACCAGCTCCACACGCTCCACCGGCTTCGACATGTAGTCGTCGGCGCCCGCGTTCAGCGCCTCGACCCGGTCCGTCGTCCGGTCGAGCGACGTGATCATCACGACGGGGATCAGGCGGGTCTTCGGGTCGCCCTTGATCTTGCGACACACCTCATAGCCGTTGAGTCCCGGCATCTGGACGTCCAGGAGGACAAGGTCGGGCTTGCGCATCTCGATCTCGCGCAGGGCGGCGAGTCCATCCTCGGCCGGTCTGACCTCGCAGTCGATGCCCGCCAGGCAGGCCTCGATGAGCTCGCGGTTCGCGGCGCCGTCGTCCACGACCAGCACCTGCGGGATCTTGTGGCGGGCAGGCGCCGACCTGCGTGCGCCCGGCCGCGCCTCGCCGTGGTCCTCGGGCAGCGCACCCGGCCAGGCCGCCGGCGTCAGGGCGTCGATGAACGCCGCCGCGGACGGGTAGCGGTCCTCCGGGATCTTGGCCAGGCCGCGCTGCAGGGCGGCGTCGATGTGCCCGGCCAGCTCGCCGCGGAGCTCGATGGCCGGTGGGACGGCCTTGTTGAGGTGGGAGAGCAGGACGGCCGCGGGGGTGTCAGCCTCGAAGGGAACCCGCCCCGTGAGCATCTCGTAGGCGACGATGGCGAGCGAGTAGCGGTCGGAGGGCGGGCCCAGGGGCTCTCCCGCGCTCTGCTCGGGCGACATGTACTCCGGGGTGCCGACCACCGTGTTCGAGGCGGTGATCCGCCGAGCCGCGTTGGCCAGCTTCGCGAGGCCGAAGTCCGCCAGCACGGGTGTGCCATCGATGTGCAGCAGGATGTTCGAGGGCTTGATGTCGCGGTGGATGATCCCGTGCACGTGCGCGTAGTCGAGCGCGCTCGCGATCGGGCCGAGGAGGGCGATGACCTCGCGCAGGTTCATCGGGCCACCCAGCCGGTCCGAGAGCCGTCCGCCTTCGACCAGCTCCATCACCAGGTAGGAGCGGCCGTCGCTCTGATCGAAGTCGAAGACCTGGAGGATGTTCGGGTGCTTCAGGCGGGCGACCGAGCGGGCCTCCTGGAGAAAGCGCTCGGTGAACTCGCGGTCGTCGGAGAACGCTTCGGGCAGGACCTTGATGGCGACGACGCGGTCGAGGGCGGGATGGTAGGCGCGGTAGACGGTGCCCATGCCGCCGCGTCCGATCCGCTCGATGAGCTGGTAGGGCCCGAGGGCCACGCCCGAGACGTGCGTCATCTGAGCCAGCCCACGAGCACGAGCAACGCTGTCGCCGGAGGTGCCACGAAGAGGAACCCCGTCAGCAGCAGGACCGCCGCCGCCGCGATGCGGCGCCAGGGCCCAAGCTCTTCTTCATTGTCGAGCTCGGCTGGGAGCCAGACCTCGACCTCTGCCCGCCTACCAAGTGGGTAGGTAACCGACATCCCGCAATTTCCCCCGCTTCATCAACCCGGCCAGTTCGATCCCCGATAAGCAGGCTATTGACTGTCGGGGGACGCGGACCTGATCCGGGGGAATGTAAATCGCTACCCGATCGGGTAGAAAGTTAACCTTTCGGTTAAAGCCACTTGTTCTGCGTTGCTTTGCGCGCCAGGTCGGTGCGGTTCACCGCGCCGAGGCGGTCCAGCAGGCGCCGGATGTGGAACTTGATCGTGTTCTCGCTGAGGTGCACGACGGCCGCGATCTCGCGGTTGGTCGCCCCCTCGACGACCATGGCCATGATCCGCCACTCCACTCCGCTGAGGTCGGGCCTCTGGGCGGGCGTCCTCGAGCCGGCGCTGAACCGGGCCACCTGGTCCTGAAGGCCGGCGCTGTAGATGGCGATGGCCGCGCTGGTGCCCAGGGCGTCGAGGAAGCCGAGCCATTCCTGGTCGACGTCGAGGTGAGTGCGGTGGAAGACCTCGAGGATCCCCATCAACTTTCCGCGCGCCATCAGCGAAACGGCGCGGTAGCTCTGGAACCCTTCCCGGGCCAGCAGCGCGCGCCGCCTGAACTGCGCCGTCCAGGCCGGGTCCGTGCGGGCGTCATAGCTCCAGCTCAGCCGCGAGGTCTCGGTGATGTCGTCGGGGGTTGGCATCTTGATGTCAGGCATGGCGAGGGAGCGGAACCCGATTGCCGCCGCGACGTAGAGCTCCGCGCCGGTCTCGTCCAGCAGGAGCACGTCGGCGGCGTCGACCTGGAGACGCATGGTCACCTGCTCGAGGATCACCTCGAGGGTGAGCCGGAGGTCCTGGCTGGAAGCGACCGCGAGGCCCACGTTGCGCATGGCCGTGAGCCGGTCGAGCCGGGCGATGGAGGCCGTATGCGACTGCGCGTGCTCGACGATGAAGCCCAGCCGGTCAGCGACCGCCTGCTGCCAGACGACGTCGTCTTCGGTCAGCGGCGCCTCGAGGTTCCAGTCCAGCAACTGCAGCGTGCCGACCGTGACGCCGCGGGCCCGCATCGGCACCAGGACGATGCCGACGGTCTTGATCTCCATCGGCAGTGGATGTGCGTCGAACCATTCCCGGGCGGCCGGCGTGGTGTGTTCGAAGAGACGCTCGAAGGGCACGCGTGGGACCAGCATCGGCTCTCCCGTCTCGATGACCTTCTGCGACATGCCGGTGGTCGGCACGTTGCCACGGCCGACGAGCGAGCCCATGTAGCGGTCGACGTAGGCGGCCATGCGCGGGTTGTTCTCGTCGGCCGCCACCACCTGCGAGGTGCTGGGGTCGCGGTTCATGACCAGCGCCACCCACGTCCCGGGGCGCACGCGACTCACGGTCTGGGTCGCCGTGATGAGCAGCTCCTGCAGTTCGAGCGGCGTTACCGAGAGCTCGTCGGTCAGCTCAGCGACCACCTGCCCGGCCGGCACGCTCACGCGCGCACCGTCCACTTAACAGCCCAGGGGCCCCCGCCCGAATTCGTTATCCCGCCCGCCATTGGGGTCCAAACTACCAACTTTACAGACGGCTGCGGCTACTTAATGGCCGGCGCTTACGCTGCGGGGAGCGCCTCCAGGGCCTGCACGGCCTCGTCCAGGCGGGCTCGGGGCAGCCGTCCGGACGCGACCGCCGCCCTGATCGCGTCGAACGTGGCGTCGGCCACGGTGAGGTGGTGCGCGACCATGACCATGTCACCGCCGGCGATCAGGTACTCGACCGCGGCCTCAGGGGTGGGCGTGCTCGCCGTGATCGCGCCCATCTCCATGTCGTCGGAGAGGATCGCTCCCTCGTATCCGAGCTGGGTGCGGAGGATCTTGTAGGTCGCCGGCGAAAGGTCCGCCGAGCGGTGCGCGTCGATCGCGGGGTAGTAGAGGTGGCCCATGAGGATGAAGTCAGTGCCGTGGGAGATGGCCGACGCGAAGGGGACCAGGTCGCGCTGCTGCAGGGTGGCCAGGCTTTCGTCGATGCGCGGCAGCCTCGTCTCGGAGCTGACCGACGTGTCGCCGTGGCCTGGAAAGTGCTTGGACGCCGACAGCATGTGGGCGTCGTGGATGCCGTCCACCACGGAGCCGATCGCGGTCGCGACCGATCCGGCGTTGGTCCCGTAGCAGCGCCCCCACATGATCGAGGAGCTGTTGTTGCAGACGTCCGACACGGGGCCCAGGTCCAGGTCGAAGCCAAGGCTGCGCAGGGCGGCCGCCATGCGCGCGGTCTGGTCGCGGCCGACCGGCATCGGCGCGCAGGGCACCGTGCTGATGGCGATGCACACGAATCCGCCCTCCTGGTCGGTAGCGGCGATGAGGCGGTGGCGGGACACCCCGCGCAGGTGGCCGATCATCGCCGTTAACGCGGGCGCGGAGCTCGCGTTGTGGTTGTTGTTGACGACCAGGAGGCCGCCGTACTGATGGCGGCTGAAGTCGGCCAGCACCGCGTCGGTCAGCTGGCCCTGGAAGCCGACCATCATCACCGCGCCGATCTCCTCGTCCAGAGTCAGGCCGCCGGGCCCCAGGTCCGCGGTCGGGGTCGGGCTCGCCAGCGGCGAGGCCGATGGGGATGGGGAAGGTGAGCCCACGACCGCCTGCGACGAGGTCGAGCAGGCGCTGACGAGCAGGAGCGCGGCGGCAAGGGCGTGCTTCAACGACATGCGCATCTGATTGAACGTACCGGGATCCCCGCTAGCTACGCGGGCGGCGCTTCTCCGGGTCGTAGATCGGGAGCGTGGCGACCGTCGCGGGCACCAAACCGCGCCACGACCGTCTCGCGCCTGGCCTCAACCAGCCGGAACGGCCTTCTTCGGGTCAATGAACGGCAGGCGTGTGACGCGGCAGGACAGCTCGCCCTGCGGGGCGATGGCGGTGAGCTCGGTGCCGTGCGGCGAGAGGTGGATCGGCACCCACGCGTAGCCGATGTTGCGCTCGAGTCGCGGCGAGTGAATCGCGTCGGTGATGTGTCCAACGGGGCGACCCTCGTATTGCACTGGCCAGAACTCGGTGAGCCCGCTCGCGATCGCGTCGCCGCCGAGCTCAACCCCGACCAGCTTGCGTCCGACCCCCTCCTTCTTGATGCGCTCGAGCGCGTTGCGGCCAATGAAGTTGGCGGGCGCGTCGAGCTCGACGAGGCGCTCCATCCCCGTGATCTCGAGCGGGTTGTTCTCGAGTCGCATGTCCGAGTCGTAGTTGAACATCCCCGCCTCGATCCGCCGCGCATCGCACGGAGCGATCGGCATGATCCGGTATGGCGCGCCGGCCTGCATGACGCGCTCCCACAGCTCGTCGCCGCGGCTTCCGTCGCGCAGGTAGATCTCATAACCGACCTCGGCGGTCCACCCGGTTCGGGAAACGACCACCGGAATGCCATCGAGCGAGGTCTGAGTGCAGAAGTAGTACCTGAGGTTCAGCAGCGCATCCCCGAACAGGGCATTCATGACGTGCTTGGAGTCAGGGCCCTGGATCTGGATCGGGTGGACGTCCGGCTCGCCGATGTTCACGTCCAGGCCCGAGTTCATCGCAACTCCCCGCGCCCACAGACCGGCGTCGCTGTCGGCCAGCGCGAGCCAGAAGTGGTTTTCTCCAAGCCGCAGCAGGACGGGGTCGTTGATGAGACCACCGTCGTCCGCGATCATCGGCGCGTACTTGCACTGATCCACCGCGCAGCGGGTCAGGTCACGGCAGGTGAGCATGTTCGTGAATGTGAAGGCGTCCGGTCCCGTGATCTCCACGATGCGCTCGGCGGCCACGTCCCAGATCGTCACGTGCTGCAGCAGGTGCCAGTACTCGACCACCGGGTCGTGGAAGTGAGCCGGCAGGTACATGTGGTTGTAGACGTCGTACGCCGTGCAGCCATACCGCAGCGTGGCCTCGAAGAACGGCGACTTGCGATGCCACGGACCGAAGAAGAGGG
>WNFM01231613.1_pt6 | contig 12089 bp, 10 predicted proteins | sample 5400271 | NCBI WGS metagenome assembly WNFM01 (sample SAMN13153352, study PRJNA577476) | soil metagenome | isolation source: 60 cm saprolite on Douglas fir-dominated hillslope | place: USA:California | collected 2013-09-17 | reverse complement strand
CCAAGGCAGTCATCTTGGCGCGGCGCGTCTCGGGTTCGGCGAGGCATCGGTCGCCATGGCTTTCGATATGGTGGCTGCATTGTCGATGGAGGCAGTACGGACCATCAGTGACGGCAAGACCGTCGTCGTTGCCAATTCGAAGGCGCTCCCCACCGCCAGCTTTCAATTCAATTCCGACGTGCTACCGGACGAGAATGCGATGGCGAAGCGAATCACGCGCCTGGTCGGCAGGGAAAACGCGTTCTTCGTTGACGGTGCGGGACTCGCGCTGGCATTGCTGGGCGACACCATTGCGTCGAACCTTTTCGTCGTCGGCTATACGCTGCAGCTCGGATATCTGCCCGTGAGCGCGGCGGCAATCGAACGAGCCATCGAGATCAATGGCGCATCTGTGGCATTGAACATTCGAGCGTTCCGCTACGGCCGCGCCTGGGCGTTGGACCCCGGTCTCTTGGAGGACAAGCTCAATTCCGCGCGGCCGCCCGAAGCAAAGCCGCTCACGGCCTTGGCCGATGTCGTGGATTACCGTGCGAGTCTCCTGCGCGAGTATCAAAATGAGGCGTATGCCGATCGCTACCGCCGGCTCGTCGAGGAGGCCGCCGAGACTGAGAACACAGCAGTTCCCGGTTCGCAGCAACTCGCGCTCGCCGTTGCGCGGAATTTCGCCAAGTTACTGGCTTACAAGGACGAATACGAAGTGGCGCGGCTGTATGCACGTCCGGAATTTGCCGAGTCGGTTCGGGCGCAGTTCGAGGGCGACTATAAGGTCCGCTTCAATCTCGCGCCGCCCCTGTTCTCGAAGCGAGACCCCACGAATGGCCATTTGAAGAAAAGCGAGTATGGCCCGTGGATGATTCATGCCATGCGTTTCCTTGCGCGCCTCAAGGTTCTTAGGGGCACCGCGTTTGACCTCTTCGGATATACAGCGGAGCGTAAAATGGAGCGCGTTCTAGCCGCCGACTATGAGGCCAGTATGCGCGCGGCATTTCGGAAGCTTACACCTGCGAATCTAACCGCCGTCATCGCCCTCGCGGCAGTCCCCGATATGATCAAGGGTTATGGCCACGTCAAGGAAGCCAATATAGTATTGGCGAAAAAACGGGAGAGGGAACTCATGGTTACCATGGAGCAAGCGCCGCAAGCCGTCGTGGGATCGCCGCAGCGAGTCACGCACATCGATTGAATTCCCCACCTTGTTTGACTTAGGCACTGCGGGCTTCTATGTTGTCGCGGTGTTGGCTAAAAAAGGCAGAGAAATGGCGTCAAAAATCCGGGAGCTTGAGTAGCGCTTGCAGACTGGTCTTTCTGCTTGGGTTCTGGCAATCGTCCGCGCCTTACAAGATGCCGGCGTCGATCAGGATGCACTTTTGCGCCAACTCGGCATGGATCCGGACCGGCTCTTGGACCTCAATTTTCGCTATTCCCAGGAGCAGGTCACGAGCCTGTGGGTGGCGGCCGTGGCTGCCACCCACGACACTGAATTTGGACTAAAGGTTGCCCGTTACGTTCGCCCGTCGACGTTCCACGTCGTCGGCTACGCGATGGCCTGCAGCTCGACCCTGAAGCGCGCGGCGGAGCGTTTTGCGCACTCCGTCCGCTTGATCTCCGATGCCGCTCTGATTGAATTCAAACCTGTAGGCAATCATTTTTTATTGACGGTCGATTTGCACACCATCGGGCGTCAGCCCATCTATCAAACTATCGACACCATCCTCGCCGGATTTTTATTGCTTTGCGAATGGATCGTGAGTTCCCCGATCGTGCCAGCCGAAGTCACGTTTCGCCATGGCCGACCGGAAAACGATAAGCCGTATCGCAAAGTGTTTCGGTGCCGTATCCGCTATGGTCAAGAGATCAACAGCATCCTTTTCCACGCCAAGGATTTAGAGAGACCAGTTCCGTCAGCCAACGAAGAATTGGCGGTGATCCTCGACGAGATGACATCAAAGTATCTCGCGCTGCGATTCTCCAGCCGCTTCTCTCGCAAAGTGCGGGAAGTCTTGACGCTGCAGTTGCCGCACCATGAACCCAGCAAAGCTGAAACCGCCAAAATGCTTCACATGACGTCGAGGACCTTGTTGCGGCGATTGCGCGAAGAAAACACCACTTTTCAGGAGGTGTCGGAGCGCCTGCGCGAAGAGCTCGCCTATGATTACTTGCTGTAGGACAACTTCACCATCGAGCAGATCGCTTCGCAATTAGGATTCTCGAGCAGCAGTACATTCTCGCGCGCTTTCGTACGCTGGACGGGCCAGCGGCCGAGCGAGTGGCGAACTAGCCGAGGAAGACTCAACCAACGGACCGAGGCGTTCCCAATCAACTCGAAGTCGACAGCGCGAGTTCNNNNGTTCGATACCCTTGAGCGAAATATCTCGCACCCGTCGCGGATTTCAGAAGTTGTAGCGCGCCTCCAGCCCGTAAGTACGGGTGGGTCCGCGGTAATTCACCGTGAAAACACCCAGCAACGGAACGACTTCCTGGAAGTATTTCTTGTCGGCCAAGTTATCGCCGTAGGCGGAAAGTTCCCATCTCTTGCCGCTCTTGAGGCTCAGACGGGCGTTGATCAGAGTGAGTGGATCTCGCCGAGTGCCCGGCGTGTTCGCAACGTCCCACCAAATCGGCCCATAACGGTTCGCTTCGATGCGCGGGACGATTTTCAAGTCGTTCGTGAGATCGGTGGCCTGCATAACACCGAGATTGATCGTGTACTTAAACGATCCGGGCGCCACATGGCCGTCAAATGCCGGATTGCCCGCAAAACGGCCCACCTTTCCGTCGGTATAGCCATATCCGCCGAAGACCCTCATACCCATCGGCAATTGTGCGTCGAAATCCGCGTCGAAACCTTTCAAATTGACCTTATCGATACTGACCGTAGTCTGCAAGCCCACCGTCGGATAGAACTCGAACTGTTGCGCGCCCGTGATATCGGTCTTGAACGCTGCCACGTTCACGGCCAGCTTGCGGTCGAAGAATCGTCCTTTCGCGCCAAGCTCGTAGGAGGTTGATACTTCTTTGTCATAACCGTCCTGCACATAGACGGAACTCGCCGGGAGCCCGGCTGCCACGGCTGCGCCGATCAATGCCTGCCGCGACCCGATGGGATTGAAGCCGCCCGACTTGAACCCCTTGCCGTAGCTCGCGTATACGCTGACGTTGGGACCCACGTCGTAGGACAAGCTTGCTTTGGGTTCGAACTGCTTGAAGGTGCGCGAGTCCATGCAGGCTCCGATCGGCACGTGGGTCAGCGCCACGCAATTGTTGTAGCTGACACCCGTCAGTGGATTGATCTCATCGGCAGCGACACTGCGGATCGAACGCTTTTCGGTGTCATAGCGCCCCGCCAGATTCAAGTGGAACTGATCGGTGATGTCGAACTGGATGCTGGCGAAAGGAGCGTAGCTCGTGGTCTTGTACTTGGGGTTGTCGTACGACAGCGTCGGATGCGTCGATCCTGGCGGCTCAATGTGGTTGCGATCCGCCGGCAGCGAGCCATCGGTGTCCTCGCTGATCTTGCTAGTCTGCGTTCGCAAGAACTCGAGCACATAGAAGCCCGCCTGCCATCGGAAGCGCTGGTCGCTTCGGGACGTGAGACGGATCTCCTCCGAATAATTCTTATCCACGTAGGTATATTGCTGCACCGTCGCGCCGGGGGTGCCGGTATTCGGTATGTAGGGCGGAGAGTCGCTGCCAAAATATTGATTCAGCAAATTCGCCGCAGAAATCGATGTCAACTTGGCGAAACCGAAGTCATAATCGATCTTCAGCAGCGCGTCGTCGAACGTTTCGACGAAGGCGCCCGGCACGTTCGACACGAAGGGCATGTCGGCAAAATTGGCATCGAGGGCCTTGCCAGAGAATCCGCCGATGGGCAACCCGACGACCTGGGCGTTGTACGCGCTTCCTCCGCCCGTCGAGGAGTGACCCCCTGCGCGGAAGTCGACGGTCAATTTATCGGAAGGTTGGTAGAGCAGCTGCAGCCGGCCGCTGCTGGTCTCGAACCGCTGCACCTTTTCACCGGTATTCACGTTGGTGAAGGGTCCATCCGTGTTGCGGAAGGAGGCCGCCGCGCTGAATTTAAGTGTGTCGGTGAGGGGCTCGCTGACCTCGTCGCTGTCCCGCGTGGTGTTGAAGTTTCCGCGCGCGGCGATCACTTTTTTTTCAAAGGTATCGGTCGGTTGTTTGGTCGTGATGACGATCGCGCCGGCCGCCGCATTGCGGCCATAGAGCGCGCTTTGCGGCCCTTTCAACACTTCGATTTGCTGGATGTCGAACAGGTCTTGATTGAAGGGCTTGACGCTGGATAAGGTCACCCCGTCGATGACGATCGCCACGTTGGGATCGGAATTCCGCACGGACGTCTGCCCGCGAATGTTGATGTACGCCTCACCTGCATTGTCTTCGATGAACGTCACATTGGGTGTCGAGCCGAGAAAATCTGCCGGGCGCGTTATGCCCGCCGCGGTAATCGCCGCCTCCGTGAATACATCCGTGGAAATCGGCACCTTCACCAAGTTCTCGTTGCGCTTGGTGGCGGTAACGATGATCTCATCGAGTCCGCCCGAATCGCTCGGCCGCGTCTGCTGCGCAGGTTCCGCCGGTGCCTCATTGTTGGTGTTCGCGGCGGTTGCTTGCAGATGTACCGAACAGACCGATGTCCTGATCGCAATGAGCGACACACACTTTTTAGACGTCATTGTTCAACTTTTTACTCTTCATGACTTTTTCTTCGCATAGTTCGTTTTTTCAAAGAACTTTAGGCTTCTTACCTGATTAGTATTGTGGTCTTGGTGAAAGAGCTGGCCGTGACAGGGAAGCGTTGGCCGTCGTAACTTGCTGCCGCCGCAATGATCGACGCCGTAACCCTGGGGGCGCCTTTGCGGTTTTTTGGCACGAAAAGCGCTCGACATGTTCGCTTAGGTATAGAAAGGACGGGACAAAGGCGCCTATGTTTGCGTATAAGGAAAATTAACACCCGCTGCATCGGGCACGGTGTCATTGTCTTCTGGGGGAAAATCGGCATGAATTTGAAATGGTGCAAGTACTGGATCGGTCTGTTCGCAGGTGGCACCGATGAATTAATGACCCTGTATTCGCCGCGCTTCGAGTTCGAAGACGTCAACTTCGATCTGCGAATCTCGAACGACTTGCCGGCTTTGCGGCGTTTTTTCGAGGGCTTCCAAATCGCTGATCCCACCAAGAGCTACAACAAGTTCGACGTCTTCGACTATGTGGGCGACGACAAGCTTGGATCGTTTCAGTGGACTTGGGAAACCAAGCACGCCGGGGACTTCCTCGGCCTCTCCGCGGCGGGAAAGATCACCAAGACGCGCGGGGTGACCGTCATGGGTTGGAATAACGGCAAGATCATCTTGGAACGGAGCATTTGGGACGCGCTTCCCGTGCTGCGGCAACTGGGAGCCATTCCCTCATGATCGAAACGCAAGTTCGGCGCGACGAACAATCACGCGAAGAGAAATCAATGTCGTACGATCCTCTCAATCCGGCGGTCACTGCCGATCCTTATCCGCACTACGCCCTGCTTCGCGAGGAATCGCCCGTCAAGTGGGTCGAATCTATGCAAGGCTTCGTCGTTTCGCGATGGGAGGATGTATTCCAAGTCTTGAGCGACGGCAAGACGTTCTCATCTTCGCAATTTTGGCCGGCGTTGCTCGGTGAATATGACCCCGTGCCCGAGGTGGCGCCGATGATTTCCTTGGATCCGCCCGACCACGTGCGAACCCGGAAATTGGCGGCCAAGGCGTTTGTGCCGAGCCGCGTCGGCGCACTGGAAGAGAAGGTGCGCTCGGTTGCCAATTCTTTGGTCGACGAGATCATTGCGAAACACGGGCAGTCGGGTGAATTCGACTTCGTATGGGAGTTTTCCGCCCTCTTTCCGGTCTCGGTGATTGCGGATGTGCTCGGGGTGGACTTGCAAAGGCGCGTGGACTTCAAGCACTGGGTCGACGATGTTTTGTCGGCCGGCAATCGAGCGGCCTATGGGCCGGAGCGGTTGGCGCAGATCGGCCGCAGCTCCAAGGCGATTCGGGCGTACTTTGAAGAAGTCTACGATCGACGCAGCGCCGCACCGGGCAATGACCTCATCAGCGGGTTCATTCAGGCGGAAGTCGGCGGCGAGCGGCTGTCGAGAAATGAAGTGCTCAATCTCGCGATTCTCCTATTGATCGGCGGCGTCGAAACCACGACCAATCTGCTCGGCATCATCTTTGTACATTTCAAGCGGCAACCGGACGTGTTGGCCGCCGTGCGCGCTAACCCGGCCAAAATCCCCTTGCTCATCGAAGAGGTGTTGCGCTTCGATGGCCCCGTTCAAATGCTATTCCGTCACACGAAGTGCGATACGACGCTGGCCGGGACTGCCATTCCGCGGGGCTCGCTGGTCATGCCGTTGTTGGGGTCGGCGAACCACGATGAACGAAAGTTCGCGAATGCCGAGGCGCTGCTTCTGGACCGCAATCCCAAGGAAATCATGTCGTTCGGACAAGGGCCGCATTTCTGTCTCGGCCAGTACCTGACCCGCATGGAAGCCAAGGTGGCCATGGCTATCCTTCTCGACCGCTTCGAGGCCTTGAGTCCGGTCAGCGATGAGGTGGCCTGGATGGATTCGTACTTCGCGCGCGGGCCGAAGACACTGCCCGTGACCTTCAAAGTGCGATGAATGAAAGCGCGATGAACGACAGTGCAATGAACCAAGCCAAGCAACAGGCGCCCGCGCCTGAACCAGGCACACCGTCATTCCGGCGAGTGGGATCCCTTTCCGCGCTGCGCAGCGGCGGAAACTTCGCGGTGACCGTCGCTGAACGCCGCGTGGCGATTTTCAGCGTCGATGGGTCCGTTGTGGCCACGCAAGGACGTTGCCCACACGCGAAGGGGCCCATCCACGAAGGGGAGGTGTCGGCAGGCACGGTCACCTGCCCATGGCATGGCTATACGTTCAACCTGAGCACGGGCGCATGCGATGATGATCCAGATCTGACCTTGGAGCGTTACGAGGTCCGCGTCGACGGCGACGCGACGACATTCTCGTGAGGCTCTGATGAGGAACACCGACGAGCCGTCGTCGGACCATGACCCCGTCATGGGCGAAGCCATCAGTGTGGGTGGCGCCCTAATCCAGCGTATCCAATCCATTGTCGGCTCCGGCGGCATCATCACCGGCGCGGACGTCCACGCACGCAACCCCGGGGTATTCATGTCGGGAATCGGCGCGGACGCCATCTGCATGCCGAGCACGACCCGGCAGGTATCGGAAATCATGGCGCTCTGCAACTCGGTGCGTCAGACGGTGGTGGTTCATGGCGGCATGTCGGGCTGGGTGCGCGCGACGGCGACCAAACCGGGGGAAATAGCACTGTCGCTCGAGCGCATGAACAAAATCGAGTCGGTGGATACGGCCAACCGCACAGCCGTCGTCCAAGCCGGCGTGATTTTGGAGACGCTGCAGAAGCATCTCGAGGAATACGATTTGAGCTTTCCGCTCGATCTCGGCGGCCGCGGTTCCTGCCAAATCGGCGGCGTGCTGGGCATCGAAGCGGTTCTCGCGGATGGGCGCGTCGTTTCGTCCATGAACCGCATGATCAAGAACAATACCGGCTATGACCTCAAACAATTGTTCATCGGCAGCGAAGGCACGTTGGGCGTGATCACCCGGCTGGTGCTGCGGCTCAGGGAGCGGCCCAAGAGCACCAACACCGCGTTCGCGAGCGCAGAGAGTTTCGACCGGATCGCGCGGCTGCTGCGGCACATGGACGGCGCGCTCGGCGGGCAACTCAGCGCCTTCGAACTGATCGACAACAATTTCTATCGGGTCAACACCAGTCACGGACGGCACGAGGCACCGCTGCCTTCCGACAGGCCCTACTACGCCATCATCGAGGCCCTTGGCGCCGATCAGCAACGCGACACCGAAGTTTTCGAAGACGCACTCGGCCGAGCGGTCGAAACCGGACTGATCGACGACGCCGTCATTGCGAAATCCGAACGCGAACGCGCGTCCATTTGGGACATACGCGAAGACCTCCAGCACATCGTGCGGGACTTCCAGCCATTTTACGCATTCGATGTCAGTCTGCCGGTGGGCGATATGGAACAGTACATGGTGCGCGTGACCAGCGCGTTGCGCGCCGTGTGGCCGTCGGGCTCCATTGCTTTTCTCGGCCATGTCGGCGACGGCAATCTGCATATTGCCATTGGCGCGGGCGGCGCCGATGATCGGCACGGCGTCGAAGCCTGCGTCTACGAACCGCTGCGCAGTATCGGTGGATCCGTGTCGGCCGAGCACGGCATCGGGCTGGAAAAGAAAGCTTGGCTGTCCATCAGCCGCGGCGACGACGAAGTCAACATCATGCGCGACGTCAAGCATCTGCTCGATCCCAATTGCATTTTGAACCCCGGCAAGATTTTCGATCAACCGGCGGGAAACTTGCGGACCGACGAGTGAGCAGCGCAGCCGATATCCCGCTACGGCTGCACGGCTATCCCGTCAGCAATTACTTCAATATCGCGCGCGCCGCTCTGATCGAAAAGGGCGTAAATTTCGACGTTGTTCTGGCCCGAGCGAGAAAAGACCCTGAGTTCTTGAGCGCCAGCCCCATGGGCAAAATTCCGGTGCTGGAAACGCCTCATGGTTGGATCGCCGAGACTGTGGCAATTCTAGAATACCTGGAAGACACGCTGCCCGGGCGCGCCATGTATCCGTCGGATCCCTTTCTACGTGCGCGCGGGCGCCAGACCATCAACGTCATCCAAATGTACGTCGAAGCGCAGGTGCGCTGCTTATTCCCGGGCGTGTTCCTCGGTCTGTCGAACGACGAGGCGACGATCGCGGCAACGCGCGTCACCCTCGATCGCGCCACACAGGCCTTGAACATTCTCATGAGGCCGAGCCCCTTCTTGTTGGGCGCAGACCTGAGTCACGCGGATATATTTGCCTTCTACTGTTTGGATATTGCGGATCGCGTCACCCGCTTCGTGTATGCGCGGTCGATAGTGAAGGAAATCGGCACGCTGGCCGATTGGACCCGGATGATGGCACGCCGGCCATCGAGTCATGCCGTGTTCGCCGATTTTTATCCGACCTTCGTCGACTATCTCGCCGGCCACAAGGCACGGTATGACTGCCGCCGCGATATTACCGAGGTATTGGTACCGCCCGCGGCGGTAAACGCTTGACGGGTCGCCGAGCCCGGGGGCCAACGACATGGGATTTTCATCGATTGAGTGAGGAGTGAGGTCATGAACAGTTACAAAATGCTGATGAACGGCGAGTTGGTGGATGCGGCCGGGCGTACGCCGGTGCTCTCTCCCGTTACCGAGGAAATCATCGGTTACGCCCCGGCTGCGGACATCGCCGCTGTGGATCGTGCCATTGGCGGCGCGGCTCGAGCCTACAAATCCTGGCGCCTGACCACGCATGAGCAACGCCGGGCCGTACTGCAGGCGATTTCCGCCGTGCTGACGGCGCATGGCGATGAATTGGCCGAGCTCTTGGTGCGGGAAACCGGCCGTCCCATGGGAATCGCTCAATTCGAAGTCGGCCTCGCGAGGCAATTCCTCGATTACTACGCCGACCAGGAACTCAAGGTTGAGATCCTCGCGGAGGACGGTGCTCGTCGGGTCGAGTTGCATCGCAAACCCCTGGGTGTGGTCGGCGCCATCGTGCCGTGGAACGCGCCGCTGTATCTCGCGGCGAACAAGATTGCACCGGCACTGATCGCCGGCAATACCATCGTCGTCAAACCGCCACCCACCGCACCGCTGACCACGCTGCGTCTCGGCGAGCTGATCGCCAAGAGCGTGCCGGCCGGCGTAATCAACATCATCTCGGGCGGCAATGACGTGGGGGCGCACTTGGTTGCGCATCCAGGCATCGCTAAGGTCGCGTTCACGGGATCGACGCCCACCGGCAGGGCCATCATGGCATCGGCGTCCGCGTCGCTGAAGCGATTGACGCTGGAATTGGGCGGGAACGATGCGGCCATCGTACTTGCCGATGCGGATCCCAAGGCAATCGCGCCCGCCCTATTCGGTCTCGCCTTCTTCAACAGCGGGCAAGTTTGCGCGGTGATCAAGCGGCTTTACGTTCATACCTCGATCTACGATGCGGTGTGCGCGGAGGTGGCCGCGCTCGCCAACGGTGCGACGGTCGGCGATGGCATGGATCCGGCCACCGCGTTCGGGCCCGTGCAGAATCGCGCGCAGTATGAAAAGGTCTTGCGCGTGCTGGATGATGCCCGCAAGCACGGCAACATCATCGCCGGCGGCGGGCCGCTCAAAACACCGGGGTACTTCGTTCCGATCACCGTCGTCAGAGATATCGAGGACGGCACCGTGACGGTGGACGAAGAAGCCTTCGGGCCGATCTTGCCCATCATTCGCTACTCAGATCTCGATGAGGTCATCGCGCGGGCGAATGCATCGCCCTACGGCCTCGGCGCCTCCGTCTGGTCGAGCAATGTGGAAAAGGCGGCGGCGGTGGCATCGCGGCTGGAAACCGGCACGGTATGGGTCAATCAGCATTGCGCACTGGATCCCGCCATTCCGTTCCCCGCTCACAAACAATCAGGCATCGGAGTCGAGTCAGGACGCGAGGGTCTCTATGCCTACACTGCGCTACAAATCGTCAACGTCAACAAGGCCGGCGGTCCTGCGCCCAGCGAAGCGGAGACGGTCAATGGCTAGCGCGGTTGCCTCATTGTCCACGCAAGCCTTGTTTTCCGTTCAAGGCAAGACCGCCGTCGTGACCGGCGGCGCCAAGGGCGTGGGCGCAATGATCTCTACCGCGCTGGTCGAGGCCGGCGCTCACGTCATCATCGTGTCGCGGTCGGCCGAGAAGGGCCAGGCGTTCGCGAGGGAGCTCGCGGCACACGGCCGCTGCACGTTCCTCGCCCACGACTTGAGCAACAGGGCGGGCGTTCGCGACGCCGCCGGCGCCATCGCCGCCATCGCGCCCAAGCTGCATATCCTGGTCAATAATGCGGGCACGTTCACCGCGGGCCGCGTGGATGATGCCGACGAAAGCCGATGGGATGCCGAGCTGGGGCTCAACTTGCGGGCGCCCTTCTTCCTCATCAAGACCTTGTTGCCGCAGCTCGAAGCGGCCGCCGAGGCGAACGACCCCGCCCGCGTGGTCAACATCGGATCGATTGCGGCGCTCTGGGCCAAGAGCAGCAATGCTTACGCCTATAGCGCCGCCAAAGGAGGATTACACCAGCTCACCCGCGCCCTGGCATCCGATCTCACCGTTCGCGGCATCAACGTCAACGCCATCGCACCCGGCTTCTTCCCCAGTGACATGACGCAGGGCTTTTTCGATGCCGCGCCGGGGCTTCGTGAGCAGATGATTGCCGGCATTCCCGCACGCCGCCTAGGAACTCCCGAGGACATCGGCGGTGCGGTCATTTTTCTATGTTCACGCGCCGGCGCGTATTTGTGCGGCGCCATTCTCCCGCTGGAGGGTGGGCTATGGTCCGCCTGACCACGGTCCAGTTGCACCCGCGGTACCTTTGACCAGCAGCGATGGCGGGAGGTGAGTGCGGTGGTCTCAATATCAAAAGGGGGTTGAATATGAAGCTAATAGTTCTAATTAAACGAAAGCCAGGCTTGAGCAAGGAAGAGTTTAGGAATCATTACGAAGGAATCCATGCAGACCTTGCACTCCAATTTATCAGACCGTATTTGATTGATTACCGGCGCAGCTATCCTACTTCTGCCTTCTCGTATTTTGACACGGTCGAACGGTCTCCAGGAAAGGTTGTCCCACGATTTGACTACGACTGCGTCACTGAAATGTGGTTCGAAAATCAGACCAGGATGGAGGAAATGTTCGCTCTTTTATCGACAGACAATGTAAGGCGAGCAATTGCCGAAGATGAAGAGCGGTTTATCGATCCGCAGTCGGTAGTGGTTATTACGTGTGATGAGAGTCGATCTCGCATCGATGTGGCTGGCCAACGTTGATATGGAGAGTCGAGCTTCAGCCTGACGTTTTCCCCGCAGCTCCATAGCCCGACTCGATGATCAAAGCACTTAGAAAACGGAACTAATTGATTAGTATGACCATTCTTTTC
>WNFM01279350.1_pt1 | contig 12090 bp, 11 predicted proteins | sample 5400271 | NCBI WGS metagenome assembly WNFM01 (sample SAMN13153352, study PRJNA577476) | soil metagenome | isolation source: 60 cm saprolite on Douglas fir-dominated hillslope | place: USA:California | collected 2013-09-17 | reverse complement strand
GCGCCAGGAACTCGCCGATAAGGAATCGAAATTTAGGGCAGATAGTCAGCTCACCGGACTGCGGGAATCGCTGAATCAGGCGGTGGTCAACGCCGGAAACATGGTGCTCAAGTCGTATGATTCCGCCAAAGAGACAGAAGCTAAGCTTACCGGCGCGCTCCAGGAGCAGGAGCAAGCGGCGCTAGAACTCAACAAAATCGCCATTCCTTACAACGTCTTGGTCCGCGAAGTTGAGTCCGATCGTGTGCTGTACGAGTCCGTTCTGACGCGCATGAAGGAGACGAACGTCTCGAAGAACGTTGAGGAGAACAACATCCGCGTCGTCGAAACGCCGCTGGTGGAAAACAGGCCGGCTAAGCCACATAAATTGAAGATTCTGGCGCTTGCGCTTTTGGGGGGTCTCGTCGTTGGGTGCGGCCTGGTGGTTGGTACCGACCTGGCGGACAGCTCCATCCGCAGCGTTGATCAGGTGGAAGAAGTGTTGGGACTCCCGGTACTAACTTTGGTTCCCCGTTCCAAACGCAGACACCTCGACAAGGAGCCCGTTGTAACCGCCCGCCCGGGCTCGCATGAAGCAGAAGCATTCCGTTCGCTCCGGACGGCTCTCTCTTTTCTTGGGCAGCAGAAGGACTCTAAAGCGGTATTGTTCACCAGCGCCAACCCGGGCGAGGGGAAAACCTATTGCTCACTTAACTGTGGAGCGGCTCTCGCCCAGTTGGGACTTCGGACCCTTCTCATCGATGCAGATCTGCGCCGGCCGAATCTGACCAAGGCTTTACTAGGTGGCAGCAAAGGGCCAGGACTCAGCGCTTGTCTCACCGGAAACGCAACCTTCATGGATTGCTGCCGACCGACCGGCACGGAGAACCTCTTCGTCCTCGGGGCAGGCGAGCGAGCATCAAACCCGGCCGAATTGCTGGCTGCCGCCGACCTTGCCGGCTTGCTCAAAGAAGCCATGCTTTACTTCGACCGAGTGGTGCTGGATAGCGCTCCCATCAACGCCGTTAGCGACACTCAGCTCATCGCTAAGGAAATCGAGTCGGTATGTCTCGTCATCCGCGCAGGCAAAACCCCGCGACGCGCTATTGTCCGGGCGTGCGGTCTGCTGGAACGGGCGACTCACAGTCCTGACGCAGTCGTCTTGAACCGGATAGTGCGGCGCTCTCGCGATGACTACTACTTTGCTCGCTACGCCGGTATGTATGTCAAAGCCGAAACGTTTCGGAGCGAAAGTACGGTTGATCAATATTAGTCGGTAGTTCAGATAAACGTGCGATTGGGAACCAAGTAAGAACGAGGGCGTTAGGATAAAATGGAAGACATCTTTCAGGATAGTGTTAGTGGTGCGCCGCAGCGATGCCCGCCAGGGTATCCAGGTAGTTCGAAGCGCTAACCAAGCACCTTAGTAAGCCGCTGGCGACCTTGCCTAAGGTCGCACTGTCGTGATGAATAACCGGACTCCCCTAACATTAGGTGGATTCAATGTTCACGAAAAGACATTATCGATCCCAGTCCGAATCGGAAGGTTCGCGACCAAGGGCGGCAGCACGCCCGGAATTTTCTAACGCACAGGTCAACCACTCACCATGCTGCTAACCGCTGCTGAAATCTCGCACGACCAGCCAATTGGCTCGTGGTTCTGTCTGAGGGGCCAACCCAAACGGGAACACATCGCGGCCGCTTGCCTGCGTCAGATTTCCGAAATCGAGGTCTTCTGTCCTCGACTGCGTTTTCGGAAACCGACAAGGCGGGGGCCGATTTGGTTCGTCGAACCCATGTTTCCCAGTTATCTTTTTGCTCGATTTGATTATGCGACCTTCAACCGGCGAGTCAGCCAGAGCCCAGGGGTGAGCGGCTTTGTCCGATTCGGGGATCGTCTCGCGCTTTTGCCTGATTTACTGATCAGCGAAATCAGAATCCGCACCGGCACAAGTGAATGTTTGGAGGTCAATCAAGCGCTGGAGCCGGGACAGAACGTTCAGATTACCCGAGGCCCCTTCCAGGGCTTGGAAGCTTTGGTCACTCGTCTCATCACCGCTCGGGACCGCGTCGAAATTCTCATTGAATGGATGGGTCGCGGCCTCCACGCCGAGGCCAGCATTGCGGATCTGGTGCCGCTGGCCGGGCGGAGTTCGTAGCGAATATCTGATTTTCAAGGCCGCCGATCAAAAATCCGAGAGGACGGCCTGCTAGTTGCTAACATAGATCGCTGAGACTATGACGAAACCGGTATTAAAGTTCACTGAAGAACAAATTCGGTTGTTTAAAGAACAGGGTTATCTTCGACCGGAACGAATCAGTCCGCCAGACGAATTGGAATTTTTAAAGGGCGCATAAATGCAAGAACTTTTGATTGAACCTGGACGTGCCGAGAAGAACTACTGGGGAGATCTCTGGCGCTATCGCGAGCTATTCTACATACTCGCCTGGCGAGACCTTTCTGTCCGGTACAAACAAACCGTCATCGGCGTGATTTGGGCGATCCTTCGCCCCTTTATCGCCATGGTGATTTTTTCGATCGTATTTGGCCGGATCGCCAAGATGCCATCCAACGGCATCCCTTATCCAATTCTGGTCTTTGCCGCACTGTTGCCCTGGCAGTTCTTCGCCAACGCGCTCACCGAAGCCAGCAATAGTCTGGTCACCAATACCAATCTTGTATCGAAAGTCTATTTCCCACGTCTGATCATTCCAGCCGGAGCAGTCATTACCAGTCTTTTGGACTTGCTGATCTCTGCCGTGCTGCTGGGGGTCCTGATGATCTACTTTCAATTCCTGCCCGACTGGCGGCTGCTCGCTCTTCCGGTGTTCACGCTGCTGGCGTTTCTCGCCGCTCTCGGTCCGGGATTACTCCTAACCGCTCTTAACGTAAAATTCCGCGATTTCCGTCACGTTATCCCGTTTATCGCACAGTTCGGACTCTTCATCTCGCCGGTTGGTTTCAGCAGCGAGGTTATACCGGAGAACTGGCGCCTGATTTATTCCCTGAATCCCATGGTTGGAGTCATCGATGGGTTCCGTTGGGCCATCTGCCGAGGTTACTCTCACATCTATGTTCCGGGCTTTATGCTCTCAGTGGCCGTTATCCTTTTTTTCCTCTGGCTCGGTGTTTGGTACTTCCGCAGAACGGAGAAAGGCTTTGCCGATGTCATTTGAATCGGTGGTAAACGAATAATGAGAATTATGCGAGCATTCCACCGCGAAGCCGGCAAGCAATTTTCTCCGCAAAACATAGTTGGTTGATAGTTTCTCGATAAAACAACTTTTCATGTCATCAGACACCATGATCTCCGTCGAAAATGTCGGCAAGCTCTACACCTTGAAGCACAAGCGTAGCGGCGAGAGTTACACTATGCTTCGCGATGTAATTACCAGGCAAGTGGCCGCCTCATTTCGTGCATTTTCTGGTAAGCTACGAAACCGCGCTCCCTCAAACGCTACAGCGACGCACGGTCCCGGCCCGGTGCCCTCCCGCAACTCGGTAGAGGACTTTTGGGCCATCAAAGATGTGTCTTTCCAAGTCGAACAGGGAGATGTCGTCGGCATCATCGGTCGGAACGGCGCTGGCAAATCCACTCTCTTGAAAATTCTAAGCAGGATTACCGAGCCGACGGTAGGTCGGATCCGAATCAGGGGTCGCGTGGCTAGTTTGCTGGAAGTAGGTACCGGCTTTCATCCGGAACTGTCGGGCCGCGAGAACATTTTTTTGAATGGTGCGATCCTCGGTATGAGCCGCGGCGAGATCAAGGCCAAGTTTGACGAGATCGTCGCGTTCGCCGCAGTCGAGCAGTTCCTCGATACTCCCGTGAAACGCTACAGCAGCGGAATGTACGTGCGACTCGCCTTTGCCGTCGCCGCCCATCTGGAGCCGGAAATTCTGATCGTGGATGAAGTGCTTGCGGTGGGCGACGCGGAATTTCAGAAGAAGTGTCTGGGCAAGATGCGCGACGTAGCCACTGGTGGTCGGACGGTCTTGTTTGTCAGCCACAACATGCAGGCCGTTTCGGTCCTTTGTAACCGAGGAATGTTTCTTCGTGCTGGGTCGCTCGAATATACTGGCAGTACGAAAGAAGCGATCGACATGTACATCTCCAGTTATTCGGAGGCAAACGGTCAGGATAATAATCCGGATCGCCGATATGGCACTGGCGAGTATCGTTTCACGTTAGCAGATCCCGATCGTCAAATCTTTGGCGGGGCCGAGGAAAAAGTTATCAACTTTGAAATTGAACGTCGAGGGAAGCTGGTCGGAAGGATGTGGGTGTGCGCCATGATAGTCGACGCGAATGGGGTAGTCGTTGCGCAATGTGATTCACGTCTGGTTGGATTCTGGGTAGAGGATTGCCCACGGATTAGCGGACAGGTGCGGTTTACCACACCTTGGTTGAAGCCTGGGAGTTATCGCGTCGATCTTTCCGTCGGCGCTCCTTGGACCATGGATTATTGGGAAGGGGCCTGTTCGTTGCTGATATCTCCGGTGCTACCATACTCGAATTCGGCGGGATCAAGTGCTTCAGCGCACGGATTGGTCTTTGCGGACTTCTCGTGGGCGGCGTCAGAATTGAAAACAGAGTCCGTATGCAGCGCAATTCAGGATGATGGGAATGGCAACATGCCGAAAATTGGGCACTCCGCGTTGCCGGCGTGAAGATTTGAGGGGCGCTCTGCGCGAAGATTCCATGACTAACAGTATGTTCGATTTATCATTAGTCATTTGTACCCGTAACCGAGCAACCCAACTGGCTCAAACGCTCAAAAGAGTTTCGGCGATTCGATCACAATTAAAGTGGGAGCTGATTGTCGCAGACAACGGATCGGTTGATGCGACAAGTGCCGTGGTACAGGAATTTGCCGCAAGTTGTGATCACCCGGTACAGCTGATCGTCCAACCGGGGCGGGGAGTGTCCTGCGCGAAAAATGCCGGATGGCAAGCGGCCAAAGCTGCCATCGTCGTTTGCATCGATGATGACTGCTATCCTGAGCTGGATTATTTCGATTTAATATTCGAGTGCTTCTCCAAAGATCCAAAACTTGGGTTTGTGGGAGGGCGGATTCTGTTGCACGATCCAACGGACCGCAGAATAACAATACAGGAATCTTTGGAGCCGCTTTCTTTTCCGGCAGGTAGTTTTATTCGACCCGGTGTTATTCAAGGTGCCAACGTCGCCTATCGGCGGGCCGCTCTTACCGAGGTCGGTGGCTTCGATCCCTGGTTTGGAGCTGGAGCGCTCTACAGCGGGGATGAAACGGAATTGATGGCGAGAATCTCGGCTGCGGGGTGGAATGGTGTGTACGATCCCAAACCAGTCGTCTACCACCATCACGGACGAAAAACCGCAAATGATGAATGGCGTCTGATGCGGTGGTATGACCGCGGTCGCGGAGCCTACTATGCGAAGTGCATGCTTAATAGAGGAATGCGCAACGTCTATGTGAAGAATTGGCTTCTCACCCGGCAGCACCATTCATGGAGAAAGTCGGCTTTGGAAATTGTCGCGGGTCTGGAGTACGTTGCTCGGGCTTGTATGGCCGGCCGCTCATTCAACGGCTAGGGATAGAACGGCTCCATAACCGGACTCTGATAGCGTGCAATTCGGTTAAAGCGACCCGTTACTACATCCGCAATGAGGCGATGGTCGCGTTGCTTTATTTTCGCTTTTCTTTTTCGATTCTTCGTGCCGTAAACTGTTTGCTTCTCCTCAAGGAGCCAGAGTGGAATCCTCATCCGGGTAGCCTACTGCTGGGATGGATAGAAGCCTTGGTCTGTGCAATCAGAGGCGGAGTCTGCGTCGCCCATTGTCTATGGCGCAGTTTCGAGCTTGGAAAAAGCTTCCCCGGCCGAAGCAATAAAAAACATTAATGCGTTCTTCAGTTCAATGAAAGGTCTTCCAAGTTGGTTTATGCCGCTTTGGTGCGTCTTGATGCCGCTAACGTCATTTCTGCTGATCCGGTCCGCGCAGGGGACCATACCCGCATATATGCTGGGATTTGTTTCAGTCTTCTTCGTGATAGTAGGTCGCGATTCCGGGCAAGCTAACATTCAGCGAACGCGCTATTTCACAGTGGCCCTGCTGGTGGCGGGGATTTGGCTGCTGCTGTTATGCGGGAGCCAACTGGGACACCTCATCTCGAATCGGCACGACTTTGGCGATCTGTTCCTGAATAACCCCAGCGACACCCGGGTTGTGCTCCGCTCGGTGCTTTTTACGCAGACTCTGTATCTGGCTGCCTGCCTTTGCATCGCCTTGTTCTTTCGTTTCTTCTTTCGGGCCGAGTGGATGCGTTATGTCCTGTGGGGAGCGTGGTTTCTTGCTATCTACGGGATCTATGAATGGCTTTTCTTTTTAATATTCGGGCAGCCGGGGGATTTTATTGCGAATCGAACCTACGGGGAGGATTTGCAAACGGCAAGCTGGTCACAGGCCATCCAGCTGGGTCCTCTCAGCTTGTTACGCATAAAATCTACCTTTGGGGAGCCTTCCTTTTTTTCGGCCGCGGTTATCCCTTATCTATTTCTTGCTTTGGAATACAAGCGGAAATGGCTATCTGCCGCGCTTCTCTTTTGTATCGTTTTCTCCACCTCGACCTCGGCGTTTATCGGATTCCCTTTTGCTTTGATTGTTTATAGTCTCTTTCAAAGAAAATTAAACCTATCACTTCTTCTTATTATTCTCTTGTTCGCTGGAGCGGTTGCGACGCTCTATTTTGCTTTTCCAGACACCTATGACTCAATGTTCACCGCCAAGCTGAACGCCGACAACGCCTCGGGCGACATTCATCAGGAAGCGGCGCAAGCTACGCACGAGACCGTACAAACCTTCACCTTCATGAACCACCTTTTCGGGATAGGTTTTGGCTACTATTATGGATCGGTATTTTCTGCCGTTCTGATTAATACCGGCTGGATCGGCGCGATAGTCTACTTGTACGGGTTTCTCAAGCCAACAATATTGTTACGATCAGACGGTGCAGGTCTTGCTCTTAAGGTAGGAGTCGCGACGCTTTTCTTCCTATACTTCATTAATGTGTCAGAGCTTTTTTTGCCAACGACATGGATGTTTCTGGGCTTGGCTTACTGGCGACTTGATCAGCAAAGGAAAGAGAAAAAGGCTGCCGAAATTACCCGAATCGAATCTCCCGTCGATAGTTACCTTGCCCCCGCTGGGAAGACATGAATTCCAGCAGCGATTCGCCGCCCCTGAGATAGCGCTGCCGATCCAAGCCCGACACCTGCACACGCGGAAAGCCACGGGTTAATGTCACACAACTAAGCCTCGACCACGAATTATGACGTTGGAACCGTGTATCAACTTACGTACGCTCGGAGAGTGCGTCACGGGTGTTCAGAGGTATGTGCTTGGCCTGTTACCTTACATGCCGGCAACGTTGAATTCAGTAAAACCGTCACAGGCCTTACATGGGATAAAAGGGCACCTTTGGGAGCAGTTTTATCTTCCGACTCAGCTCAAGCGCCGGCTACTTTGGAGCCCTGGTAACACCGGTCCTCTCGGGGTAAGCCGCCAAGTAGTGACTGTCCATGATGCTGCGACTCTCGATCATCCCGAATGGTTTGAGCGGAAGTTTGCACTGTGGTATGGCGCTCTGCTGCCGCGTCTTATTCGCAAGGTGCGGGCGGTCATCACTGTTTCCCATTTTTCTAAAGAACGAATCGTCCAGCTCACCGGGGTCGAACCAGGTAAGGTTCACGTCGTACTCAACGGAGTTGATCCGCGCTTTCGTCCGGTTGATCCGGATAAGGTCAGACAAACAACAGCCGACCTGGGCTTAAACCATCCCTATATCCTGTTTGTTGGTTCAATCGAGCCTCGCAAGAACTTAAAGACCCTGCTAGAAGCGTGGCGGTTAAGTCGTTTTGACGGAGTAACGTTGGCGGTGGCGGGAGCGAGCAGCCACGTTTTTCAGAGATCGCAGTTCGATTCCCTTCCCGCGGGGGTACGTCTGCTGGGCCGGGTAGAGGACGACTCACTACCGGCCCTGTATTCCGGTGCGGCGGGATTTGTCTATCCATCTATCTATGAAGGCTTCGGCCTGCCTCCACTCGAAGCGCCGCACTGCGAGAGGTATGTGGTAAAACAGCTGTCTATTTTGATCCGTTCAGTCCGAAGGATCTTTCGGGCAGGTTGGAATGGCTCTTGCAGCTTGGCGGTACGCAACGAGACTCCCTGGCAGAACAAGGGTCAAAGCGCGCGACTCAATATAGCTGGGAGACCGCTGCGTCGGAGACTTGGCATATACTTGAGGACAGCGCGAACGGGCAGGCGTAGCTTTCTTACGCCTGCTGCGCCGCCTCAGCGAACAAAGTTTGCCTATGTTATTGCTTGTTGCCCGTTCGTAGAATCGTCTCCTGCCGGTGTTAGTTCGCAAAGTGCGCGTGCGCTTCGGTCCGGAGCTTCCTACTAACCTCACATGCCTAAAACAACCAGTTGGAATATTGGTATTCAAATACTTCGCGGAATTGCTGCAACGCTGGTGGTATTCCACCATTCGTTAGAAGAGTCGCTGGCGATTTCTGGCAAAATAGCGCCCGATTGGCTGATCGCCGTTGGCGCTTGCGGCGTTGATATCTTTTTCGTGATTAGCGGCTTCATCATTTATAGCGTGACCTATGGACGAGAGCCCCGGAATCCCGAACCAGCACCCGCATTTCTTCTGAAGCGGTTCATTCGCATCTTTCCATTGTATTGGATTTGCCTGCTGGCCACTCTGGCCTTGTGGTCCAGCGGCTATTTTTATCGGAGCCTCCATCTCGATGCGCACATTTTGGGATCCTCGGTCTTCCTGTTTCCCAGTAGCAAACTAATCATTGGTGTTGCTTGGACCCTGGTCTATGAAATGTATTTTTATTACTTGTTTTCAATTACGCTGTATATCCGTAACGCGCGAATTTCGGTCCTCACTACGACTGCCCTCATTGGCGGCGGATTACTACTGAGCAATCTTCTGCCGGCCGGCGATCTCCAACACTTTTTGTCGAACCCGATTGCACTTGAGTTTTGTTTCGGGCTTATCCTTTCCTACTTCATCCATTCTCAAGCGCTGGGCGGGGCTTGGTTGCGATATTTGTGGCTGCCGGGACTGATTCTTATGGGTGGTGCAGCGGTTTTCGCAGAAAATAAATATAGCAGCACCGCAGGACCTGCCGCAAACATTCGTTATCTAGCCTGGGGGTTGCCGGCTCTGCTTGTGACCGTCTCATTCATCAAGATGCGATTTGATAAATCACTTCTGAATAGAATTCTTCTGCCGATTGGAGACGCATCTTACTCCATATATTTAACTCACCCGACGATGATGATAGTCTTCGCGACTCTGATAAAATATCACTTTCTAACATCCGTTCCTTATCCCATTATTTTGCCGTTGTTGTTCGTTGTGATTTGTATCGTCTTTGGTCTTCTCATTCATTACTTCATCGAGCGTCCGATTCTGGTTTGGCTGCGAGGTTGCCTCCATACGCAAGACCGATTGCGGAAGTTCGCTGTCGCTTTTCGTAGCTTTGTTGGAATTTAGGTAGTCTCGCGCCCGCGACTGAGCTCGGAGTGACTCACTTTACGCTGGCCCGAGCAAACGAGACGGAATTGATCCTGAGCGCTAAGAAACCCTGATGACGTCATTGCGCATTGGCATGGATGGGGACGCATTGCGGGCACCGCTTTCTGGCGTTGGTCACTATATCTTCAACCTGGGCCGCGAGCTTGACGCGCTACTGCCCGAGGCGCTGTTCATCGCATACTCCAGGCTGCCGGCAGCGGCAGTCCGGTTGCCTTCACCACATTGGCAACTGCGCAGCGAACCGGGCGCTGCGTTTCGACGGCTACCGTCGTTTGTTTGGCTCAAGACGCGCTGTCGCGCCATGTGCGCGGCGGACAGGATCGACGTATTCTGGGCTGGACGCACGCTGCACCCCAGACTAGCCGGCGATGTCCGTACCGTATCCACCGTGCATGACCTCAATCACCTGGTGGTTCCGGAGACAATGCAGTTCCAATCTCGGTGGTCGAGTCGACTTTGCTTTCGCGGAGACATTCTGGCTGCTGACTGCGTGCTCGCCAACTCTTACGGCACTGCCGAGCGCATCCGTTCAATGATTGGGGCAGAGGTAAGCGACGTTGTCCTGCCCGGTGTGACGCCGCACTTTCATCCTCCACAGTCGATCGGTGAAGTTGATATTCCAGAGAAGTTGTCGCGCCTGGGCGTGAAACGGCCTTATCTGCTGTCAGTGGCAACAACAGAGCCACGCAAGAATCTCGATGTTGTGCTTCGGGCGTACACCGATCTGAAGAGGGGCGGCAAGTTGAGCAAGCATCAGTTGGTACTGGTCGGGCCCACCGGGTGGAAGAACCGGGTGTTGGAGCAGAGGCTCGGCGAGGCGCGCGCACACGGTCTGGTGCTAGCGGGCTATGTGCCGGACGAGTTGATGCCCACCCTTTACGCTGCCGCCGACGCGCTCGTCTTCCCATCGTTGTATGAAGGTTTCGGAATGCCGGTTCTTGAGGCGCGCACTTGTGGCGCACGCGTGGTCACCACCGATATCCCGGAGCTGAGGGAGGCAGGGGACGAGTACGCGATCTACGTGCAGCCCACACTTGATGGAGTCAAAACTGGAATTATGAAAGCGATCGGGTTGCCCAAACCGCCTCCCGCGGTCGGCCGCACCTGGAAGGAGGCCGCACGGATTCTGGCGCGTGCGTTGTCTGAAGGAAGCGAGTCGCGGGTGGTGCCCGTCAGTTAGTGGTATGCCGCCCCGCGAGGCGGAATACTAAGCTCTGACAAACTCTGTTCGAACACGTTACAAACAATGCTGCTTTTGTTAGATTGTTCGCTGTCGCTGATCAACCGTACCGGTGCGCATTACATTGCCGAGGATCTTGCTTCGGTATTCGGTGGCAAGGGAATCGTAAGAAGGTGGCGCTTGTTGAGACCGCAACTCCCGACCGGCCTAGCTCGGAAGATATTCGGGCGTTTGATGCTGCGGGAGATCGCGCGACTTGGCACGTCGAGCAGATTTCTTTGGCCCGAGCCGAAAGGGGTAAAGCTCAAGCGGCTTTTTCTAGACCCACTTTATGTCAGTCGTTCCAGGCTGGAATCCTCGGATATCGTTTTGTGTCACGACATCGGCCCAGTGACCCATCCCGAACTTTACGACCGCGGGACCGTGGACGCATACCAGAGGGCCTACGCCAAGATCGCCAAGGTGCGGCCTGGTATAGTTTTCGTCAGCAACGCGTCACGCCTGGCTTTTGCGGCGAGATTCGCCAATGATTTTCGTTTCCTCAAGACGATTCCTTTATACGTCCGTGCCGGCAGCTTTAGTGGCCATTCCGAACCCATCCCCGGGATACGACGGCCATTCTTCCTAACGGTCGGAGCACTGGAGGCAAGGAAGAACCAGCGTACTGCGATCGAGGCATTCGAGCGATACGGCTTCGCCAGACGCGATGTAAGCTACATACTTTGCGGTGCGAGGGGCGCAGGCGCGGAGGAGATTGTAGCAACTGCAGCGCGAACGTTGGGGGTGAAGGTGCTGGGTTACGTGTCGGATGCACAACTGCGCTGGCTATACCAGGAGGCGAGTGCGTTCGTACTACCGAGCTTGCTCGAAGGCTTCGGGATGCCAGCACTCGAGGCTGCGCTCCGCGGGTTAGTTCCTATCGTTTCCCGCGACAGTGCCCTCGCCGAGGCGGTGAACGGAGCAGCGGTACAGGTGGACCCCCATTCCGTCTCAGAAATTGGCGAAGCAATGGAATCGGTTCTCGCGCTCGGCGAAAGCAGACGCGAAGAGCTGAAGAACGCACTGGTTACGCACGCCCAAAGTGCCACTCGCGAAAGATTCCTGGCGGAGTGGGAAGATTTGATCAGCTCGGAGCTGCAGTAATTTCGACTACGTCTTGGTTGCGGCGAGAGAAGCACTTATTCAAAGCTATCCCTACGACTTGCTCACTGTTGGTTGATATCTGGAGACATTCCCAACCCCAATTACCCATGAACAAGGGCCCGCTCGTCTCAATCGTAATTTGCAGCCACAATCGTAGCGCGGACGTTTCGGAATGCCTCGAAGCGCTCCTGCCT
>WNFM01237301.1_pt2 | contig 12090 bp, 12 predicted proteins | sample 5400271 | NCBI WGS metagenome assembly WNFM01 (sample SAMN13153352, study PRJNA577476) | soil metagenome | isolation source: 60 cm saprolite on Douglas fir-dominated hillslope | place: USA:California | collected 2013-09-17 | reverse complement strand
TAGGCATATACCGTCTTCACTTCATTAGTAAGCTGGGTGAGGCGCTGTTTGACGTTGGCACCACCCGCGATTTCCTGCAGCGCGCTGACCACGAAGCTCGCAGCCGTGCTATAGTGTGGACCATAGGCCGGCGGCCGCATAGTAGGGATCACGTTGTTAATAAACGCCTGGTCGATGGTATCGGCATAAGCTGAAGCATACGGCCCCGTCGTATTGTAACTCTTACGCGGCAACATACCCCCCTGCGGAATTAAGAACGTCGTGATCACCTCTTTGGATGTGGTCAGGAACTGAATAAGCTTCCAGGCCAGTTGCTTATTCTGTGCTTGCGCCGAAATACCCAGGTTGTGAATATCAGCACAGGTAACCGGACTGCTCACACCCGGACCGGTCGGCGTAGTCGTCACCCCAAAATGGGCATTCACCGCTGCCTTACTATTGAGGGCCGGATTGGTGTTGGCAAAGATGCCAGACAGGTAGGGACCGTCTAACTTAAAGGCGATCTTGTTGTTGGCCATCAACTCGCGCTCGGCTTTGATCGCCTGGTCGGGCGGCGTCCACTTCTTGTTGACGGCGTCCTGCAACCACTGGAAGGCGGCGACCGTCCCACTATCGGCCCAGTTGATGGTCACGTTGCCCTTCCCATCGTCAACCATCGGATTGCCGCCAAAGGTCCAGATCCACGGCCAGAAGCCAACCAGGGCATATTCCGTCTTGGAGATGTCAATGCCAATTGGATAAGCATCGGCAGGCAACTTGGCGCGCAAGGTCGCCATCATCTGGTTCAGCTCATCGATCGTCTTAGGCGGCTTGGTCTCATCCAGACCGGCCTGCTTCATGAGGTCTTTACTGTACCAGAAGCCATGCGGCGTGACAGTGAAAGGGACAGCATAGGTTTTTCCCTTGTACGTGCCCACCTCAAAGCTGTTGGTGAACGCGTCGCTTTTCCAATCGGAACTCACATACGAATCCAGCGGCTCTAAAGCACCGGCACCACCAAGTGCATACGGCCAGTTACCGCTCAACTGCATCACGTCGGGGGGATTGCCGCCATTGGTCATGGTCGTGAGCTGCTGCAACACCTGGTCGAAGGGGATACCGATGTTTTGAATGGTGGCGTTGTTCGAACTCTCAAATACTTTCAACGCCTTGTTGATATTGTCCCTCGTGGCGGATTCCGCCGAGGCCCAGTTGGCAAACTTGAGCGTCGTGCTGTTACCAGACGGTGTGGAACTACCACCGCCACAGGCCTCCAGCAGCGCCCCCAGGCTGCTTAGAGACACGCCTAATGCACCTGCCCGGGCAAGAAAATCACGTCGGGCCAATTTGCCCTGCAGTAGCTCCTCCATTGGATCACGCTTGTCATCAGTAGTCATAATTCCTTCTCCTATTGATGTAGTGAAATCTTTATCGGATGATACCGATAACCCAAGGACATAACTTCCTTCGCTATCCCCTGCTGTCGGGGCACTATATCGCCTCTCCTGGACTCGTAGATGCCCTCGCACCTGCACGCCACGTATAACGATGTCCACAACCGCACACCTGGCGCGGTAAAAATATGCTGGAACATTATATCGTTATAATGATATTACCTACATACTCTGCGTTTGTCAAGGACTAAAGCAGCATATGTCTGCTCTCCTCCCCCCAGCAGCACCCGTGCCGCTTCATCCTCGGGCAGGATGTCGTTTACGATCACCTTGGCCCCGTGTTCAGCCAGCACCCGCACAACCACGCGCCCAATCGCTCCACAGCCGCCAGTGATGAGTATTGTTTTCCCGCTTAAATCTAGCAAGTTCATGCTCCCGATCCCCTTCATCAGTTAGCTACTGAGCAGTCCAACCCGCGTCTACCGGCAGGGCAACGCCCGTCACAAAGCGCGACTCATCCGAGGCCAGGAATAGCGCCACATCGGCTACCTCTTCGGGCGCACCCAATCTACCGACCAGCGGTTGTCGCTGCCGCATCGCTTCCACAATTTTTGCTGCGCTTTGCGCTCGCGAGCTCATGTTCGTCACGATTAGACCGGGACAAAGACTGTTACAGCGGATATTGCGCGGAGCATAGTGCACAGCCATCGCACGGGTCAGGCCAATGATACCCGCCTTCGCTGCTGCATAGGCGTGCGTGGCAAAGTTTTCATCACCCACCAGGCCTAATACAGAAGAGAGGTTGATGATCGATCCTCCACCTGAAGCTAAAAGCGCGGGCACTCCATACTTGCAGCATAGGAAAATGCTGCGTAGATTCAGATTGAGCGTCGCGTCCCAGCCTTCTTCAGTACACTCATCCACCGGACCATCTCCAAAGGCGCGTCCACTGCCACCGGCCCCATTGAACATGACATGCAGCCCTCCATATGTAGCAACAGCAGCGCTAACGGCCTGCTGTACAGCTGTGCTCACTGTGACGTCGGCGGGTACAGATATAGCAGAACCATCTGCTGCTACAATTTGAGCTACGACCGCTTCGAGCGGCCCCGCGCTGCGAGCAACTGCAACTACTCTCGCCCCTTCCTCGGCAAAGCGCAAAGCTACAGCCCGCCCAATGCCGCTGCTCGCTCCGGTCACCAGCGCCACTTTACCTTCAAGACGCATACACTATGCTCCTTCACAGATGGCACTACTGTAATGCAAGCCCCAGCTCATGCCATGCTAAACAGTATCTCCACGCTTGTTCAACCTTTGCAAGCATCCACATACTGGCGCACCAGCACGGTAAGAGTGGCCCAATCCTTCTGACGGGCAATTTTCTTACTTACCAACTTACCCCCTATCGCCACGGTATAAGCACCGGCATCGAGAAATGCCGCGCAGTTATCCAGGTTTACTCCGCCGGTTGGTACTAGCGGCACATCGGGTAGCGGTGCCAGCACGTCCTTAATATAGGTTGGACCTAAGCCGCCCGCGGGAAACACCTTAACAAAATCGGCTCCCGCTCGCCAGGCCGCCAGTATCTCTGTCGGTGTGAAGGCCCCACACATGACCGGTATGCCCCCGCTGCGACCAACCGCTATCACTTCGGGTAGAAAAGCAGGGGTCACCAGGAATTGTGCTCCCGCGTCGACAGATGCGCGAGCGCTCTCAGCATCCAGCACGGTACCGGCACCCACCAGCACATCCTGTCCTACTTCCCGCTGTACCCGCCCAATTACCTCGATAGCTCGCGGGTTAGTAAGGGTAAACTCTATCGAGGTAATACCACCCAGCAACAGCGCTCGACTCAGCTCCAGGGCATCGTCAAGGTTGTCCAGGCGGACAATTGCGATTGGTTTACGTGGCTTTATTTTTTCCCTGCTACTGGCAGCCTCTGTCATTTTCCTACTCTCTTTCCCCATGTGACGCTCTACGCCCAAAGGCCCGCGCCGGGTTATGGATCATGATATCGTCAATAATGTCTTGCGGAACGCCTTCGCTCTTTAGTCGCGGTACAAAACGCTTCAGCAGATAGTCAAGGCCTGGACCGCCGCCATAGGCCCGCAGGTATGAGGTTCGCGCCATATCACTGCCAAGTAAGAGCTGCTTGCCATACCCCGCGCTAAGCATACCAATAACCAGGGCGATCATCTGGCTGTCCGGCCCATATTTGGCCCGCGCCGGTCCATCGTACACGATATAGGCTCCACTGCTCGCGACCTCCTTGTGGTAGCTCAGATCGGCCAGCCGGTCAAGGTGTCCCACTATGACACTACCTGGAGGAATGCCTGCCTCTTGCAACCACTGTACCTGTTCAATCCCCAGCGTGCCGTGCTCGGTGTGTGTGCTGATGGGGAAACCCGTGGCCGCATACACGACGCCATATGCCTCTATCAGCTTGCGCTGCGTCGGGGTCGCGGCATAGTAATCAGTCGCCAGCTTTACCACTCCTGCTCGCGCCGGCAGCCGCTCTACAAGCGGCCCATTATAACTGCGCCTATCCATACCCACCGTGAGTTCAAGAATTAACAGATCCGCGATCTGCTCAGCGCTGTAAGTATGAATCCAATGCTCGTCATCGTAGTACATATTCTTATGGAAACCTGTAGCTGCGATCACATGCACGCCGGCTTGCTGGCTGATCGTCACCAGGTCAGCAGGCTGGCGACCAGCATCGAGCGGCATCATATCGACAAGGGTTCTTCCTCCCAGAGCTTTAAAAGATTCTAACTCGGTAAGCATCTTTTCCACGCTGGGAACTCTGAACCCCGGCTCTTTCACAAGACCCAGACCCCCGCGAATAATCAAGTGCTCATGACTATAAGTAACGCCCAGTTCCCCAGGCGCTACCGCACCCAGCACCGTCTGTACGCTTCCTACAGGGATAAGGCCCTGCTTCCGCTCATCCATATCGTCTCCTTTATATATTGGAATCCAATGCGCTGCATCCAGCATAGGGACCAGACGACCAACCTTCTACCTTTCCAGCATGGTATGCTGGCTATCATAGAGCACGGCTCCATTGGCCAGCAGGCGCTGCTGAAGCAGGTCTACTGCCAGTTCTCGTGGCTCTTTCTTGAACTGGACACATAGGGCCGCGGCCGTACCCGCAGCCTCGCCCATCGCCATACACTGGGCCATCGAGCGGCAGCTAGCATGCGCCTCGTGTGTCGCGGAGAAACAGCGTCCAGCCACCAGCACATTGTCCAGGCCCTGTGGCAGCAAGGTCCGGAAAGGTATATCATAGACGCCGCTATCGGGAATGTAGCGCCACTTTGTGTCCTTACCGCCGTGGTGATCTTCCACCGGCGCTCCACATTGTCCAATTGTGTCGGGAAACTTGCGCGCCTCCAGCACATCCTCAACGGTCAGGCGATAGTCGCCATACACGCGACGCGTCTCACGAATGCCTATCTGTGTGCTCAGAGCTATCAGTCGCGCCTCTTTATAGCCTGGTACGTTGTCCGCCAGGAAGCGAATGTATTCTCGCGCCTGGCGACGTCCCTCTATCTCTGCCATCGTCAGTGAAACGGGATCGGTAGGATCATAGCCATCGATGCGCGTCATGATAGCCAGCATCACTCCTGGTACAGGCGTGCGATGTATGCTACCTTCTTCACGCGGCAGCCGGTAGTTGCCGCTGGCATTGGCCGCGCGCATCAGTTCATGCAGTTCGCTCTTCTTCACAGCGCCGGCTCTCTCTATGTCCACGTTTGCCAGGCGGAAGGTCGTGGTTAACGTCTGCGCAGCTTCAAGCTCACCCGCTTTTTCAAAAGGCGCTCCCGCCCGGTAGCAGATGTCAGCATCACCTGTAGTATCCACAACCTGTTTGGCATTGATGCGCAGCAAGCCACGTTTACCGTCAACCACAATACCCGTTACCCTGCGCCCATAGTCGCCCATAATCACATCCGTGCAAAAGGAGTGGTAGAGCAAGTGCGCTCCGGCCTCCAGAGCGAGATCTTCCCACACCATTTTAAGAGTCTCCGGATCATAGGTAACGCCTGTACCCGCGCCATATGTATTGGGACGCGTAAAGGCCGTACCTCGCTCCACCAATTGTGCCACCACTTTATCGGGTACGCCTCCCACTACCTTCTTGATAACGCCCGGCGTATAGAAACCGTAAAAGGTATCGAGCACCCCCGTGCTGATACCACCTAAATAGCCATAGCGCTCGATTAATAGCGTACGCGCGCCCGTCCGTGCCGCTGCGATGGCCGCGGTACTTCCGGCCGAGCCCGCGCCCACGACAACCACGTCAAATTCATCTAATACAGGTAGTTCAGCGAAATAAGATTGCACGACTTCTAACTCCTCTTTAATACATAGAGCAACCATCACCCAGTTTTATGCTGAAAGATGGCAGTGGAAAATTTATGGCCACTCCGCCATGAAAGCGAAATCTGCCGCTAAATGCTCGTACAGGCGTACATATGTTGCATAGATGTGGTCATAACGCGCGCGATACTCAGTTCGCACCGCGTACTCACGCTCAACTTTTACCATCCTGCGCGCCATCTCGCCTGCGTCCGCGATCAAGCCTGCACCTACCCCAGCAATTAGCGCATCCCCTACCGGAGCGCCGCCGCTCTCTACCACCCTGAGCGGTTGGCCCGTCACATCGGCAATAATCTGGCACCATGGCTCACTGCGCGTGGGACCTCCTGATGCATACAACTGCTGAACGTCGGCACCCGCCGCTCTCGCCACGCTCAGATTGTGGCGGATAGCCATGGCGGACCCCTCCATCACCGCCCTTGCTATGTCCTCACGCCTCGTACCTATTGAAAGGCCGAAGAATACGCCGCGCGCGTTGGCATCCAGGATAGGATGTAACTCTCCAGTAAGATAGGGAAGGAAGATAACGCCATTAGCTCCAGGCGGGCTCTGCTCCACGGCGCTATTGAAGCCGTCATAGTTCTGCGGCTGCAAACCATAGGAGACCCCAAACTCACGCGCTAGCCACTCCACCGCCGCGCCCGCTGAACTCATTGAGCCGCTGGCGATCAGCAAGTCCGGCAAAACATGCGGATAGGTCAATATCCTTGGCTCCCCCAGGCTGTAACCCGCAGGCAGGCATACACCCACTACTGCCGCCGTCCCCAGAGAAAGGAAGGCATCTCCTGCTTGCGTGACCCCAACCGAAAGCGCCGCAGCCGGGCTATCCTCACCTCCCGCCACAACAGGCGTTCCTGCCGGTAAACCGCTATCCCTGGCCGCCGAGCTTGTCACCTCTCCAATTGGCGCCGCACAGGGGTACAGCGGCGGATAGAGTTCAGGGCGCACTCCCATCTCCTCCAGTAGCGAGCGACTCCAATCTCCCCTGGCGAGATCGTATGCGAACAGGATGCCGCCATCGGCGTGGTTCATCACTGCCCTACCTGTCAGTCTGAAGGTAACATATGCCGTTGTGGTCAATGTATACGCGGCCCGCGCATAGACCTCTGGCTCGTGCTCGCGCAGCCACAGCAACTTGGGCTCGGTATTATACGTGCCCACGCCATTGCCGTTCAAACGCAGCACCTCATCGCCCCAGCGGGCGGCCATGGTCGCTGTTTCCGCCGCCGCGCGCGTATCCATCCAGATAATGGCAGGTCTCAGTACAGCGCCCTGTTCATCTACCAGGGTACAGGCGCAGCCCTGGCCGCTAATAGCTACGCCAGCTAACCGCTCACTACCCTCTACCTGCACGCACAGCTCGCGTATAACGCCACAAGCGGCCTGCCACCAATCCTCCGGATTCTGCTCTGCCCAGCCCGGCTTGAGTTGAGATATGGGGTATGGTGTGCTGCTCGCCTCGGCCACCACCTGACCATCAACTCTCAGGAGTACACCTTTGGCGCTGGTAGTGCCGATGTCCAGCCCTAATAGCATGTCAGCCATGATATCCTGCTTACACCTTGTTATAGCGCCGCTTCGTCTCAGAGTAGTATGCTGCGAGATTCTTTTCTGAACGCTTGTCACCCACAAAGTGGGGACTGCCCAGGATTAAAGGCTTATAGCCACGTGCCACGAGTTTCTCAGCCGTCAGCACATTCAGCGTCTGCACAATACTGATAACTGCCAGATTGGAGCCTGATCCCACAGGATAGTCACAGCCCTCCACCTGCACCGTTGCGTCTCCCGGAGGTGTGCAGTTATCAATGACAATGTCCGCTACCTCAACTAATCTCTTACCTGAAGGATGACGCGATTGCGTAGCCATCTGGTGAGCCACCGAAGTGATGGCAATGACGGGCAGGCCGCGTTGTTTAGCCCCTAAAGCGATTTCAACCACGACGTTGTTGATGCCCGTGGACGAAAATACCGTCATACAATCTTCCGGCCCAAAATCGTAATTCTGCAAAATAGTCTCACCGTAGCCATCCACCCGTTCCAAAAAGAGCGCCTGCCGCAAGCCATTTGTCCCTATCACATCCGTATAGTTCGTCAACGCCAGCTCTATCATAGGATGAAAACCGACAATGGAACCAATGCGCGGAAAGGTCTCCTGCACACCCACACCCGAATGGCCGCCTCCATACAGGTGCACAAGCCCATCGCTACTGATAGTCCTGGCATATTGTTCAGCAGCACGGTGCAAATTTTCACCTTGCGTACTCTCTATACAATCAATTATCTTGTGTGCTTCATGCAGAAAGCGCAGGTCACCCATATTATTATTCCTCTATATGAATATAGCCACTAATGCCCTACATGTGCCGTATAGCTAAATTTATCAGACCGATTTGTCACAACGGCGACATACAACGCCTTGCCAGACGCATCATATGACACACGTGTCACCTGCAATAGCGGCGTCCTTGCCGGAATATGCAAGAGCTTAGCTTCCCAATCCGTTGCCGCACGAGCCTCGACTTTATCCTCAGCACGTACAGGCTTGATGTTGCCGTGCGCAGCTAACGTCGCATATAGCGAGTCATCTACAAGGCCCTGTTCGGCCAGACCAGGGACCAATCCTTGCGGCAGATAGTTAGTCATAAGGCAGATCGGTTCGTCGTTTGCGTAGCGCAAACGACGAATGCGCACCACTCGCTCATCTGGCGCTATCTTGAGCATAGTACTCAATTCCCGTGTAGGCTCCACCAGATCTATCTCACAACTGATGGTCTGGGGTTCATAGCCCATCTGACGCATGGCGACCGTCCAGGACATCAGTTGTGTGAGTTCTTGCGTGATACGCGGCTCACGCACAAAGGTTCCTCTGCCCTGTTGGCGTACGATCAAGCCATCCGCTTCCAGTTCATCAAGCGCCCTACGAATGGTGATACGGCTGACCCCGAAACGCTTTTCCAGCTCCGGTTCAGTCGGTAGAGCATTCCCCGGCTTCATATCGGCCTCGATCTCCCGCTGCAGCATCTCCTTTATCTGGGCATATAAAGGCATGGGGCTTGAGTGCTTTATTGTCGTCATAGACTATTAACCCACCATCAAAGTTTGCTTCCTAACGGCGCACAAAACATCATATCGTTATAACGATTTTACGTGGTTGACTCATTGTTTGTCAAGCTCTAAATTCACTGATCCCATCCTAGACTCTATTAGCTGAGACAATCACAGTTAGTGGTTGAACTTAACATTCTCTATTGATGGCATATATTTTCTTATGTGCGCAACCGTGAAAGGAAAGGTTAAAGGTGGCGGGAAATTTGGACGGGTTCTGAAACTTCCCATTACCACTCATCGTATGAGAAGTGGGCGCTTGCAAGAGAGACGAAACCCTGTGAGGGGGAAAACATGGAGAGCGATCAGAGACATACCAGTCAGACCACACAGTGTTGTATTGCCGGATGCGGGCCAGCAGGCGCTATGCTGGGTTTCTTGCTTGCTCGGCGTGGCGTTGATGTGCTTGCCCTTGAAAAGCATGGAGACTTTTTCCGGGACTTTCGCGGGGATACCATTCACCCCTCAACCATCCAGATTATGGATGAACTCGGTCTTGCCGATCAGCTGCTTCAATTGCCGCACGCTGAAGCACCAGCCTTCCAGGTACATACCCAACAGGGAACCATGACTGTGGCCGATTTTAGCCGCCTGAGGACCCGGTGGCCCTATCTCATGTTCCTTCCTCAGTGGGATTTCCTCAACTTTCTCACATCCCAAGCGCGGCGCTATCCCAGCTTCCATCTGCTAATGAACGCTGAAGCTCAGGAGTTGATCGAGGAAGATGGCGTGATACGCGGAGTGCGCTACAAGGCTCCTGATGGCCAGCACGAGGTCCGTGCGCTCTTGATCGTGGCCGCCGATGGACGTTCGTCGGAGATGCGCAAGCAGGCCAGGGAGCTGGTTCCTATCGAGACATCACCGCCCATGGATGTTCTCTGGTTTCGGCTCTCGCGCCGTGAAAGCGATCCCAGCACGATCCTCTTCAATATCGATGCCGGTCACATTATTGGTCTGTTCTATCGAAGCGACTTCTGGCAAGTGGCCTATGTGATCCCTAAAGGCACCGATCAGAGCGTCCGTGAAGCGGGGCTGGAAGCATTGAAGCAAGAAATATGCAGAGTGGTACCCTGGCTGGCTGATCGCCTTGATGAACTCCAGACATGGGATCAGGTCAAGCTACTGGTCGTGCAAGCCAATCGGCTCCGGCGCTGGTATCGTCCCGGTCTGCTGTGCATCGGCGATGCAGCCCATGCGATGTCACCCATTGGTGGGGTAGGGATCAATCTTGCGATTCAGGACGCGGTCGTCGCTGCTAACATCCTGACCAAACCACTCAAAGCCAACCAGCTCCAGGAGCATCACCTGGCTGCGGTCCAGCGCCAGCGAGAGTGGCCGACACGTATCATTCAGATGCTCCAGTCAATGATGCAACAGCGTCTGACGGCACCAGCCCTGCGCTCATCACGTGCGCCCACTCTACCTGCACCTGCAAGGGCACTCCTTCGTCTCCCTGGAGTGCGTACGCTGCCTGCACGGCTCATCGCCTTCGGCGTGTGGCCCGTCCATGTGAGAAACTAGCTGCCTCCTGTCTCCTCACTCCTCCAGCAAAGCCACAGCTCGTACTGGCGAACCCGTCCCATTGCGAACGCGCAGGGGAAAACCCACAAATGTAAAACGCTTACCCACTACCTGGTCGAGTTGAGCCAGGTTCTCATAATGAGTAATCCCGTGCTTGCGGCACATCATATGCAGTGGATAGGTACGACTGATGGGATTATCGAGACTGGGTGCATCAACGCCGAAAGTCTTGATGCCCCTTTCGACGATCCACATGCTGCCCGATTCATCCAATCCAGGATACTCACTGACATACTCCTTTGTGCCATGAAAGCGATTGAATGTGCCGGTGTAGAAAAGGAGCATATCACCGTTGCGCACGTCGAGGCCGGTTCTCGCTACGATATCGTTCAGGTCGTCGCCATTGATGTAGGTACGAGGCTCGACATGGGAAATGTCGATGCAGGTGGCTTCGCCGTAAAATAGCTCTAGAGGCATCTTGTCGATGGAGGGAGCTTCAGGGCGTGGATCCAGGTGGCTGAGCGCATCAACATGGGTAGGACCATGATCACTCATCAGTAAGCCCCGCGATTGATACGAGAAACCTCCTTCAAAGTTTTTTCGTGTCTCCTCGTGCGTATGGTGCTCCCAGATAACTGTCTTGAGGTGACCTGGATAAACATTCATGCCCTGGTAGATTTCCTGACTGAGGTCGATAAGCCTGGCCATAGATGTGCCTCCCTTGTTAATATATTTGCACTAGTACATCACGTTGCCCGCGGAAACGTTCAGGTCCTCGCCTGTAATCGCTTTTGCCTTATCAGAAGCCAGGAAAACCGCCGCGTCAGCTACATCACTGGCTGTAATCAATTTACCTAGTGGAGAGCCACTGGTAAATTGCTGCCTCGCCTCGTCAACGCTTATACCTTTTGCCTCGGCCTGCGTGCGGATGACCCACTCGATCCGTTTACCTTCGACGGGTCCAGGCGAGATCACATTAACGCGAATATTGTACGGACCAGTCTCCCAGGCCAGTGTGCGCGCCAGTCCCACCAGCGCCATCTTGCTGGCAGCATAGGGCGTGCGGTTCAGTAAAGGGCGCTTCCCGGTCATAGAACCGATAATGACGATACACCCTGCGCGCTGCTTGATCATATGCGGCAGAAAAGCTCTGCAACATAGGTAGGTGCCCGTCACATTCACCTTAAAGGTCTCTTCCCACTCACTGGGCACGATCTCCCACAAAGGGGCAGAGGGCCCGCCAATACCACTGTTATTCACCAGGATATCAATGCGGCCATAGTGAGCAAGGGTCTGTGTGACAAGCGCCTCTATCGCGTCCGGGTCGCTGATATCTGTTGGAAGCACTATCCCCGTGCCTCCCAACCTGGCAATCTCCGCCTGCGTCTCTTGCAGTGCCTCGACCGAGCGCGCTGCGAGTACAACCTGTGCCCCTTCCTGGACATAAGCCAGGGCGATAGCACGTCCAATACCACGGCCTGCCCCCGTAATCACAGCTACCTTTTCCTTGAGGAGCATAGAAAATAACTCCTTTGTTTCTTATGTATAAGTGTCGCATTGGCTGGACATGGCTTGGCATGTCCAGCCAATGCGACACTTATTATCAAGACTTTTGGGCTTGCGCAATCCAGGTCACGATTTTCTCAGGTGTAATGGGCATCTCTTCGATCTTAACCCCGAAAGGCTTCAGCGCATCTTCTATCGC
>WNFM01191492.1_pt3 | contig 12090 bp, 8 predicted proteins | sample 5400271 | NCBI WGS metagenome assembly WNFM01 (sample SAMN13153352, study PRJNA577476) | soil metagenome | isolation source: 60 cm saprolite on Douglas fir-dominated hillslope | place: USA:California | collected 2013-09-17 | reverse complement strand
CGGCGCCGGCGCGCTCACCACCATGACCCAGCTCAGGATCTCCACCTCGACGCCGGGGATGGTGCGGCTGTAGAGCCGGCGATAGGCATCCTCGAAGGCGGCGAGCAGCACCGCGCCGTCATCGGCGCCGTAGGCGCGCACCGGCAGCGGCACGGCGATCTCGTGGCCCTGGCCGCGATAGCGCATGAAGGCCGAGCGCTCCTCGCGCAGCGGCGCGTCGGCCACGCCCTGGCGCACGATCGCCTCGGCCTCGGCGCGCATCTCCGCCAGCAGCCGGTTGGCCGCGGCGGCGTCGAAAGCGTCGAGGCGCTGCAGCCGGCTGCGCACGATCTCGTAGGCGACCGGCGCGCGCAGGAAGCCCACGGTCGAGCCGACGCCGGCATTGGCGGGGATGAGGACGCGGGCAATACCGAGCTTCTCGGCGACGCGTGCGGCGTGCAAGGGCGCCGCGCCGCCGAAGGCGATGAGGGTGCGCGAGCGCGCATCCTTGCCGCTCTCGATGGCGTGGACGCGCGCGGCATTGGCCATGTTCTCGTCTACCATCTCGCTGATGCCGAGCGCGGCCAGCTCGGCCGAGAGCTGCAGCCGGTCGCCGACGACGCGCTTCACCGCCGCCGCGGCGCCGGTGGCGTCCAGCGGCAGCCGGCCGCCGGAAAACGTCGCGGCATCGATGCGCCCGAGGACGAGATCGGCGTCGGTGACGGTGGGCTCGCTGCCGCCGCGCCCGTAGCAGACGGGCCCAGGCTCGGACCCGGCGCTGTCGGGGCCGACGCTGATGCGGCCCAGCGCGTCGATGCGCGCGATCGAGCCGCCGCCGGCGCCGATCTCGACCATCTCGATGACGGGGATGCGCAAAGGCAGGCCGCTGCCCTTCTTGAAACGGTAGATGCGCGCCACCTCGAAGACGCGGCTGGTCTGCGGCTTGGCATCGTCGATGAGGCAGATCTTGGCGGTCGTGCCGCCCATGTCGTAGGACAGCACCTGCGCGAGGCCGCATTGCTGCGCCACGTGGCTCGAGAAGATGGCGCCGCCGGCCGGACCGGATTCGACCAGCCGCACCGGGAAGCGGATCGCCGTCGCGACGGTGGTGACGCCGCCGCCCGACATCATCAGGAACAGCGGACAGGCGAAGCCTGCGGCGGCGAGGTCGCGCTCGAGATTGGCGAGATAGCGCCCCATCAGCGGTTGGACATAGGCGTTGGCGCAGGCGGTGGAGAAGCGCTCGTATTCGCGCATCTCCGGCGACACGTCGCAGGAGAGCGTCACCGCGAGATGCGGCAGGCGTTCCGCCAATAGCGCGCCGACGCGGCGCTCATGCATCGGGTTGGTGAAGCTGTGCAGGAAGCCGACCGCGGCCGCCTGTACGTCCTCGGCGGCGAGCCGGGCGGCGATGCTGTCGATATCGCTCTCGTCCAGCGGCACGAGCACCTTGCCTTTGGCGTCGATGCGCTCGCGGATGGGAAAGCGCAGGCGGCGCGGCACCAGCGGCGGCGGCAGGTCGATATTGATGTCGTACTGCTCGAAGCGGTTTTCGTGCCGGATCTCGATGGTGTCCCGGAAGCCCTCGGTCGTGACGAGCGCGGTCTTGGCGCCTTTGCGCTCGATCAGCGCATTGGTGGCGAGGGTGGTGCCGTGGATGACGAGCGCGACTTGCGCCGGCATGATGCCCGCTGCGGCGAGCACCGTCTGCATCGCCTCGAGCACGCCACGCTCCGGAGCGGCGGATGTCGTCAGGATCTTCGCCGTCCAACGCCGGCCGCCGGCTTCGAGCGCGACGTCCGTGAAGGTGCCGCCGATATCGACGCCGAGCCGCGCGCTACTGCCGGGTTCGCTCAATCCGTCCTCGCCGGCGCCGAAGCGGCCTTGGCGGCCACTCCTAGGCACGGCCAGGAGGCGTGTCAACGGCGCCAGCGCCTCGCTGCCACGCCATCGCCTTGGCTATCCGCCATCTCGGCAGCCAGGCGCGGCCGGGCGACGGTGCGGCTCTTCTTGATTGCGAAAACTGCGCGACCACATAGGTACGGATTGTACGCATCGAGCGTGGGCGGGCGAGCGACGGCGGCGGCGAACATTAAAATTACCAAACGAACCCAATTTTGAGCGGAAACGCTGGAAAGGGCGTGGGAGCGGGCGCTCGTTATCCGGCGTTCTCCAAGCGGTAGGATATCTTGCGGCGCTCGCGCGGAGCGCGGGCGTGGAGGCGGCTCATGAAGAAGCTACTGATCGGGATTGCAATTGTCGTCGTGCTGCTGATCGCCGTGGTGATCGCCGCGCCGTTCTTCATCCCGGTCGACACCTACAAGTCGAAGCTGATCGCCGCGGTCAAGGACTCCACAGGGCGCGACCTGCGCATCGACGGCAAGATGTCGTTCTCGCTGTTCCCGACGCTGGGCCTCGAAGCCAACGACGTGTCCTTCTCCAACCCGCCGGGCGCGAGCAGCAAGGACATGGCGAAGCTCGGCAAGTTGCAAGTGCAGCTGCAGGTGCTGCCGCTGCTGCATCGCGACATAGAGATCAAGCGCCTAGTGCTGATCGATCCGGTGATCGACCTCGAGGTCGACAAGCAGGGACGCCCGAACTGGCAGTTCGCCGCCGCACCGGCGCAGCCCGCGCCCGCTAAGCAACCCGAGAAGCCGGCAGCGGGCGGCGGCCCCAGCTTGTCGGAGCTGCGGCTCGACGATGTGCGCCTCGTCAACGGCCGCGTCACCTACCTCGACCAGCGCAGCGGCGAGAAGCAGGAACTCAGCGAGATCGGCATGACCTTGTCGCTGCCCAGCCTCGACGGGCCCTTCGCCGCCGACGGCGCTGCGACCTGGCGCAACGAGAAGATGACGCTCAACGCTTCCCTGGCCAAGCCGCGCGCCTTCATGGACGGCAAGACGAGCGCCGCCGCACTGAAGCTGGCGGCGAAGCCGATCAGCTTCGACTTCAAGGGCGAGGGGGCGGGCTCGATGCCGCTGAAGCTCGACGGCGCGGTCGATCTCCAGGTCCCCTCGGTGCGCGGTCTGGCGAGTTGGGCGGGCACGCCGCTCAAGCTGCCAGGCACCGGCTTCGGGCCGCTCGCCATTTCCGGCAAGGTCAACATGGCCGGCAGCAAGATCGCGTTCAGCGACGCCAGCCTCGCCCTCGACAACATGAAGGCCAAGGGCGAGCTCGCCCTCGACAGCGCCGGCGTTCGGCCGGCGCTCAAGGGCCGGCTCGACGTCGACAAGCTCGATGCCAACCCCTACCTGCCGCCGGAGACGCAGGCCAAGGCGGCGCCGAGCGGCGGCACTGCCGGCGGGGCGGGCGGCGAGGCGGCGAAGTCCGGCTGGAGCGACGAGCCGCTCGATCTCACCCCGCTCAAATCCGCCGATGTCGATTTCGCGCTGAGCGCCGGCGGCCTGCAATATCGCAAGATCCAGGTCGGCAAGAGCGTGCTCGCGCTCAAGCTCAACGACGGCCGCTTCGAGGCCGACCTTACCGAGCTCGCGCTCTACAAGGGCGCCGGCAAGGGCAAAGTCGTAGTCGATGGCAGCGGCGCGGTACCGGGCATCGAGGCCGATTTCAACCTGAGCGGCGTGCAGGTCCAGCCGCTGCTGAATGACGCCGCCGATCTCGACCGCCTCTCCGGCGTGGGCGGCTTTACCACGGCGGTCAATGGGCACGGCAAGAGCCAGCGCGAGATCATCGGCGCCCTCAATGGCAAGGGCGACTTCAACCTCGCCAACGGCGTCATCAAGGGGCTGAATCTGGTGGCGATGGTGAAGAACGCCGCCGCGTCCTTCCAAGGGGCGCAACGCGGCACCGACCAGACCGATTTCGCCGCGCTGACCGGCACCTATACCATCACCAACGGCATCCTGCACAACAACGATCTGCAGCTCAAATCGGCGGAAGTACCCATGACCGGCGCCGGCACCGTCGACCTGCCGCACCGCACCGTCGATTACAAGATCACGCCCAAGATCGCCGGCGCCGTCGCCGTGCCGGTGGTGATCAAGGGGCCGTGGGACAATCTCAGCTACCAGCCCGACCTCGCCGGCATGGTCGGCGATCCCTCGAAGCTGCTGCAGGGCGGCACCAAGGGGCTGAGCGATGCGCTCAAGGGCCAGCCCAAAGTCGACGACGTTCTCAAGGGGTTGCTGGGCGGACAGAAGAAGTAGAAATAGTGCGGGTCGACACCCGCCGCAGGAGATCAATAGAACATAGAGCGCGCGCGCAACCGGCCCGCTCCGCGTGCAGGCCGCAGGAATTGACTAAACTGCCGGTTAACTTCCCTGTGGCAAGATTGCGGCATGGCGAACATCGACGCCAGTGCCGAGCCGGTTGCGACCCCCGCCCTATCCATGTGGGGGCGCTTCAGGCTGCCGGGCGGCTTCGCCCGCTCGCGCGAAGGGATCATCTCCTTCGTGTTCTGCAGCCTGGCGGCGCTGCCGGCGGCCGTTCTCTGCTATGTCTCGTACCAGTCGGCGATGGCCGGCGTCCTCGGGGAAAGCCGCTATGCCATCATCACCGCCACGGCGGTGCTGCTGGCGAGCTGCCTTATCGCCTTCCAGCTCATGCTGCTGAACTACCGCCGCAAGGGCGTCGAGATCGAGCAGCGCGCCTATGAGCGCCTCGCCGATGCGGTCGAGAGTCTGAACGACGGCGTCAGCCTCTACGATCCGCAGGGCCGCCTCATCCTCAGCAACGCGGCGCAGCGCCGGCAGCGCGATCCCGGTCGTGCCGAGATCGCCCAGGGGCCCGACGGACGCTGGCTGCAGATCCGCGAATCGCGCACCGCCTCGGGCAATCTCGTGCGCGTCGAAACCGACATCACCGATCTCATGCAGCATGAGGCGGCATTGCGCCGCGCCAAGGACGAGGCCGAGAGCGCGAACCGCGCCAAGTCGGAATTCCTGGCCATGATGAGCCACGAGCTGCGCACGCCCTTGAACGCGATCATCGGCTTTTCCGAGGTGATGCACGACGGGCTGTTCGGGTCGCTGCAGCCGCGCTACCAGGAATACCTCAAGGACATCAAGGACAGCGGCCAGCATCTCCTGCAGATCATCAGTGACATCCTCGACATGTCGAAGCTCGATGCCGGCAAGGCGACGCTGTCGGAGAGCCTGTGCGACGTCGCGCTCATCATCAAGCGCTGCCAGCGCCTGATGGCCCACCGCGCGGAAAGCGGGCGCGTGCTGATCGAGGCGCGACTGCCGCCGGACCTGCCGGGCGTCTGCGCCGACGAGCTCAAGCTGCGGCAGATCGTCCTCAACCTTCTGTCCAACGCGGTGAAATTCACCCGCGCGGGCGGCCGCGTCGCCATCACTGCCCGCGATCTCGGACCCAATGACACGAGCGGCGGGCTCGTCATCGTGATCGCCGACAACGGGATCGGCATGGCCGCCGAGAGCATCCCGCTGGCGCTAGCGCCCTTCCGCCAGATCGACAATCGCCTCGACCGCAAATACGAGGGCACCGGGCTGGGGCTGCCGCTCAGCAAGGGACTGGTCGAGCTGCATGGCGGCGTGCTCGACATCAAGAGCCAGATCCATCTCGGCACCACCGTGACGATCCGCCTCCCGGCCGCGCGCCGGCGGGTTCGCGCAGCGGCCGACCTGCCGGGCAACCGTCAGGCGGCGGCGGTGCGCTGAGGCACCGTTCGCACCCGAAGCATCGATGCCGGGGTACTAACCACCCGCTGTCACAGACCGATACCAGGCGAGGATCTCCTCGCCGGTCCAGAACGCGACGCCGGGATGCCGGCTCGCATATTCCAGGAACGCCTCGAGATACTTGATCCGGTGCGGCACGCCACTGATGTAGGGGTGGATGGCGATCGATAGGAACTTGGCGCGCATGGCACCTTCCGTGTAGAGCCGGTCGAACTGGTCGACCGAGCGGCGCAGCAGCTCGTCGGCGCGATGATGCTGCACGATCATCATGGGGATGTCGTTGAGCTCGACCGTGTAGGGCAGCGTCACCAGCGGCCCGTGCGCGGTGCGGATCTCGGTCGGCTCGTCGTCATAGACCCAGTCGCCGATATACTGCACGCCCGCCTCGGCCAGCAGCTCCGGCGTCTCGTAGGTCTGCGTGAGGCCGGGCCCGAGCCAGCCGACGGGACGCTTGCCGGTGAATTTCTGCAGCAGGTCGAGCGACTGGCGGATGGTGGCGCGCTGGTCCTCGAGCTTGTGGATCGGGCCCTGCACATAGCTGTGGCCCATGAACTCCCACTGGCGCTCGCGCGCCGCTGCGGCGACGCGCGGATAGCTCTCGACCACCTTGGCGTTGATCGACAGCGTTGCCTTGATGTTGAAGCGGTCGAACGCCGCGAAAAAGCGCCAGACGCCGACGCGCATCCCATACTCGTGCCAGCTCCAATTGGGCAGGTCGGGGATGAGCGGCACGCCGGTCGGCGCCGGCAGCACCTGGCGCGCCATGGCGCGATCGATCTCCCATTCCTCGAGATTGACGATCGGCCAGACGATGAGCCGCAGGCCGCTGGGCAGCGTCAGCGGCGGGCGGTCGACGATGGCGGAAAAGGGGGCGCGGTCGCGCGGCTTCATGGGGCGCTCAGGCTCGCGAAGGAACGGGGGCCGAGCGGGCAGCATAGCCCGCTCGGCCGCCGCGGCAAGCCGGAAGCGCCGGGAGGCGTATGACGCGCGCGTGGCGATGGCTGGGAAAGATTCAGGCAATTTCCTGACGCGCCGCCGCTTGGCGCAGCGCGGCGCCGATCTCGGCCACCACGCTCGCCCAGTCGCCACGCCTGGGCTGGCGAAAGAGGCGCTGGCTGGCATACCAGGGATTGTCGGCGCCGGAGCGATGGTAGCGCCAGTCCGGCAGGAAGGTCAGCGCCACCCAGCTCGGGCGGCCGAGCGCACCGGCCAGATGCGCGACCGATGTGTCCACCGTGATCATCAGGTCGAGCACGGTCATCGCCGCCGCCGTCTCGGCGAAATCGGTCAGGTGCGGGCTGAGATCGACGAGGCGATCGCCGAGGCCGTGCTCGGCGAGCTCGGCCACGCGCGGGCCGACCTGCAGATTGTAGAAGCGGGTGCCGGGCACCTCGAGCAGCGGCAGGAAGGCGGCGAGCGTCGCCGAGCGGTTGCGGTCGTTGGACTGCTCGGGATTGCCGCTCCAGGCCAGGCCGACACGTAGCCCGGCGCCGGGTGGGTCGATGCGCGCGTGCCAGCGCGCCACGGCGTCCTCCGGCGCGCGAAGATAGCCTTGCGTCGCCGGTATGGTCGCGCGCGTCGTCTGGTAAAGCCGCGGCAGGCTTGCCAGCGGCATGAGGAAGTCGAAGGGCGGCACCGCGCCGCCGACATCGTGGCAGCTCGCCACGCCCGGGAGGTCGCCGAGCAGGCGGCGCAGCGGCGGCTGCACCGCCAGCACCACGGTGCCGCCGCGCTCGGCCATCAGCGGCGCGTAACGGCAGAACTGGATGGTGTCGCCGAGGCCTTGCTCGGCGTGGAGCACGAGTGTCTTGCCCTGCAGCGGGCTGCCGTCCCACATCACCGAGCGGAAGAAGGCGCGCTTCTGCCGCTTGTTCTTGAGCCGCCACTCATAGCCTTCCCAGCCTTCCGCCCAGCGGTCGAGATGCAGCAGCAGGCGGCCGTGATTGAAATTGGCATCGGGGTGCAGCGGCTCGAGGGCGAGGGCGCGCTCGTACCAGGCGAGCGCCTGGTGGAAATCGGCCTCGATCTCCCACAGCGTGCCGCGGTTGTTCACGGCGTCGGGCGAGTTGGGCGCCAGCGCCAGTATCTCCTCGGCGAGCGCGAGCGCTTCGGCGTCGCGGCGCTGCCGCAACAGAACGGCGCCGAGATTGATGCGCGCCTCGATATAGGCGGGGTCGGCGGCGGCCGCGCGCCGGAACATCTGCTCCGCCTCGGCCAGTCGTCCCGCCTCTTGCAGCATGATGCCCAGCATGCTCAGCGCCGCCGCATGGCACGGGTCGAGGGCGACGGCGCGGTTGAAGGCCGCTTCTGACGCCTCGCGCTGGTAGCGCTCGCGGGCCACGGCGCCGAGATAGTAATGGGTGTCGGCCGCATCAGGCTGGAGCCGGTGGGCGCGCTCGAACGCGGCGGCGGCCTCGTCGAGCCGCTCGCGGTCGAGCAGCAGCACGCCGAAATTGAGATGGGCGGGCGCGAAATCCGGGCGCAGCCGGATGACGCGGCGGAACGACTCCTCCGCCTCGGCATCGCGCCCGGTGCGGCGCAGCAAGATGCCCAGATCGTTGAGCGCGTCGACGAAGCGCGGCTCGTGCGCCAGCGCGGCGCGGTAATGCGTCTCTGCTTCGGCTAGGCGCTGCTGGCGCTGGCGGATGGTGGCGAGCCCGTACTGCGCGGCCGCCGCGACCTCGGGCAAGTCGACGGCACGGGCAAAGATCGCCGCCGCATCCTCGAGGCGGCCTTGCCCCAGCAGCAGCCGCGCCAGATTGCATTGCAGCAGCCCCTTCTGCGGCTGAACGTCGAGCGCGCGGCGCAGCAGCGCCTCGGCTTCCGGCAACTGCCCGCGCTGCTCCAGCACCAGGCTCAGATTGTTGAGCGCGTCGGCATTGTCCGGGCTCAGGCGGAGCGCGGTGCGATAGCAGCGCTCGGCCTCGGCGAGTCGACCCTGCTGGTGCTGCACCATGCCGAGCCGGAAATGCGCTTCGGCGTCGCGCGGCCGCTGCTTGGTGGCGCGCCGCAGTGCCGCCTCGATCTCGGCGAGGCGACCGGCCGCTGGAGATGGGGGCATGCTCGATGTCATGGCGAGGAATGGTGCCGCGACGGGGACGGACGAGACCCTAACGAAATTGCCGGAGCGCTGCCATGGCTATCGTCCGCCGCCGCGTCCTCGCCCTGGGGCGCCGACCCGACTGCGCCGCTAAAGTTACGAAGGTTTCCGATGCTTACACCGCCAGCCACAAGGTTGGCGTGTTTTTCTTGGCGCCGCGCGTTGTTCCCGCCGCGGCCTGCGCCAGGATGTCCGTCACCGCGCGGTTGCCGCTGGCGGACGGGTGGTCCACAGTACGCCCGGATGCGGCATGGCGAGCACGGCGGGAGCGGAGAGCATGGCCGGCATGGCACAGAAGCTGGACGAGGCGGTTGCCGATCACCGCGCCGGCCGCGTCGCCGAGGCGGAGCGCAAGTACCGCGAGATCCTGACGGTCGAGCCGACGCAGCCGAAGGCGCTCCATTTCCTGGCGCTGATCGCGCTGCAGCGCCGGCAGCCCAATGTTGCGCTCGACCTCATGCACGGCGCCATCGCGCGCGACGGCCGCGTTCCCGAATTTCACAACCGCCTCGGCGAGGCGCACCTCGCCCTCGGGCAGGTGGGCGAGGCGGTGCAATGCTTCGGTAGAGCGTTGCGGCTGCGCCCCTACTATACCGAAGCCCGCATGAACCTGGAGCAGGCGACCGCCTTCGCGCCGGGGCGGCTGCATTGGGTGCGCTACGTCATGGTCGACGAGGTGCGCAAGCTGCTCGCGGCGATCGCGCCCGAGCGCCGCGACGTGCTGGAGATCTCCGGCGAGGGCTGGAAAGACGCGTTCACGTTCAAGAGCTACAAGAGCTTGTCCTATCCCGACTATGACGTGTGCGCGCAGCCGACCAAGGAGAAGTTCGAGCTGATCATCCTCGACCAGGTGCTGGAGCATGTGCGCCATCCCTCCCGCGCGGTGAAGAATGTCCGCGAGTCGCTGCGCGAGGAGGGGTATTGCCTGGTCAGCACGCCCTTCCTGCTGCGCGTCCATCCCTCGCCGCTCGATCTCTGGCGCTGGACCGAGGAGGGGCTGCGCTGCCTGCTCGAGGATTGCGGTTTCGACCCGGCGAAAATCAAGTCCGGCGGCTGGGGCAACCGCGACTGCATCATCGCCAATTTCACGCGCTGGGAAGTCTACGACCCTGGCCAGCATTCGCTCGAGAACGAGCCCGAGTACCCCGCGACGGTCTGGGCGTTGGCGCAGCTTTGACCGCGGATTGTCAGATCGCGCGGTAACCACTGCCGATGGCGAAGCCGAGGATGCTGGTCAGGAGCGCGTGATGCGTGTCGCCCGGCGGCGGCGCCAGGAATTTGTCCGCAAAGTCGCGGCATTTGCTCAAGCTCGCCTCGACGAAGAAGGACTGCCGCGCGATGTCCCCCGCCAGCACGGTTAGCTTATCGTGCCGGCCGATCTCGGCCCGATCGGCGATCGTCGTGTCGAGCCCGCCATCGAGGCGGATCGAGGTGATGAAGGGAAAGATGCAGCCGACCTTGATGACGCCTTGCGCCGCCTTGGCGCGGATCAGCAGGTCGATCGGCACGCGCGGGCTATTGGTGATCTCCTTGGTGTAGATGTTGTAGAGCTTGCGGATGGATTTCGCGTTGACGAGATAGGAGGACGTCGTCGCGAACAGCAGGCCCGCGAGGTCGATGACGTTGAACGCGGCGTTGACGATCGCTCCCGAACCGTCGCGCACGACGCTACGGTCGTAGAGTTCCTTGTACATGCGGAAGGCATCGACGTTGATGGGAATGTAGGTATCCGTGAAGATAATGTCGTAGCTATTGATCCCGCCATTGTCGATGGTCGCGCGAATCACCTTTTCGACGTGGCTCGAGAACACGACGTCGTCTTCGATGACATGCAGATGTTTCGGGGCGTCGAGATTCTTTTTCAGCAGGAGATAGTGCGAGGTGAAGCATCCCATCTCGCCGCTTTTGAGATGCGGGTTCGGCAGATCGAGGGCATTGCCGTCCGCCGCCTTGAAGCGGGCATAGACGTGCTCGAGCTTGTGCTGCGCCAGTTGCGCCTCGATTTCCGCCCGTCGCTCGCGGCTTCGATCGAGATTGATGTAGAAGCCGGTGTAGCTCATGCCGCGCCATTCCCCGCCGAACCCGCCCGATGATAGCGGTCGGTGCCGTTGCTTTGCCAGGGATAGCGCATCTCGGCACCGGGCACGCCGCTCCAAGCGGCGCAGCAGCAGCGCCAGCGCGCTGCCCACCACCTCACCACAGAAATTACGACGAGGGGCCGTGCGCGGGCGAACGCCGCTCGATGCCCATGAGCTGAGCGATGCGCTCGGGGGCGGCGAGGAGGGCGCGGCTGTCGCCTTCATGCACGATCTTGCCGCGCTCGAGCACGATGACGCGTTCGGTGGCGGCGAGCGCCTGGCGCGCATGCTGCTCGACCAGCACGATGGCGAGCGCGTCCTCGCGCTTCAGCCGCTCGATGCTCTTGAACACGGTATCGACGATCACCGGCGCCAGGCCCTCGAGCGGCTCGTCCATCAGCAGCACGGCGGGATTGCCCATGAGGGCGCGGCCGATCGCCAGCATCTGCTGCTCGCCGCCGGAGAGCTGGTTGCCGTAGTTGCGCCGCCGCGCCGCCAGCGAAGGGAAGAGATCGTAGATGCGCGACGCGGACCAGCGGCCCGCGCGCGCCGCCACGGCGAGGTTTTCATCGACGCTGAGCGAGCGGAAGATCTCGCGCTCCTGCGGCACCCAGCCGATGCCGAGCCGGGCGCGCCGATAGGGCGCGAGCCGGCTCACCTCGCGCGGCCCGAGGCGGATGGCGCCGCCATGCAGCGTCGTGTGCCCCATGATCGTCGCCAGCAGCGTCGTCTTGCCGACGCCGTTCCTGCCGAGCACGGCAAGAGTACCGCGCGGCGGCAAGGTCAGCGACACGCCCTCGAGCACCACCGTCTCGCCATATCCCGCGCGCACGCCCTCGAGCACGATGCCGGGTGCGTCGCTCATGCCGGGGCGCGCTCGCCGAGATAGACCTCGCGCACGCGCGGGTCGGCGGCGATCTCCTGCGGCGTGCCCTCGACGAGGACCGCCCCCTGCACCAGCACGGTGATGCGCCGCGCCAGGCGGAACACCAGATCCATGTCGTGCTCGATGATGAGCAGCGCGATATCCGCCGGCAGGCTCTCGACGATGTCGACGATGATGCCGCTCTCCGAGGACGGAACGCCGGCCGCCGGCTCGTCGAGCAGCAGCACCTTGGGCTTGAGGCCGAGCGCCACGGCGAGCTCGACGAGGCGCTGGCGGCCGTAAGACAGTTCGCGCACGAGGCGCTGGGCATCGGTGGCGAGGCCCAGGCGCTCGAGCGCGGCGTAGGCCTCGTCGACGACGTCGCGCCGCGATCCCGCCGGGCGG
>WNFM01069324.1_pt1 | contig 12094 bp, 11 predicted proteins | sample 5400271 | NCBI WGS metagenome assembly WNFM01 (sample SAMN13153352, study PRJNA577476) | soil metagenome | isolation source: 60 cm saprolite on Douglas fir-dominated hillslope | place: USA:California | collected 2013-09-17 | reverse complement strand
CAGGCCTCGTCGCCATCGCGGTCGGCATGATCATCGCATGGGGCTCGAACCTGTTCGGTCTTGGGCTCGGCGGCCTGAGCGTCAAGGGCGTCGGCGACGCGTTCGCGAGTTTCGGCTTCTCGGTGCCGATCCCCGCGGTCAATCAGGTCTTCTCGGGCTTCGAATTCCTCGGCGTCATTCTGGTCACCGCCATTCCATTCGGCATCTATGACCTGGTCGAGGCGATGGACAACGTCGAGAGCGCCGAGGCCGCGGGCGACGAATATCCGACCACCCGCGTCTTGACCGCCGACGGCGTCGTCAGCCTGATCGGCTGCCTGATGGGCAATCCGTTCATCAACGCGGTTTATATCGGCCATCCCGGATGGAAGGCGATGGGCGGCCGGATCGGCTATTCGGCTGCGACCGGAATCATGGTGGTGGTGCTGGCGTGGTTCGGCATCATCTCGGTCTTGCTGGCGCTGGTGCCGGTGGTCGCGATCTCGCCGATCCTGCTTTATATCGGCATGCTGATCGGCGCGCAGGCGTTCCAGACCACGCCGATCAAGCATGCGCCGGCGATCGTGCTCGCGCTGACGCCGCATCTCGCGGCGTGGGCCAAGCTGCAGATCGACACCATGCTCGGATCGACCATCAATGCGGCGCAGGCCGTGGGTGGGCTCGCGGCCGACAAGGTCGTCGCCGTCAAGACCGCGGCCATCGCCGCGCTGCCGCAGCAAGGCGTGCTTTACCACGGGCTCGAAGTGATGGGTGGCGGTTCGATCCTCACCGGCCTCATACTCGGTGCGGTCGGCGTCTTTGTCATCGAGCGCGATTTCGTGAAGGCTTCGGCGTTCGCTTTCGCCGGCGCCGTGCTCACCTATTTCGGCTTCATGCACGGCGAGGCGGTCGGCGTCGGCGGCGGATTGGGCGTGACGCCCACGGTGGCGTTGGCCTATGCCGTCGTGGCGGCCGGCTTCTTTGCGGTCGGCAAGTTGGGCACCAGCTTTGACTCGGTTCCGCATCCCGTGGAGATGCACGCTGCGCCTGCCGAATAGATTGGAGAAACGCGAACCCGGCGTCGACTTGTCGGCGCTGGACTCGCACAAGCTGACATCAAGCCGCGACGTCCCATAGCCGCGGCGAGCCTCGCAGCAGCACGCTGCGGCCCTTGCGCGTGATCACCGGGCGACCGTCGACCATTTCGGCAAGTTGCAGTGCAACGAGATTCTCGACGACAAATCTATTCAAGGCGCGACCGTTCGGCACGGGCACGCGGATCGCCTTCAGCGCGTCCCATTGATCGGGTGCGAGATCGTAATCGTCGTCCGCGTTCATGCTGCCTCTTATACACCAAAGCGTTTCGCGCGTGTCTTACAAAGGCAGCGTGAATGGGATGCGACCACAATGCGTCGGGATTTCGATTGATAAGGAATGTCTGTGAATCGCTGTGCCTTCCGCTTCGCCGGTAACGCGACTGTCACAACAACGTGTCAAGGGGGTGTATCGGCCGCCGCGAATCAGGCGGCAACGACCGTTGACGCCGTTGCCCGATCGGACAGACACTCTGGAAGCCACAGATCCCCTGGAAGTCACCGACCCCCTGGAAGGCACCGTGCCGCAAAAGAAGCCTGGGAGCGGCGCCCGACTGAAGGGCCTGTTGGGTGTCGTCATCAGCCTCGCCATCGCCGCGATTGCCATCTACGCGCTGACGCATGCGCTCAAGAAAGTCGATTACGGTGAAGTGATCGCGGTTGTTCACCGCACAAATTCCGGCCTCATCGCACTCGCGCTGATGCTGGTGGTGATTTCCTACGGTAGCTTGACGATTTACGATCTGCTGGCGCTTCGCACCATCGGGCGCAACGACGTCCCTTATCGCATTGCCGCGCTGGCGAGTTTCACCAGCTATCCCATCGCGCACGGAATAGGCGCGGTTGCGCTGATCTCGCCGGTCATCCGCTATCGCGTCTACTCGGTCAGCGGCCTTGGCGCCGTCGACGTGGCGAATATCTGCTTCTTGACCGGGCTGACATTCTGGCTGGGCAATTTGACATCGCTTGCGCTCAGCCTGCTGATCGATCCCGGTGCCATCAGCCTGTTCGATTATCTGCCACAGCAGCTCAACCGATTGGTGGCGACAATGCTGCTTTTCGGGATAGGCGCCTTCGTGGTCTGGAGCTGGCTTTCTCCCCGAAGCATCGGAACCCGCCGCTGGCCAGTGCGGCTTCCTTCCGGGCCGGTGGTGTTGCTGCAGATCGTGATCGGGATTGTCGATCTCGGCGCGGCGGCGCTTGCGATGTACGTGCTGATTCCCTCCGCAATGAATATCGATATCTTCCGCCTGACCGCCGTTTTCATTGCCGCGACACTACTGGGATTCGCGAGCCACACGCCGGCGGGGATCGGAGTCTTCGATGCGGCGATCTTGCTAGGACTTGGCGGCGACGACAAGGAGCCGCTGATCGCGGCGCTTTTGATGTTCCGCTCCCTGTATCACTTGCTGCCGTTCGTGCTCGCGCTCGCTCTGTTCGGGCAGCCGTGAAACCGAGGCGGCGTCACACCGGCGAATTGAGCTTGAGCCCGACCATGCCGGCGACGATCAAAGTGAGGCACAGCACCCGAACCGGATCGGCCGGCTCGCTGAAAACAAGCATTCCGACGAGGATGCTGCCGACGGCCCCGATCCCGGTCCACACGGCATAGGCCGTGCCGAATGGCAGCGACTTCAGCGCAATGGCCATCAATCCGAAAGAGAGCGCGATCGCAACGCCCGTCGCAGCCGTCGGCCAGAACCGGGTCAGGCCGTCGGAATATTTCAGGCCGAACGCCCAGGCGATCTCGAACAGTCCCGCGGCGACGAGTGCAAGCCAGGCGCTCACGGCGTCGCTGGCCCCGGTGCGAGCGTCAGTACCGCGTAATGGGCATAACCGCGGAACGGGCGCTCGAATTTCAGCTTGGAACGGGAAGCATCCGCAATAGCCGACAACGCAGCCTCGAGATCGTCGCGCGGCGTGACGTCGAACATCCCAAGCCATCGCCGCAGCAGCGTGCGGGCGAGGTCGGGCAATCTTTCCTGGCCGCCGAAATCGACAACGTGCAATCGGCCGCCGGGTGTGATGCGGCCTGCCGCCGCCTGCAGAACGCGACGCCAATCCGAGATCATCGAGAGGCTGTAGGAAATGAAGATGTGATCGAACGATGGGAGGCCGAACAATTTTTCGGGATCGAACGCGGTTCCGTCGCCATGCGCGAGGCGAATCCGGTCCGACAGGCCGCGCCGCGAAACGGCTGCGATCGCCGACGTCAGCATTTCCGTGGAGACATCGATGCCGAAAAATCGCGCGTCGGGATAAAGCCGCGCGGCCGCCACCAGGTTCCTGCCGGTTCCGCAACCGATTTCCAGCACGTTTGCGCCAGGCTGAGGCTGCAGGCCGGCGATCAGTTGATCTCGACCGAGAAGATAATATCGCCGCGTGCCGTCGTAGATGTGGCGTTGCCGGCGATACATCCGGTTCATGCGGTCGGTTGTCTCAGTCGGCCACGAGGTATCTGCGCCGATATTCTCCGAATAGGCAGACATCCATGCACCTCAGAATCGCATCTCGTGCTCACTCCCTTCGGATGTTCGCGCGACAGGGGTGTGACAGGCGGCCGATGCAGCGCGAAATGACCCCGTAATTCTACTGCCGAAGCGGTTCGCCCCTGTCGCAAAACTGCAGCGAGGTGGCGATACCCTTGTCAGATTGCTGATTCGGGGGATGAATGAATACGCAGCTTATCGCGGACGCGGTCCGTAACACGAGAGGCGAGGCAGAAGCGACGATTTGGGATAGGCTTTTCGCATTCTGGTTTCGCCGCTTGGTCTACACCCAGATCTGGGAAGATCCGGAAGCCGACCTCGCGGCACTTCGGCTGCCGGTCGGGTCGACCATCGTCACCATTTCATCCGGCGGATGCAACGCGCTCTCGTATCTTACCGCGCAACCGGCGCAGGTCTACGCCGTCGATCTCAATGAGGCCCACCTTTCGCTGCTCAAGCTCAAGCTCGCCGGGCTTCGTGCCTTCTCCAGCTATGCGGAATTCTGGCAGTTCTTCGGCGAGGCCGCTTCGCGCGCCAATTCGGAGCTCTATCGCGAGCGGCTGTGGTTGATGCTGGACGCCGATGCGCGCGCCTATTGGGACAAGCGCAACGCGATCGGGCGACCGCGCCACGCCTATTTCACCGACGGTTTTTATCGCCACGGCATGCTCGGTCGCTTCATCGGCCTGACCCATCTGCTGGCAAAATTCGCCCGGATCGATCTCGAAGCGCTGCTGGTCGGCAACACAGACTCCCCTGAGCGCCTCCAGGCGCTGGATCGTCTGCATCGCCTGTTTCATTCGCCGCTGGCGCGTCTGATCACGGGAACGCCGGCGCTGCTGTTCAGCCTGGGGATTCCTCCCCAGCAGCGGGCCCTGCTCGGAGGCGGCGCGCCGCTCAACGAAGTGCTTTACGAACGCTTGTTGCGCCTGATCAACGGTCACCCCAACGAGACAAATTATTTTGCATGGCAGGCGCTGCATCGCGCCTATCGCGGTCCCGGCGATCGCTGCCTGCCGCCTTATCTGCAAGCCCGCCATTTTGAGCGCATGCGCGACGGCGCGGGATTGATCATTCCCATCCACGCCAATCTTCGGATGTTTCTGGAAAGCCTCCCGGCCCGCGAGGTCGATGCGGTGATTCTGCTGGACTCGCAGGACTGGATGGCGCCGGAGGAAATTCGCGCGCTCTGGAACGCCATCGATCGCACCGGCAGCGACAACGTCCGCGTCATCTTTCGCACTGCCGGCACGGAATCTCCGCTGGAAGCTGAGGAGCTTGCGCCGCTGCGGCAAATCTGGTGTCGCGACGAGGAACGAAGCGCGGTCGGTTTTGAGCTCGACCGGTCGGGAATTTACGGCGGCTTCCACTGCTACGGACGGCGCTGATCTCGTCGAATGCGTTGCGGGCTACTCACGGCCGCACCGCCGGCGTCTCGATCGGCATGCCGTTGGCGCGCGACATCAAGTAAAGCTCGAGTTCGACCAGTTCCGGCGCGCCGTAGTCAAAAGCCTGGGCGCGGATGCCGGTCATGCAGCCGCGCAGGCGGCGCTGCAGCGAGCCGAGCGATTGCCATTCCAGCCGGTAGATCGGATAGCCGGTCGGCTGTCCTTGCGTAATAGCTGACCCAGCAAGATGCTTGTCCCAATTGTCGTTGTGGCAATTCGCGCAAGCCAGATTGAGCTGGCCCTGCCGTTGCACGAACAGCTCACGTCCTTTGGCGATGAACGGTTCGAGTTGCGGGTCGGTGCCGGCGATGATCGCGATGCCGCGCGACTGCTGCGCGACGAAGGCTGTAAGCGCGAGCAGCTCGTGGCTTTCGTAAGCAAACGGCGTCGCTTGTTGGTGCCTGGTGCGGCAGAGGTTGATACGCTGTTCCAGATTGACGGGACGTCCGAGCTCCTTGTCGAAGGCGGGATAGCGGGCCGCTACACCCTTCATGCTGGCGCGCGCGTCATCATGGCAATCGGCGCAGGCTTTTCCCGCCGCACCGGCCTTGCTCTTCCACAGTACCTCGCCGTCGAGCACCCACAGCATGCCCGGATTGGCAGTATCGTCGTTTTGCATCGCCTTGGTGTCCGGCCCCATAAAGCTAAAGCCGGATCGGCGCTGTTCTTGCGGAATTTCAGTGGCGAAGAGGGGCAGGGCGGCCGCGATCATCAGCGTCACCCCGACTATCGTACGGGCAGATATCATTCGACCGTGATGGAAGCCGAAGCGGTCTCGGAAAAACCGTCGTCGCCGATCCATTCGAAATCGAACTTGCCGCTCTCGGTCGCGACCGCAAAGAAGGTGATGAACGGGTTGGCGGCAATCGCCGNNNNCAGGTGAAGCTGGTGATGATGTCGCGTGGAATGATCCCGCCGGCTGCGGTGCGGCGATAACCGGTTTCCATGATGTGCGACATCAGCGTCTTGATCTCGATGATTTCGCCGCGCTTCGCGCGTGGGGGAACGTTGACCAGGGCGGAGGCCATCAGATCACCTCCTCGGTGCAGGCAGCCAGCGTCACCACGACATCGACACTGGCAGACCAGAACGAGCCGTCGGACAGGTGCGCGATCGCGACGATCTTCTGGCTGTCGGCAAGGCGAATGCGGGTCGAAACCTGGGCGCGGCCGGCGCGTGGGCCGAGATAGAAATTGCCGATATTCGGTTGCGGGTTCTTCTCGTTGAAGACGTGGATGCTCCTGACGTAATCATCAGATGTCATCGGGTTCGAAACGCTCACGGTCATCGGCACGGTGTTGCCGTTTTCGACCAGCGGCGGAATCTCGAGTTTTACCTTGCCGGCCTGCACCACCGCCTCACCCACGATGTTCCTGATCGCGGCGGCGAGCATCGCGGGGGTAGCCTCGGCTGGCCGCAACGTCACGATCGGAACCGCGCCAAGTACGGCCGCACTGCCGGCGAGGCCGAGGAACTGGCGGCGCGTAGTGTCTTGCTGGTGCACCACTGGTTCTGCTTTCCTATTCGCGCAGGCTTACGAGATATGCCACGATGTCTTCGATTTGTTCCGCCGACAGGATCGGTCTGCCGCGCCATGCGGCGCCGACGCGCACCAGTCCCTCGACGCGATAGTAGGACGGCATGATGGTCGCGGGATTGAGCCGGGATGCGTCCACCAGCCGAAGCCGAAGCTGGCTTTCGGACCAGCGGCCGCCGGCGCCGGCAAAACTGGGCGCGAGATCGCCCTGAAACTTTACTTCCGGAAATGGCCCCGAGTGACAAAGGATACACGTGCTGGTGCGATCGACCACCAGCGCGCGTCCCCGCGCGATATCGCCCGGCACGCCCGTAAGCGAGTCCGGGACGGCATCGCCGACAACAGCATAAGGGCGCAGTCCTTGCGCGTTCGCCGTACAGGGCAGGGCGAACAACGCTACTGCCAGCCACGCGCCAGCACCATGAACAACTGACCTAGCCAAAGGCTTCCACCGTAATGCTCTTGAACCAGGATTGCGCTTCTTCCGCTTCGCGCCTGCGAGCTTCGCGCGGCGCGTCTATGGGGCTGGCGCCGCCGCCCTCGATCTCGGCGAACATGCCATCCTTCGGCTCATAGACGCCGGAGAGCGAGAACGCATAGCCGGGCGCGACCGTGTTGTAGCAGGCGCCCACCAGCGTCGGTATTTTCGGCGCTTTGCCCGCGATCAGGCTCGCCACCGCTTTGGCGCATGCCTTGCCCTGCGCGTTTGCGGCCGATGCGGATTTGGGAATGCCGCCGCCGAGGCAGGCGTCACCGATGACGTGGGTATCGGGCACGAGTTTTGATGCAAATGTCACCGGATCGATCGGGCACCAGCCGGTATTGTCAACCGCGCCCGCGATGGCGGCGATGCGGCCGGCCTGCTGCAGCGGAATGACGTTTGCGACTTGCGCGGTGTAATTGCCGAAATCGGTGACAAGTGTGTTGCTCGCGGGGTCAACCGATGTGACGCGGCCGCCTTGCGACAGCGACACCCGCTCGATCATCCCTGGATAGAGTTCCTTCCACGCATTCTCGAACAGACGCTGCTGCGGGAATGCATCCTTGGCATCGAGGATGAGCACTTTCGAGCGCGGCTTGCGGCTCTTCAGATAATGCGCGATTAGGCTCGCGCGTTCGTAAGGCGCAGGCGGGCAGCGCAACGGGGCCGCGGGAACCGCGAGCGCAACAAGGCCGCCGTCGTCCATGGCTTCGAGTTGCTTGCGTAACAACTCCGTCTGCTCGCCCGCCTTCCAGGCATGAGGCATTTTGATCGCCGCGGCCTCGTCATAACCGGGCAGCGCCTCAAATTTCACATCGATACCGGGCGCGAGCACCAGGCGCTCATAGCCAAGTGACGTGCCGTCGGCGAGACCGACCATGCGCTTTTGCGCATCGACCTTTGCCGCCGCCTGCGCAATCACGGTCACGCCTTCAGCGCCAATCCTGTCGTAATTGAATTGCTGCGCTTCGATTTCCCGCAAGCCTGCAATCACCTGGTTGCTGAACGGACAGGCTACAAAAGTCCGGTTCGGTTCGATCAACGTCACCTGAAATCCCGGATCGATCCGGTTCAGCGCGCGCGCACAGCTGGCGCCGCCAAAGCCGCCGCCGATCACGACGATGCGCGCGGCGGATCGCGCGTGGGCAGGACATGGCAACACAAGCGATGCCGCTGACGCCGCGGCGCCACCAACGACGTCTCTCCGCGTCATCAGGCGTAGCGCGTCCATCAGCACCATCCGGTATCGAGCGGCGGCCAACAAGGCCGCCGCCCAGAGTTTCAGGCGAACGAAATGTTCTGATCGCGCAGCGGCACCGAGCGGATGCGCTTTCCCGTTGCCGCGAAGTAGGCGTTGAGCACGGCCGGCGCCGCGACGCAGATGGTCGGCTCGCCGACGCCGCCCCAAAAACCGCCGCTCGGCATGATGATCGTTTCCACCTTCGGCATCTCGGCAATCCGCATCGAATTGTAGTTGTCGAAATTCGTTTGCTCGATGCGGCCGTCCTTGACGGTGCATCCGCCATAGAACAGCCCCGACAGGCCATAGACGAACGAGCCGGCGACCTGGCGTTCGATCTGCGCGGGATTGACGACATAGCCCGGATCGGTGGCGGCAATAATGCGATGCACCTTGATCTTGTTACCGTCGGTCACCGAGATTTCGGCAGCACCCGCGACATAGCTGCCATAGCCCATGTGCTGGGCAATCCCGCGTGAGATGCCTTGCGGCGCCGGTTTGCCCCAGCCGATCCTGTCGGCGACCGCATTGAGCACCGCGAGATGCTTCGGATGCTCCGTCATCAATTTGCGCCGGAACTCGAGCGGGTCCTGGCCCACCGAATGCGCCAGCTCATCCATGAAGCATTCGAGGTAGATCGCGTTGTGATTGACGTTGACGCCGCGCCAGAAACCCGGCGGAACGTGCGGATTGCGCATCGAATGCTCGATCAGGAGATTGGGAACCGAATACCCGATCGCGGCTTCGCCGTTCGCATTGAGGCCCTGGAATGCGACCGGGTCCTTGCCGTTGACCAGCGCTTCCGGGCGCAGGCTGTACAGGATGGACTGTCCCGACAGTCTCATTTGCAACGCGGTCAGATTGTTCTCGGCGTCGAACGCGCCGGTCAATTTGCATTGCGTGATCGGATGATACATGCCGTGCTGCATGTCCTCTTCGCGCGACCACAACAGCTTGATCGGGATGCCCGGCATCTGCTTGGCAATGGCAACCGCCTGCCGGACATAGTCGGTCTGGCCACGGCGGCCGAAGCCGCCGCCGAGAATCTGCTTGTGGACGTCACATTTCTCCGCCGGCAGGCCGGAGGCTTCCAGCACGGCGGCGAAAGCAGCCTCGCCGTTTTGCGTTCCGCACCAGACCTCGCATTTGTCGGCGGTATAGAGCGCGGTCGCGTTCAGCGGCTCCATGGTGGCGTGGTTTTGATAGGGATAATTGTAGACCGCCTCGACCTTCTTGGCGGCGCTCGCGACCGCAGCCTTGGCGTCGCCATTCTCATTGCCGACAAAAGCCGGCTGCGCGGGATCAAGACCTTCCGCGAGCCATTTCGCGATCGACGCGCTGGAAACCTTGGCGTTGTCGCCTTCGTCCCAGACGATCGGCAACGCATCGAGCGCGGTCTTGGCGTGCCACCAGGTGTCGGCAATAACGGCGACGGCGTTGTCGCCGACTCTCACCACCTTCTTGACGCCCTTCTTCCCCGCAAGTGCGGCGTCGTCAAAACCTTTCAGTTTGCCGCCGAACACCGGACAAGCCTTGATCGCGGCATTGAGCATGCCCGGCAGCTTGACGTCGATGCCATAGGTCATCTTGCCGGTGGTCTTGTCCGTTGTATCGAGGCGCTTGACGCCTTTGCCGACCAGCTTCCAGTCCTTCGGATCCTTCAGCTTGACCTCGGTCGGCTGCGTCAGCCTGGCGGCGGCTTCGACCACCTTGCCGTAGGTCACCGTGCGTCCCGACGGCGCATGGGTGATGACGCTGTTGGCGGCGGTGCATTCCGCAGCCGGCACCTTCCATTCGTTCGCCGCGGCCTGGATCAGCATCATGCGCGCGGTCGCGCCGCCCTTGCGCACATATTCCTGCGAGGTTCTGATGCCGCGGCTGCCGCCGGTCGAAAAATCGCCCCATACGCGCTTGCGGGCGACGCTCTGCCCCGGCGTCGGATATTCGGTGGTCACTTTGGACCAGTCGCATTCGAGCTCTTCGGCGACCAGTTGCGCAAGGCCGGTGAGCGTACCCTGGCCCATTTCGGATCGCGCGATGCGAATGATGACGGTATCGTCGGGCCGGATCACGACCCAGCAATTGACTTCAGGCGAGCCATCGGCGGCGCGCACCACGGTCGGACCGCCGAACGGAATATCGAGGCCGAGCGCAAGGCCGGTGCCGACGGCGGCAGAGCCGATGACGAAGGCGCGGCGGTTGATGGAGGGCATATGGTTCATGGCTGCCTCCTCAAACGTTCGCGGCGGCGTGGATCGCCTGGCGCACCTGCTGGAAGGTGCCGCAGCGGCAGATATTGGTGATGGCGTCGTCGATGTCCTGGTCGGTCGGCTTCGGGTTGTCCTTGAGCAGGGCCGCCACCGCCATGATCATGCCGCTCTGGCAATAGCCACATTGCGGAACGTCGTTCTCGATCCAGGCTTGCTGCACCTTGTGCAGCGCCCCGTTGGCGGCGAGACCCTCGATCGTGGTGATCTGCTTGCCGCTGGCTTCGCTGACGAGCACGCCGCAAGAGCGCATCGCCACGCCATCGACATGGACGGTGCAGGCGCCGCATTGTGCAATGCCGCAACCGTATTTGGTGCCGGTCAGGCCGATATTTTCGCGGATCACCCACAGCAGCGGGGTGTCCGGCTCGACATCCACGTCGAAAGCTTTGCCGTTGATTGTGAGGTTTGCCATCGTTGGTCCCCTTGATGGACGAAACCCCCGCCTTGGGGAAACTACTGAAACGGAAATTGGCACCGTTCAAATCAAGATTCTGCGTTTACGGAGCGGGGAATAATTGATTTGCTCCGGCGTTTTACGCGCGGACGCGCGACTTTCCGCTGGCTTTTCGCCCCAAGCGCGTTCACCTAGGCTTGGGATGCAATGCGGCCATGACAATAATGAATAGGGTAGGGTCGCCTATCGCTGACGTCTCTGGAATATTGGATCACCCGGTCAAGTCGGGCGTTGACAGTCGAATTCAATTTTCGACCAGCTAACACCGTCATTGCGAGCCAACGGGTCGCGCGAATGCGCGCCTGATGAAGCGAAGCAACCCATCGAGCCGCAAAGAAGGAAAGAAAAGTATGGATTGCTTCGTCGCAAGGGCTCCTCGCAATGACGAATGAGACACAACTTCGCGATCTCGCGGCGTGAGGCGCCCGAGGTTTGCTATGAACTTCCCGCCCTCTCAAATCAGAGGGCGCAGGGAATGCCGGGCGCCCGATGCGCCCGCAGCCGCGCGTGTAGTGTAGTAAGCACGCGCGTTAGTCACCACGGTCACACCGGAATCACCCGGCATTCCCCGCGCAATGGTTTTAACGGCTTATATCGTGCTCTCCCCGGCGACCGGGCTCTTTTGCCACCGTCGCTAAGCGGAATTGTCTTCCGCCAACTTGACGCCAGCGTCGGGGCGTCAGGACCACACGACTTCGCCGTCCGCCTCAACACCGCTCGTCTGCGGCGCATCCGCGTCCATCGCATCCCGCCCCGCGGCCGTGACGATCGCGTGTCGCCCCTCTGTGGGACGGGACAGTGGGAAATATAGCAGTGATTTGGGGTTTCGGAAAATCAGAATATTTTTTCAAAAGGGGCTGGACAGGTTTTTGCTGATTTGCCCGTCAGGCAGATCAAACAGCCCGTCAGGCAACCGATCGTAGGATGGGTTGAGCGCTTCGCGAAACCCATCGCGGTCGTCCCGAACATGATGGGTATCGCTTCGCTCCACCCGTCCCACGCACTGAATTTCGAGTTGTTGCGTGCCTTTGTTGCCGTGGCTAATGCGGGGCTTCCATCGCGCCGCGGAGCGGCTCAACCTGACGCAGTCGACCATCAGCCA
>WNFM01249027.1_pt2 | contig 12095 bp, 13 predicted proteins | sample 5400271 | NCBI WGS metagenome assembly WNFM01 (sample SAMN13153352, study PRJNA577476) | soil metagenome | isolation source: 60 cm saprolite on Douglas fir-dominated hillslope | place: USA:California | collected 2013-09-17 | reverse complement strand
GAGCGCGTTCACCACCGAGACCCCGACCCCGTGGAGGCCGCCCGAGACCTTGTACGACTTCTTGTCGAACTTGCCCCCCGCGTGGAGCTTGGTGAGCACCACCTCCGCCGCGTCGAGGCCGGACTCGTGGGGGCCCACCGGGATGCCGCGGCCGTTGTCGACAACCGTCACCGAGTTGTCGATGTGGATGGTGACGTTGACCTCGCTGCAGTAGCCGGCGAGGGCCTCGTCGACCGAGTTGTCCACCACCTCGTACACGAGATGATGGAGGCCCGCCTCCCCGGTGGAGCCGATGTACATGGCGGGCCGCACGCGGACCGCTTCCAGCCCTTCGAGGACGCGGATCTGGTCGGCCCCGTACTCGCCGGTGGGAGGATCCTCGGTATCCGTCGGTTCACTCATGGGGTTGCCTGGATGACTCCTTGCGGGAGGGCTTCATGCGCAGCGTACCTCCCCCGCGGAAACGTGAAATACCCGGCCGAGATGCGAGCCCCGGCCGGCCCAGTCCGGGTGAGCGGTGGTGACGAGAGCCTGCCCCCGGGCCGCGACCTCGCTGCAGAGATGGTCGGCCCGCTCGTCGTCGAGCTCGGAATCGAGGTCGTCCAGGAGGGCGACCGCCGACTGGCCGGTCTCTTCCCGGTGGACGGCGAGGGTGGCCAGGGCGAGGGCGAGCAGGAGGCAGCGAGCCTGGCCCGCGGAGGCGGCTTCCCCCGCGTCCTGGCCGTCCACCGTGAGCGCCACCGGGTCGCGATGCGGACCCAGGAGGCTCCGCCCGGCTCGCATCTCCTGGGGCAACGCCCGCTCGAGGGCGGCAGCCAGGAGGGTCCGCTGGGAGGCTTCGGAGGTGGACTGGAGCTCGGCCCCCAGGCTCACGTCGTAGGTCTCGCCCGCGGGGCGAAAGTCCGGAGGTGCCTGAAGGGCGCGGCGCAGCCGCTCCACGTAGGCGGCCCGGCGGGCCCGGAGGCGCGCGCCCAGATCGACGAAGCGCTCGTTCCAGGCCGGGAGGTCCGGCCGGCGGTCGGCGAGGGCGGCGTTGCGCTGGGCCAGGACCCGATCGAACTCTCGCGACGCTTGCCGGTAGGCGGGCCAGAGGGCGGCGGCGCCCCGGTCCAGGAAGAGGCGACGGTCTCGCATGGGTCCTCGCACGACCCGCAGGCGGTCGGTGGAGTAGACGACGACCTCCAGGCGGCCGTGATACTCGCGCGGCGAGACCTCTCGCCCGTCGACCCGGAACCGGCGGGAGCCCCGTTCGACCTCCACCTCGAGAGCGGAGTCGCGCGCGTCGGCGGATGCCGACGCTCTGGCGAGAAGAGTGGTCGCCCCATGGCGGATGAGGGCCTTCGTGTCCTCGGTTCGGAAGGACCGGCCGCGGGCGAGGAGCCCCACCGCTTCCAGGAGCGACGTCTTTCCCTGCGCGTTGCGCCCCACGAACACGTTGAGGCCGGGGTGGAGATCCATCCCCGCCCGACGGATGTTGCGCAGATCGCAGACCTCGAGGTTTCTCACCCAGACCAACCCCTAGAACCTCATGGGCATGACGATGTAGCGGTAGTCCGTCTCGTCCGCTCCCACCGGGCGCAACAGGCCCTGGGTCTCGCCGTCCTTCAGGGAAAGGGCCACGGTGTCGGTGCCCGCCACCCCGAGGAAGTCCACGAGATACTGGGCGTTGAAGCCGATCTCCACCGCCTCGCCCTTGAAGTCTACGGCGATCGATTCGCGCGCCTCGCCCAGGTCCGGCGAGGAGGCCGCGAGCTCGAGCCGGCCGGTGGCGAGGGTGAGCTTCACGGCGCGGCTTCTCTCCGAGGAGAGCAGGCTCACGCGGCGTATGGCGCTCTGCAACGCCTCGCGGCCGAGGTTCACCGTCTTGTCCCCGGAGGCCGCGATCACCTTCTCGAAGGCCGGGAACTGCGCCTCCACGAGCTTGGAGGCGAGGGTACGCCCGCCCACCGAGAAGACGAGATGGCTTTCCACCTGCTGGAAGGTGACGCTGTCCTCGCCCTCGAGGAGCCGGCCCAGCTCGGTGATGGCCTTGCGCGGGACGAGGACGCGCAGGGGCTCCGCCACCTTGAGCGCGACCTTTCGCTGAGCGAAGGCGAGGCGATGGCCGTCGGTGGCCACCATGGTGGCCGCGTCCTTGTCGAGGATGAGGAGCGCCCCGGCGAGGTAATAGCGGGCATCCTCGGCGGTGATGGCAAACCCGGTCCGGCTGATGAGCACCCGCAGGGTGTCGGCCGGAATCTCGATCCCCTTGCTCGGCTTCCCGTCGGGCAGGGAGGGAAAGTCCTCGCGAGGCAACCCCGCCATCTTGAAGACCACCCGCTCGCACTCGATGGTTGCCCAGGCGTCGGGCAGCACGGTGAGGTGCATTTCGCTCTCGGGGAGCGAACGCGCGATCTCATAGAGCTTCTTCGCCCCGAGGGTGATGGCACCCTCCTTCACCACCTGGGCGGCGCAGCCGCATCGGAGCGAAACGTCCAGGTCGGTGGCGGAGATGCGCACCTCGCTCCCCTTCGCCTCCGCCAGGACGTTGGAGAGGATCGGGATGGAGTTCTTCCGCTCCACGATTCCCTGGACGAGCTGGAGCTCCTTCACGAGGTCATTGCGCCGAATGATGATTTCCATGCCCTTACCCTCAGGTCTCCTTCAGTGCTGAGAGAACGTCAATTGATGAAAAGAGGTGATCGCGAAACGTGAGTATCTTCGCAATCCTCTGAGGACGCACCGGTTGCTCTCCGGAAGGAACTGTTGAAGACCAGCGTGTCCCTGTGCAGGAACGGCTCTCTTGCGAAACGGGCACCATGGTGAGCGCCTCGTCCGGTCCGCGCGGCCGTCGAAAAGCCAGCAAGCTCATCGAAATGCTTGGACAAAGCTGTTGATGAGCCTGTCGAACTCCGGATCGCGCTTGCGGAGGCCGTCGATCTTTCGCACCGAGTGGATGACCGTTGAATGGTGCTTGCCTCCGAACTCCTTGCCGATCTCGGGCAAGGATGCCTTGGTGAGGGTCTTGGTCAGGTACATGGCGATCTGTCGGGGTTCCGCCACGGACTTGGCGTTGTTCTTCGCCTTGATATCGGTCAGCTTGATGTTGAAGTGGTCGGCCACGAATTTTTGGATCATCTCGATGGTGATCGGCTTCTCCTCGGTGTGGAGGAGGTCCTTGAGGGTTTCCTGGGCCAGGGCGAGGTCGATGTCGCGGCCGGTCAGGCTGGCGTAGGCGATGAGGCGGATGAGGCTGCCCTCGAGCTCCCTGATGTTCGTCCGCACCTTGCTGGCGATGAAAAGGGAGACGTTCTCCGGGATCTCTACGCGCTCCGCTTCCGCCTTCTTGCGGAGGATGGCCACCTTGGTCTCGATGTCCGGGGGCTGGATGTCCGCGATGAGGCCCCATTCGAAGCGGCTGTGGAGGCGCTCTTCGAGAGTGGGGATCTGGCGGGGCGGGCAATCGCTCGAGATCACGATCTGCTTCTGGCCGTCGTGGAGCGCGTTGAAGATGTGGAAGAACTCCTCCTGGGTCCGGTCCTTCCCCGCGATGAACTGGATGTCGTCCACCAGCAGGACGTCGATCGAGCGGTATTTCTGGCGGAAGGACGGCAGGCGGTCGAAGCGAATGGCATTGATCATCTCGTTGATGAAACGGTCCGCGGACATGTAGACGAGGACGAGCCGTTTCTGCCGGGCCTGGATGTAGTGCCCGATCGCGTGCATGAGGTGGGTCTTGCCGAGACCCACCCCCCCGTAGATGAACAGAGGGTTGTAAGACTTGCTCGGAATCTCCGCCACCGCGCGGGCGGCCGCGTGCGCGAACTGGTTCGATGAGCCGACCACGAAGCTGTCGAACGTGTACTTGGGATTGAGGGACGAGACCTCGCGTTCGGGCCCCGGTGGGGCAGCGGCCGCGGTGGCTTCCGCGGCCTCCTCGAAGACGACGTGCACCTCCTTGTGGCCGAGGTCGACGAGAGCCTCCGTGAGGACGCCCTGGTAGTTCTTGGTGAGCCAGTCCTTGAACTGCGCGTTCGGGACTCCGATCAGGAGGCTCGACCCCTGGAGTGCCAGGTAATTCGTGGGGCGGAACCAGGTCGCGAAGCTGTGCCGGTTGACCTTGCCCTCGACTTTCGCCAAAACTTCGTCCCAGAGGTTCACGGATGACATTCCTCGGACAAGAGCGCGACTTCAACAGGGGCCGAAGGAATCACGGGCCTCGCTACGCAAACCATTTTAATACAATGACTTAACTAGATAACACCAGCCTGCAAGTGCCCCGGCCGGCGCGAAGAGTCCCTTTTGCACAGAGATTTCAACACGTGTGGAAAAGCCGATACAGGGACCAGGTACGGCTGGAAGCAATCACTGCCCTGAGTCCCCAACGGTAGCACAGGCCTCCGGGCGGAGACAAGGTAGGAACGCGTCCATTCCTGGGCCGCGTTTGACGAGGCGCCGGCGATCCATTAACCTTCATGGTTTGTCCCGGCGGCTCTGGCCGGGAGCACACCCAAAATCGCGCCGGAGACGACCGGCGGTCGAGGCTCGATCATGAAGAGGACGTTTCAACCCAACAACCGCAAGCGGAAGCGGACGCATGGCTTCCTGGTGCGCATGCGCACGAAGGGGGGCCGGCTGGTCCTGAAGCGACGCCGCCAGAAGGGGCGGAAGCGCCTTTCCGCCTGAGTTCGAGCGCGCGCTTCCCGCCCGTTCATCGACTCAAGACCCCGGGCGAGTTCAGGCGCGTCTTTCGTGAGGGCCAACGCCTCGACGGGTCCCTCTACCAGCTCCTGGCCGCGTCGAACGACCTCGGGCATCACCGGCTGGGACTCACCGTCAGCCGGCGGGTCGGGCCGGCCGTCGCGCGCAATCGGGCGAAGCGCCTCCTCCGGGAAAGCTTCCGGCGCTGCGCTCACCAGAGTGACCCCTCCTTTGACCTGGTCGTCATTCCGAAGCGAGAGATCATCCTCCGTTCCCAAGCCGAGGTGGACCGTGAGTTCGAGGACCGCTTCCGACGCCTGCTCGCCCGCCGGCGAGCCCAGCCTCGCCGCCCGCATCCTGCTGCTGGGGGTTGACGCCTACCGGGTGGCGCTCTCGCCGCTGCTGGGAGGCTTCTGCCGCTATTGGCCGAGCTGCAGCCTCTATGCTCTGGAAGCCCTCCGGCGCCACGGGGCCCGGCGGGGGACCGAGCTCGCCTTGAGGCGCCTCTCTCGCTGTCATCCGTTTCATCCCGGGGGCTACGACCCCGTCCCTTAGAGCATTAGGAAGAATCCATCCATGGACGAACGCCGTCTTCTCGTCGCCCTAGCCCTCTCGCTTCTGCTCCTGACGGCCTATTCCTATCTCTTTTCGCCGACCCGGCGACCGCAGGCGGTGGGCTCGCCGCGGCCAGGGGCGTCCGTCGCTCCCCCGGCCGCGCCGGCGGCCAGCCCCAGCCCGCTTCCGTCGCCGCCTCGCAGCGCGCCCGGCCCGTCACCGGTGGCCTTGCCGGCCAAGGTGGACGAGAAGGAGCGCCGGGTCGAGATGACCAGCGCGGACCTGAGCATCGCCTTCACCAACCGGGGCGGGCGCGTGGTGTCGTGGAAGCTGCTTCACTTCGCCGACGGACGGGGGGCGCCCGAGGAGATGGTTCAGGCGGCCCCGACCGGACCGCGACCGCTGGACCTCGAGACCGACGACCCGGCGCTGGACGCGCGTCTGCGGGAGGCCCTCTTCAAGCCCTCGACCGACTCCCTCAGGGTGGACCGGGGAGGGCCGGAGACCGTGCGGTTCGAGTTCGCGGAGGGAGACCTCGCGGCCGAGAAGGAGATCACGCTGTCCCCGCGGGGCTATCTCGTCCGGGTCAAGGCCCTCGTCCACCGGAACGGCCAGCCGGTCGGGACGAAGATCCTCTGGGGTCCGGGGGTCGGCAACCCCAGCGCGACCGACCGGGAGGTCCAGGGATATCAGCCCCCGCAGGGGGTCGCCCTGGGCAGCGGGGGAGTGGAGATCTTTCCGCCAGCGAAGCTCGCCCCCTCCGGTCAGGCCCTTGGCGCCGTCGTGTGGGCGGGCGTCGAAAGCCACTACTTCGCCGCGCTCTTCGTTCCGCCGGGCACCGCGGGCGGGGTTGCCCTGCGCCCGGTCACCCTGCCCGCCCACGAGGACGGCAAGCCGAATCTGGCGCCCCTGGTGAGCGTCGACCTCGGCTCCGCGGCCGAGCCCGCGCTGCTCTACGTCGGGCCCAAGGAGTACCACGAGATGACCGGAGCGGGCCACCAGCTCTCGCGCCTGGTCATCTGGCAGATGGGGGACTGGATCGGCCCTCCGATCGTGGTTCCCCTGATGGGGCTGGTGCGATGGGTGCACTCCCACGTGGGCAACTATGGCTGGTCCATCGTGTTGGTGACGATCCTGATCAACCTCGTGATGGCGCCCTTCCGGCACTACAGCATCGCCAACGGCATGAAGATGGCCAAGATCTCCCCCGAGATGAAGGTCATCCAGGAACGGTACCGCAAGGTCCCGCTCATGGACCCGAAGCGCCAGGAGATGCAGGAAGAGATGGCGGCGCTGTACGCGAAGCACGGCATGAACATGGGGACGCAGATGCTGGTGGGCTGCCTCCCCCTCCTGCTCACCATGCCGTTCCTGATGGGGTTCTACCGGGTCCTCTCCATCTCCATCGAGCTCCGGGGGGCGCCCTTCCTGTGGATCCCCGACCTGTCCCACAAGGACCCGCTGTACCTGACCCCGGTGCTGATGGGCCTCTCGATGTTCGCCATGCAGAAGATGACCCCCAGCACCATGGACCCCGCCCAGCAGCGGATGATGACGATCATGCCGATCGTGTTCTCGGCCATGTTCTTCGGAGCGGCCGGCGGGCTGAACCTGTACTGGCTCTCCAGCAACCTCTGCGCGATCGTGCAGCAGGCGATCACCCTTCGCATCCTGCGGGACCCCGCGCGGGCCGCTGCCCGGAAGCGCAAGTGAAGGACCGGGCGTTCAGCGGGAAGGACGTCGAGGACGCGTTGGCGGCCGCCGGGGCCGCCCTGGGGCTGCCCGTCGCGTCCCTGCGCTTCGTGGTCCTCGATCCGGGCTCGCCCGGGCGGGTGGGGGCGAAACCCACGCCCGCCCGGATCGCGGTGATCCTGGATGCGCCGGCCCCGCCCATCCGGGAGACGGAGCCGGACAACGGTTTCGAAGGAGAGGAGGCGGACCCTCTGGCGGGCATCCGGGAGGTCGTGCGCGCCCTGGCGGAGACGGCGGGGCTCGACGTGAGCGTCGAGATCGCGGAGGGTCGGGAGGCGGTGGCCGTGCGCCTCGACGGCCCGGATCGGGGGTTCTTCCTCGGAGAAGACGGGCAGGGCGAGGTCTTGCGCGCGGTCGAGCATCTGCTGCAGCGCATGTTTGCCCCCGACCTCGTCCCCCTGTCGCTCCGGGTCGAGTGCGGGGGCTTTCGCGACCGGCGCGACGCCGCCCTGGAGGCGGAAGCGCGGGCCCTTGCCGAGAGGGTCCGGAGCGAGGGCCGCCCGCTCACCATGCCTCCGCTGAACGCCTACGAACGGCGCGTCGTGCACGTGGCCCTGTCCGGCGTCCCCGGCATCGTGACCTACAGCGTGGGGGAGGGTGCGGACCGCCGGTTGACGGTGGGTCCGGCGCCGCGCCCGGGCGCCGGAGGGCCGGGGCACGACGAGTCGGAGTCCGACGCCTAACCCTCCCGCCGGCTCCCGGCCCCACCGCCGCCTCCTGGAGGGGCTCGGCCTCCCGCCTCCGGCAATCGATCGCCTGGAGGCGTACCTCGACCTCGTCGCGCGCTGGAACGACCGGGTCAATCTGACCGCAGCCCGGACTCCCGAGGACCGGGTCCGCCTCCTGATCGCCCCCGTCGTCCCCGCGGTCCGGGTCCCCGCGGCGGGGCGTCTCATCGACGTCGGGTCGGGGAACGGCTCTCCGGGCCTCATCATGGCCCTCCTCCGTGACGACCTCCAGGTGGTCCTGCTCGAGCCGCGGGCGCGGCGCTGGGCGTTCCTGCGCGAGGCCGCGCGTGCCGCGGGTCGGCCGGAGGTGGAAGCGCTCCGGCTGCGGCACGACCAGTACGCCGGGGCGGCGGGCCAAACCCTGACCCTGCGCGCGGTGGCCCTGCCGCTGGGCGCGTTGGCCGGGCTCGTCGAGCCGGGCGGCCGGCTGCTCGCGTTCGGCGGAAAGCCGACCGCGGCCGCTCCGTTTCGCCTCGAGGAGACGCGCCCGATCGGGCAGGGCAGCCTGTTCGTCTTCCGGCGCGGGTCCGGGGACCCAGGGGACGATGTTTCACGGGAAACTTGACGGTGAAACAGCACCCATGGCACCATCGCTCAACCGATGATCCGACCCGTAGAACCCTCCGGCATCCCGGCCCCCGGCGAGTTCGACGCCGGCTTCCTGATCGGGCTCCTGGTCGGGGAGGGACATTTCGGGGGTGACGGCCGCCAGCCGCAGATCACCCTTCGGATGCACGAGCGGCACGAGAAGCTCTTCCGCTGGCTGGAGGCTCGCTTCCCGGCCGGGCGGCTGTACGGCCCGTACCACCATGGAGGCCGGGCCTACTTCCAGTGGATGGCCCGGGGCCCCTTCCTGCGCGAGTTCCTGGTGCCGCTCATCGCCGCCCGCCGGGCCTGGCTGGACGACCACGTGGCCGCCCGTTTCGACGCGATGTGCGAGCGATATGGCCTCGCGACCGGGGGCCCTGTGCTATTCTCCCCCCCCGCCGCCGGAAGATCCGAGGGAGAGTAGAGCCGTGGGACGCGTCATCGCCGTGGCCAATCAGAAGGGCGGGGTGGGCAAGACCACCACCGCCATCAACCTCGCGGCCAGCCTGGCCGCCGCCGAGCGGCGGGTGCTCGCGGTGGACAAGACCCGGGAGTCGCGGCCGAGCCTCTACGAGGCGCTCATCGAGCAGCGACCGCTCGAGGAGCTGATCATCCCCACCGACCTCGAGCACCTTTCCCTCGTCCCCTCCGACCGCAACCTCACCGGGGCCGAGGTGGAGCTCGTGCCCCTGCTCGCCCGCGAGTATCGGCTGAAGGAAGCTCTCGCTCCCGTGGTGGCGCGCTTCGACTACGTCTTCATCGATTGCCCGCCCAGCCTGGGCCTGCTCACCGTGAATGCCCTGGCCGCGGCGGACAGCCTCCTGATTCCCCTCCAGTGCGAGTACTTCGCCCTGGAGGGGATCTCCGAGCTGACCGCCACCCTGCAACGGGTGAAGCGCGCCTTGAACCCGGCCCTGGAGATCGAAGGAGTGATCCTCACCATGGTGGACGAGCGCACGAACCTGACCCAGCAGGTGATCGGCGAAGTGCGCGGCCACTTCCGCGACCAGGTCTTCAAGACCCAGGTGCCAAGGAGCGTGCGCCTCGCGGAGGCGCCCAGCTTCGGCAAGCCCGTCCTCCTCTACGACATCCGCTCCAAGGGAGCCGAGGCCTACCTCGAGCTGGCCCAGGAGCTGATGTCCCACGGCCAGATGGCCCTCTTCGCCCCGGGGAGCCAGGGGCTCCGGTGACGATCACGAAGCGGAAGGCTCTCGGCAAGGGCCTCTCGGCGCTGCTGCCGGTGCCCGAACCGGAGCCGGGGTGGGCGGGGCCGGCGCCCTCCGGAAGCGCCGAGGTCCCGATCGAGCGCCTCGAAGCGAACCCCTTCCAGCCCCGCTCCGCCCTGGACCCCGCGCGGCTGGCCGAGCTGGCGGCCTCGATCCGAGAGAGCGGCATCGTCCAGCCGATCCTCGTCCGGCGGGTCGGGGAGCGCTACCAGATCATCGCCGGCGAGCGGCGTTGGCGGGCCGCCCAGCAGCTCGGGCTCAGCACGGTTCCCGTGACTCTACGCGACGTGGCGGACGAGCGGCTCCTCGAGCTCGCCCTCGTCGAGAACATCCAACGCGAGGAGCTCACCCCCCTCGAGGAGGCCCAGGCCTTCCACCGGCTTCAGACGGAGTTCCGGCTGACCCAGGAGGAGGTGGCGCGTCGGGTGGGGCGGGAGCGCTCCACCATCGCGAATGCGCTCCGGCTGCTGCGCCTGCCCAGCGAGCTGCGCGAGCTCGTGGGCGCGGGTCGTCTCGACGCCGGCCACGCGCGGGCCCTTCTCGCCCTCGACCGGGCGGAGGAGCAGGTGGCGCTCGGGCGGGAGGCCGCCCGGAAGGGGCTTTCCGTGCGCGAGGTGGAGCGGCAGGTCGCGCCCCGCCGCGACGCCAACACCCGCGCCGCCGAGGAGCGGCTCCGCGCGGCCCTGGGGACACGCGTCGAGATCCGCCGCAAGGGCAAGGGCGGCGCCCTGCGGATCCAGTTCACGAGCGAGGCGGAGCTCAACCGTCTCTTCGAGATGCTGGTCCGGGCCGGCCGGGGCCGCTGACCGCCGCGCGCCCCGTGCTATCGTGACCGCCGGGGCAGGTCGGCCCGGCGAGGCCGAGGGACTCTTTCTCGGGAGGCAAGGATGATCAAGCTCAAGGGCCCCGCGGCCGAGGACCTCAACGGCTTCATGGACGAGGGGACGGAGTTCCTGGGCGAGCTCCGATTCCGCGACACCCTGCGCATCGACGGGCGGCTCAAGGGGAAGATCGTCTCCGACAACACCCTGATCATCGGCGAGTCGGGCCAGGTGGACGCGGACATCGACTGCGGCGTCGTCTCCATCCGGGGCACGGTCAGCGGGCGGGTGCACGGACGCCAGCGCATCGAGCTCCTGTCCGGCTCGAAGGTCCAGGCCACCCTCATCTCCCCGAAGCTCGTGATCGAGGACGGCGCGTTCTTCCAGGGCGACTGCCAGATGGGCTCGCCCCCGAAGGGAGCCCTCCTCCCGGCCGGCCGGGGGGCTCTGCAGCAACCATAGTTCTTTATATAGAAGGCGGGGGGGCATTTTGACGGCCTCCCGGCAAGCATGGTAGCCTCCCACGGTTTGCGAACAGAGACTCCCGGTCCCGGGGGCCAACCCGCATGATGAACCTGTCATCGAGCGAAACCCACCGGACGAAGGCGACTGCCGGAGGCGCTCCCCCGACCGCCGGAAGACCGGCGTGAGGGGCGCCTCCGGGGCCCTCGCTCTCCGTTACGCACGGGCCCTCCTGGAGGTCGTGGTCGAGACCAAGGCCGAGGGTCAGGCCTTCCGAGCCGACCTCGAAGAGGCGGCCCGGATCTTCCTGGGCAACCCCGAGCTGGCCCGCGTCCTCCAGAACCCCGCGGTGGGGGCAGACGTCAAGAAGAAGGTGCTGGCCGCGGTGTGGGCGAGGGTGAAGCCCCAGGGGCTCACGGAGCGCCTCGTCGACCTCCTGGTGGCGCGGGATCGGCTGCCCCTTCTTCGCGGCATCGCCGAAGCCTATGCCGAGATCTGGAACGAGCAGCGGGGCTTCGTGGCCGCGGAGGCCGTCGCGGCGCTCCCCCTCTCCGCGTCGCAGAGAGACGCCCTGACGGAGGCGCTTCGGAAGGGGTCGGGGCGCGCGGTCGACCTGGCGGAGCGGGTGGAGCCCGAGGTGCTCGGGGGTCTCCTCGTCCGGCTCGGCGGCAAGACCTACGACGGCACCGTGCGCGGCCGCCTCGGCGCCCTGCGCGCGCGGCTCGTCCAGAGCTAGAACCGGAGAGCAGGGGAGTCATGGAGATTCGCGCCGACGAGATCACCCGCATCATCAAGGAGCAGCTCGGGGGCTTCGCGGCCGGGGTGGACGTGGCCGAGACCGGCACCGTGCTCTCGGCGGGCGACGGGATCGCCCGCATTCACGGCCTCGACAAGTGCATGGCCGGCGAGCTGCTCGAGCTTCCCCACGGGGTCATGGCCCTGGCCCTGAACCTCGAGGAAGACTCGGTCGGGGCCGTGCTCCTGGGAGACACCAACCTCATCAAGGAGGGGGACCAGGCCAAGCGGACGAAGCGCATCATGTCCGTTCCCGTGGGCGATGCCCTGGTGGGCCGGATCGTGAACCCCCTCGGCCAGCCCATCGACGGCAAGGGACCGGTGGCGACCACGGCCAGGAACCCGATCGAGGCCCTGGCCCCCGGGGTGGTGGACCGTCAGCCGGTGAAGGAGCCGCTCCAGACCGGCCTCAAGGCCATCGACGGCATGGTGCCGATCGGCCGCGGCCAGCGCGAGCTGATCATCGGCGATCGCCAGACGGGAAAGAC
>WNFM01327832.1_pt2 | contig 12096 bp, 12 predicted proteins | sample 5400271 | NCBI WGS metagenome assembly WNFM01 (sample SAMN13153352, study PRJNA577476) | soil metagenome | isolation source: 60 cm saprolite on Douglas fir-dominated hillslope | place: USA:California | collected 2013-09-17 | reverse complement strand
CCGCGCGTCTCGTCCCCTATCGAGGGCGCGCTCAGTCCCGGAGCCTGCGGTGATCCGATCTGCGAGTCGCGTCAAGATTCATCGTGGGGCCGGCTTCCCCACAACTTCTCCACAGCCGACGTTCCCGGGTAGGAGCCGCGTTTTTCACCCGTGGAGTAGGACTCGGTCTGAGACGGTGCCGACGACGCTCCTCGACCTCTAGACTCGCGCCCGCATGCGAACGACCGAACCCGCTTCCGGCACGACACTTCTGGAAGCCCACGGGCTGATGAAGTCCTTCGGCGGACGACGAGTCGTCGACGGTGTGGGCTTCCACGTCGGAGCGGGCGAGATCGTCGGGCTCCTCGGACCGAACGGAGCCGGGAAGACCACGAGCTTTCGGATGACGGTCGGCTTGATCAAGCCCGACGCGGGCGAGGTGATGCTCTCGGGCAAGAACTGCGCGCGCCTCCCGATGTACCGTCGCGCGCGGTTGGGGATGGGATACCTGCCGCAGGAGCCGAGCGTGTTCCGTCGAATGACCGTGTTCGACAACCTCATCGCCGTGCTCGAGACGATGCCGCTGTCTCGGATCGAGCGGCGGACCGAAGCGCAGAGGCTGCTCGCCGAGCTGGAGCTCTCGCACCTCGCCGACCACATGGCCGACACCCTCTCCGGCGGCGAGCGCCGACGGCTCGAGCTCTCGCGCGCACTGGCGACCCGGCCGACGATCCTCCTGCTCGACGAACCCTTCGCGGGCGTCGATCCGATCAACGTCCAGGAGATCCAGGACCTCGTCCGCAAGATGCGCGAGAGGGGCATCGGAATCCTGATCACCGACCACAACGTGCGCGAAACGCTGCGACTCACCGACCGCGCCTGCATCATCCACGAGGGCAGGATCTTGAGGGAGGGCACGGCGGAGGAGCTGATCAACGACGAGCAGGTGCGCCGGGTCTACCTCGGCCACAGTTTCGACGAGCCCGTCGCGGGGATCAGCGCGGCGGAGGAGCGCGGGCTCTTCGAGGATCCGCCTCCGCCTGACGAGACCCCGGATCCCGACCCCGAGGCGGACGATCCGCGGGACTAGCGGTCAGCTCACTGCGACCGTTCCGCGCCCCAGGCCTCTCGCAAGATCGCTCGCGCTCGCTCGAGCGCTCCCTTCGGGACGAACAGATCAGGTCGAGCGATCGCACTGTGGCTGGACGCTCCGAGCTCCGCGAAGTCGCGGTCCTGTCCCTGAAGGATCGACGGGATTCCGGCGGCCTGAAGCAGATTGCGGGCCAGATCAGCCTCGACCGGATCGGGTGCGGCGAGGAGGAGATCGAAGTCATTGCGGATGGAACTCACTGGACACCTCCGCGGCGCGAAGCCGCGACGTCGCCTTGTCGAATCCTACTCCCATCGCTACCCTTCGCGCCCCGTTTCCCCAGCCACCTCCGATGAAGATCGCCGCCTGCATCAAGCGCGTTCCCACGACCGAGGCCCAAGCCAAAGTCGGCGCGGACGGGAAGAGCCTCGACGCGGCGGGCTTCCAGTACATGGCCTCCTTCTACGACGAGATCGCCGTCGAAGAAGCGATCAAGACGAAGGAGAAGCTCGGCGGGGACGTCACGGTCCTCACGCTCGGGCCGCAAGACGCCTCGAAGGAGCTGCGCGAGTTCATCGCGCGCGGCGCGGACTCCGGCGCGATCCTCGTCGACCCCGCTTGGCACGCGCGCGACGCGCGCGCGACGGCGAAGGCTCTCGCGAAGAAGATCGGCGCGCTCGGCGCGGAGCTCGTCTTCACCGGCCGCGTCGCCACCGACCGCGACAACGCGGCCGTCGGACCCATGATCGCGACCTACCTCGGTTGGGCCTGCGTCACCGAGGTCGTGTCGATCGAGATCTCCGCCGGCAAGGGCGTCGCCAAGCGCGAGACGGAGCACGGCGTCGAGACGGTCGAGTTCGCGCTCCCCGCGCTCATCACGTGCAACAAAGGCCTGAACGAACCGCGCCGACCGAACTTGAAGGGCATCATGGCCGCGAAGAGCAAGCCGATCGCCGAAGAGCCGGCCGAAGCCGTCGCGAACCAGGCCATCGTCGAGAAGGTCGAGCTCCCGCCCGCGCGCAAGGCCGGTCGCATCGTCGGGGAGGGCGCGGCGGCCGTGCCGGCGCTGATCAAAGCGCTCCGCGAAGAAGCGCAGGTGCTCTGAGCCATGAGCACGATCGTCGTCCACGTCGAGCAGGAACACGGCAAGCCGATCCGCGCGAGCCTCGAGTGCCTGAACGCGGCGCGCGCGGCGGCCGGATCCGCGGCCGCCTCTGTCGTCGCGGTCGTCGGGCGCGAAGGAGCCAAGGAATCCGCCTCCTCGCTCGGCAAGTTCGGCGCGACGAAAGTCGTCTGCCTCGTCGGCGCCTCGAAGTACAGCCCGGATGCGACCGCTCGCGATCTCGCGCGCGTCGTGCGCGAGCACAGGGCGACCGCGTTCCTCGCCGCCGCGACGGCGACGGGCAAGGACCTCGCGCCGCGCGTCGCCGCCGAGCTGGACGCGACGCTCTTCAGCGACTGCACCGGCATCGAAGCACTCGGCGCGAGCTTCCGCGTCGTGCGGCCGTGGCTCGCCGGAAAGGCGATCGCGACGCTCTCGACCCAGGCGCCGGTCTTGTGCGCGACGACGCGGCCGAATGCCTTCGCGATCACCGAGAGCGGTGGAACGACCGAGATCCTCGAAAGCCCCGCGAGCTCGGACGGCAAGGTCGTCGTGACTTCGATCGCCCCCAAGCCGGGCGGAAAGCTCGATGTGAAGGAAGCGCCCGTCGTGGTCTCCGGCGGTCGCGGGATGAAGGGCCCGGAGCACTTCCACCTCATCGAGGAGCTCGCCGCCGCTTTCGGCAACGCCGCGACCGGAGCGTCGCGCGCCGTCGTCGACGCGGGCTGGCGTCCGCACGCGGAGCAGGTCGGGCAGACAGGCAAGACGGTCGCGCCCAAGCTCTACATCGCCGTCGGCATCTCCGGCGCGATCCAGCACCTCGCGGGGATGCGCACGTCGAAGGTGATCGTCGCGATCAACAAGGATGCCGAAGCACCGATCTTCAAGATCGCCGACTACGGCATCGTCGGCGACGCGTTCGAGATCGTCCCGGCGCTCGCGAAGGCGGTGCAGGAAGTCAAGGCGCACAAGTAGCGATGGCGCTCTCTCCCAAGCTCGCCGAGTCCGAAATCCTCGAACGGATCGCCGGCCTCCCCATGTGGGTGCTGCGCGAGGGGAAGCTCCACCGCGAATTCGTCTTCGCGGACTTCGCGGAAGCCTTCGCGTTCATGACACGCGTCGCGATCCTCGCCGAAAAGGCGAATCACCACCCGGACTGGAGCAATTCCTGGAACAAGGTGGTGATCGATCTCTCCAGCCACGACGTGAAAGGGCTTTCCCTTTCCCGCCGCGATTTCGATCTCGCCCAAGCGATCGACACTTTCTGAGCGGGGACGGCGCGACCCCGAAGTCGCTAGAATCGGCGCCATGAAGCCCGAACTCCAGCTCGACGCCCACGAAGCGCGCGCCCTCGGAGTGCTGATCGAGAAGGAGCTCTCGACCCCCGACCAGTATCCGCTGACGCTCAACGCGGCGACGAACGGCGCGAACCAGAAGAACAACCGCGACCCCGTGCTCGAGCTCAGCGAGAGCGAGATCGAAGCCTCCCTGCGCAAGATGATCGTCAAGGGCCTCGTCGGCTCCGTGCATCCGGTCGGCAGCCGCGTCGAGAAGTTTCGCCACAACGCCCTGACGATCCTCGCGATCGAGAAGCCGCAGCTCGGGGTGCTCGCCGAGCTCCTCCTGCGCGGACCGCAGCAGCCCGGCGAGCTGCGCGGTCGCGCGAGCCGGATGGCTCCGATCGAGTCGTTGGGCGCGCTCGCGGAAGTCCTCGGTCCGATGCTCGAAGCTGGACTCGTCGTCCGCCTCGATCCGTCTCCGGGCTCGCGCGCCGAGCGCTATGCACACACACTCAGCGGTCACGTCGCGAACGCGGCGCCGCGTCCGCTCCCGATCGCCCCTCAGCCCGCGCCGATCCCCCACCCGCTGATCGCCGACCTCGCCGCGACTCCCGAGAAGGAATCGATGGAAAAGCGCGTCGAGGAGCTCGAGTTCAACGTCTCGCGACTCCGCCGTCAGCTCGACAACCTGGCCTGGAAGCTCGCTCAGAAGCTCGAAGGCTAGAATGTCCCGCTCGACGAGCCGTACCCGCGCGCTCGCCTCATGAACCTCTCGAGCTTCCTGTACACGCTCGCCAGCGTGCCGATGTTCGCCTCGAGGCCGTTCCTCGCCGCGTTCATCACGGTCCTCCTCGCGAAGTTCGGGATCGACATCCCCTGGCTCAAGGACCACCAGGTCGTCATCGCGCTCTCGCACGCGCCGGCGTGGTTCACGAGTTGGCCGATGGTGATCGGACTCGCGGCGCTCGCGGTCACGGAGGCGCTGGCGGTGAAGCACTCGGAGGTGCGCGCCTTCCTCCACGAGTTCGACGGCTACCTGAAATCGATCGTCGCGATCTTGGTGAGCCTCGCGATCCTGGACAAGGACTCGGCGCAGACGATCCACTCGATCCAACGCGCCGACTTCGGGTTCCACAGCCTCTTCTCGGTGGTCGTCGGCGTGCTGGTCTACGGGACGGCGGGACTGCGCCGAGGCGTCGTCGGCGTGCTCGCGGAGATCGACGACCACGACGACATCGGGCTGCAGTCGCTGCTGAACTGGGTAGAGAACTCGTGGACGGTGCTCGGCCTCCTGTTCCTCGTGATCCTCCCGGCCGTCGCGCTGGTCCTGTCAGCCCTGACCGCGGTCGGCCTCTATCTCTTCCGCAAGGCCGCGGAGCGGCGCGAGCAGCGGTCGAAGGTCCCTTGCCCCAAGTGTGCGACGCCGATCTTCCCCCACGCGGTGCGATGCCACTCTTGTGGGACGCCCGTCGCGGAGCCGCGCGGCGTCGGCGTGTTCGGAACGCCGAAGGAGACGATCACGCCGGATCTCGCCCGCCACCCGTTCGCCCTGATCGCGCGCAAGCGCTGCCCGGTGTGCGCGACGCGCTTGACGGAGCGCGCGGTGCGCCAACCGTGCACGACGTGCAGGACGGTGACGTTCGCGAACCAGGCCGAGTTCGAGAAGTACCTCGCCGCGCTGCGAGCGCGACTCCCGAAGACTCTGCTGATCTGTCTCCTGCTCTCCGCGATCCCGATCGTCGGCGTGATCCCGGGCGTCGTGTATTACCGGCTGACGCTCGTGACCGGCCTGCGCGGCTACGTCCCGCCGCGGCTGCTTCGCGCGCGTGCTGATCCGCGTGATCCATTGGGGGATCATCGCGTTCCAGCCGATCCCGCTCCTCGGCGCGCTCGTCGTGCCGACGATGTGCCTGTCGACGTACTGGATCTACGCGAGTGCGCTGCGGGGGCGGGCCGCGAAGGACCTCGCAGACGTCGCGGTGGCTCCGGCGAGCTGAACGCTAGTTCTTCGCCGTCCCGAGCTGCAGCACTTCGAGCAGCTCCGCCGCGACGGAGATCGCGATCGCCGTCGGCTCCTTCGAGTGCTTCGAGACGCCGATCGGACAGCGCACCTTCGCTATCTCCGCTTCGCCGAAACCCCGCTGCGCGAGCCGCTTCTTGAACCGATCCCACTTCCGATCCGATCCGATCAGCCCGAGGTAGGCGAAGTCGCGCCGGATCGCCTTCGCGACGATCTCGAGATCGAGCGCGTGGCTGTGCGTCATCACGAGCACGAGCGTGTCGTCCGCGAGCGCCTCGATCTCGGCCTCGGGATGATCGACGCAGAGAAGCTCCCAGCTCCGCGCCCTCGGGATCGGCGGGAGGATCTCCTTCTCTTCTCGTTCGTCGATCAGCACGAGGTCGGCGGAGAGATAGCCCGCGAGCCCGGCGATCGCCTGCGCGACGTGGCCCGCGCCGAAGATCGCGATCCTCCTCCGCGTCCACGGGAACGTCTCGAAGAAGAGCGTCACCTCGCCGCCGCAGCACTGGCCCACTTTTTCGGACAGCGGGAACGACTCGCTCCTCGAGCTCCCCTTCCCGCTCGCGAGCAGCTCCCCGCAGCGCTCGATCGCCTGCATCTCGAGGTTGCCGCCGCCAATCGTGCCGAAGGCGAGCTCGGCCTTCCCGCTTCCGTTCCGCGTCACGATCATCCGAGCGCCGGCCTCACGCGGCCCGCTGCCCTTGACGTCCGTCACGACGACGAGCGCGCAGGCCACTTTCGCGGCGCGCAGCTCGGAAAGTTTCTCGATCCACTCTTGGGGACGGTCCATGGTCGAATTCGTCTCGTCCCTCCAGGATAATGGTTCGCGACCATGCGCATCGAGATCCTTGGCGGCGGACCGGCGGGCCTCTACTTCGCCATCCTGATGAAGAAGGCCTTCCCGAGGACTCCCATCCGCATTCGCGAACGCAATCGAGCCGACGACACCTTCGGCTGGGGCGTCGTCTTCTCCGACGAGACGCTCTCGAATTTCGAGGTCGCCGACCCCGAGAGCTTCGCCGAGATCCGCCGGAACTTCGCCAACTGGACCGACATCGAGACCTTCACGGGCGACGCCTGCGTCCGCTCGACGGGCCACGGCTTCTGCGGTCTCTCGCGCAAGCGCCTCCTCCAGATCTTTCAGACGCGCTGCAAGGAGCTCGGCGTCGAGCTCGAGTTCGAGCGCGAGGTGCGCGGTCTCGCGGAGCTCCAAGGGGCCGATCTCGTCCTCGCCGCGGATGGGATCAACAGCATCCTCCGCGATCAGAACGCGGAGTGGTTCCAGCCGACGATCGATTGGCGCAGTGCCCGCTTCTGTTGGCTCGGGACGACGAAGCCGCTCTCGGCGTTCACGTTCGTCTTCCGCGAGGGTGAGCACGGGCTCTTCCAGGTGCACGCCTATCCCTTCGAGAAGAACCTCTCGACGTTCATCGTCGAGTGCCACGAGGACACGTGGAAGCGCGCCGGCCTCGATCGCGCGAGCGAGGCGGAGACGGTCGCGTACTGCGAGAAGCTCTTCGCGGACGTGCTCGACGGTCACGGACTCCTCGCGAACCGCTCGCTGTGGCGCCGTTTCCCGACGATTCGCTGCGAGAAGTGGGTGCACGGGAACGTCGTCCTCGTCGGCGACGCGGCGCACACGGCGCACTTCTCGATCGGATCGGGCACGAAGCTCGCGATGGAGGATTCGATCGCGCTCGTCGACGCGTTCCAGAAGAACGGGACAAAGGACGTGCCGCGCGCGCTCGCCGCCTACGAGGCCGCGCGCCGGCTCGACGTGCTGAAGACGCAGCGCGCGGCGCAGACGAGCCTCGAGTGGTTCGAGAATTCGCGCCGGTACGCGAAACAGCATCCGCTGCAGTTCACGTTCAATCTGATGACGCGCAGCAGGCGCATCACCTACGACAACCTCGGACGGCGGGATCCGGAGCTCGTGCGGCGCGTGACGGAGTGGTGGTGGGACGAGCAGGGGCTCCCGCGCGCATCGGACGGCTCCGCGCCGCCGCCGATGTTCGCGCCGCTCACCTTGCGCAGGATGCGCCTCGAGAACCGCGTCGTCGTGTCGCCGATGTGCCAGTACTCCGCGGTCGACGGCGTACCGACGGAGTGGCACCTCGTGCACCTCGGCAGCCGCGCGGTCGGCGGAGCGGGCCTCGTGATCGCCGAGATGACGAACGTGTCGGCGCAGGGGCGGATCTCCCTCGCTTGCACGGGCATCTACGCCGACGCGCACGTTCCCGCATGGAAGCGGATCGTCGACTTCGTGCACGCGCATACGAGATCGAAGATCGGCCTGCAGCTCGGCCACGCCGGCCGGAAGGGATCGTGCAACCTGCCGTGGGAAGGCGACGATCCGCTGCGCGACGGCCGCGCTTGGAAGACGATCGGACCTTCCGCCGATCCCTTCGACGCGGGCTGGCCGGTCCCGAAGGAGATGGACCGCGCGGACATGGAACGCGTGACCGCGGAATACGTGCAGGCGGCGGAGAGGGCGCAGAGGGCGGGGTTCGACATGCTCGAACTCCACATGGCGCACGGCTACTTGCTCTCGAGCTTCCTGTCGCCGAAGTCGAACTCGCGGAAGGATCGCTACGGAGGGAACCTCGAAAACCGCCTGCGATTCCCGCTGGAAGTCTTCGATGCCGTGCGCGCGCGCTGGCCGAAGGAGAAGCCGATCACGGTGCGCATCTCGGCGACGGACTGGCTCGACGACGAGGGCGGGCTGACCGCCGAGGATTCGGTCGTGATCGCGCGGGCGCTCAAGGAGCACGGCGCGGACGCGATCGACGTCTCGTCGGCAGGCAACACGCCCGAATCGAAACCCGAGTACGGCCGGATGTACCAGGTCCCCTTCGCGGAGAAGATCCGCCACGAGGTCGGGATCCCGGTGATGGCCGTGGGCGTGATCCAGGGCGCCGACCACTGCAACACGATCCTCGCCGCAGGCCGCGCGGACCTGTGCGTGCTCGCGCGACCGCACCTCTCGAATCCGTACATCGCGAGCAGCGCGGCGATCGCGTACGGATACGCGGACATGGCGTGGCCGAGTCAGTACCTCGCGGTTAAGCCGCAGCGTCGGGATGGCGTTACGTAGGGAGGTCTCGATGCCTCCTCGCCTCGTCTCGAATCCCCCGAACCCCTGGATCACCGCGCACGTCGAGTGGCTCGAGGAGCCGCCGGTCGCTGCGCTCGAGGTGTTCGAGGAGGAGGCGAAGAGCGTCCTCGCGGAGAACAAGAGCCCCGATCTCACGTTTCGCTGGAGCGTCAATCCCTACCGCGGTTGCCACCACGCTTGCGCGTACTGCTACGCGCGGCCGAGCCACCAGTACCTCGGCTTCGGCGCGGGGACCGACTTCGATCGGAAGATCGTCGTCAAGACCAATGCGCCCGAGGTGCTCGCGCGCGAGCTCTCGAAGCGCTCCTGGAGGCGCGAGCTCGTCGCCTTCTCGGGAAACACGGACTGCTACCAACCGCTCGAGGCGAGCTACGGGCTCACGCGCGGCTGCCTCGAAGTCTGTCTCGAGCATCGGACGCCCGTCGCGCTGATCACGAAGGGCGCTCTCGTCCGCCGCGACATCGACGTCATCGTGAAGCTCGCTCGCGGTCCCGGCGCGGGCGTCGCAGTCACGATCCCCTTCCTGGACGAGCGCGTCGCGCGCCTCATCGAGCCCGGCGCGCCGTCGCCGCAGAAGCGCTTCGAGACGATGCGCGCCCTCTCCGACGCCGGCATCCCGACGAGGATCGGCATCGCGCCGCTCGTGCCCGGCCTGAACGAGAGCGATGTCCCCGAGCTCCTCGCGCGCGCGAAGGCCGCCGGCGCGACGACCGCTTTCCTCACTCTGCTGCGCCTCCCCGCGGAAGTGCTGCCGGTCTTCCGCGAGCGCATCGCGGAGAGCTTTCCCGAACGCGCGAAGCACATCGAATCGGCGATCCTCGACATGCGCGGCGGTCGCATGAATCGCAGCGAATTCGGTCAACGCATGAAAGGCACCGGTCCGCGCTGGGACGCCGTCGCGCGATTGTTCGAGATCCACTGCCGGCGCAACGGGTTGAACGTCGCGCGATCCACGCCGACTCGTGGAACGGCGCCCTCTCCGCAGCAGGGAGAGCTCTTCGCCTAGTTCCAGCGGTGATACGCCGGATGCCCCTCGCGCACCGCGACGAAAACGCCGCGGCAGGTCGAAGTGACCTTGCCGTCGGCCTCGATCTCCGCTTCGACGACCACGCGATCGCCCGTCGACTCGACGACTTTCGCGCGCAGCTTGAGGGGACCCTTCGACGGCGTCGGCCGCTTGAGCTTCACGTGGAACTCGGAGGTCACCGTGCTCGGCGGGAAGTCGAGCTTCTGCGCGTTCATCAGGTGCCAAGCCGCCGTCCAGTTGCTGTGGCAGTCGAGGAGCGCGCCGAGGATCCCGCCGTTCAACATCCCCGGGAACGCTTCGTGGTGCGGCTCGGGCATCCAGTCTGCGACGACCGCGTCGCCCTCGACGCGGCTCTTGATCCGCAGGCCTTTCGCGTTCGCCGGGCCGCACCCGAAGCACTTGTTGTTCGGCGCGTAGCGATCCTGAAGGCTTTCGTTCGTCATAGGCGGGCTCGCTCGCGACGAGCGAGCATCGCTTCCCTCTACATCTTGGGCCACATCCACATGAAGACCGCCCCGGTCGCGAGGCCGTAGAGGATCGCATCGAACGTTCCCTTGAACGCCGTCGACCACCTCCGGTGATACCAGATCGAGAGAGGCCAGGCGCCGAATCCATACGAGCACGCGGTGACGATCGCCGAGAAATGGAACACCGCGCGGGTGTCGCCGCCGGGCGCCACGATCGAGCCGGTCACCCACCCCGCGATCGCCGCGATGAGCAACATGAACCCGAACCACGCGCCCATGAACTTCCCCATGTGCATCCCCCCGGGAGGGATCACCGTCATGTGGAAGGTGGGGCCGCGCTCGAAATCCGCTATGAAATTGGGGTTCTTGCCGCCTCCCGGCAGCTGCGGATTCGGGACCGCGTAGTCATCGGGAGCGAGGTTCAACGACTGGATCGCGGCGATCGCCGCGTCGTGATTCGGCACGTTGCCGTGGTCGCTCTTGTGCCACGGCATCGCCATGTGAACGATCATCGAGAGGATGAACACGGCAACCGCCGCCAGCACGATGGGCAGCAGCAACGACACGAACGGGGTCATTCCAGGCCTCGTATTGTGGTTTGGGGGACGGAGACAGTCTAACTCCCCTCCGGGGGTACTCCTCGATGGAACTCGCACGACCAGTGGGGTTCGCCATGCGCCCGCAGCCAGATCGGGTCAGGCGCCGGACCCATGGTGATGCGCACGACTGCGCCGCGCCACCGTGAGACCACAAGCCAGAACTCTGAACGAAGTACAGGTCGCGGGCGCGACCGGCTTGCCGGAGAAGAGCTTCGGGAGGAGGATGGTGCCGGTTCGAGCTGCGTCCCTGGACGCCAACGGCAGGAGGTCGTGATGTCGTTCGTCTCTTCGGCTTTGCGGTCGTCGTTCTCCCTGGCCTGGATCTGCTTCCTCCCCGGCATCGCGCATGCGCAGTGCCTCGAGTTCGCGCCGGGCTTCGGCCCTCCGGGCAACGGGCTCGGCGGCGGAGCCTTGGCTCAGGTCGTCTTCGACGACGGCACCGGGCCGGCGCTCTACGTCGGCGGAGGGTTCACCTCGGCGGGCGACGTCCCCGCGAACAACGTCGCCAAGTGGGACGGCGCGAGCTGGTCCGCGCTGCGCGGAGGAACGGACGAGCCCGTGCAAGCCATGGCGGTCTTCGACGACGGGAGCGGACCGGCTCTGTACGTCGGCGGGTTCTTCTTCAACGTCGACGGCATGCAGATCCGCAACATCGCTCGGTGGAACGGAACGTCCTGGTCGCCCGTGGGAGCGGGCCTGAACTCGGACGTCGACGCTCTGGCGGTCTTCGACGACGGCAGCGGTCCGGCCCTGTACGCCGGCGGCTTCCCGGGGATTACCCTGGCGCGCTGGAACGGTTCGACTTGGTCGAGCGCCTTCGGCGCCCCGGACAATCAGGTCTACGCACTGAAAGTGCTCGACGACGGCAGCGGACCGGCGCTCTTCGTCGGCGGGGCCTTCGACAATGTCGGGGGCGTCTCCGCCCATGACATCGCGAAGTGGGATGGCACGAGTTGGTCGGCGCTCGGAAGCGGAGTCACGGGCGCGGTCTTCGATCTTGCGGCCTACGACGACGGCAGCGGCTCGGCGATCTACGTCGGCGGAAGCCAGACCCACGCCGGTGGTCTGCCCGTCTCGGGAATCTCCAAGTGGAATGGTTCGACCTGGTCCTCGGTCGGCTCCGGTATGGGGCCGAGTTACCAGTACATCGTGAGATCGCTCCGGGTCTACAGCGGTCCCGGCGGGGACGAGCTCTTCGCCGGAGGTGACTTCAGCTCGGCCGGAGGAGTTCCCGCGAACCACATCGCGAAGTGGAACGGATCGACCTGGTCGGCCGTGGGGAGCGGAACGCAGAGCTCGGTGTACACGCTGACCACCTTCGACGCGGGCGCGGGACCCGTGCTCTACGCCGGCGGCAGCTTCGCGACGGCCGGCTCGGTCGCGGTGAGCGGCCTCGCGGAGTGGGATGGCGCGAGTT
>WNFM01219585.1_pt6 | contig 12096 bp, 7 predicted proteins | sample 5400271 | NCBI WGS metagenome assembly WNFM01 (sample SAMN13153352, study PRJNA577476) | soil metagenome | isolation source: 60 cm saprolite on Douglas fir-dominated hillslope | place: USA:California | collected 2013-09-17 | reverse complement strand
AAGGCATTTCCAGGGCCTACGGGTGGCCTGCACCGATGTGTGGAGCTCCGGGACGGGACGGGATCGGAATCGGGCGCCTTAGTGGCCCCTTCGACCGCCTCCCGCTTCGAAGCCGGCAAAGGCCGCGGGACCGTGAGCCAGGTCACGCCGGCGCGGAGAAGCAGGCGCCCTCGTGGTGGTCGTGAGCTTCCATCTTTCGGTAGTCGGAGAACCCTTCCCCGAGCACTGGAGCGTTCGTCATCCAGGTTCGGCCCCGCCGATAAACCAGCCGGGCAGAAGCGTTTCTGTTGCTTAGCGGCTCGAAAAACGGCCCATACCGCGATTGAGGCTCGCCCTTTGCAGTTAAGGCCCTCGGAGGACATGGGCAACGCTTGAGTTCTGCCACGATCCAGAGGTCGAGCCATCGAGACCGACGGGGTCTTGGGTATCGCAGCAGCCGAGGGCGAGGGCCTTGGTTTTGGCGCTTGATGACGAGGGGAGGGCTCGAGCCCGCAAGGGGGTGAGCTCGCGGTCGTTATCCCCTGAGGATGGTCCAGAGTGCCCGCCAAGCTGACGCTGCATCGACCGGAGCGTGCCTCTCGGGTCGTGCTGATAAGGGATGGAGAGAGCCTGGAGATCGGGCGCGACCTCTCCTGTGACCTCGTCCTCGATGATTCGAGCGCCTCGAGGCGCCACGCGCGCCTGGGCTGGAACGGCGCTGGCTGGACGCTAGTGGACGTCGGCAGCAAGAACGGCACCACCATAAACGGCGAGCCGGCTCGGGGCGCCGAGCTCCGGGACGGCGACCAGATCGGAATTGGGCGCCTAACCGGCCGCTTCGAGCGCCTCTCGGCCGCACAGGCCGCGATGCTCGACTCGGAGCGCCTGGCGCGGATTGAGAGCAGCGCCCAGATGCGGCGCCGGCTGAGCCCCGACCTCGGGCCCGCGGACCTCCTCGTGTGCCTCCTGGAATCGGCCATGGAGATGACGCGGACCGAACGCGGCTTCGTCCTGGTGATCGGCCCCGACGGGAAGCTCCGGGTCCAGGTGGCCTCCGGCTTCTCCCCCACGGACCTGCGGGACGAACGGTTCCGTGGCAGCGTCGGGGCGGCCCGACAGGTCCTCGAGTCTGGGGCGGCCGTCGTGCTCTCCGACGTCCGCGCCGAGCCCCGCCTCGCGAAGCGCCCCAGCGTGGTTGCCCTTGGCATCGCGTCCCTGGCCTGCGTCCCCCTCCGCCACGAGGGGAAGATGCTCGGCTTGATCTACGTGGACAGCCGCAAGCTCCGTCCGAGCTTCACCCAGTTGGACCTCGAGATCCTCGAAGCCCTGGCCGACCAGGCGGCGACCACCCTGGCCGGATTTCCCTTCGACCACAATGTCCACGTCTTCCCCGGCGATGGGGCGGTGGTCGCGGAGCTCCAGCAGCGCATCGAGGAGCTGCTCCCCGCGGTTTGAGGCGCGGCCGCAATCTATCGCTCCATGAGGGCTCGCGCGTCCCGGGCCTCCACCGCCCGCGAGAACAGGTAGCCCTGGCCGTAGTCGCAGCCCATCGCCCGCAGCTCCGCGAGCTGCTCCTTCGTCTCCACGCCCTCCGCACTAGAGGGCCTGATCCACGAGCGAGAAGATCGCCGAGTTCGCCCCCACCCCGAGCCCGATCGACAGCAGCGCCACCACGGTGAACACGCGGTCGTGAAGGAGTCTACGCAGGGCGTGTCGGATGTCGTATCTCAGCCAATCGAGCATGGGCGGACCTCCAGCGGAGCTACCAAGACTGAGACGCCGGAAGTCGCAAAAGGGTTGATTCGAGACCTCAACGACTACATCGATGGACGACCCGCCCGCCTGGCGACTAACGGATCGTGAGAGCGGGATCGCCGAGGAGGTTGTAGATGGAGAGCAGCTCGGGGAAAGCGCCGGTCTGGACGAAGTCGGCCTGGGCGGCAAGGACGGCGTCGCCGAGCCGCTTGTGGTGTCCGGTCGTGATTTCCTTGATCAGGGCCTTGTGGAAGAGGTCCGCGGGCCCATGGAGGCTGAGGCCCGAGGGCGCGAAGCTGGCGATCGACCCCTTGTCCGGGGCCTTCAGCAGCGCCTCGGCCAGCGAGTCGAGGAACGGGAAATCGAAGTACCCGTTCAGGCAGTCCATCGCGAGCAGCAGGGGCTGTTGGGCCTGGGGGGCAAGGGGGGCCACGTCCTGGTTGTTGAAGACGTTCTCCGTGGCCCAGACCGCGATGCCGCCGTGGCCGAGGTAGCTGACGAGCGCTGCCCCGCGGTCGAACGCGGCGGCGATGGTGGGGCGGGTGCCGCTTCCCAACTCACGGAGGAAGATCGTTTCCACCGAATGGGCGGGGGCGAGCAGGGGTACGACCTCCAGGGCGCTTTGCTCGAAGTCGCCCGCGAGGTCGGGGTTGTCGGCGACGAGCACGGCGGGGCCTTGGGCAAGGGTCAGGCCGGCGCTCTCGAAGGCAATGACCTTTTCCACCAGTGCCGCGGCCTCGCTCACACTGGCAGCGGGAAGCCGACCGAGGGCGAGGTCGGGCAGCAGGTCCTCCCCGTTGACCGCCGCGTAGCTGGGGTCGGAGGCGGTCCAGAGGAAGGACGTCTTCACGAGCAGCGGAGGCACGGGGTTGGAGACCCCCGAGTGGAGAAAATCCTTGTAGTCGTAGGACGCGTCCCCGAGCAGCAGCACGTATTGAGGCGAGGGACTCTGCCAGTAGTGGTAGGCGTAGGCGATGAAATCGTGGATGGCCTGGGGAGTCGCCTCGCCGTGGCCGAAGTCCTGATACACCTGTTCCATGGCGACCGCCTTGACGAGGAGGCCCTGCCCGGCCCTCAGGTCGAGAAGGGGCTGGGCGGCGCCAAGGAAAGCCTGGGGGGCGAGCAGGAGGTAGTCGGCCCGGTTTTGCTTGCTGCGCAGCGAGCTGGGGATGGGGAACCTCACCGTCGGGTGCAGCAGGTTCGGCGGGGAGAGGGCGAGGCATTGCCGGCCGGCCTCGGCCCGGAAGGCGATCCCGCTCGGCGTCGGCGAAGCGCCGAAGAGCCAGCGGGGCTCGGTGGGGGAGGTGGTGTCGAGGAGCAGGCTGTCCGCCCCCAGACCCGAGACCTCCGCGCTGCCGGAGAGCGAGAAGCGGGCTTCGAAGATCCCGGCCGGGGCGGAGAGCGAGCGGGGATAGACGAGCTCGAAGCGGTCGAGGAAGACGAGCGAGTAGCTCGCCCCCGCGTCGCCGAGGTTTTCCAGCTCGAGCAGGTTGTCGCCCTCGCGCAAGATCCCCGCTCCGATGGAGGCCGGGAGGGCCCAGGGAGTCTGGCCGTCCCAGGTGGTCTCGGCGACCGGATTCCCGTTGATGGAGACGCGCACGTGATGATCGTCGGCTCCCTCCTGATGGCTGCCCCCCTGGAGAAAGACGGTGAGCTTGGCGGGCTCGGAGGTGGAGACCAGGCTCTCCAGGGCAAAGCTGTACCCTTTCTTCACGGGAGCGACGAGGGTGTCCCATAGCCACAGGTCGGGAGCCTCGAGCAGCCCCGGCTGGAAGCTCCTGTTCTCTTCCCACCGCTTGACGCTCCAGGCGAAAGAGGCGGCGCTGCCCGAGGGGGAGGCCGAGACGAGGGGCATCATCACGCCTTTGCCGCTGTGGCTCAGCTCGTAGACGGCCGTGCTCTCATACGGATTGAGCGACGCGCCCTCGGTGAGGAAGTACAGGGCCGAGCCGGGTCCGAAGGAGGAGCCGTCGGGCTCGAGGTGGAAGGCGACGGACTCTCCCTGACGGCTCAGGCGCAGCTCGCTCGCGGGAAGACGGCGGCCTGGGGAGCCAAAGAGCTCCTCGAAGCTCACCGCGTACAGCCCCCTCTGCCGCACCACGAGCTGTGCGAGCAGCTCGTCCGCAGGGCGGCCGATTCGGGAGGGGCTGCGCCGCCCGCGGCTCCGGCCCCCGCGCGCGGACTCCCCCGCTTCCTTGCCCGCGAACTCCAGGCGCACCAAGAGACGCCGGGCGAGCTCGATCCGGTTCGACGAGGAGTTCCAACGCAGAGGCCACAGCTCCACGAACGTCTTCTTCACCTCGCCCTGGAAAGCCGTCCCCGAGAGCCGCGCTGCCATCACGGGGAACAGACCCGGCTCCAAGGGCCGCGCCAGGTGGGCGCGACTCACCCGCGCCCGCGCCACCCCGTCGCCTCTCACCACCATCTCCGGCGAGCCGGAAAGGGCGGGCCGCAGGCCCGGGAAGCTCAGGACGTCGTCCACGACGGCCGAGCCCAGCCGAACCCCACGGCCCACCACCGCCTCCACGACAGCCCGCTTCATGGGAAGCGCGGGCAGACCCGGGTCCAGGACCTCCTCCATCCCGGGGATCTCGAGGAGGACGCTCCCGTCGGCCTGCCGGACCGCATAGAAGCCGCCGGTTCGAAGCTCGATCAGCGCGTGATGCTCGCTCGTCTCCAGGACCCGCAGCGAGACCGCCGAGGGGTCCCCGTAGGCGATCCGCGTCGTGGCAGCTCCAGTCGAAGACCCCGAACCGCCGCCCCCGGCCGCGCCCCCTCCTCCGCCGCCGGAAGAGGGCACGCCGGGCGCGGCCCAGGCCGGACCATGGCGCGTCGTTCGCCCCGTCGTCTCGATGTCCTCCAGCTCGTAGAAGTACGTCACCCCGTTCGCGAGCCCCGTGTCCACGTAGCGATAGCTCGCTCCCTCAGGAGACGCGCCCAGACCCGGGATCACCGCGGAGGTGATCCGTTCGTAAGGCCCCGCCGCCGACAAGCAGCGATAGAGGTGAAAGCCCAGGTTGTGCAGCTCCGAGCCCGTCTCCCACCGCAGCTCCACCGCGGAGTCGAGCGGCGAGGCCTCGAAGCTCATCAGCTCAACCGCCGTGGGGGCCTGGCCGACCTTCGCCACAAAGGCGTCGCCCCCGCCGTTGAAAATCAAGCCCGGGCCGACCGTGACCGGGAACGTGGCCTCCGTGGAGAAGGTCTCCCCGACGACGTAGGCGTTGCCGGCGCCGTCCACGGCCACGGCGTGGCCAACGTCGACGCCCGAGCCTCCGATGTAGCCGCAGTAGTCGAGGGCCGTGCCCGCGGCGTTCACCTTGGCCACGAAGGCGTCGATGCCGCCGTTGTAAGTCAGGTCCGGGCCCACCGTCACCGGGAACGTGGCCTCCGTCGAATTGGTTTGACCGGTAACGTAGGCGTTGCCGGCGGTGTCCACGGCCACGCCGAAACCTCGCTCGTCGCCCGAGCCTCCGATGTAACCGCAGTAGACCAGGGCCGTGCCCGCGGCGTTCACCTTGGCCACGAAGGCGTCGTTGCCGCCATTGAAGGTCAAGTCGGGGCCCACGGCTACGGGGAAGGTTGCCTCGCTGGAAAGCGTGTACCCGGTAACGTAGGCGTTGCCGGCGGTGTCCACGGCCACGCCGTAGGCAAGGTCGACGCCCGAGCCTCCGATGTAACCGCAGTAGACGAGGGCCGTGCCCGCGGCGTTCACCTTGGCCACGAAGGCGTCGGTGGCGCCGTTGAAAGTCAAGTCCGGGCCCACGGTCTCCGGGAAGCTTGAGGCCGTAGAATCGGTGTAGCCGACAACGTAGGCCGAAGTCGCCGGCCGAGCCTCCGATGTAGCCGCAGTAGACGAGGGCCGTGCCCGCGGCATTCACCTTGGCCACGAAGGCGTCGTTGGCGGCCCGGTAAGTCAGGTCCGGGCCCACGATGACCGGGAAGGTTGCCTGGGTGGAGCTGGTGTAGCCGGTCACGTAGGCGTTGCCGGAGCCGTCCACGGCCACACCGTTGCCAAAGTCCCCGTTCGCGCCTCCGATGTAGCCGCAGTAGACGAGGGCCGTGCCCGCGGCATTCACCTTGGCCACGAAGGCGTCGGTCTGCCCGTTGGCGGTCAAGTCCGGGCCCACCGTCACCGGGAACGTGGCCTCCGTCGACGTGGTTTGACCGACGACGTAGGCGTTGCCGGCGCCGTCCACGGCCACACCGTTGCCAAAGTCGTCGCCTGAGCCTCCGATGTAGCCGCAGTAGACGAGGGCCGTGCCCGCGGCGTTCACCTTGGCCACGAAGGCGTCGCCGCCGAAGCCGCCGTTGTAAGTCAAGTCCGGGCCCACGGCTTCCGGGAAGCTTGCCTCGCTGGAACCGGTGTTGCCGGTCACGTAGGCGTTGCCGGAGCCGTCCACGGCCACCCCGGTGGCCGTGTCTCCGGCCGAGCCTCCGATAAAGCCGCAGTACGCCAAGACCACAGGGTCGAGGATGAGCGGCTTGTCGTGGTCGTAGGGCCCGACTCGGAAGCCGAAGCGACGGGTGCCGCCCGCCTCCTCCGCCTCGAGCGCGTAAGCCGCCTCGACCTCCACGCGCGCTTCCCCCGCTTCCTGGTAGACGTAGGGCGTGTCCTCCTCCAGACCCCCCACCGGGGTCGACACCGCCAGCCGTCCTTCTCGACTCACCCCTACCGCGGTGGCCCCTCGGTAGGCGAGCCGAATCCGCTTCGTATCCCCTCCCGGCTTGACGACGAACGTGTACTTGAGCTGGCCCCCGGCCCCCGTGTAGACGAGGTCGATGCCGGGCCAGAGGTTCGCGTAGACCACGCGGCCATAGGTCGGGAGCCCCGTCTTCCAGGCGGCTCGGTCCCCCTTGAAGTAGCTCACCACGGCCGAGGTCCGATCCCCTCCGGCGGGTTTCGCATCCGGATTCGCGCCGACGAAGTCGAGCTTCACCGCCCAGCGCTCGCGTGCCGAGGCCGCACGAGCACGTCCGCCTTCCGCGGCCGGCGCGGCGGCGGCGGCGGCCGCCTCCGACTTCGCAGGGGAGGTGAGCGCGAGGGTGATCCCCGCACGGGTGAAGTACACGCTCGTGTCGCTTCCCTGAACGTAGTAGGCCACTCGGGGATCGGCCTGCCCGCGGTTCTCGATGAAGTACAAGGGGAGCTTCGTCGCTGCCTCCTTCAGTCTGGACGCCGAGGCAGCGCCGGCCTGGTTCAGACCTGGATGAGCCGCTGTCCCGGGTCGAGCGGGCACGGGGAGGGCTTCGACCCAGGGATTGAGCACGAGGATCATCGCGACCCCCGCGGCCAGGCCTTCGCGTCCGACCCGCGCCGTTGTGCTCATCTCGTACCTCCAGCTTCCGGCTCTGGCGTGCTGATCTTGAGCGCCCTCAAGTGTCGCCCCTTCACCCGCGAACATCAAGCCACGCTTGCTTTCGCGGTTGCTCCTCGGCTACACTCTCTCGTCCCTAGGTTCTTGGCTCTAAAGGGAGTCGGAGGAGCGTTGCGGACAAACGCTCCTGGGATTCGCCCGCGACCGAACCCATGGCACAGGGGAAAGGCCAGAACCCAGCACCCGAGCCCGGAGCTCGTGCCGCGAGGTCGCCATCCTGGGCGCAGCTCCCCACGGTGGTGGGCCTGGTCATCGCCCTGGCGGCAGTGGCCGCCTACTTCCTCTTCTTTTTCTTTCTCAAGCCCCCGCCGCCCAAAATCTCGGGCGCGGTCGCGCGTTTGACCACCGTCGAGGGCAACGTGCGGGTCAAGTCCGTGGGCCGCACCGATTGGACGAAGGGCCACCCGGCCCAGGGCCTCAGGACGGGCGACGTCGTGCAGACCGACCCAAGGTCCGGAGCCGAGATCGCCTTCTTCACCGGGAACTTGGTGAGGGTGCGTCCGGATAGCGTGGTCCTCATCAGCGAAGGGGAGGCAGCGGTGGCGGAGGAGGCCACCGCGTGGCACGTCGAGTCCGGCCAGGTGAACTTCGAGTTGAAAAAAGACACGGACATAATGACGTCCACCGCGAGGACACGCGCCACTGCGAACTCCACGGGCAACATCAACGTGACGGAGGAGGGCGGGACCGGGGTGAAGATCTTCCGGGGGTCGGCCCAGGTCTCGACCAAGCAAGGGGAGACCGTCGACCTCGGCGACAACCAGGCCGTGCTCGTCGATCCCCGGGGGAAGGCGGGAGCCAGGATCGAGCTGCCCCCCACCCCGACCCTCGTCGCCCCTCCCGGCAACGCGGAGATGCCCTACGTCCCCCCACCCCAGGCCACGACCCAGCTCCAGTGGGATGCGGTGCACGGCGCCGACACCTACCGCGTGGCCATGGACTACAACGTCCGACAGGCCGACCTGCTCCTCTCCGCCGCCCTCGACCAGCCGGGGATCGCGGCCACCACCCAAGACCTGCGGGGCCTCGACCCGGGCCGGTACTTCTGGCGCGTGGCGGGTGTGAGCAAAGAGGGGCTCGAGGGGGACTTCTCCAAGGTCTCCCCCTTCTCGGTCGTCCGCACCCCGCCGCCCGAGCCCTCCCCGGCCGGGGTGCTCTCCTTGACCGTCGACGTTGCGGCCGTGCTGGAAGGCATCGTGCAGGTGAAGGGGCGCACCGACCCCGGCGTCTCCGTCACCGTGGACGGCCATGACGTGAAGGTCCTGCCGGATGGGTCTTTCAGCGAGTTCGTGAGGAGGAACCGGAAGGAGTCCGTCGTGGTACGGGCCACGAGCGCGAGCGGCCAGTCCAACGAGCAGAAGAGGACCGTCCCCGCGCCCTGATGGCCCGAGAGCGCTGGTTCTACGCCAAGGAAATGCGGCGCGTGGGGCCCCTCCGTAAGCAGCAGCTCGTGGAGTCCCTGCGCGGCCTTCCGAATCCCCGGGCCTGGCTGATCTGGCGCCGCGGCCTGCTCGGCTGGACCCCGGCCCGCGAGGTGCCGGAGATCGATCGTTACCTCACCCCGTTCATCATGTCCGAACCCGCGGCGCCTCCCGAGTCCGCACCCGCCACCGCCCCCACCGTCGGAGCGGCGGGCGCCGTACTCGGCGTGCACGGGACTTCGGCCCGGCCCGCGCGCGAGGGGGAGCAGCCCCCGCGGCCGAACGTCGCGCTCTATCTCGGCAGCTTGGCTGCGCTGCTCGTGGCGGTCGTGGTGGGCGGGCTCCTCTGGTCACGCTCGAACGACCGCGAAGGCTCGGCGCCCGAGCCCGGCGCGAGCAAGGCGAAGTCGGGGGAGGCGCCCCTCGCGTCCCCCGCACTGGGAAAGGCCCGCTCTACCCCAAGTGGGCCGAGCGCGGGCACCTCGGGGTTCGCGGGCTGGAGCGACCAGGAGGCCGACCTGTCCCTCGCAGAGCTCCGCCGTTTGCGAGGGGTGGGCGGCTGGAGCGGCAACCGGCTCACGATCACCCTCTACAACGGCAGCACCTCGCGCGTCACCGAGATCCTCGTGCGGACGAGCCGCCTCCGGGGCGACGCGTTCGTGGACGACGCGACACCTCACCGGCTGCTGCCCGTGGGTGGTGCGCCGGTGGATGCCGCGACCGCCGATCTGCTCAACAAGGTGGCGCCCGATCGCAAGAAGCCCGGGGTCAATCCCCTCGACACCGGGCCCTTCGAAGCGGCCGCGGGACCGCAGCCCGAGGCGTACCGATGGAAGATCGAAGGCGCCCGGGGCTACCCGCCCCGCCAGTGACCCCTCAACTCCTCATTATTTATTTGTCGATGCAGATCAGGCCTTCGGCCGAAGGCCTCCCCTCGAGGCCGCCCTCGTCCCGCGCGGCGACGCGCCAGCGGAAGGCACCCGGCCAGGGGATCACCACGCGCCAGGGCGGCGCGCCGACGTCGCGCTGGATGAGCACGTCATCGGAGCCCACGGGCAGCACCTCGACCTGGTGAGTGGCGCCTTTGGGCGTCCAGCTCAACGAGACGGCGTCTCCCGGAGCCACGTACTGGGGATCCGCGCCGGGGAAGAGCCCCTCGGGCGGCTCGGGCAGGGCCCGGGGTGGCAGCGGTGGCTTCCCTTCCCAGACGATGGTTCCCGTGCCCGCGGGCAGGGTGACGGTCTTGCCCGCTCCCTCCACGAGGAAGCGGCCGGCCAGCGAGGTGACCAGGGTCGCTCTCCCTTCGCGGCGCACCACCGCCCAGCCCTGACCCCGCACCTCGGCCTCGCCCGTCACGACCTTCAGGATTCCGCGCTTCTCCGCGTTGAGCTGCACGCGCCCCTCCTCGAGGACAGCGCAAAGGAGGTAGTCGTCGGGGAAGGCGATGGCGGAGGCCGAGGGCGTCGGCGGCGGTGCGGAGGCGCTCACCCAGACGCACGGCGGTCCCCTCCCTGGCCTCCTGCCAGCCCTTGTCGGAAGAGCGCTCCACGCGGCGCTCCACGAAGCTCAGACGGGCCAGCGCGGGGGCCGGCGCGGACCCGGTGGGCGTGCCCGCTAGCGCGGGTGCGATCAGGAGCAGCGCCGCGAGGACGGCCTCAGATGAGCGGCGCATCGCTCACCTCCGGCGTCGCCAGGGCGCCGGGGCGGTGGCCCTTCGCCGGCAAGGGCTTCTCCTTCTTCTTCGGATAGTAATAGTAGTAGTGGCCGCGGGCATTCATGTCCACCGCGTTCAGCACCGCTCCCAGCACGCTCGGCGTGACCTTGCGCAGGGCGGCCAGACTGCGCTTCACGACCTTCTTGTCCACCTTGTCGTGCTGGATCACGAGCAAGGTCAAGTCCGCATGCTGCGCGAGGAGGAGGGCGTCGGTGACGGAAGCCAGGGGCGGCGAGTCCACGAGCACCCAACGGAACCGGCGGCGAAGCTGCTCCAGAAGCGTGCCGAGGTCCGCGCGGCCGAGGAGGGCGGGCGGGCTCGGGGGCAGGGGGCCCGCGGTGAGGACGGACAGGTTCGTCACCTTCGTGAGCTGCACCAGGGAAATGAGGTCCGCTCCCGCGGTGAAGAAATCGGTGAGCCCAGGGTCCCGCTGGAGCCCCAGCCGCTGGTGCAGCATGGGGCGCCGCAGGTCGCCATCCAGGATGACGGTGCTCTCCCCGGAGACCGCCAGCAGTTTGGCCAGGTTGAGGAGGGTGGTGGTCTTGCCCTCCTTGGGTGTGGTTCCCGTCACCAGCACGACGTGGCCGACGTCCCCCTTGCGTCCGAAGAGGAGGGCCGTGCGGAGCGTCTGGTAGGCCTCGGTCGCTATCTGGAGGGTTTCCCTGCCGTAGCGCGGGACGGTGGCAAGGAGGTCGAGGTGGAGGTAGCGCTCCACGTCCTCGCCGTCCCTGAGCGCGTTGGCGACGTTGTCCCGCAGGAGCACATAACCCGCTCCCAGGACCAGCCCGATCAGCGTCCCCGCCAGCGCGATCCTGCGCTTCTGGGGGGTGAAGGGAGTGGTGGGGACCACGGCCCGGTCCAGCAGGCGCACGTTGCTGTTCTGGATGGACGAGGCGATGTTCGTCTCGTTGAGCTTCTGGAGGAGCACAGTGTACAGGTTACTCGCGGAATCCGCCTGCTTCTTGAGCGACTCGTACTCGGAGAGCTTGCGGCTCTGCGCCACCGCCTGGCTCTTTTGCGCCTCGATCGCGTCGCGCAGCTCGGCCTCGCGGCGCTGGAGCTGGCGGTGCTCCGCGCGCAGCCCCTCCTCGATCTGAAGCGCCCGCGCCTCGCGCGCCTTCCTGATCTGGTCGATCTGGAGCTGAACCTTCTGGATCTCCGGGTGGGCTGCCCGGTACTTCTCCTTGAGGCGAGAGAGGTCGATGCTCAGGGCCTCGAGCTTGCCGGTCAACTCGAGAACCATGTGGTCGGCCGCCACCCGGGGGAGGTTGTCCAGGCTGCGGCCGCGCTTGCGCATGTCGGCGATCTCCTGGATCTCCGCCTCCAGGGTGATGCGGCGAGCCTGGGCCTCCACCTGGTCGTCGTTGAGCTTGCCGATCGAGCTGACCACCGCGGAGACGCTCCCCTCGGGGACGAACATCTCCTGGGCCTGGTAGCTCTTGAGGAGCTTGTCCTTCGCTTCCTGCATGGTGCGCTGGGTCTCGGCCAGCCGCTCGTTCACCCAGTCATAGGCCCGCTTCGCCGCCTCCACCTGGCCCTCGATGCTGGAGTCGACGTAGACGTCGGCCAGGGTGTTCGCCCAGAGGGCCGCTTCCTTCGGGTCGGTGTGGGTGACCTGCACCCCGATCACGAACGTCTCGGGGACGGGCTCCACTTCGAGCCGACCGACGAAGAGCCCGGCCGGGTCCGCGCTCCCCTTGAAAGGAGGCTGGTCGGTGAGCTTGAGCCGCCGGATCACGCGCTCCGCCAGCGCCCGGGAATAGAGGACGTTGAGCTGGGTGTTGAAGAACTGGCGGTCCCGGATCGGGTTGCCGGTCATCATGAGGGCGTCCGCTACGTTCATGGAGGTGGG
>WNFM01159539.1_pt4 | contig 12097 bp, 10 predicted proteins | sample 5400271 | NCBI WGS metagenome assembly WNFM01 (sample SAMN13153352, study PRJNA577476) | soil metagenome | isolation source: 60 cm saprolite on Douglas fir-dominated hillslope | place: USA:California | collected 2013-09-17 | reverse complement strand
CAAAATCTTCGACTGTGTGGATGTAATGGCGTATGGTATCTTCAGAAAAGTTACGACGCTGGAGCTCTTCCAGCATCATTTTGCGAAGTCGGGTCATGGGGATGGCCTCCTTATGACCCGACAACTTATCTCAACCTTTAGGCAACCACCGCTCCACTACCTCACGCGTAGCGTCCGCCGCACAAGCGGCTTCGTTCTCGCCGACCGTTCGGAAGCTGACGAATTACAATCTCCCCGCTAGTTATTTCGACGTATTGCGAACCGCTGGATCCGAGCTAGGAGCGCCAAGTCGGCTTCCGGGCGATAATGCTGCAGCTGAGATCGTCCAGAATGGAGAGCCTAGCTTCTCAAGCACGGTCTCACCAATTTGGCTGGCGGCTATGCAGCCTGGTCAAGTCCGACGCGGCGCACCAAGTCCGCAAGACGCGGGTCACCGCGGAGGGGATCAAAGAAAGGATGCACTTTGACGTACAGCAGAATCGGTGAGCGTTCCTTGTAGGCGCGCTCGAGCCAGGCAAATGCCTGCTCGTTGTCGCCGAGCCCCAGATAAGCGTTCACAAAAGCTGCGGTGGGAACGTACCCTTTCTGCTGCCGTCGTTTTAATTCATCAAGGAGGCGGAGCGCCTCGGCCCGACGCCCGGCATGTGCGTATGCCCTGACGAGCACTCCGATTACAGCCGGATTACGCTCGCTGAGAGCGAGCGCTTTTTCCAGCACGGGAATCGCTTCGTCCGGCTGACCGTTTGCAATGAGCGCGAAACCCAGGAACCAGCAAGACCAGTAGGTCGAGGCATCATCGTGGCGCACCGCCAGATAGCTTCGCAGTTCGCGAATGGCTTCATCGTAGTGGCGCGACTGGAATAGAATCCATCCCATGGTATTGCCCGTAATTCCGATGGGGTCAAGCTCCCGGGCCCGTCGGGACCATGCGAGCGCCTCTTCCGTGCGCCCTTGAGACAGCAGCCAGCTCGAAAATGAGAGATGCGCCCCGGCGTCGTTCGGATCCAACTCGAGGGCGAGCTTGTATTCGCGCTCGGCGTCGTTCCACTGCCATTGCATCTGATACAGACTCCCCATCAGGGTATGGGCCCCAGGAAGCGCTGGATCCAGTTCCAGCGCCCTACGGACCGCGCTGATTACTTTTGGCTGCACCTCATTCGGAGGAGCCCCGGCAACGCCAGGCGTGCCAAGCGCGTTATAAGCCTGCGCCAAGCCGAGGTAAGCCGGTGCAAACGCCGGGTCCCTCTTGATCGCCTCTTCAAAGTAAGCAATGCCTTTTTGCTTTGCAGTTGGGCTGTTGCTTTTTTCGACGGACTGGCCCTTGAGAAAGTTCTCATAAACGTCCGGGGAGACTTGGCGCGCGGCTACAAGCTTGGCGCGTTCCGCACCGGTGACGGTAACCTCTACTCTTCCAGCAATGGCTTGTGCCACCTCGCTCTCCAGAGCGAGAGCATCCCCGAGTTCGCGGTCGTAATTCTCGGACCAGAAGTGTTCGTCGGTCGCGGCGCGGATGAGCTGGGCGTGAACGCGGACCCGACCGCCTTCGCGTATCACAGAGCCTTCCACTATGGCATCGACGCCGAGAGCCTTGGCGATTTCCGGCAGAGGCGCGCGGGTATCCTTGAAATGCATCGCCGAGGTGCGAGAGATGACGCGAAGACCATGGATCATGGATAGGCGTCCGATGATCTCCTCGGTCATGCCGTCGGCAAAATATTCCTGGGCCGGATCGCCCGAAAGGTTTTTCAGAGGCAATACCGCCAAGGACTTGATCTTAGACCCGGTCGCGCCTCTTAAGCGGGTTCGTGTCGTGAAGTAAGCGACAACCAGCATTGCAAGCATCGCGACCCCACAGACAACAAGCCTGCGTCGCGCCCGATGCCTATGCCGAGCGATCTCTAGGACTGGATCTGCGTCCGCAACATCGGTTGCCGCCCCAGCCCTGCCATCCCGCCACGCATCGAGTTCCGTCGTGTAGGCATAAACGGACCCGAGCTTGCTGTGGACAACGCGATAGATTGGCAGCCCCTCGCGCCGCTCCCAGCGGCGGACGGTCGTGACATCACGCACCAGATAGGCAGCAATCTCTTTCCAGGATTCCAGGCGCCGCCCTCGAGCGTCGCGATGGGTATTTGGCGTCGATACCGCTTTGACGGACATAGGAGGAGGGCTCCGTTTGACCGAAGCTTATCATATCGTTTGTTTGCGGGGACCTAGATGTGCCGCGAGATAACTTTTGCCCCGCTTTGCCGCAGTTTGCCCGGCTTTGCCCGTTGCCTCGGAGAGTATCACGGGCTCAGTATGCGGCTACCCGCGATCAAGTCTGAGAAGGGCCGGTTCGTGGAGGCGCGGTTGACCTTCAGACTGGTCGCTGACTCAAGACATCAAGGAAGGTTCGTATGACCGAAACCCGGATTTCCACAAATGCTCCATCTGAAGGCGTGCAGGCAGCTGGCAGGTCAACGGAACGTAATCTGATAGTGGTCCGCTCGGTTGGCCACCAAGGTATTGGTGCGGCTGCGCGAGGCGTGGCGTTTCTGCTGATTACGGCGCTGCTCGCTGTTAGTCCGCCGCAGGTGTCGGCTGCCACGCCCGACCCGGTGCTGGAGTGGATCGGCGTGATGAACACCACGGTCCTGAAAGCAGGGACTGCTCCAAACGTCACCGGTCGCGTCGTCGCGTTGGTCTCGGCATCGGTTTTTGATGCCGTCAACGGCATCGAGCCACGCTTCCGTCCACTGCATATGAGGCCGGACGCGCCTCATAATGCGTCGCAACGCGCAGCGGCGATTCAGGCGGCGTATGCAATTCTAATGAACCTCTATGGAACGCAGCAGGGCGCGATTCTCACCAGTCAGCACGATGCATCCCTCGCGGCGCTCGCCTCCACCGAAAAACCCGAATCTATTGCCGCGGGAGTCGCGTGGGGACAAAGCGTGGCGGACGCCATCTGGGCCTGGAGGCTGACGGACGGGTTCGCCCCGACTCCGCCGCCATTCTTTGGCGTCCAGAGCATCGCTGGAACGCCGAATTCGCTGGGCTTTTGGCGCCCGACTCCGCCGGTGAACGCATCAGGCGCAACACCGCAACTTGCCACAATAACGCCCTGGGTACTGACGCGCCCCTCGCAGTTCCGCTTGCCGCCCCCGCTGGCCCTCAACGGCCCGGAGTTCGCGGCCGATCTCAACGAAGTGAGAGAGATGGGCAGCCTCTCCAGCACAAGCCGCTCAAGTGAACAGACGGAAGTCGCATTGTTTTGGGCGCTGAACACTCCATTAGCCTGGAACCGCGTTGCAGCGCAGCTTTCGGCGGCGCGCGGGCTCAGTCTGACCGAGAATGCGCATCTATTTGCGGTGCTCAATGTAACTCTCGCTGACGCGATAACGGCGTGCTGGGATAGCAAATACCGCTACATTTTCTGGCGGCCAGTCACCGCGATCCGAGCAGGTGCCGCGGCGGGAGACCCCGATGCCGATTGGAGTCCGTTGCTGGACTCTCTGACCGGTACTCCTCCGCATCCCGAGTATCCTTCCGCGCATTCCACGTACAGTGGAGCCGCCGCGTTCATCCTGGCTGCCGCATTTGGCGAGAACACCGCATTCAGCCTCACCTCCGAGATACGTCCGGGCACTCGTTCCTATGCGAGCTTTTCCGAGGCGATCGCCGAAATCGCCGATGCGCGCGTCTTTGGCGGCATTCACCTCCGAAGCAGTTGCGCCCGGGGGAATTCCCTGGGTCGAGCTGTCGCGGATTATGTATCGAGACGTGCGATGCGGGCGGGTCGTGACGATCAAGACGAATGAGAAAAGTAAACGCAAAAGGCTTGATGACTCGATGATCTTGCCGGGCACATAGCTAAGGCGCCGATCGGGCGGCAAGAAGCCCGCTTCTGGGCAGTTGCTCCAGGAATTCCGGACGGATTACGGGCAACTCTGAAATAACGCAATTGGGTAAGGGTTGCCGACAACTCGTCCCTCAAATGCCAGAGCGCATTTTGGTAAGCATTCCACCGCTGTCTACGCACCGACGTAACTTTGCGCTTAATCTCAGTATTTGGGCTTACTTCCTTTTCAGTTCGGAGGTCCAACTGGTGATGACGTTCAGAGGCAGCGAGCTAGTATCCGGCGCTGTGCTTCCAATAAAGCGCTGCCCGTCTTTGGGATCAACGTCATATATCGTATGCACAAGGCCAGCAAGAAAGGGAGACCGAGATAGCCGGTGGACTCCCTCCACTGTGATGCTCCCGGCGGACGCCCGGATCGAAGCAACCATTAAACTTCCTTCTAGCGTGACGAAATATAGTTCCTTTCCGTCCGCTCGCCACAGCGCCGCGGGAACAACTGCGCCCGAACCGACTTGCCACTTGCCAACCCCTTTCGGAAACGACGTAATGTAAATCTCGCCGGGGCCTGACTCTGCCGTCCGATAGGCAATCCACTTGCCGTCCGGCGAAATCCGGCCATCGTTGTGGTCATAGGTGGCACCGGGAAAAAGCGGGAACGGCTTTCGATCACCAAACATCGGAAGGGTCCAGATTCGTTGTGAGCCTACCTGCCCGCGATTGAACACGAGGTACTTGCCGTCTCGCGGCCAATCCGAGGGGTGGTCAATGTTGCCCGAAGAAGGCAGAAGCTCTCGCTCCCCGGCTCCGTTCGTGCGCTTCAAATAGAGCTCGGTGTTATCGGCGCCTAGTTTCTGAGTTGAGTACGCGATTTTTGTTCCATCCGGCGACCAAGTAAGGAACCAAACGTTTTCCTGAAACGTGAGCCTCGTCTTACCACCTGTTTTGAGATCTTAGACAAACAGGGTCCCGGTCGGCGCCCCTTCAAAATTGACCACCGCGGCACGACTCTGGTCAGGCGAGAGGCGCAAATCCTGCAGCTGCGCCGAGATTGGTGCGGGCCCGAGGAGATGGCCACTTCTATGCCACCACGAAACTGCATATTTCACTTCTCCCGAGCTTTGGAAGACAAGAACGCCGTTGTCCGATGCGGACGCGATCACCCCCCAATTGCCAACCTCGCGAAGCACTTGGCCGATAGGTTTCGGATCCCCTCGCAGTTCCATACGACTCCGGTCAAACTCCTGCGCCATGAGAATGCCATCCCGGAAGAAGAGGATGTTTCCGGAGGAGTAGAAAGCGCTGGCATGAACGACCAGTTTCGGATTCTCACGATCAATGCTCGCCTCATAAATCGCCGAATTCCCCTCCTTACCGGTCATGTGGTGCGCCGCCAAATAGAGAAAATGTTTTCCGTCTGGGAGGAAGTGAGGCCAGCGGTGCGTGCTGTACTGGGATCGATCCACCGTTGTGACTGGGGCGGGGTTGCCACCCGAAGCTGGAACGCGATAGATCGCCTCATAAATATCAGGAGTGAAAAGAATGGTATCTCCGGCCCACGTCCCTCCTCTCGCATCTGTTGCTGGCGCCAAGCTCTGGGCGGGCCGCCCGCAATGTCCAGACGTTTGAGTTGTTGATCAGAAAAAAAGCCGATGGACTTGCCGTCCGGAGACCAAAAAGGAAACTTGCCGCCTTCCGTGCCGGGTAGTGCCTTGACTGTTGCGCCCTCCATGGAACGCAGAAACAGCATCTGCTTCCCTTCCATGATTCCAGCGAACACGAGGTTGCTGCCGTCATGTGCGATGGCCGGAGCTCCACCCTGATCACCGAGCGTCAGAAGCGTGACATCAGGCGGAAGATTGAGGCTCGCACGGACTACGGGGCCGCCGGTATCTCGGCGACCCAGTAGAAAGTTCGCTGCCAAAGCCGCAGCGATGAGCACCAGGGCTCCGAGCCCAGGCACCAGCACTCTGTTCCGAAACGCTTTCTTCGGCGAGAACGCCAAAGCTTCTGCGGAAGATTGCGAGATCCAACTGATCTCATGTTTGATGTCCGCGGCACTCTGCCAACGATCGTCTGGAATTTTTGCGAGACATTTCGTATGACATGATCGAGCACTGGCGGGGCCAGAGGTCTTGCGACGGTGATCGAGGTAGGCTCCTTTTCCAGGATCGCCGAGGCCACACTGAGCTGGCTCTTACCTTCAAACGCCCGTTTGCCCGTCACCATTTCATAGAGCACAGTGCCCAACGAAAAAATATCGCTCCGCCAATCAAGCTCTTTCCCTTCGACTTGTTCGGGCGACATGTACAGGAATGTTCCGACAATCGTCCCTTCCTGCGTCACAGGCTTCGTGTGTGTCGCCGCCGTGAGTGTCGCCCCGCTCACTAGGGTTGTGCCCGGAACGAGGGTCATTTCGTAGCCGCGATTATATCTTAATCGCGATCATAGCCTTGGATGCGTAGGCGCGATATGTTGAGTCGATTTCCGGTCGGATGACGGGCGAACCGGAAGTAATCCGATCAGTTGATCGTGAGTGATCTGTTTTAACTCTGGACCTGGAGGAGCAGTCAAATTTTGCGATTGACCAAAATCGAAGAAAAGTAAATTCGGATGATTGCAAGGGTTCAGGAAGCCCCAGAAACTAAAGACAATTTGGTCGTGTAGGCTTGAATTGAACGATCGCGGGCAACCCAGTGGCGACGCTGCTCACGAGGCACACGCGCCCCTCTCAAACATGATCGCGTGCTTGGCAGGCAGACGCGCTCCCTCAGATCCGGCGTCACGGACTGGGCGTGGCCTGGGGGTTTTCTGGTGTCACTTCTGGTGTCACTTGGGTTGTCAATTTCGGGCAAATTGCGGCGTCGCATGGCGAGCCGAACTTTTCACATCTCATTGAAATGACGTGGCTTGGCAAGTTGGGACAATTGCGGGCAGAGTGACCTGGATGGCTTAAAAGGCCGCTGCTCTACCACTGAGCTACGCCCCTATGGCGTGAATTTTCAAGTATAGCGTGGCCAGCCGGAGCTTCCGCTGATTGCACGGGACGCGGCGAGCGCGGCGGTCAATTTGGGTTGATCAGCTAGTTCTTAATTTGCAGCGCGTACTTTCATCGATTCGCAAAGATTTTCGGCGGTCGGCACACTTCCAGACGGTTCAGGAAAGAACTTCGGCGGGAGCGCGTTGGCGCGGGCGTTTGCGTTTCCATTCGTAGTCCTTGCGGAGCAGCGATTTGTGTTTTTTTACTTGCGATTCGATTTCGCTGAAGGCTTTTTTGCAACAAGCACCCAGATGTTCGTTGCTGGCGGTAGCATGGAGCGAGCCGGTGGGAAGAGTCAGATTCAGGGATAGCGCGTGTTCGTCTTTGCGGGGAATTTTGGAAAAGACCGCGTGCAGCTGAACGAGATCCGGCTCGTAGGATTTCAAGAGCGTGTTTAGTTTAGCGACGGCGCGTTGCATCTCCTTCTCAACGGATTTGTGATGATCGAGATCCTTGAAACTGACGGAAAGTTTCATAAGCGCACCTGTAGGTTGGATAAGGGAAGGAACGAGGGACGCGGGTTGAGTCTTGAAGCCGCATCGAGTGGAGCATAGCAAGTGCCGGTGCGGGGAGCAAACGGAAGTGCAAAGGCGTGCAAACTAAGTGCAAGGAACGCCGACCCAGTGTTTGCACTTTGTACCTTATACCTTGTACGTTTTTATCGCGAGACCTCAGAGCATGAATGCACGCATACACATTACCGCGAGGGTGCGAGTGGGGCCGGCGGGATGGTCGTATCCGGATTGGAGCGGATACGCGTACCCGGCGCGGAAGCCGAAGGGATTCCACGAAGTTACTTACCTGGCGGAGTTCTTCGACACGATTGAAATCAATTCGAGTTTTTATAATCCGGCGCGCGCGGATCACGCGAAATTGTGGGTGGAACGTGTTGCAGGGAACGCGAATTTTCTGTTCACCGCGAAGCTTTGGCAGCGGTTCACGCATGATCCAAATCCGAGCGGTGAGGATGAAAAACTGGTGCGCGCGGGATTCGATGTGTTGCGCGGCGCGGGAAAATTGGGGGCGGTGCTGGTGCAGTTCCCTTTCTCGTTTCACCGCACGAAAGAGACCCTGGCTTATTTGGACGGAGTGTTGAAACGGTTTGCGGACTATCCGCTGGTGGTGGAAGTGCGGCACGCGACGTGGAATGTGCCGCCGGTGTTTGAATTGTTGCGCGAACGCGGCGCGGGATTCTGCAACATTGACCAGCCGGTGATCGGAAGGTCGCTGGAGCCTTCGGCGCTCGTGACCGGGCCGGTGGGATATGTGCGGCTGCACGGGCGGCGGCACGACACCTGGTTCAACGATGATCCTGCGATTCCGGGACATGAGCGGTACAACTATTTGTACTCGGAGGAGGAGTTGCGGCCGTGGGCGGCGCGCGTGGAGAAAGTGGCGGACGCGGCACGGGATGTTTATGTGATTACGAATAATCATTATCAGGGCAAAGGGGCGGTGAACGCGCTGCAGTTGATCAGCATGTTGACCAAGGCGAAGGTGAAGGTGCCGGAGCCGCTGCGGGAGAAGTATCCGGAGCTGGAGAAGATTGCGAGCGAGGCTGCCAGGGAACCGAGGCTGTTTTGAAGGAAAGAAGGGATGCCACAGAGTCACAGAGCACACCGAGAAGGCTCTTGGACGGAAGTGCCGAGTGCCCAAATTTTGGCGGAGGGGAGTGTACCCCGGGGTACTTTTCGTAAGAGTGGGCGACCACGGTCAAAGTGCCCTACAAGCAGATTACGGGGAAAGATGGGATGTTCGAAGCAGCCATCACGGAAAGCGAAAACGGCGGACAGGAGATTGATGTGTTGAAGACTGCCAAAGCGCAAACTATGTGGAACAGATGGCCGGGTGCCCAAGTTCTCGTCTTGAACCTGGGTCTTCCTTAATTCGCGCGGGTACATCAGTCCTTGACCTTGTGCCACGAAACGTAAACACGCTTTACAGGGCAGTTCGGCTCCAGATATTCCCGCACGACATTGAGCGACTGTTCGAAGTGACAGTGCTTATCGCCCAGCGGAGCATCCGTAAAATCACAGCCTTTCGGTTTTGGATCCATAAAGACCTGGTCTTCGGTCAGGTTGTACTTCAGCGCGAGCTGATATTTTCCCGGGGTCAGAATATCCGGATGCTTCTGCGGCGTCAGGAATTGAGCTAGCAAGAAAACCACACCAACAATCAGTAGGCCCCAAAGGCCAACCCTCGGCAGGCCCGTTAGTTGAATTTTCTCGTCTTCTGCCCACGGGTGCCCACCGGGATGCCGGTTCTCGATGCGGAACATCTGTTTTGTGGCGTGAACAAGCGTCGCACTCCCAGCCGCAAACGTCGCACCGCAGCGGGTGCCCGGTGAATGGTCGAATCGTTTTGCAGTTGTCGCAAAGGATATTCATGGCGCTTGTACCGCAATCTTTGCAGTCGGGCTAGCTTTCTAACATCAGCGGCGCGAGTCCGGTGGCACCAGATTGTTCGCACGATAATAAACCACCAGCTGGCCATCGTCGCTAGGAGCCCTGTCAGGCGTCAGCATTGGATGGACGATACGGGGAAACAGCTGGCGAAAAAGGGAGCGGAGTGGTGTCGCGCCTTGAAGGAAACCCCAGGACCGGTCCTTGGAAAAACGGGGACGGGACCTCGCGTTCGCTGAGATGATGACGCTGTTCGGTTTCTCATTGAAGGTGCTGGGGGCGAGTTGGGGGATTGCGGCGTGGTTTTTTGCCGGCGGATTGATTTTGCTGCTGCTGTGGACGCCGCGGTTGGAGGCTGTTAATTCGTGATGGCTGTTGAAAACCGCGGAGATGTAACGCCTGCCAAGTCCGCGAACGCTGAGGCGCAGAGCACACAGAGGTTCGCGGAGAAAAGGCAGAGAGCGAAGGGTGAGGATTGGCGGCAGCGGGGCTGCCGCTGGTAAAGAGCGGGTGCGGGTGCGGCTGGGGCTGCGAAGGCGGGAGCTGGGCTCCCGCACTCGACAAAAGACGCCGTGGGGCGTGGCGCGCCTATGATGCCTGCGCTTCGAAGGATGATGGTTCGAGGCCGAAGCGGCGACGGTAGGCGCTGGGAGAGACGCCGGTGTGGCGGTGGAAGAGTTGCCGGAAAAATGCGGCGTCCTGATAGCCCACGGCATCACCGATTTCCTGCATGGTGCGATGGTCGCCTTCGAGCATGCGTTTGGCGGCGGCGATGCGAAGCTTTTGCAAGTAGATCAAGGGGCTGTCGCCGGTGGCTTGTTTGAAGCGGCGAACGAAATTGCGCAGGCTCATGCCGACGTGGCGAGCGGGAGCTTCGAGAGGAAAGTCGCGGCGGAAATTCTGATGCAGCCACTCCTGGGCGTTGGAAATGGCGCTGTCAGAGTGCTCGGTGCGCAGGGGAACGATGGCGAAGCCTGCTTGCCAGGCGCGAGGCGTCTCGATGAGCAGGGCCTTGGCGCTTTGCATGGCGACGTCGTGGCCGCAGTAGCGCTCGACCAGATATAAGCCGAGATCAAGCGAGGCATTCACACCACCGCCGCAGTAGAAGCCGCGATCTTCGGTGACCATTAATTCCGGCATCCAACGAACCTTGGGATATTTGCGGCGAAAGTCAGCGGCGAGCCCCCAGTGGGTGGTGGCGCGCTTTCCGTTGAGCAGGCCGGTGGCTGCGACCAGGCCGACGCCCGAACAAACACTGGCGACAGCGGCGCCGCGCTGGTGCCAACGGCGCAACCAGGGGACCACGGCGGCATTGCGCTCGACGACGTCATCAATACTGGGGCCGGTGGAAGGGACAAAAATGATGTCGGCCTTTCGGATCGCGGAAAGTCTGGTGGACGGCAGGATCTGGATCGGTCCATCGCAGCGGACTGCGCGGCCGTCAGCGGAGGCGGTGGTTACGCGAAAGCGAGGAACCGGTGGTTTTCCGGCAAAAAAATTCCAGAGCGAGCCGGCGTGGAGAAAGACTTCCATGGGGCCGATGGCGGTGGAGGAGAATGTTCCGTCCAGCAACAGAACGGCAACGTCAATCATGGGCAGATCCTTGGACATGGCTTAAAGACCACTGTAGGATGGCATATCTGCCATCTTGGATGCAAAGGGCATTGGCAGCAAAATTGAAGTCGATGGAAGTCAATCTGGCATGGCGGAGGGTAGGGTGAAGAAATACATCATCGAACGAGAGATACCGCAGGTCGGAACTTTTAACGCTGAGCAATTGAGCGGGGCGGCGGCGAAGTCAAACGAAGTGCTGTGCAAGCTGGGGCCGGACGTGCAATGGGTGGAATCGTATGTGGCGGCTGACAAAACGTTCTGCGTGTACCTGGCGAAGGATGAGGAGATCATCCGGAAGCACGCGGAATTGAGCGGATTCCCGGCTACGAAGATCACGGAAATCGGGAAGATGATTGATCCGACTACTGCCGTCAAGGCGTAGTACCGCACGACCGGGAGACCGGCCGCGAATACAACGAGGATTAGACCTGGCAGCGAACGCCAAACGGGAGATTGGCGTTCCCAGGGAGCGGGGCGCGATACAGGGAATCGCGGGTATAATCGCGCGCATGGTTAAGGGTCCTCGTTGGCGGGTTCGGGTGTCGGGTTTGTTGTTTTTCTTGACGGTTCTTAATTCCCTTTCCAATTTATTTATGGTGAGCGCTTGCGGGCAGAGCCCCAGCACGCAGGATACGAGTGTGCAAGGAAGCGGCGCTGCGCCGAGCAATCCTGCGCAGGCGGCCAGTCAGGCGAGTGGGGGGCAGACGCTTTCGAGCACAGAAGTGTCGAGTTTGCCGCTGAATACGCGGGACTTCAGCAAATTGCTGCTGCTGGCAGCGGGTACGATGACCGACACCAATGGCGCAGCGAATTTTACCCAACAGTTTGCAGTGAATGGGCAGCGCGGAGCGGCAACAGTGTTTGCGGTGGATGGCGCGGACACCACGGATCCGGAGTTGGGAGGCGCGACGTTTTCGAATTTCAATGTGGACGCGATTCAGGAAGTGCAATCGAGCTCGGGAGTGTTGCCAGCGGATATCGGGCATGGGGCAGCGGGATTTACAAATGTGGTGACGAAATCGGGAAGCGATGCGGTACATGGAAGCGCGTTCGAGTTTGTGAGGAATGCGGCGTTTGATGCGCGGAATTATTTCGATCACAACGATGGATTAGATAAACGAAGAATTCCGCCGTTTGCGCGAAACGAATTTGGAGTGACGAATGGCGGGCCGCTGGTGATTCCCGGAATTTACGATGGAC
>WNFM01340483.1_pt1 | contig 12098 bp, 14 predicted proteins | sample 5400271 | NCBI WGS metagenome assembly WNFM01 (sample SAMN13153352, study PRJNA577476) | soil metagenome | isolation source: 60 cm saprolite on Douglas fir-dominated hillslope | place: USA:California | collected 2013-09-17 | reverse complement strand
TCGCCTTCGAAGATGCCTTCGTTGAGCTTGCCGCCCTTGGTCATGCGAAAAATCTTCGGCAGCGGCCAGGCAGGCTTGTAGGTCTCTAGCCGCTCCACCGCGCGCGGCGACAGCACCAGCATGCCGTGCGCGGCTTCGCCGCCGAGCGCCTTCTGCCAGGAGAACGTGACGACATCGAGCTTGGCCCAGTCGAGCGGCTGCGCGAACGCTGCCGAGGTCGCGTCGCAGATCGTAAGACCTTCGCGCGTCGCGCTGATCCAGTCGGCGTTGGGCACACGCACACCCGAGGTCGTGCCGTTCCACGTAAAGACGATGTCGGAAGCGGGATCCGCCTTGGAGAGATCGGGGATATCGCCATAGCCGGCATGCAGCTTGGTGACGTCCTTGAGCTTCAATTCCTTGACGATGTCGCTGACCCAGCCCTCACCGAACGATTCCCAGGCGATGGTGGTGACGGGCCGCGCGCCGAGCAGCGACCACAGCGCCATTTCGACGGCGCCGGTATCGGACGCCGGCACGATGCCGATCTTGTAGCCGGCCGGCACTTCAAGCACTTCGCGCGTCAGATCAATCGCGAGCTTGAGCTTGGCCTTGCCGACCTTCGCACGATGCGAACGGCCGAGCGCTGCGTCCTTGAGATTTTGGGGATTCCAGCCGGGGCGCTTGGCGCAGGGGCCGGAGGAGAAATGCGGCACATTGGGCCGAGAAGCGGGCTTCGCTACGGTCATCATCTATCCTTCCAGATAGTAAGCCTCCCGTTGGGGGGAGGTGTCCCGCCGCGGTACATAAGGTAAAGGTGCTCAACCGTCAAGGAACCCGAAGCGTTTTCCAGCGAAGTGGAAACCGGTTCGCTTCAAGAAAACGCGTCGAATCAAAATCTAGAGCGCCGTTCTATCGGAACGGGGCTCTAGGGATCGGGAATTGCTCCGAGATCAGGGACGATTGATGCGTCCTCGACCTCCGTGGATGGCGCCGGCTGCCGCTGCAGCAATTCGGCGGCATCGCTGACCAGTTTGGCCGCCCGCCGCCGGCTGGCAATCTTCAGAACGCTCTTTTCCCCGGCCCGCACCACATATTCGTTGCCGTCGCGGATGATCGAATAGTCGCTCATTGGAAAATCCCCGTGCTGCCACGCCGCCCCGTGGGAGACGCCGACTTAGCGGAGACGTTCCTGTCAGTAAATTTACGGACGCGCGCGTAGTTTATCGGTTGTTAACCGGATCGCAGAGCGAGCACTACCGCAGGCGTTGGCCAGACCCGCAGCTCAACCACACGGTTAGCGGCCGTCGACGCGTCAAAACCGGACGGTCATGCCGACATGGCTACGGGCAAAGCCGAGCCGCTCATAGAACCGCTGCGCATCGACGCGGGTCTGGTGCGTCAACAGTTCGACCAGCTTGCAGCCTTTGCCGCGCGCTTCCGCCACCGCCCATTGCACCAACTGTTCGCCGATGCCGCGGCTGCGGCAATGGCTGGCAACCCGGACGTCCTCAATCAGGCCGCGCGAGGCGCCCTGCGAACTCAATCCCGGCAGGATGCACAATTGCAGACAGCCAATGACAACGCCCTCGCCGTCCTCGGCGACCACGAGCTGGATGTTCGGGTCGCGCTCGAGCGTCTCGAACGCCTTGAAATAGGATTCCGGCAGCGGATCTACGATCCGTTCGCGGGCACCGCCGAGCGGATCATCCGCCAGCATACCGACGATGACGGCGACGTCCTCCCGACGGGTGCGGCGGATGGTGACTTCTAGAATCGCAGTCATGAGTCTTTCCAGATCATTTTCAACGCGCCGGCGCCAGGCCGAGAACTTTTTCGGTCTCGCCGATCCAGCGCCGCAAGGCGGCATAGCCGTCGAGATGAAAGCCGCCTTCATGCGCCACGCGCGTATAGGCCAGCAGCGAGACGTCGGCCAGCGAGACGACGTTACCGACCAGAAATGGCGTGATCGCGAGTTGGTGCTCCATCCGCGCCAGCGCGGCGTAGCCACGCTTGACCTTGTCGGGATCAAGATCGGAGGCCGGCTTGCCCAGATAAAACATCTGGAAGCGGCACACCGCGATATAGGGCTCGTGGCTGTATTGTTCCCAGAACAGCCATTCATCCATCTTGGCCTGTGCAAACGCATCCTGCGGAATGAGGTCGCTGCCGCGGGCGAGGTAGCGAATGATGGCGTTGGATTGCGCCAGCGTGCGGCCGTCGTCGAACGCGACCGCTGGCACCTGGCCGGCATCGTTGAGTTTCAGAAATTCCGACGTCCGGGTTTCCTGCTTGAGTGTATCGATCGCCACCCAGACGTAAGGCAGTGCGAGACGATCGCACACCCATTTCACCTTCAGGCAATTGCCCGAATTGATATCGCCGTAGATCTTCATGCCCGCCGCCTCTTGGGAAACGGCAGAGCAGCAGGCGGGAACAATTCTGTCAACAGCACGTCGCTGGCGGTCGGATCAGAACTTGTAACCGAGACCCGCGCGAACGGTGTTGATGCTGGTATCTACCGACGACGTGAACCGGACATATTCCCATTCCGCACGCATGAACAGGCCGCCGACCAGATTGACATCGACGCCCAAGCCTCCCGAGTAACCGTAAACGAGGTGGTTGTGCTGGATATTCGTCGCGGTCAACGTTCCCAGCGAAGTGAACGGTCCATTTATCGACCTGCTGACGGCGTCGTTGACGACGACGGTACGCGATATGTCCGCATTGCCGAGCGCAATTCCGCCGAACGCATACGGCAGGAAACAGCCCCACGCGTAGGCCGCCCGCGCACGGAGCGTCGCCATATCCGAAACCCTGATCGCCGCCGATGAATCGACCGCAACATCGTGGAAAAAGCCGTCGGTCAGTACGGAGCCGCTCACGAGCTCTTTTGACGCTTGAGCCGAGCCCCCAAACGAACCGTGCAGATAGCTTGCTTCAAGTCCAACGACGACATCGGTCCATTGCCAGTTGTAACCGACGAAGCCGCCGTAACCCGACGAGCGCGACGATTGCTTTCCGAGGCCAAGATTCCATTGCGAGACCTGCATCTGCTCGATGACGTTATGGTCGAGCAAGGCCGCAAGCATATTCGCGTTCGAGCCGGTGAAGTTCTCGTCCGACGATCCGTAGCCGCCTTGCCCGCCGATATAGAAGCCCTGCCAGTTCACTATGCTGGTGGACATGCCGTCGGTCATGGCACCGCGGAGGATAGGCAGATCGGAGAGATCGGCGGCCTGCGCACCGGCCGTTACGCCGCACATCATCGCCGCCAGCAAGATCAAACGCATCACAACGCTCCATCGCATACCCTGAAACTCGCGCTGATCATCGCCTGTTAACCTTAACCAATCGTTTTCGCTGATACCGATTGGCGCGATCTTGCCGGAAAACCGCCGCATATTTTGGGCCGGCCGTGACGAGCGTCTCGTGCGAACCCAAAAAGCAAAACGGCGCGGGAAGATCCCGCGCCGTCTGCAATCGTTAACCGATGAAGGGTGGAATTAACCCTTGCGAACCAGCGGCTGCTGATAGACCGGCTGCGGCTGGTCGAAGTTCCAGCGCACGCCGAGCTTCAGATCATGCGAGGTGATGCTCTTGAAGGTCGTCGGGTTGACGACGTTGTTGGTGCCGTCGAAGGTCTTGAGGTCGCCGGTCAGGCCGTCGCCCATGTCGAGGTAACGATAGGCGAATTCGACGGTGACGTTCGGCGTAACCTTGTAGGCAACACCTGCGTGCAGTGCCCAGGCCAGGTTCCACTTCGACACGTTGTCGCCGAAGGCGAGACCCGGCAGCGCGCCGTTGCCGTTATTGGCAATGCCTTGATCGGTGAAGCCGTTGATCGCGACCCGCGCGCCGCCGACGCCGGCGCCGATGAACGGGGTCATGCACCACCAGGTACCGAGATCGACATAGGCGTTGGCGAGAACGACCCACTCGTTCTTGGTGGCGTGGTAGGTGTCGGTGCCGACGCCGCCCGGATAGGTGATGCGGTCGGTGCCGAAGAACTGCGAGTTGCCGCGGAATTCACCGGTGACGTCAGCGCGGAACCAGTTGTTGACCCGGTAACCGACGCCGAGGCCGTAGATGCCCGCGGTGTTGAAGTTGAGGTTCTGCACCGACGAGGTGTTGTTGGCATCGAGCACGTTGTTCAGGCGGTTGACCCGCTGATTGCTGAAGCCGATGTCACCGCGCAGATACCAGCCACCGAAGTCTTCGACCACCGGGGGCGGCGCGTACATCTGCGGGGGCGGCGCAATTGCCATGTCTGCGGCAAACGCTGCCTGGGACAACAGAGTGGCCGCTCCGGCGGCGATGATAAACTTAACGCTACGCATTGGCTTCGTCCTTTTGTCCGGTGAGGGCTGACTACGGAGGCCTCACTTCAAAAACTCACGGTCGGACGATGCCAGCAAATGCTTAAGCGGCGCTTAACCCTAATTTTTAAGGTTGATAATCTCTGACGATTTTTTTCGGCGCCTGTTTTCTGATGCATTTGCACCACAGAAAACGGCGAAACCGCCATACATCCTAACGATGTATTGACGGAACGTAGCGCGCGATCGCGACGTTAAGATTTTGTTGACGACGGAAGCCGCCGCGCGCCGCGCGGCGCTCTTTTGTTTGACGCGTTTTCTTTCCGCAAACCGGCAGCCGCTTTGCTCGAAAACGCTATGGTCGCTCAGCGCGCATGCTTGGGCATCTTCGGCAGGAACACCGCGAGCAGCCCGAGCGCCGGCAGGAAGGCGCAGACATGATAGACGAACGCGATGCCAGTGGGATCGGCGAGCCTGCCGAGCACCGCAGCACCTAGTCCGCCGATCCCGAAGGCGACGCCGAAGAACACGCCGGAGATCATCCCGAAGCGGTGCGGCATCAGTTCCTGCGCGAACACAATGATGGAAGACGTCGCCGACGACAGGATCAGGCCGATGATCACGCTCAGCACCGCCGAACCGAACAGGCCGGCATAGGGCAGCGCCAGCGTGAACGGCAGCGCGCCGAGGATCGAGAACCAGATGATGTATTTGCGGCCATAGCGATCGCCGAGCGGCCCGCCGAAGAAAGCACCGGCCGCATTGGCGGCAAGAAAGATGAACAGATAGAGCTGGGCGGCCTGGGTCGAGACGCCGAACTTGTCGATCAGATAGAAGATGTAATAGCTCGACAGGCTCGACACATAGAGCTGCTTTGAAAACAGCAGCGCGACCAGCACCACTAACGCGACCTTGACGCGGCGCGCGTCCGGGGCATCCGGATGGCGTTCGACCACGGCAGATTTTTTGGTGGCGATCTGTGGCTTGTACCAGACGCCGATCCGCCACAGGATCACGATCGCCAGAAATGCGATCGAGGAAAACCAGGCGATGCTCGGCTGGCCGAACGGCACCACGATCAGCGCCGCCAGCACCGGGCCCATCGAGGTTCCAAAACTGCCGCCGAGCTGAAACACCGACTGCGCAAATCCGTAACGCCCGCCCGAGGCGAGGCGCGCGATCCGCGCCGACTCCGGATGAAACACCGCCGACCCCAACCCGACCAGCGAGGCCGCGATCAGGATGATGCCGTAAGTGCCGGCGATGCTGAGCAGCAGCAAGCCGAAGAAGGTGAAGCCCATGCCGATGGCAAGCGAAAACGGCTGCGCCTTCTTGTCGGTGAAATGCCCTACCAGCGGCTGCAGCAGCGATGCGGTAAACTGGAACGCCAGCGTGATCATGCCGATCTGCCCGTAGTCCAGCGCGTAGGCTTCCTTCAGGATCGGATAGACTGAGGCAATCAGCGACTGCATGGTGTCGTTGAGGAAGTGCGAGAAGCTGATTCCCGCCAGCACAATATAGGCCGGCCCCGCCGCGGCAGCCCCGACAGTTCCCTTGGCCGCCAAACCTGACGTCACGTCCGGCACCAGCACGGGCGCACCCAGCGATTCTTCGGAGACGGTGACGGGCTTGTTCAAGGGCGCTTCCCTCAATTAATGCGGATCGCAATGCGCGACTTCTACGACGCGCACACCAAGGCGACCAGCAGCAATAGCCGATGGCTGCGATGCGTCAGGACCGCCCGATATAGCTATGTTTAAGCCGCCGCGGCGTGACCGAGCGCGTCGCAGATCTGATCGACGACCTGCTCGACCAGGATGCGGTCGTCGCCCTCGCCCATCACCCGGATCACGGGCTCGGTGCCGGAGGAGCGGACCAGCAGGCGGCCGTGGCCGTTGAGGCGCTTTTCACCATCGACGATCGCCGACTGCACGCCGGCATGATCGAGCGGCTTGCCGCTGCGGTAGCGCACATTCTTGAGGATCTGCGGCAACGGATCGAAGCGATGGCAGACTTCCGACACCGGACGGCGAAGTTTTTGCACCACGGCAAGCACCTGGAGTGCTGCGACGAAGCCGTCGCCGGTGGTGGCATAGTCGGACAGGATGATGTGGCCCGACGGTTCGCCGCCGAGATTGTAGCCCTGCTTCAGCATCTGCTCGAGCACGTAGCGGTCGCCGACCGGCGTGCGCACCATGCCGATGCCCTGGCCTTCGAGGAAGCGTTCGAGCCCGAGATTGGACATCACGGTGGCGACGATGCCGGGCTTGGCGAGACGGCCATCTTCCTTCCAGCTCTGCGCGATCACAGCCAGAAGCTGGTCGCCGTCGACCACATGGCCGCGCTCGTCGACCAGAATGACGCGATCGGCATCGCCGTCGAGCGCGATGCCGATATCGGCACGCATCTCGCGCACCTTCCTGCTCAGGGCTTCCGGCGAGGTCGAGCCGCATTCCTTGTTGATGTTGAAACCATCGGGATCGACGCCCATCGCAATGACGTCGGCGCCGAGTTCCCACAGCGCTTCCGGCACCACCTTGTAGGCAGCGCCGTGGGCGCAATCGATCACGACGCGCAGGCCATCGAGCGAGAGCTCGCGCGGCAGCGTACGTTTGGCGAATTCGATGTAGCGGTCGTGGACGCCGTCGATGCGGCGGGCGCGGCCGAGGCTGGCGCTCTGCGCCAGATGGCGGTCGATCGGCTCGTCGAGCAACTGCTCGATCTGCTTCTCGACATCGTCGGAAAGTTTGAAGCCCTGCGGGCCGAACAGCTTGATGCCGTTGTCCTCGAACAGGTTGTGGGAGGCCGAAATCATCACGCCGAGATCGGCGCGCATCGACTTGGTCAGCATCGCGACCGCCGGCGTCGGGATCGGGCCGAGCAGCAGCACGTCCATGCCGACCGAGGTAAAGCCGGCCACCATGGCGTATTCGATCATGTAGCCGGAAAGGCGCGTGTCCTTGCCGATGACGACGCGGTGGCGGTGATCGCCGCGCTGAAATACCAGCCCAGCCGCCTGCCCCACCTTGAGCGCGAGCTCCGGTGTGATGAGACCATTGGCGCGGCCCCGAATCCCGTCGGTACCGAAATATTTGCGGCTCATGTGACCCCCAGCCCTTTCGGGGTTTCCTGGCCATCTTAGGCCCAAGAATCCCCGAACGCCCTCCATCATAGCGTGCGGGCGGTTATAATGCCTCAGCCGCTAAAATGGCTTCAAAAAATATGATGAATCATTACGGCCACCGGCCGCCCAAGAAAATGTCTAACCCATTGTTATAACGATATATTTTATGATCCGGCGGTGCCGCTGCCGGGATGTCAGCCGACCCGTTTGATATTCCGGTCGCCCTTCGAGGGCGCCGGTTGGGTCACACTGACCGGGTCGGACGCCGGGAAAGTCTCTTCCAGCCCCTCCTCCAGGGCGTCGTCCAGCCGGCGCTTTTCGGCCAGTTTTTCGGCGGCGCTGGCGGCTTTGGAAACGGTGCGCGGTGCTGACATGGCATCTCCCTCCCGCGGGCTTTGCTCCGCGATTTGGCTGGCGAACCAACCATGCTAGATGACAACACAGCCAAGAAATTCAAGAAGGGCCGGAACGTCCATGAAGCACATCACCTGCATTGAGGATTTGCGCCTTGAGCACCAGCGCCGCGTGCCGAAAGCGTTTTTCGACTATGCGGACCGCGGCTCCTATACCGAGGACACGCTGCGCGCCAACCACGACGACCTGCAGCAGATCAAGTTCCGCCAGCGCGTCCTGGTCGACGTGTCGAAACGCGATCTCTCGACCACTATACTGGGCGAGCCTTCCGCGATGCCGCTGATTCTCGCGCCGGTCGGCCTGCTCGGCATGCAGCATGGCGACGGCGAGATTCATGCCTGCCGCGCGGCGCAGGCCGCCGGCATTCCCTTTACCCAGAGCACGATGTCGATCTGCTCGATCGAAGACATCGCGGCCGCCGTCGACAAGCCGTTCTGGTTCCAGCTCTACGTGATGAAGGACCGCGGCTTCATCAAATCGCTGATCGAGCGCGCGATCGCCGCCAAGTGCTCAGCCCTGGTGCTCACCGTCGACCTGCAGGTGATCGGGCAGCGCCATCAGGACATCAAGAACGGCATGACGGTGCCGCCGGAATGGTCGCTGTCGAAACTGATCGATTTCGCCAGCAAGCCGGCCTGGGTCGCGGGCGTGCTGCAGGGCAAACGCCGCACCTTCGGCAACCTCGCCGGCCATCTCAAGGTCAGCGACGACATCACGTCGCTGTCGACCTGGATCAATTCGCAGTTCGACACTTCGCTGAACTGGAAGGACATCGACTGGATCCGCAGCATCTGGCCGGGCAAGCTGATCCTCAAGGGCATTCTCGACGTCGAGGATGCCGAGATCGCCGCCAAGACCGGCGCACAGGCGATCGTGGTCTCCAACCACGGCGGCCGTCAGCTCGACGGCGCGCCGTCGTCGATCGAGGTGCTGCCTGAAATCGTCGAGGAAGTCGGCTCGCAGATGGAAATCATGTTCGACGGCGGCATCCGCTCCGGCCAGGACGTGATGCGTGCGCTCGCGCTCGGCGCCAAATCCTGCATGATCGGCCGCGCCTATGCCTACGGGCTCGGCGCCGGCGGACAGGAAGGTGTCGCCAAGGCGCTCGACATCCTCGCGAAGGAACTAACGACTACGATGGGCCTGTGCGGCGTCAACACCATCGCCGAGATCGACGATCACGTGCTGGCGATTTGAGGCGGCGGAAGCCGCGAGAGGACGCACCTTTCTTCCTTCTCCCCTTGTGGGAGAAGGTGGCGCGTAGCGCCGGATGAGGGGTCTCTATCCGCGGAGACAGACCCCTCATCCGTCTCGCTGCCGCTTTCGCGTCAGCGATCCACCTTCTCCCACAAGGGGAGAAGGGAAGCTGCGCAATCCAGTTGCGCGAGCATCAGAACGGACGCCGCGGCGTGCGGGTCTGGCGGTCGCCCCAACCGAGGACGATGGCGAAAGTCGCAAACATTGCGATGACGGCGACGATAACCAGGATCGTGTCGAGGGGCATTGCACTTCTCCATGCGTGATGGAGAACACTTTACCAACCTGCTGCGAGCGGTCCTTGAGGTGAATCAAATTCGCGCCGCTTACGCGGCGAGTTGCTCCAGCGCGGTGGCGCTGAGCAGGCGCACGCCGTCGGGCACAATGACCAGCGCCTTCTTGCGGGCGAGCTTTGTCAACGTGCGGCTGACGGTCTCGATGGTGAGGCCGAGATAGTCGGCAATATCCTGGCGGCTCATCGGCAACGGTACGTTGACCGAGGTCGTTCCGATCCGGCCGTAGCGGGCCTGCAGGTTCAGCAGGAAGGCCGCGACCTTTTCCTCCGCGGTCTTGCGGCCCAACAGCAGCATCTGATCCTGCGCGAGACTCAGCTCATGGCCGGCAAACTCATGCAGACGCCGGAGCAAATGCGGCCGGCTGTCGACAAAAGCGAGAAACGCCGAACGCGTAAACCGGCACGCGCTGACTTCCGTCACCGCTTCCGCCGCGACGCTGTAGCGATCCATCAAGGCGAGGCCGAGAAAATCGCCGGCCAGTGCAAAGCCAACGATCTGACGCCGTCCGTCAGGCAACGACTTGCAGAGCCGCACCACGCCCTCGGTGACATTGAAGACGCCACCCGCCAGCGTATCCTGCTCGAACAAGGTGGCCTTCGGTGCAAATGTCTTGACCTGGCTGATCCGGTCCAGTTCGTCGAGTTCCGAAGGCGCCAAGGCGCCACAGACGCTGAACAGGCGAACCTTGCAATCGTCGCAGCCGTTCGTACTGCGCCCATGCTGGCAATTGGCCGCTTCCGGCCCGGCGCAAGCTTCGATCGATGTCATGAGATGGTCCGCCTTCGGCTTCGCCATGAAGTGTAGCATTTTGATCTCAATCAACCACAGCGTCTTTGACCGAGATCAATGCCGAAACGCATGGCGGCCGCGATGATTGGCCACTATGGGCGCCGCCATGAACCAGCAATCCGAACAATTTCAAGCCATTCCAATGAGTTGGCAAGGCGCGACGGCAGCCTACCCGCTGGTTCGCCTGCACGACGCCAGTGTCACGCTCGAGAAATGGCTGCGCTTCGTCCGACGCCATTGCGGGCCGGCGTGCCAGGGTGCCGGACTGATTGCGATCCAGGATTGTCGCGGCATCATCCATGCGCTGTTCAGCTACCGGGTCGACTTCGACCTGCACAACCGCAAGCGCCTCTGCGTCGCTAACCTGATCGTCGCCCATATCCCGGGGTCGACGATCGAAGAGGCCGTCGCCACGAGCACGCGAAACATCTCGAACGAGCTCGGTTGCCACACGATTAGTGCTGAAGCACCTTTTCGGCCCGAGACCGCGCCACGCAAGAGATGCCCGACCGCCGAAGCCCTGGCCAGACCCATGGGCTGAACAGCCGGCTGCACCGATCGGACGTTACGAGGCCAACGGCCTGAAGCAAGGTGCCGCCACGATCGGGCGCGGCGGCCACCAACACCTGATCGATCACATCGGCGGCGTGATGCCGTCGCGGCCGACATTGACGCGGTTGGCTTCGAGCGTGCCGTCGTCCTTCTTCACCGCACCGAAGATGATGATGTTGGCGCCCGCCTTCAGTTCGGACTTGTCGCCAACGAGGAAGGTGACGATCGGCGTGCCCGGCGGCACCAGGACTTTCTTTTCGCCGTCCTTGTATTTGACCAGGATGTTCTGGCCGTCGGTGCCCTTTACGGTCTGGGCGACCGTGGCGTTGGTCATGGTCGAATTCGGACGCTGATCCCAGGGCCGAAAACCTTCGGCGGCGCCGCGCTGGTTTTCCGGGAAAATATGCACCGCGACCGCCTTCTGGACCCCGTCCGGTTCCGGCACCGCGGTGACGCCGATGTAGGAGCCTTCCTTGATCTCGGACAATTCGGTCTTGGCAACGCCGAACACTGCAACGTTGTCCGTCATCTTTACCTTCATGTCGGTGCCCTCGCGGGACTTGATCGACAGCATGGATCCATCGACGGCCTCAATGGTGCCGCGAATCCGCACGGTCGGCGGCGTTTGTGCCGATGCCGCCGTGGCGACCGCGGCAACCATGGCAAGCGAAGCGATCAACGAGACGAATTTCGGCATAGAGGTTCTCCCAGGTTTTGTTGTCAGAGAGAGAAACATCTCACCCTCTGCAGTATTGCTTAGGATCGACTTTGCGTCACATCGGTGGCGTCAGGCCGTCGCGGCCGACGCTGACGCGGTTGGTCTCGAACGAACCGTCCGGCAGCTTCTTCATGAAGGCGATCACCTTGGCGCCGGGCTTGAGGTCCGTTTTGTCGGCGGGGACGTAGGTGACGACCGGCGTCTCCGGAGACACCAGGACTTTCTTCTCGCCGTCCTTGTACTTGATGTTCAGGGTGTGGCCGTCATTGCCGACCACGGACTGTTCCACGGTCGCATTGGTCATGCTGCTGTTGGGCTTGAGGTCGTAAGGCCGCGAGCCCTCGCCGGTGCCGCGCATGTCTTCCGGAAACACGTGGACCTCGACCGCATTGTTGGCACCATCCAGCCCCGGAACCGTGGTGGTGCCGATGAAGGAGCCGACCTTGATGTCCGTGAGCGCGATCCTGGTGATGCCGACGATCCTGACGTCTCCGGTCATGTGCAGCTTGACGTCCTCGCCGGCGCGCGACTTCACCGCGAGCGTGTCGCCATCGACGGCCTCGATGGTGCCGCGAACCCGCGTTGGCGACGGCGGCTGCTGGGCGATCGCATAAATCGTGGAAGCCGCGACCATCGCGACGGCGGAA
>WNFM01109190.1_pt1 | contig 12098 bp, 8 predicted proteins | sample 5400271 | NCBI WGS metagenome assembly WNFM01 (sample SAMN13153352, study PRJNA577476) | soil metagenome | isolation source: 60 cm saprolite on Douglas fir-dominated hillslope | place: USA:California | collected 2013-09-17 | reverse complement strand
AGGGACTTCAAAAGCGCCGGCCAGTCTTCCAGGTGGGAAGCGAAAATCCGCTCCACCACCCGCTGTGTCCACTCCGGAATCAGCACATTGAGCTGCGAGGGCGCCAAGTGCACTTCGTCAGCCAGGACCGCCCAGTATAACGTATTCGACTCCCAGCTTTCAGCCATGATTCGGCTGGAATAGCCCATCAATGTAGGGAAGGTCCGCAGGCTAAGCAGCTCCGGCTGGTAGGAGTTCGCCAGCGTTGGCTTGGGCGTGCCGAATGCGCGCGAAATCGCTTTGTAGTTGACCTGCTCGGGCGCTTCGGCGGCGAGGCGCCGTATCTCGCCGGCGAAAGGTCCTGAGCCCTCCTTTTGGCGAGCCAGCATATCCTTGGCCAGGACGAACATCTCCGACGGCGTCACTCTCTCGATTGCCGCGCTGACATTGCCCTCTTCCAGCAGTTTGCCGACCAGCCGGGTACGCGCGGGCGGGGCCTGCGACCCCAGAATCTCCAGCGCCGCTTCGCGAACCGCCGGATCCACGGCCGCTTCGCCAAGCAGCGACTCGGCGTAGCGCACGTGCAGTCCCAGCCAGTGCATTTGAGCCGGAGTCACATTCCACCAGCGTGGAATTTTTGCGCTGAGGATCATCTGCGGGACCAGGTCGCCCCAGATCAGGGCCTGGGTCTGAGAGGGTACCAGGAAATTCTGCTCCGCTTCAGCCAGCCCGTAAGGCAGGCCCGCCAGCGACCCGACCAGGCGACCGCCGCCGTTCGACGGCCATCCGGTCCCGAACAGCTCGGTGCCGCGCCAGGTGTGATTCGAGCCCTGCACGCCCAGGAAATCATGTCCGCGCGCAAACAGCGGATTGGTGAACAGGATCTGGGCGCCCGGCGGCGCGTAGTGCGCATAGTTCAGAGCCACCAGGGTGTCGCGCAGGAACGAAGCCAGCAGCCCGCGGGCGCTCTTCAGCTTCTCCGCGTCTCCGGCGGCCCTCTCGATCACCGCGCGCATGTTCAATCTGCGCTGCTGCTCGACGTGCTTTTCGGTCCAGTAGCCGAACGCATAGGCGTTCTTTTCGACTCCGGTGAGCGAGGAGCGCGGCAACTGGATCTCGGCGACGCGCGACGCCAGCCGGTTCACCAGGGCGGTGTTCAACTTCTCGCCTCGCGACAGGCTCTCCAGGTGATCCGCCAGTTCGAACAGCACGGTCATCGGCAGAATGCGCTGGGCCTGCAGAATGCGGATCATCTCCTGCACCAGGGCCGTGTGGGATTCGGTGTCGCTGGCGGTTCCGACTCCGGCCAGCAGGTCGACCAACCGGTCCTGCGGAGAAGCGTCCTCCTTCGAGCCGGTCGCCGCGAGCAGCAGCTTCACTCCGGCGCGGCCGCCGTCGAACACATCGCGATCGGCGTGGATCTGCCCGAAGCCGTCGAGGATCGAGGAGAGCGTCGCATCGGCCTTAGCCGTCGGCAGGGAGCCTTGACGGCAGAATATCTGCCACAGGCCCACCAGCGCCTGCATCGTTCCGGCGGTGTCGGACCGAAGCAGCGGATCCTTGATCTTATTGATTGCCAGGGCGGTGTCGAGGAATTGGTTGATGGTCTTGTCGGTCAGCGAGGGGGCGTCATTGAAAATCGCATACTGCGCGCCGAACGTGCGGTATTGGCGGGCCAGGCGATCTACCGTTGCGGCTGTAAGCGGAGTGGGCCGATGCCGGTCCAGATCGCTGACGGCCATGAAGATCTTGAGCGGCTCGTTTTCGACAGCCTTGCGCGTGAGCCCGAACAGCGCCTCGAGCACGTCGTCGGCGTCTTTCCAGTTTACGGCCGACTTGGTCAGCTTGCCGTCATACTTACCGTGGGGATGATGGACGAACAGATCCTTCCACACATCGACATTGCCTGGAATATGCGGCTTGCCGCTCGCGTCGATCTGCAAACGCGTGGTCAGCAACATCATATCGGCGTTCGATCGAAACACCGGACGCGCCGGGCCCGGACTGGTGACTCTGCCCCTGACGGCGGCGTAGAACCGTTTCATGCGCGCCGGCTCGGTCAGATACTCCTTGGCCGGTCCGTTCATGCGCGCCAGAGCGTCATAGAGACTGGCCATCCAGCCGTCGTCTTTGCTGAGTATTTTTTCGAAGAACAGCGCGCCTTTATCGGGGGCGACGCCGACTAGCTCAGTCCAGGCCGCGGCCGAGCGCGCTCCGCCGGGGATCACGGCCTTCCCGTCGCGGATCTCAAACATGGCGCCGAAGAAATCGAGGACGTGGGAGAACGCCCTGAGCCGCTGCACGGGCATCACCTTGCGAAGTTCCTCTGCCGTGTCCCGATCGAGCTTGGAAAGGCCCAGGTACAATCTGCACAGGGAAGGATCCGAAAGGAAGGCGTCAATGAATTCGCTCGATTTTTCCTTAGCCGACAGCCAGTACTCCGGACCGTAGAGCACGCCGACTTGAGTCGGATGATAGTCGTAGCTGAAGGGCCGGTTGGTGCGCAGGGCCTGCTCCAGGTCGGTGAGGGGGAAGCCGGAATCGGTGGTGAGGAAGGCGCGGCTGGCGTTGACGGTTTCGAGCACTACTTCGCTGCCGCAGCCGCCGCGCATGCGGTAGCCGAGGACTTTGAGCAGTTCGCCGACATTGGCCGACTCGCAATTCTCGGTCTTAATTACCTTGTCCGCGCCGGCGAGCTTTTCGAGCTCCCGCGCCTGGGACAGATAACGATGCACCAGTTTCAGGTACTCGGTCTGCTCCAGCGCATCATTACTGTGAGAGGCCTGGTAGCCGTTGGTCACCACGTTGCGGGCCAGGGCGCCGAGCACCTCGTCCGGCGTCAAGTCGCTCGAAATCGCCGCCATCCGTCCGAACGAGCGCAAAGGCCCGGGAATGTTGATGGTCTGTTTGGTGGAGGCCTGGGCGGCAGACAAGGCTGCGGCGCCAGGCGCGGCGATGCCTTTGCCTCCGGCGGCCTGGTAGGCCTCGAAGTGCCTGGTTGCAGCCACGTTATCGCCGGCCAGGAGGTCTAACGCGATCAAGCGCTTCGCGACGGAGGCCCGCTTGGCCGAATCGCCCGAAGACCCCAAGGCATCGAGCAGTTTTCCATAGGCAGCGCGGGTATCGGGATCGCCATAACGGTCCAGGAACTCGGCATATTCCGAAAGGCTCGTGATGTCGCTGGGATTCGACCGGACGGCCTGGGCAAGCAAGGTTTGCGCCGCGGCCCCGTCACCGGCCTTGGCAAGCTGACGAGCCCGATCCAGGGATTCACTCCCGAGCAGGGCGGAACTGACTGTAAGGTACGTAAAGGCAACTATAGAAAGCGACTTCATGATATCCCCTCCCGCTCTCGCGGGCACAAGAACTGGTCCATCTCAATTTACCTCACACAGAGGCTTGGTAGGATTTTACAGGAGCGGGGTCCGCAGCACAACTGCCTCTCCGCAAATTCGTAGAAAATTTACGACCGGCTTCCAGATTTCGTATAGCTCCCGGAGCCGCGTTGCCGCTTGGAAGTATTCGGTTATTGAAGCCGAGGGCGTCAATCGCCAGCGGTCGTTCGCTAATTTTCGGGAAGGGGGCGTTGAAGGTCGCGGCCATCGTGAAGGATGCGGGCCACCTCAATCAAACCATCCTCGAGGCGGCGATAGAGAAGGAAATCTCGTGGCTCCTTCACGCCTGTACCGCTTACTCGGCTCCGGCTGAACGAAAGATGGTAAGTCCGCGCACCCTTGATCTTGATCTCAGACCGCTCTTTCGACCCGGGCCGCTCAGGATCGGCTCCGATATGGCGGACAGCCTGCTTGATACGCGCCCTATAGCGCGCCGCTGCTGTTTCCCCAAATTTCTGCTCACTCCATCTTAGAATTTCACGGACATCCTGGCTGGCGGCCGGGGCAAGACTCGGCCGTACAGAAACGCGCTTCTTAGCCACGCTTGCGCTCGGCGGAGACTTCCTTTCCGATCCGGTCGATATAGCCATCGAAGTCATCCATCGATTCAAACTCCGTTCCCTCACCGCGGTCAAGTTGATCGAAGCCCTTTTTGGCGGCGGCGCGAAGCCATTCGAGCCTGGCTTTGTCTTCCTGTTCGCGCTGTTCCAGCAGTCGCAGGCCTTCGCGCACCACCTCGCTCGCGTTGCTGAAGCGGCCGGAGGCGACACCGGTCTCGACGAAGCGGTCAAAGTGTTCTGTCAGATTTACGTTGCGCGTTGGCATGACGATGGCACTCCTTTTTTTACTCTAGCAGGATTGGCAATTGTTGCCAACAGGATTTAGGATCGCTTTTTGATCCCTGACCCGCCCGGATCGATTCCGAACGTGACCTTGACTCAGTCTGGCGAGTTGTATTCGGCCAGCGCCTTAACCTGAGACTTGTGGATGCCGCGCTTGCCACACACAAGGACACCTACGCGCGGTGAACCGGGCAGCAAGTGAGATCAAACAGAGAAGCACTGCGACATTGTTGGATCGATGGGGAAATCGGCTCAACAGTTGGTACGCGACATCAAAACAGGCCGTTCGTAAGGGTCGCACTCCGGTTTCCTGTAGTGTGGTCCGCAGGTACTGGTATCCGTGGCGCCGGTGCAAGGCGGCCTTCCGGGTTGTGGGCCATAAGAGATTCTAGGATCTACGAATTCACTCTACTGTAATTCACTCTGCGATCGCAGGGCGCTCCTAAGAGATACTCGCTTGGTGTCAGTCCTGCGGGTACAGGTTCTGCCAGCGCTGAACGGAAATCCGCTCAGGCTGAACGATTTGGGTTACGCGCCGCTTCGAGTACGGCCGCCTCAGCAGCGCCGGTCATGTTCGTCTCGGCTGTAGCCACCGTCAGCGAAACGGGCAGCTCGAATGCGGAGCCTACCATGGGCGTTACTGGCCGCGCGGCATCGGCGAACCCACCAAGCATTGTGTCCAGCCCACGCAAGAGTTATGATCTTGGTCATCACAAAAGGAGGGCCAAAATCCTATGGCTCAGACGAAAGCCCAGAAGATAACCCACGCCGATCCGGTCAAGGTCGACTCGAAGCACTACACAGTGGAATTTGAGAACGATCAGGTGCGGGTGTTGCGAATCAAATACGGCGCACGCGATAAATCCGTGATGCATAGCCATCCGAATGGGGTCGGAGTGTTCTTGACGGAGACCCACGTCAAATTCACTCTGCCGGACGGGAAGTCCGTGGAGCCGACGGCGAAAGCCGGCGAGATTATGTGGCTTGAAGGGGGAGACCATTTGCCCGAGAACCTGAGTGGCCAAGCCTTCGAGGCAATTTTGGTGGAGCTCAAAAAGTAGGCGTCAGTAGGCGCTCGATGGCGTCACAGCCAGCCGCTACGCCGTCCTCGGATTGAATCCGGCGCGACACTTCCAGCGCTCGGGCTCGGTAGCGGGGATCGTCCAATAGTTTTCGTAACTCGCCCGCGACCTTCTTTGCGCGGTACTGTTGGCGCCCGACCTGGCGCGCCACTCCCAGCCGGATCGCGCGCGCGGCATTGTCGGGCTGGTCGTGTGCATACGGCACGAACAGCATCGGGCGGCCCGACCGCAGCGCCTGCGCAGTGGTACCGGCGCCGCCCTGATGGACGATCGCGCAGGCGCGGGGAAAGATTTCCGAAAACGGCGCGTACTCCGCCGCGATCACGCCGTCCGGCAGCGGCTGGTGGGGCGCATTCCTCGGATCTTTGCCGATCAGCAGGACGGCACGCCGTCCCAGCTCCGCGGCCGCGGCCGCGCTGTGCGAGTAGAACTCCCCGGCGTCCATCACTGCCGAGGAGCCGAGCGTAAACACGATCGGCGCAGGGCCGGAGTCGAGGAACCGGGCCAGCTCCGGGGAGAGTCCCATGGACTTATCGAGACGATCGTAGAAGGCAAAGCCCGTGACCCGAGTATTTGGGGGCCAGTCCGGCTGCGGCTTGCCAAGCAATTCGGAAAACATTGCCAGGATCAGGCCGGGGGAATGCTGTCCTTCGAAGATCGGATCGCCTCCGGGTCCGATCCCGATTTCCGCGCGCAACTGCCGCACCGGATCGCCCCAGTCCCTCACGACGAATTTGCCGAGCTTGTTGAGGACCCGGGCGATCCCCAGCGGATAGAGCTTCGCCAGCCATGGCGCCGGCGGGAACACGCAGGGATCGTGGTCCGAGAGAAACGAGATGGGCGCCAGAACGCTCGACACCCAGAGGATTCCCGTCTTCTGCGCGACCAGCGGCCCGGCGTACGTGATGGGATGCGTAAGGAGCAGATCGGCGCCGCGCGCGGCTCGGGTCAGATCCTCATAGGAGTCGCGCAAGTGCGGAAGCATGACTTGGCGAATGACGTACTCGCTTCCCTTTTTCGCGTCCATGGCGAGCTTGATCAGCTCGGTATTGTCGGGTGAAAGGTTGGGCCTCACCGCATGGAACCCGATCCCTTCCGATTCGACCTTCGGCTGGTAATACGGACTTGTGGCAATGGTTACCCGGTGGCCTCGCGCCTTGAGCCCGAGCGCCAGCGCCAGATAAGGATGCAAGTCGCCGAGCGAGCCGAATGTGGTGATGATGATTTGCGCCAATACTCAATACTCGCAGAGTGCGCTGTCGACGGTGTACTTCTTCACCGCTTTACGCGGCCCTTCCGCGTTGTGGCAATCGAGGCAGACTTGTTCGCGCAATACCCTTCTGTGCTTCTCTGTCGACTGCCCGTGGATCTTGTGGCAGCTCAGGCACGTCGTCTCCGATCCGTTTACAACCACGTCGCGCACATTGCGGTACACGTGGCGATCGCCCGCATTCAAACTCGGATCATCCGCCAGCGCGAAGTTCACCTGGAAATCCCGGAACAGATTGTCGCCGGCGACGAACTGGTTGGGGTACGGCAGTCTCGTGCTCCTGGACTTCCCGCCCCGCAGATGGCACTGCGCGCAAATCGAGGTCACCACATCCGGGCGGTCGCGACGCTTCTTCGAGAGCAGCATGAGCTTAGTGTCGCTGGTGTGGTTCAGGTCGACGGCGCCGTGGCAGGCATAGCAATCGTGGCCGAACGCGGAGAACGTCTTCGTCACCGTCTCGACAGCCGTGGCATGGCATCCGGCGGGTTCAGCTTCTTCACCAGCTCCGGAGCATCGTCGCGCTGGCGCAAGCTGACGCCGTGCGTGTTCCTTTGCCAGGACTGCCCGATATCGTTGCGATGGCAGAACAGGAACTCGTCGCCGTGAACGTATTCGGGGAGCGGCTTGCCCGCATGATCGCCGCCCCACGCCGCCGGGTCGCGTGTCCGAGCGAACGCCCCGCCCATACACAGTAGCGCCCAGCCCCGTTTCATTCATTGCGGGCGTGCCCCTCCACCAGCTCGATGCGGATCTTGTCCGGCCCTTCGATGAAGGCGAACTTGATCTTGCCGTCGTGGACGGACCTGATCTCATCGGCCACTGTGACGCCCTCTTTGCGAAGCCCTTCCAGCGCATCGGTCAGATTGTCCACGCTGAATCCGACGTGATCGACGACACGCCCCTTGGGAGATTCGAACGTTTTGCGGTCCTTCCACTCCGGCATCGTCTGACGCGCGTATTCGATAGGGAAGATGATGATGTTGACGTTATCCATGATCAGCGAGGCATTGGGGCCGACCTGCACGTCCCGGATGAAGCGCGGCTCCCGCGACGGGGGCTTGCCGGACCTCCAGGTCGCGCCGAAATGCTTCACGTACCACTCGCCTGCCGAGACGGCGTCCTCACTCAACAGGTGCAGGTGGCCGAAATTGTGATTGGCAGACGTGTTCAGCTCGATGATGGCGCGGTCGGGGCCATCCACGTAGGCGTACCAGAATTTGGGAAACAGTTCGGTGATGGGCGTTCCGAATCGAGTGCCCTTGCCAAGCTGCTTCTGGTAGGCGTCCGGCATGTCCTCGGCGCCCCAACCGAAATGCCAAATGGCGGAGACGATTTCGGACGGCGGCGGCGTCGCGACCTTGGTGAACAACAGCCAGGATTTCTGCGCCCACACCGCATCCACCAGTCCGGCGAACCGCGCCTTCTCGCAGTTGAACGTCTTGGCGTAAAACTCGATCGCCTTGGCGGGATCGGTCGAGTTCAGGTGCAAATGATGGAAATGCGCGTCCGCGGCCAGCAGGGACGTTCCCGCCAGCAGGGCGCAAGCGACGGCTCGCCGCGCACTAGTCATCGGCGCGAACCCAGCCGTAAGCGCCATTCTCGCGCTCGCCGCCGCGATCGTGATATTCGGCCTTCAGCCGCGTCAAAGCGTCGGGCGGCAGCGCATTCCGCTTGGCCTTCAGATCCACTTTGTACAGCCTGGCCGCGTTGAGGCCGAAAATGTTTGCCTTGTCCTGCTTGGTGATCTTCTTGTAGCCGAACTTCTCGCACATCTCGTCGCTGATCTGGAACCGCTTGAAGGCGTCGATGGCCCACTGCGGCGAGCCCCACCAGAGGCAGTCCGTGCCCCAGATCACGTGATCGGAGCCGTACGTCTTGATGTTCTTGCCCATCCCGTGCATGCACATCACCGGATCGGCGATCATCAACGGCGCGAAGAAGCTGCCGATCTCCGGATACACGTTGTTGATCTGAGGATTGCGCAGCTTGATATCCATCAGGATCTTGTGCCACAGGAAATCGCCGGTGGTGGGATCGTACTCGCCGTTCTTCTTGTAGTCCGGCTCGGTCGGACCGTGCTTGATCGCCGAGTGGTAGATGACGAAGTTGAAATCCGGATTCTTGAGCGCGGCCTTCTCCACGTCCTTGGGATTGGCCAGGTGGCCCAGCGTGCGCGACTGGGACGAGTATCCCTTGTGCACGCTGAACAGCTTCAGCCCGCGCTTTCGCGACTCCTCGTAGAACCACATGGCGTTGTCGTCGTCGATCTGAAACCCCGCCCCGGTCTGTGCCGGGTCGGTGTGGCAGTACCACTTCCATGAATCGATTCCATAGAGATTCATCTCCCGGTCCATCTGCTCGAGGATCGCGGCCTTGTCGGCGGAGTTCGTCGCCTTGTTCCAGTAATGATTCGGGGCAAGATTCCCCTGGCAGAGCGCGCGCTTGGACCCGGCCAGCTCGTTGATGGTCTTCTTCGATTGCGACATCAGCCAGCTTGGCAGCACACCGCCGGCGCGGGCGCGCCCTTCCAGCACTTTGCCGTCGGGCCCTTTCTGAACTTCACGGCCGGGCACGCCGGAGATCACCAGCATGTCGGTCTCGCTGTCGAAGAACATCTCTTTGACGAAATTCTTGAAGCCGTAGGATTCCACGTCGTCGGTGAGCTGGAATCCCATGTTCTTGACGAACTCGTTGTTGCGGAATTTCAGCGCGAAGCCGTTGGTGAAGTGGCTCTGCACGTCCATGATGAAGTATTCGCCCTTGGGCCACTTCTCTTCGACGGCGGCGGGCTCGAAGGCCTCGGCTTCATCGACGTCGAAGGCTTTGCCGTAAATCTTGTTGGAAGCGAGGAAACAGGTTGCGAGTCCCATCGAGCTCGCCATGAAGGCGCGCCGGTCCATGCCGATCTTCCTGGCGTTGGCCGCGCCCATTTCCCCGATCAGTTGTTCGAGCTGCTTCTGCCGCGGGTTCTGCGGACGGGGGATGAACTCTTCGTTCGAAACCACCTGGGTCGGCATAGGGGAGTCCACGCCCTTGTTTTGGTCGCGCTGCACTTTTCGAATCCACATGGGAAACTCCTTTCGAGGTAGCCGGAATCCGGTATCCATTATTACATCTGCGGCTGTGGGACGGGTGCGCCGCAGGAGCGGCCGTCGGCAGAGCGGTGACTCTGCGGATCGCCTTACTTGTGTTTGAATTTATCGCCGGATTCTCCGAGAGCTGTTTCGGCCTTCGCACGATGCACTTCCGAGTCCGCCGTGATACGACCGAAGCACTCAATGGCGCTCCGGAAATGTCGGTAAACGCTGCACGACCAGGCAGGACCTATCTCTCAGAATGCCTCTGGGAACCACCTCTGCGTGGCTGACCCTGCACCCGACCAATGTCCAACCGTCGGGCGAGGAAGGGCGCCGTTGCTGTAAAAACGCACTTGAAACCGTGCAACAGTACACGAAGGATTAGCTCTTTCTGGTTTCGGATATGCGGAGTGGGCCTTGTCGTAAGCAAGCACGTAACAAGTGCTGTATTCGCGTATGTGCCGTACTCCGCCTAACGGCGGTACTCCTGGCGCCACGAGGTTGTGATCAGCTTTTCGCCTCCAGAGCTGAAATCCATGAGGGGATTCCCGCCCCCTTTACGGTTGATCAAGAGAAAGGAGAACTACTCATGAACAATCGAACGTTTTTTCTTCGCGCCTCCCGCACTCTGGGGCTTGCGTCCCTATTGACCTTATGTACCCTGGCAGCCGATTCCGAGCGAATCGCGGTCTCCGGCTTTGTCACCCCCGAAACCGTGATACACGATCCGTTGACTGATGTTTACCTGGTCTCCAACGTCGGGGGACCTCCCGTGATTTTCAATCACGGGGTCATCTCGCGCGTCAGCCCGGATGGAGCCGTGCTCGACCTCAGGTGGATCCAGGATGGCGTAAACGGCGTCACGCTCCACGGTCCGAAAGGCCTTTGGCTGCATCGCGGCGAATTGTATGTCGCCGATGTGGATACGCTCCGCATCTTCAACCGTTTCACCGGCATGCCAATCCGCGACGTGCCGATACCCAATCCCTTCGCCGCGCCCGGAACTACGCCGCCGCTGGCAACGCCGGGCGCGCTCTTTCTGAACCATGTTGTCGTTGCCGGCGACGGAACCGCATATATATCGGACCAACTCAACAGCGCGATCTTCAAGGTGGATTCGGCAGGGAATGCTTCGGTGTTGGCGTCTGGGCCCCAGCTCGGCAACCCAGATGGATTCATGCTCGACGACGGAGAACTCACGTGGGTAACTTTTTTCGGTCATGAAGTCCGGCGCCTGACACGCTCCGGCCGCATCATCACGGAAGCGGTATTGCCTGTGGTCGATGTAACCGGACTAACGCTGGGGCCCAATCCGCTGCCGCCAGGAGCCCTGATGCTGGATGGCTACGCTCGTTACGACGGGTACCTGCTGGTCAGCAGTTGGGTCACCGGAAAGGTTTACAGGATCGGCCGGTCAGGCACGGACATCGTGGTCGTTGCGCAGGTCAGGTCCCTCCGCGACAACCCCGCCGGCGCGGATGGACCCGCAAAAATCAGCATCGATCAAAGCCGGAACCGTCTGCTGATTCCGCTGTTCCAAGCCGGTCAGCTCGTCATCCAGCCGCTCCAGGATTGACACGCCTCTGGTCTCGAGTTCCTCAAATGTACAGAAGTCTTGATTTCCGCCTGAAGAACCTCCTCCGACTCGCCGGCCGCGCGCTGCATCGGATTTCCTGCGCGTGTCAGGCGAGTCGGGCTTTCGATTGCCCGCCCTCCCAACTACCGCCGACCTGCGACTACAATGAGAAAGTCCCGGAGACCCTTGTGCAGGTTGATGTCAGCCAGCTTTTGGTGCGGTGGAGTGCGGGCGACGAAACCGCGCTTCAGGAACTGATGCCCGCGGTCTACGCCGAGCTACGCCGCCTGGGGCGTTCCGCCCTCCGACGCGAAGCACGCGAATCCATCCTGCAGCCAACCGCGCTTGTGCACGAGGCCTGGATGCGCATGGCCGGCAAGCAGCATCTCTCCATGGAAAGCCGAAAACAATTCTATGGACTCGCCGCGAAAATGATGCGCGACATTCTGGTCGACCACGCGCGACGAAGACAGGCGGCCAAACGCGGCGGCAGCCAGATCGAAATTGCTCTGGATGATGCGAACCCCTCCGAGCGTCCTCACCAGGTCGACTTTCTGATCCTGGATGAGGCAATGACCCGTCTCGGTGGCCTGAAGCCACGATACGCGCAGATCGCCGAACTGCGCTATATGGCGGGGCTCACGATCGACGAAACGGCGGAAGTGTTGAGCGTTTCGCATGCGACTATCGAACGCGAGTGGGGATTCGCCCGCGCCTGGCTGCGACGCGAACTTCAGGCTGGCAGCCACACTCCACACCAGCCATCCCAATGAGGGGATTCCAATGAGTTTTGCGGTTGATCTGGCAGAGCGAGCGCCCGTATGGAACCTTCTAAAACGACCTCCGACAAATTAGAAGCGGTTGAGCGGTTGCTGCA
>WNFM01198421.1_pt2 | contig 12101 bp, 13 predicted proteins | sample 5400271 | NCBI WGS metagenome assembly WNFM01 (sample SAMN13153352, study PRJNA577476) | soil metagenome | isolation source: 60 cm saprolite on Douglas fir-dominated hillslope | place: USA:California | collected 2013-09-17 | reverse complement strand
CGAAGCGCGCCACCGACTCCGGGCCGCCCCGGCATATCAAAAGCAGCAGCAACACAATGCAGCCGCCTAAGTCAATATGAAACATTCTCAGTCTTTCGCTTTTTGGTTAGCGCCTCTAACTAAATTTCACGGAAACTCACCCGCTTGCGCCTACCCTCTAGTTCCCAAGGAAATTAACTCTCCGTAGCCCACGCAGAACGAGTCCGCCCACGATCGCCGCAACAAGCATGTTGTGGCTTACCGTAAAGGCCAGAAAGAAGCAGAGGAATGTGATGATCCCGATCCCGATCGCTGAAGCAACCTTGCTGGAGTGAGCTACGGGTTGAGGCGCCGGTTGCGGCTGCGGCTTTTGCCGCTGCTCACGCATAAAATCCCACTTGCGATCCGGCTGTGGCGGCGGAGTAGCGTTGCTGCCATTTCCATTACGGCGCCGGGAACCGGGGTTTGGGGGGCGAGGCGTATCGTCATCGGAAAAGAGCCAATCTTCCCAAGCCTGGCGAGCGTCCATCCGCGCACCTTCTTCTGGAGTCGGGTCGCGTCTCTCCCAAGCGCAACGCCAACCGTCCGGATCAACACCACGAGGCGGATCATCAGGCCCGCGATTCACATAATCTCTGTACCAATCTTCCTTAGCTTTTTTATACCAAGCTTCAGTTGGATACACAGGATTGACCGTATCTGCAGGCGCGGTTCCACCTAAAATGTCGTAGCCGCTGATCCCACGCGTACGTAAGGACGCAATCAACGCTTGCGCAGCTTTCTCGGCTTCAGCTGGCGCACTAGCCTTGTCTAAGGCACGCAACAAGAGTTTTTCTTCGTGATCAGTGAGTTTCATCAGGCCTGTCATTCGCTAAGCCTTCTTCTGCCCGGTAAGGCTGAACTTTGCTGAAATGTACTTAGCGAAGCTTGTCTTCTAGTCCCATGGTTCGAGCCGACGCGGGCAATAGCTGGTCATGCTTGAATAGATTGTCTCTGAGACAGTGACCTCGCGCCGGTAGACCATCTCGGCCGGTCGCTGCTGACGACGTTGGCGGCTGGAACGCTCCTGCATGCGTTCATAGGCCTCTGGCGTATTGGAGACTCGGGCTACCAAAGAAGCGATCCAGATGTCGATAATGAAGAACACTATCGCACCGAGCGGATGCACGAACGCTGTGCAAAGTGAGATCAGTGCAGTCGCGAACCAAATGAAGTACCCGAACCAGCCTGGGTTAAACTCGTTGGGATCGTGATTGACGTAATCAGTCATAGTTTGCTTATTTCGATTTCCGTATGCAGAATCGCTTCGATCTGGTGGAGGGTGCGTGCCCAGAGCATTTGCTCTTCAGATGGCACGCTGACCAGATAGTGATTCTCCCAGTTGGTGAAAATCTTGGCACCGCACCGCAGCGCCATTTCACCGATGGGAATGGTGAGATTATTGGTGACTTCGAAAAACTTCATTTTACTTGCGTGCCCCCAGTTGTGCCAGAGTGCTTTCGGAGACTGGCCTCGTTGCCTTTTTGGCGTTCTACTTTTGTTCGATCCACGCAATCGTTGTGTTGCTAATTCCCATAATCTTGAAAGCCGCTTTGGTCTGAGCCCATAATCACTTAATTAATAGTGCTTGTAAGTATGGCACTGCTGCGCTGCGCGTTCCGCAGGATGGCGAGCAGAATCATGGGAATAATGATGACCAACTCGACGCAACTGACCGCAACCATCGTTAGTACGTTTGGGACGCCTGGGGCGCGGTAAACTGGCCGTTGGGATATTCACCGCCCATCAGTTTGCCGACCGACTCCATCAGGAAGGCTCCTTGCATCGACATATAGGCTCGAATGCTGAAGCTGAGGTGAGTGGAATCGTCGTAAGAGTTGCCAGCGGCGACGAAAACTGGGAGATCGGGTGATGACCAATATTTGAAGCCCGGCTGGCTGATCGGGATCTCGGTCCACGTGCCGGTGTGCGGTGGAATGTTCAGGTTGTCAATCTGCTTGATCGTGGTATCCGACAGCTGACCGTTCACCTTCATGTAGGCGACGGCTTGGCAGATGTTGGAGTTGTCGAAGCAGGCAATAACCAGCAGGTCATTGCTGATGTAGACCTTGCCGCCATCGACTTCTTTGACCGGGTGGCCGAACTGCTTGTTGGTTTGCTCGATGTTATCGCCGACCTTGGCGTGAGCGTGTTTGGGATAAATAATCGCGGCCAGGGCCAGCAGGCCAAAGATCGCGACTCTGTAGAATCTATGTATTTTCATTTGGTTTGCCTGCTCTGGGGAGGGGTTAACCGAGGACGAAAAAGCAGTCATTGTGGGCGACCAAGCTCAGGTTGTTGAACTGGCTAGAGCCAACCCCCGATTCGTACGCCATTATAACCTCTCCTCTTTCGGCAGCGCTGCGGCGACCACCATGATGAAGAATCCCAGCACCAGGGTGGCGGCACCGGCTCCCGGCTGGATGCTGCGGATGAGCGCTTGCGCGATGACGTTGTCCGGCATCGCAGCGTGGCTCACGTTCCACCATGTGAAGCAGAGTACAGCCATGCTTAGCCAAGCAGTGAGGCTGGCAAATACGGTCAGGTTGAACAATGCCAGGATGGCACCGATAATCGCCAGGGCGACAATGATTTTCCCGTCTCCGTTGATGTAGGCAAAGCCACCGAAGAACGGGACGGTGACCAGGGGCAAAAAGGTGCCGAAAATTAGCGCGGCGCTGCCGGGTAATGAGATGTATTTGCGATTCATCGTTGTCGGTTGCCTGCTGAGGGCCGTCAGTGTGGCAATCAACCCAGCGACATTACTATCGAGCTAGGAAACTAATCAGAGTCGAATAGAGCCTTCTTGTATCGGCTGCTGTTTCGCCCACTTAAGCGCATATTTGGTTATATTTTGTTGGTCTTTCGAGTTGAGTTGTCATCGCTCAATATGTCTTCATGGACGTGATTATTGCATGCAATACTATATTAATGTATACGACTGCTCTAATATAGAATTTACACACGTCAAGAATATTTAGAATACTATTGTATCATATTGTATGTAATCTTGAAGACACTTGCTTCTCCTCCGCGGCAAAGTCAGCGCCCACACGGGACTGCCGTCGGGGCGATTCTAAAACCACAGCACACTCAGAACTGGTGCAGCCTGTCGATGTGGCCAGGCAGCCTAATGTAGTATGCTATTCCGGAGGCCGAATTGGTGGAGAATATTTCGCGAATCGCCCGGCTTGAACTATGAGCCCGGGCCAGTCTTCATTTTTTCCGCAATTGCATTGATCCCCTGGCAGAATTGAGCTGCCCGGCGAGAAACAATGCAACTGGCAGTCGAGGCGGCGCTCGATTCAGCGCTTACGCTTCTCTAATGCGCGAATACTCAAAATTGGGATGGCATTGAGGAAGTACCGAGAAACTCGTTGATTCTTGCCGCAACAATCTCCCGACGCTTGGCAAGAAAAACCTTGTACTTTAACCTCGTTCTTGGCAACAACTCCGGCAGTCAGACCGGTACGTTGAGTCTCTTTAACACCCTATGAAAAATCCAATCTGTCATTGCCATTTTGACCGCGCTCGTCGCCGCTTCCTTCGCGATGGATCAGCCAGCATTCCACACCAAAGGCGCGCCAATTGGCAAGCCGACCGGCCCGCTCAAGTCGGGCGAGTACTGGTGGAAACCAGGACTTTCACCGCGCGGACCGGTCGTCGTGCTGGTGAGCCTCCCGCAGCAAACGATGTATTTGTATCGCAACGGCATTCTCATCGGCCGCTCGAGCGTCAGCAGCGGCAGGAAGGGCAACTCCACGCCGCCCGGGGTATTCAACATTCTCGAGAAGAAGGAAACGCATTACTCGAAGAAGTATAATAACGCCCCGATGCCGAACATGCAGCGGCTCACCTGGACGGGCATCGCCATGCACTCCGGCCAGTTGCCCGGTTATCCGGCCAGCCACGGTTGCGTCCGGCTGCCATATGACTTTTCAGCGCTGCTTTTTGATGCCAGTTCGAATGGCGGTACGGTGGTGATTGGCGATGGCAAAACGCCACAGCCGCATCTTGCCTCCAACCCCGGGCTGATGCTGGCACCGAAAGATTTCACATCGGCGATGCTGCGTCCGCTCGCTGCGAATGAGTACGATTGGCATCCCCAACGCAGCTCGAGCGGTCCGATTACCATCGTCATCAGCTCTGCTGACCAAGCGCTCTATGTTTATCGCAACGGCAATCCAATCGGTCGCGCTGCGCTTGAGGTCAAGGGCCGACGGCTTGGCGAACACGTGTTTACCTTGCTCGAAGGCACGACCGGCAAACCGAGTCAGCTTGCGCCTGGGCGGGAAGCGGGCCGGTGGATGCGAGTGGACGGCCAAGCTCGCGGTGTTGATGCGGAAAAACTTGCATCGCGCTTACGGTTCAGTCCGGAGTTCGCGCACAAGGTGGCCGATGAAATCGCGCCGGGCACAACCGTGATTGTGACCGACGCGCCAGCGGTGCGGAAGCCGGTGGTTGATTCAACGTACTTCGCTACCAGCTAGCTACCAATATGCGCGCGCATCTCTGCGCCCTCGGTAACGCGCTCATCCTAGCTGGTTGTGCGAGTCCGTACGCACAAGTCTCGCACGTTCATCCGCACGAGCAGCGATTGGAGCTCCACGATCTTGATGGTGATTTTGATGGCGCGAAAATACTATCATTTCTACTCTTCAGGGCGACCGCCTCTGCAATGCTATTGCCACAGTGCGTCCGCACCGGTGGATTGAGTGCGGACGGAGCTCGACGTCTTTGCCGAACACGAGCGCGCTCATGAATTGTTTAGCCCGTCTTCCGAATGCCTGACCCATTTCTGGCGCATCGATCCATGCTATGCGGGCGCGGAGCAGCTGGTTTTTCGCGGTTAACGCCTTGATCTTGTCTCCATCCGAATTCCTACCGAACGACCAGGATAACATCCTGGGCAACCAGGCTAGCAGCGATAGAAAAGTCTTTGGGCTCACGGTGGTAAACTGACGAGGTGTTTGCTGGAGCCTTGCCGCGGTTAGCGATGCTCCGCATTCAGGATGAGAATGCGGCGAACTTCCTGAATGGCCTTCGGGTTCTGATGCGCGCCATGACCTGAGGGGACGACAAGCTCGGACTTGGCCCCGTCCATGTGCGAACTCCAGTACGGCACGACACCGTCGGAAGAATTCGGAGCGTCGCCTTTGCCCTGGTCGCCCATGATGGTGTGATACGGGATGCCGGGCGTGATCGGGATCGTGTTGATCGCAATCACGAAGCGGTTTGTCGGCGCAAGGGTATCCACACTGTTGGGTATGCGTTTGAGCTTCAGCTCACCCGATTGAAATGTGGTAATCTTAAGTACGTCCCTGCCCGCCTTGAGGAGCGTGACCGGTGATCTTACTAAGCTCGATCCGATCCGGCCAAGCCAGTTACTCGCAAGCTCGCTGCCGCGAAGGGGCGCGGAAATGAAGATGACGCGCCCGATCTCCGGGCGGTGCTGGAAGATGAGCGCGTCGGTAAAGAGCTTCCTGCTTTCGGGAGACAGAGGCACCTGCTCCGGCGTTTTTTTAAAAAGCTCCATCCAGAGCTTATCACCAGCGTCGGTGATGAGCAGGCGGCTGATACAACCTCCCATGCTGTGGCCGATCACGACCATCGGCTTGCGCAACGGAAAGCGCTTCTCGATAGCGTCTAGTTCATGCCGCAGGATTACTGCGGAATAGGGATAGGGATAGCCGCTCGGGTAACTGTAAAACCAGAACTGGTAGTTGTGCCGGATCTCCGGGTTTCCACGGAGGCGGTTGAGCATCGGCGTCCAGGTTGCGGGCGTGTCCATGAGCCCATGGACCACTAGCACAACGATTTTGTTCGGGTCGTAAGGCTGGAGCCTGCTGATACGAGCCGTCTCCGCGTATTTGCCAGGGTTAAGCAGGCGCGTGAGTTCGAGTTTTTTCGGGTTGGTGCTCGCGAGCATCACGGCGAGCGGCACCGTGAAATCCGCAGCAAGAGGAAAGATCTGCCCGTCCACCCGGACGGTTTCCGTCGCGAGCGGGTCTTCGAAGGAAAGCACGCAGCGGCGACCTTCAAAACGTGCGATCGCGGTGACGCCGTAGTAGGTACGCGACGGAGTGAAGTTCGCTCGTGCCTCTTTATTCACTTCGCGCCCAACCGCGACGATTGGCGCGCCGATTCCATCGCGCGCGGTGCGTTCGGTGACGTAAGTCCCTCGGACGTCGAACTGATCCGCTGGCGTGAAATCGTAGAGCGCTGGATTCCACTGTGGGCGCGGGTCGGGCTTGTCGGTAAGTACGAACTCGCCATCGCTTCCCGGCACTCGGAGCGGTTGGGTCCAAGGATTGAGCTTTGCGTCGCGGATCGTCGCGACGATGCGCCCAACAGCGAAGTTGTATGTGTGCCGCGCGGTCTCGTCTTGCGGGCTGCGCTTGAGCTGGCCTAAGGCCGTCTCTGCCGCGGTCATGTATTCACCAAGGGCTACGAGCGGGTCGCGGCGATCGATCCGCATTGCTCTAACGATTCCCGTTTTCGCATTCGCTAGCGGGCCGCCGCCGCTGGTAAATGGCATAAAACGTGGGCGTCTTTCGCTCACTTTCGAATAGGTCGCGCAGCTCGCGAGGGTACACGCCGTGACGACGGCTACGACCAACGGCAAGTAACTGGTGAATCTGAAACGTATCGTCGTTCTCAAAGGGAGATCCGTTTCGATAAACGACGCAGCACTGGTTGACAAGGAAAGTCATTGCACCCCATGGTTCCATATAAACGCGGGTCAATCACGGTGGCCTCGTGAGCGATCCACGCGCTGCGCCGCGCCTGCGGGGCTGATCCCACCTCATTGCCCATTAGTTCAGACGGCGGCACGATCGACCGGCACAGGTTTAGGCGACAAACGGCCCTAAAAGCCATACTTCGCGAGCAAATCCCGCAGCGCTTCGATTAAGAAGGTACTTCGCGTTCGCGGACGGACTTCCACGGCTTTGTCCCAAGAGGTTGAGGTCGGGGCGGTGCGGGAAAGATACTTGAAATTCATCGGTATCTAATGGGCATATTGAAGTTCCCTATGCGCTTCCTTCGTTTCCTGCTGCTTGCTTTGGTATTGATCATTGGGGACATTGTCGTCGCCTGGACGGCTGGCGCCCTTTACTTTGACTTGCCCACGTCTGCGCCGGTGCGAACTGCTGCCGCCATCACCTGGTCGCTGGCGGCCGTGTTTGCACTTTTTCGGGGTTGGCGAGGACGTCTTGTCGTCCTACTCGGCTTTCTTCTTATTGCCGGATGGTGGTCTACCTTGCGCCCAAAGCAAAATCGCGACTGGCAACCGCAAGTCGCCGTACTGGCCTACGCCACCCGCGAAGGAGACCAAGTCACGGTTCACGATATCCGAAATTTTGAATATCGAACCGCTACCGACTTTACGCCCCGTTACGAGACGCGAACCTATAGCCTCGGAAATCTTCGCGAGCTGGATTTGTTCATAAATTACTGGGGCTCAAAGTTGATAGCGCACCCAATTCTTTCCTTCGATTTTGGCCCCCAAGGCCGCCTTTGCTTTTCGATCGAAACGCGCTTCGCTCGCGGCCAGGGTTATTCTCCTGTTGCCGGGCTCTACCGGCAGTACGAGATCATTTACATCGCTGCTGATGAGCGCGACGTCGTTCGCTTGCGTACGAACTTTAAGCATGAAGAGCTCTACCTGTACCGGATATTGATGCCGCCCGAAGAAGTGCGAGGCCGGTTCATGGAATACATCGACCGCCTGAACGAATTACACGCTCACCCAGCCTGGTACAATGAGATCACGGATAACTGCACCACTAGCATTCGTGCTCAGCGCCCGGCAGCCCTGCGAAGGCCCTTCGATTGGCGACTGCTAATTAACGGCTTCGCCGACCAAATGCTTTACGAGCATCACGTCCTGGCAGGTGATCTGCCCTTTGCGGAGCTTAAAGCCAGATCCCTTATTGACGAACGCGCCCGCGCAGCAGACGACGCGCCGGATTTTTCGAATCGCATACGCGCCGGATTGCCCGGTTTTTAGCTGCTCCCCTTCGATACGGACGACTCCCCGGTGGCGCGATCTTCTCTAACAATACCACCGAGAAATTTGAGGAGGCCGATGCCTTCAAATTCCTGGCCGTGGAAGCGAAATAGCACCATCATCTGAATCACAAAACGATGGCATCTAAAGGAGCACGAAGCGATCCTATCAGGGGGTCAAAGGCTCTAAAAGGCGACTGCGACGGCCTAAATTGCCGCGCAGACCGGAAACCCCGGAATCGGCCGTCGGCGATGTGATGAACCCTGATTCCCAATTAGCAAAATGAAGAAAAAAGAAATCATTGAACGATCAAAAAAATTCATCAAGCCATACCGCGTCACCGACGGGAAAAAATTTCGGCTTAAGGATATCGATCCCAGCGATACTGGCGACGTAACCTCCGAAGACAAACCGCTGGCAAAAGAACTGCTGGAAAGCGGGATTGAAGTCCTTGCCGAACTACAGGACGTGCTTTACGCGCAGGATCAGTGGTCCCTCCTCCTGATCTTTCAGGCAATGGACGCTGCAGGAAAGGATGGCGCGATCAAACACGTCATGTCCGGCGTTAATCCTCAGGGGTGCCAAGTCTATTCATTCAAGAGCCCATCGGCGGAAGATCTCGAACACGACTTTCTCTGGCGTTGCCTGAAGTGTTTACCCGAACGTGGCCGCATCGGTATTTTCAACCGTAGCTACTATGAAGAGACTCTCGTCGTCCGAGTCCATCCCGAGCTGTTAGCCAAGCAAAAGGTCCCGCAGCAGCTGATCACCAAGGACATCTGGGAGGCTCGCTACGAGGATATCCGCAATGTCGAGCGCTATTTGACGCGCAACGGCGTTGTCATTCGAAAATTTTTTCTCCACGTCTCTGCGGACGAACAGAAGAAGCGCTTCCTGGAGCGCCTGGATAACCCGGCGAAAAACTGGAAGTTCTCATCGAACGATGCCCGTGAACGGGGCTTCTGGAAGGACTACATGAAGGCCTACGAGGACATGATCTGCAACACAGCGACCGATGATGCGCCATGGTACGTCGTACCTGCAGATAACAAGTGGTTCACCCGAGTTGTTGTCGCCGCGGCAGTGATCGACGCACTCGACTCCTTAGATCTCAGATATCCGGAAGTCGGCGAAGCACAGCGCAAAGAACTGGCCGTGGCGAAAAAGGAACTGACGGCCAACGACGATCACTGAATCCTAACTCGGTTGGAAAAAGAGTCCACAGAAGCGAGCTGGCTGCAAAGCGCCCTGGCCTTCGGTAGGAAGGACCTTCTGTTCACCTTTCCCATGTCGGTGCGAAGCCTTCTCAACCAGATAAAACATAACCGGGATCAGCAAAATCGCGATCAAAGTCGATGCCAGCATCTCGCCGATGACCGTCCTGCCGAGAATCTGCCACGGGGCTGGGCCGATCCCGAAGTGGCCCACAGCGGGACGCATTGGAGAGTGAACGCATACGCAGTCATCAGGATCGGACGCAACTGCAGACGGGCGCTGGCCGGCGCCGCTTCCACGATTGGCGTTCCTTTTTTTGGATTTGGCCTTAAAATCGGACGATGAGGAGGCGTTCTTTGCCGCCGGGCCGATGAGCATGATCAAACCGACCTGTGCGTAGACGTCGTTTTCGAATACGACAGAACTTTTTCCGTACAGGTCCGCTTCAAGAAGTCTGGCAGCGGGACCGCAAAGGCACCCAGAACGGCAATCGGATGCAAAGCAGAACACTGAACGGCTACGGAAATATGCTCGTCTTAGCCAGACGTTAAAAATCGGGTTGTTGGAATAATTTGATGGCTAAGGCGGGCGTTCGCGGGTCCGCGCCGCTAACACTTCAGTGGCATTGATGATGATGGATACCGGGCCTTTTGGTGCTTTCTCCGGTTGCCATACGATGGCCCCTGCGGGCGCCGTCCCTTCGGCGGAGTCAACCGCCACGCGGCGGGGGGACGGCCAAGTTCATCGAGCAAGGACTTCTCGAGTATGGTCCGATACAAGAGGCGATCCAATGGATTGGTCTAGATCAAGTTAGTCCCGAGTAGTATACTAAAAACGCTTAGGTTGCGTCCGGACCCCCAATCAACCCAAACCGGACATCTAACTAACCGGAAAAATCCGAATCAATGAAACACATACTTACCGGATTTAGTCTTATCAGCGCCTGGGCGCTTCTAGCCCTGGCCCTCGGCTGCGCCAGCAGCACCCCCACCGCGAACGAGCAGAATATGCTGATCGCGGCGGGCTTTAAGACCATCACGCCCCGGGACGCCGCCCAGCAGCAGAAGCTGCAAGCCCTTCCGCCCGGGCAGCTGGCCCAGATTACGAAAAACGGCCAGACCTTCTACGTCTTTCCCGACGCGGCGAACAACCGGGCCTTCGTCGGCGGGCCGGATCAGTACCAAGCCCTCGTAAATTACCGCCTCTCCCAGCATCTGGCCGCCGAACAGGGGACCACGAGCACGGCCTACGCGGACCCTTCGCTAGGTTGGGATACCTGGAACGGCTGGCCCGGTACCTACGGGCACCAGCGACGGGTCGAGCGGCGAGCCGCACGGCGGTCTTATTAAGGCTATTAGGCCGATTGTTGGGAACCACATCGGCGCTTGCTTACCGCTAAGCAATAAAAAAGTGGAGGGTAACGGTAATCTCCGATTCCTACTGCTTGCGAAACAGTCCTGCTACTTTTATCACTAACCCCCAAAGAATCGGATTGCCCGGGGCAGGAGTTGCACCTGCGTCTGATCGGTTCGAAGCCAATCGCTCTCTCTATTAAGATACCGGGGGGGCTTTTCGTTTTAGTAAAAGCGCGAAAACTATGGGAAAAACTGCGCTGTCTAGGTAACGCTCCTAGTGGGTAGTTAAGACTTCGGTTCTACAGACCGCTCCCCCTCTTTGCGGAGACTACCGTCGCTCAAACTTTTTTCCCCTTGCGAAAGGCCGTAGCGCACGAACGGCCACAAGACTTTCTGCCCCGGATATCGGAAAGCTTATCGAAGAGCGTCACCCGGATCATTTTTCCGCAAGACAAAGCTTGGGATTCTTATAATACTCCGTTACCCCTTCTTCCCGGGAAACTAAACGACGCCCTGCCATTTTTAGCCCTAGGAAAAGGAGAATTGCGGGGCGTGGAATCCAGCCACGACAAGCAGGCCTATGAGGCCCGCCGGGACACCAATCCTCCCCGCAATTTTCAAATTTTCCTCGCCTCAGCCACCTACTGCAGGCCATTTCGATTTCCTTTAAAATTAGTCTTTCGATGGTCTCGCTTCGATCCCCTCTATCCTTACCCCGGCCTTGCTAGAACCCTTAACTCGGTGGATCCGACGATATTCCCTTTCATACGGAATTTGGTCGGACCACTCTACTCCTCACCCCACTGGCCCTTGAACAGATGGCTGCGATCTTTGTTGAATGCCGCAGTGGGGTCATTCCTGTAGAGGAGATCACCCATCTGATCCAGATTTACAAAAGTATGCCTCTGTAGTTGGCTATCGTACAGGTATTCCATTTCGTAGCCATTGTGAGAGTTGTCCTTCTTCATCATGACAAGGACACTTTGATAGGTTATTTCAGTCCCGTTCTGTCCCATTCTGACAAACCTCTGCAGACTGGCTAAATGATAAACATGCAGGTGCATGTTCGGGTAGTTCTCACTCAGAAATTTCTCACTCAGCTGGGTGATGAAGTTGTTAGTAGCAATATCCTGCATTTCGGCAGCTATCTCACCGGCCTGCGCTGCGACGGACAATAGTCCCACAGTCAACGCGATTAGTGTCTTTTTCATATCAGTAGTAATGGCTGCATTAGTTGGTTTTACACAGGCTGGCCAGCGCCCCAGTTTGCTTGCTTGCACCCCCAAATTATGACTTCGCCTCGAGCTTCGCCTCTAGGCACTCCCGGCGTAAGGCCAGAATGCTTCGGTACGCGATAACAAAGAGCCAGACATGTCCAGCGCACCAAATGATGAGAAAGAGGCTACCAGCGATCGTATTTGAGCGCTCAGCACCATAGAGACTACCAATGGCGTAGAGCAGCACAAAGACATAGAAGATACCGAGCAGCGCATGACCGACAA
>WNFM01108859.1_pt1 | contig 12101 bp, 8 predicted proteins | sample 5400271 | NCBI WGS metagenome assembly WNFM01 (sample SAMN13153352, study PRJNA577476) | soil metagenome | isolation source: 60 cm saprolite on Douglas fir-dominated hillslope | place: USA:California | collected 2013-09-17 | reverse complement strand
TCGCGTGCACGGCACGGCGGAGGATCTGATTGGCGACCCGGATGTCGACGCGGTCTACATCGCCACGCCGCCGGCCAGCCACGAACCGCTGGCGCTCCTGGTGGCGGCTGCCGGCAAGCCCTGCCTCGTCGAGAAGCCGATGGCGCGCAACCACGCCGAGTGCCTGCGCGTGGTCGACGCATTCCGGACGGCGGGGATCCCGCTGTGGGTCGCGTATTACCGGCGGGCACTACCCCGGTTCCTGAAAGTGCGGGACCTCTTGTCGGCCGGCGTCGTCGGCCGCTTGACATCGGTCCACGTCCAGGTGACCGACCGCCTCGCGACCGGCACGGACGCGAAGAACTGGCGGTTCGATCCCGCGATTGCCGGCGCGGGACTGTTCCTCGACCTCGCGTCGCACTGCCTGGACCTCCTCGACTTCCTGGCCGGACCGATCACGGACGTCAGCGGCTTCCCGCTCAACACCGGCGGCGCGTATGCCGCCGAAGACGTCACGAGCGCGGCGTTTCGCATCGGCACGCGCATCGCGGGTACGGGCATCTGGAACTTCAACGCGGACTCGAAGGCCGACGTCATCACGTTCATCGGATCCGGCGGAAGGTTGACCACCCCGGTCTTCAGCGACGGCGATGTCGTGGTGTCGCGCCCGAAAGGGACCGAGACCGCTCCCCTGCGCAATCCTCCCCACGTGCACCAGCCGTTGATCCAGACGATCGTCGATGAGCTGTGCGGCCACGGGGCGTGCGAGTCGACGGGCGAGTCCGGTGCCCGCACGTCCTGGGTGATGGACCGCTGTCTGGAAGCCTATTACGGAAGGAAGGATGCTCTCATCGGGCCGTAGGACAAAGACCGACGTGCATTAGATGTCTATTGTGTGCCATCCTGTCGTATCGACGGGATGAGCTCGACCGACGCAATAGCCTAACAGACCCGGGAGGGGACCCCCAGTGACCCTTCGGCCGCACCAGGTGCCACGCGCGACACGCTTCGCGATTCCGATCACGATTTTTTATCGCACCCCCGGCGACGCGTCGTGGCAGGAGGGCTGGACGGAGAACATCAGCAAGTCCGGCGTGCTCTTCCGCGCCGATCGCGAAATCAAGCTCGACACGCCCGTCGAGATGCTGCTGGACATTCCCGCTTTCATCGCCACGCCGGTGGCGGGCACCGCCCTCTGCCGCGGCCGCATCGTCCGCGCCGAGCGGCCGTCGGCGGACGAAGACCGGCCCGCGTTCGCCGCGCGGATCTTCGAGTGCGAGCCCGCCCGGCCGTCGGATCCGCGCCGGATTTAGGCTTTAGGCTTTAGGCTTTGGGCGATGTCACGCTGAATGGCGGCGACGGCCACCGGGAGCGCCTGCCGATCCAGATAGCTGAGCAATCGCGACGCTGAGCAGCAGCGCAATGCGCCAGCGCAGACCGCTGCGCGCCGCGGCTACCACGTCACGCGAACCAGCGACACCGCCTGCCGCGGAAGGGTAAACGTCAGCCGCACCCGGCCGTCCGCGACCTTGACGCGCCGGGACGGCTCGAACGGCTGCAACTGGCCGGCTCGTTCGAGCGCCTTGTACTGCGCCCTGGTCGGCGGCTGGGGGGATCCCATTCGCTTCCACGCTTCGTAGGCGTTCCCGTGCGTCGCGTCGACGCGCTGGTGCGTGATGTCCGCGGACCGGCCCGGCACGCCGTCCACCAGCAGTTCCACGTCCGCCGGGGGCGCCGGCAGGTCGTCGTCGTGATAATTCCAGACGAGGATCGAGGTGGTGCGCTCGCTGCGGCTCGCGAGGGCGCTGATGTCGGGCTTGTCGCGGACGCCGGTGTCGCGCACCAGATCCAGGGGCAGGGCGCCGCTGCTCTCGACCGTGACGCGATCCCCGAGCATCCGGCCGAGCATGCGGAAGACGTTCAGGACCGGCTTGTCGATCCCGTTGGTGGCCAGATCGCGAAAACCCGCGAAATACGGCTGGTCCTCGAACTCGAACGCCCACGTGACCGATCCGCGCAGGTTGACCTTGTAGGCGTCGGCCAGCTCGAAGGTGCGCGCGAGCTGCTCCGCGGTGTAGCTCGAATAGACGGTCCCGTTGCGATAGGCGTTCTCGGGATTAGTCTGCACGCCGCAGGCGGCGCAGCCTTCCGGATCCGACTCCCCGAGAATGATGGGCGTGTCGCGCAGCTCGGGAAAGGCCGCGACGATGCGGAAGCCGTTGGCGATGGCGCGAAGCTGGTTGCTGACGCCCATGCGCACGTGCCCCTCCAGGAACCGCGGCGCGCCCTTCGCGTGAAACCCGATGTAGTCGAGCGGCGAGCCGATCTTGCCGGTCGCGTAGTTGGTGCCGCGCAGGCAGTGCTCGAGAAACGCCTGGAGGAATCCCTGTGTGCGCGCCCCGTTGGGCCCGGTGACGGTCGGCCCGCCGATGCGCGCCGCCGGCACGGCGCGCTTCAGGCCGTCCGCCGCGTAGTCGTACAGCGTCTGGTATTCCTCCGGCGTGCCATGCCAGTAGCCGATGTCGGGCTCGTTCCAGACTTCCCAATACCAGCTCTCGACTTCGCGCTGTCCGTACTTCTTCACGCAGTGCGCGGCCCATTGCGTGATGAGCTCGCGCCACTTGCCATAGTCGGCCGGCGGATAACTCCAGCCGGTGTAGATGCGGTTGTAGTCGAGCCCCGGACGCCAGTCGTGCCTGTACGGCTCCGGCTTCGTGGACAGCGCTTCGGGCATGAAGCCGATCTCGACGAGCGGCTTCATCTTCCGCTGTACGTATGTATCGAAGATGCGATCGACGATCGTCCAGTCGTAGACCGGCCGGCCGGCGGCGTCCTCGGTGTACGCGTTGGTCGAGCCCCACTTCATCGACGCGCGGCCGTCGCCCGTCGTCAGAAGGTTGTGAGTGCGGACGAAGACGGGCACGGGGCTCAGCGCCGACAGCTCCGTCAGCAGCTTCTTCCCGTTGGCGGTATAGGTGTAGTTCGGCTCGTCGTAGCCGTAGAAGGCCCACATCTGCGTCATCGGCCCGCGCCGGTCGCCTGCGTGTACGCGGATCGTGACGCGGTCGGCCGGCTGCGCCGAGACGACGGCCATGGAGAGAATCGCCGCCACCGCGCCGAGCTTCATCGGGGCAGACTATCGCACAACCGACGTGCAGGGCATCCACAAAGAAAATGCATTCCGCATGCGACGAGCCTCGCCACGGGAAGGCGCAAGAACACGTCAATCCGGCTGACACGCGCACATCCCCAGGTGGCTTCGTGATCGACACTTCCTTGACGCCTCTTTTGCGGCGATAATCCACGCGCATGTCTGAGCCCTCGCCCGACATCCACCGCGTTCCATCGTCGCTGCTGCTGGCCGTGGGGTGTCTCTCCGCGGCCATTGTCGTCGTCGAGCTCACGCTGACGCGGGTGTTCTCGGTCACCATGTTCTACCACTTCGCGTTCCTCGCGATCTCGGTCGCGATGTTCGGCTTGAGCGCGAGCGCCGTGTTCGTCTACGTGACCCCGCGCCTGCATCCGGCCGAGGGGGTCGGACGACAACTCCAGACGTATGCGGCGCTCTTCTGGGTGGTGGCGACGGTCTCCGCGATCCTGCTGCTGCGGATGCGCGTGGGGCTCGAGTACTCCGCCGGCAACGCGGCTCGCATGATCGGGATCTACCTGCTGGCGGCGGCGCCGTTTCTGGCCGGTGGAGCGGGACTGGCGCTGGCCGTCTCGAGGTTTCACCGCGACATCGGACGGGTGTACGCCGCGGATCTCTGCGGCGCCGCCGGAGGCTGTCTGCTCCTCATCCCGGTGCTCAATGCGCTCGGCGCGCCGGGGGCGCTGCTCCTGGCCGCGGCACTCGGAGCGCTCTCCAGCCTGCTCGTCGCCGTCGCGGGCGGGCGTGTCGGAAGGATCGCGAGCTGGGTGGCGCCGGCGGGGGCGGTGGTCGCGCTCGCGGTCCAGCTCTGGCACCCGTGGCTCGATGTCTACGGCGCCAAGGGACACGAGGGCGCCCCGGTGCTGTTCAGCAAGTGGAACTCGTTCTCGCGCATCGCGGTGTACGACCGGCCGCACGCCGACTGGGGGTTGAGCGACACCTACAAGGGACCGCTGCCCCAGAGCCATTACATGGACATCGACGCCTCCGCCTCGACGCCGATTCTCGAAGCGTCGGGCGGCATCTCGTCGCTCGGCTACCTCCGCTATGAGCTCACCGCCCTGGCGTACGCCATCAAGCCGCACGCCCACGTCCTCATCATCGGTCCCGGCGGCGGACGCGACCTGTGGACGGCGCTCGTCCACGGCGCCCGTCGCGTGGAGGGCGTCGAAGTCAATCCGATCATCGTCCACGACGTGATGCAGGGGCAATTTCGCGAGTACTCCGGCCACGTCTATGGCGCCCCCGGCGTATCGGTGGTGGCGGACGACGGCCGGAGCTATGTGACGCGGTCGACGGAACGGTACGACGTGATCCAGGCGTCGCTCGTCGACACCTGGGCCGCGACGACCGCCGGCGCGTTCGCGATGACCGAAAACAACCTCTACACGGCGGAGGCCTTCGAGTCGTATTTCACCCACCTGCAACCCGACGGCGTCCTCACGATCACCCGTTGGTACGCGGACGGCCTGCGGCTGCTGTCGCTGGTCCAGACCGCCGGTCCGCGACTCGGCTGGCCCGGCATCGCCGACCGCGTGTTCATTGCCCGCAACGGTACGCTCGCGACCTTCGTCTTCAAGAGCTCGCCGCTCAGCAACGACGAGATCGACCGTCTCCGGCAGCGGTGTCGCGAGATGAATTTCGCGGTGATCTATTCGCCCCTGTCCCCGGCAAACCCGACTCCGGTACCCCGCGACGCCTACGCGCGGCTGGCGACGACGCCGTACCCGGGTCTGCCGGCGTTCTACCGGTCGTTCCCCTGGGATATCGCACCGAGCACGGACGACCGGCCGTTCTTCTTCCACTTGATCAAGCCGGGCACGCCGCTGAAGTTCCGGTTCGACCGATCGATCCTGTTCGGCACGGGCATCGAAGTGCTCAGCGGGCTGTTGCTGATCTCCGTCGGCTTGCTTGCGCTGTTCGTGTTCGTGCCGCTCGCCTGGCTCTCTCCCGAACCGGTGGTCTGGCGCGAGCTGCCGCTGGCCCCGCTGGCGTACTTCGCCTGCCTGGGTGCCGGCTTCATGTTCGTGGAGATGGGCCTGATGCAGCGGTTCGTCCTGCTGCTGGGCCATCCGGTCTACTCGCTCAGCGTGATCCTGTTCACGCTGCTGCTGGGGGGCGGCGCCGGGAGCGCGCTCAGCCGCCGGCTGGGATCACCCGCCCGGATCCTGGCGATCGCGATTCCGGCGATCATCGTCGTCAGCCTCGTGTATTCCTGGACACTGCCGTCGCTCTTCGCGTCGTGGGTGGCCTGGCCGCGGACCCAGCGCGTCATGGTGTCTGTCGTGTGCCTTCTGCCGCTTGGGCTGCTGCTGGGCATGCCGCTGCCGTCGGGGATCCGGTTGATCGGCGATCGGCGGCCGGGTGTGCTGGCATGGGCCTGGGGCGTCAACGGCGCCATGTCGGTGATCGGGGCGACGCTGGCGATTCACGTGGCGATGAGCGACGGCTTCGCCCGCGTGGCGACCTACGGCGCCATCATTTATGCGGGTGCGGGACTGATCGGGCTCTGGATGGCGAAGCGCTCCTAGGAGCCCCTAAGCGGCCGACGTATTCCGGCTGTCGGCCCCCGTCGCCGTGGACGGCTTCTCGCGCTCGATCTCAATCGAGCATTCGTTCACCAGCGCCAGGACCGCGCCGATCGCCGCGAGCGCCGGCGCGAACACGGCGCCGACCACGCCCGCCGTCAGCGGAAACTCGGCAATGATGCGCTCCCCCTGCCGCACCCGCACGCGCCGCACGTTGCCCTCGCGAACGATGTCCTTGAGCTTGTCGAGTACGGCGCCGCCTTCCGCTTTGACGGACTCCCAGCAGGTCTTGTCGGTCATATACTCCCCTTTCAGGATCTCTACGAAAATGGGGCGCCAAAAGTGCCCGTCAGTCTTGCCGCAACAGATCGTTCCGACGCCACGAGGCCGATGGTGAAGCGTCCGCTCGGAAAAAAGGTCCGAACGGTGTAGATGTCCTGGGGCCGTGGATATGGGAGCGGGTTGAGGAGCACGGCGTTCACCGTGCTGAAGAGGGCGGTGGGCGCCGCGATGCCGAGCGCGAGCGTCCCCACCGCGGCAAGCGCGAACGACGGCTGACGGAGCAGGCTGCGCGCGGCGGCGGCGAAAGGCACGGCCGGACTATGCCAAGACTTTCCTGACGAAGACGGTCGCGACAACCGCGCCGCACAGGGCGAGCGCGGCGGCGACCAGCATGATCCGGGGGAACGCCGCCGCCAGCTCGGTCTGGGTCCGCGCACCCGCGATGAGGGCCGCGGCGCTCACGCCGGCAAGGCCGGCCGTCCGCGCGACGGCGTTGTTGATGCCCGAGGCCAGTCCGGCGCGCGTGTCGCCGAGCGCGGTCATGACGGCGGTGGTGAGCGGCGCGACCGTCATCGCCATCCCGAGTCCGAGGATCGCGATGCCGGGGAAGACGCCGCGCCAGTAGTCCTCGCCGCCCGGCGTTCCTGACAGGCCGAGCAGCACGAATCCAACCGCGACGAGGCTCGCGCCAATCGCCAGAGGGATTCGCGGCCCGGCCGCCGAGGCCCACTGCCCGGTCCATCGCGAGAGCACGAACAGCTCGAACACCAGGGGCAGCAAGGCCGCGGCGGACGCCGTCGCCGAGTAGCCGGCGCCGACGATCAGACGGATCGGCAGGACGAACATGAAGAGGGAGAGCGCGGCGTAGACGACGAAGGTGAGCGCGTTCACCGACGCGAACAGGCGCGAGCGCCACACGTCCAGCGGCATCATCGGGGAGGGCGCGCGGCGCTCGACGGCGATGAAGGCGGCGAACGCCGCGACGCTCACGGCACCGAGCGCGATCGCGATGCCCACCTTTGCGATCCCCACCGTGAGCGCGGCCGTCATCGCCCCGAGCGCGACGACGGCCGCGACCGCGCCCGACGCGTCGATGTGTCGCGTCTCGCGCCCGGCGGCCTCGCGCAGCAGCCAGATCCCGATGCCGAGCGTCGTCGCGGCGACGGGCAGGTTCACGAAGAACGCCAGCCGCCACGACCAGCGGTCGACGAGCCAGCCCCCGATGAGTGGTCCGACCGCCGACGCGACGCTGCCGAACGCGGACCACGTGCCGATCGCTCTGCCGCGCGCCGCGCCGCTGAAGGTCGTCCCGAGCAGCGCGAGGCTGGCCGGGACGAACAGCGCGGCCGCCACGCCCTGCGCCGCTCGCGCCGCGAGCAGCTCGCCCAGCGTCGCCGCGATGCCGCAGCAGAGCGACGCCAGCGCGAACACCGACACGCCTGCGAGGAAGACGCGGCGGTGCCCGAAACGGTCACCCATCGCGCCGCCGACGAGCACGAACGCCGCGAGCGGCAGCAGATACGCGGCGATCGTCCATTGCGCGCCGGACGCGCCCGCGCCAAGGTCGCGCGCCAGGCTCGGAATCGCGACATTGACCACGGTCGAGTCGACGAAGGCCAGGCTCGACCCGAGGATCGTCGCGACGAGCGTCCAGCGCTGGTTCCGCGCGGACTCGGCGGGACGGCCGGGCCCCGGGGCGGACCGTGCGACCCCCGCGTCGCAGGGCGTGTGGAGCACACGGTCATTGTAAAGAAAGGCCGCGTGAAGCGCGCTATCGTTTTGGCATGTTGAGCATCATCGTCTTCCAGTCGATCTCGCGGGGCATCTCGGTCCGCTCGTACCCGAAGTCGTTGTAGACAGCCTCTACGATCCGCAGCGCGCCCTGGTCTGGATTCGCCCGCAGCTCGTTCCAGTCGAACGACATGGGACGCGGCAAGAGAAAGTCCTCCAGCCCATCATTGATCTCGCCGTAGATCCGAGCAGGCTCGATCTTGTGATCGAACGCATCCGGCGAGTAGGGTCGCAACCCCCACTTCGCGATGCCCTTCAGACCAAAGTCGGCGAACACGGTTCTCGGAGGGGACGACATTTCATATAGGACCTTTGCGAGTCGGAAGATCGAGACGGGATACTCCGCGAGTGCATACGGCCACAACGTCGTCGTCTCTCCCATCCACTGCAACCTATCGAGAGGAACGAAAAACTCGAGGCGGCCGTCGGAGTAAACACTGAGCTCGCGAATCTCGGGATCGCCGCTCACGATTCGTTGCCCTTTACGCTGTGGTTCCCGATGCCGATTCACGAAATTCCAGCCGGCATCGCGATTCCCTGTCACGCCGGGATCGCGCAGAAGGTGTCCGCTACGGACGGCCGTCAGGTCGATGACGACGTTGGGCGAGACGTCCAGTCCTAGCCACATGCCTGGCGCACCGGTCTCAATCAGAATTTGTCGCGCCCTCTCGAGCCGGCTGCGCGTGCGATCGTCCTGAGAGACGGCCTTCGAGGCACCTGCACGAGGAATGACGATCTCGTCGCGGTGCATCGGTCGAGTCCGATCGCCGATCCGCTTCTGGAAGAGCCGGCCGCCGTCCTTCAGCACCGCATACGATCCTCGCTCGTCTTGCGGCGTCACCTGAATACACAGGATCGAGCACGCCGTGGACGGCCGCACGATTTCGATCCGGACACTCCGATCGTCGGGAGCAGGTTCCAGCACATTCATGACATGATCGAGCAGGGCGCCCCGAGCGCGGTCCGGATCATCGATGCACTCGATCTCAACAGCTGTGCCTTCGTGCTCTCGCAGGCCAATCCAGATCTCGCCACCCTCCGCATTGAGCATCGCGCCGATCTCTCGGCTGATCCCGAACGGCTTCTTCAGTGAGTCCTTGCTCTTGAATTCCAAACGTGAGCTTTCCTTGCGACCCAGAGGCAGTTGACTCATGGCAGCAACGCCCCCGAAGCGATCCGGGATCGCTCCGCCAGCAGAAACTGCGCCAGCGGGACGACTTGAACGCCTTCGACAATCTGCGACAGGCCTCCGCCGTAGACCAGCGTCGCGGATCCGACGCCGGACCGTTCCCGCGCCCGCAAGAGCGCCCGAATCTTGTCCTCGCGCACGGTCTGAGCGCTGGTCACCTCATACGCGACCGAGCCGCGATCGCTCGAGATGACGAAATCGATTTCCAGGTCGTCCCGAAAACGGTAGTAGGACGTCTCCGCGCCGATCTCTCGGCACACTTCGCGCAGCTCGCGGTACACCGCGGCTTCAAACATTTGGCCGACGACTCCAGGGTCCGCCACCGGATCGGGGGCGTTCGCAAACGCGGCGATGAGAACCGGATCGGAGGCGTAGAACCGCGACTTGCCCCGGAGGGTTGAGGCGGCGCCCTTCTGGAACGGCCGCAGCTCGTGCACGAGCAAGGTGTCCTGCAGCAGACGGACCCAGTCCCTGACCGTGCGCGGGTCGGCGCCAAGGTCTCTCGCCCGCGCCACCGCGTCGAAGATCGCGCCCGACGCCTGAACGAGGTACACAAACAGCCGCTTGACGCGTTCCACATCGACGTCGTAGCGCAGCAGGTCCTTGAGAATCGCCCGATCCGCGATATCTGCGCGAATGCGCTCCCGGACGCGAGGCCCTCTCTGGTCCAGCAGGAACTCCGGGAACCCTCCGGTCTGCAGGTAGGAGGCAAACGGATCCGGCGCTTCCGACAAGACCGGCAGGCCGGGCTCGAAGCCGCGCAATGTCAGGTATTCGCGAAAGCTGAGCGTCTCCATGACCTCGAGATCCCAGCGCCCCTGACCGGATTCCCTCGAGCCGTCGTGCAGCAGGGAGGCGACCGAGTCGGTGACGACGAATCGAGAGGTTCCCTCGTCAATGGCCTGCTTCAGCCAGATCGCCCAACCCTCGAAGCGGCCGATCTCGTCGAGCAGGAATATCCGGGGCCGATCCGCCTGAAGCCCTGGAGGTCCCGCATCCAGGACGTCGCGCGCCGTGACCGTCGTCGTCAGCCGGTCGTCCGAGAAATCAAAATATGTGACGCCGGCCGGGGGCCACCCCGCATCGAGCAGATCCTCCGCGAGCTGCCTGAGCAGTGTCGTCTTTCCCACTTGCCGCGGGCCAACCAGCACCGTGGCGCGCCGGTCTCCGACCGACTGGACGGTCCTCAACAGGCTCTCATGAAGGGAACGGCGCCTGATACCGCGAAAGTTTCGTTCCAGAGGCTGACGCCACCAGGGATTGGCCCCCGCGGCGACATCACTTATTACGGACATCGTAATGTATCTATATCATTAATTAAGATACATTACAATGTCTTAAAGCCCGTCATGATGGAAGCTCGTACATGGACAGGCCGCGTGGATTGCTCCACGCGGCCTTGGGGATCTCTTCCGCCTGGCCTGCCAAGCCTTCGCGAAGGCGGAGGGCGGAAGCCACGAGTTCGAGAAGCCAGCCTCGCGCCTTGCTATTCGGGCTTGTTGTGCACCACGTCCTGCACGGCGGGCTTCTTCTTGCCGCCGAGGCCGGCGATCTTGATGACGGGCTCGGGGGCCTGCTCCTTCAGCACGTGCTGGCGGTAGAGCGCGGCCATCCGGGCATCCTCAGCGGACTTGCCATCGGCCAACTTCTCGTTGGCGTTGACCTCGAGCTTTCGCGCCCGCAGCTTTTCCTCGCGCGCATTCTTGGCGATGCCCAGGTCGTCGAGGTCCTTCTGCTTGCCCGCCGCGACCGCCTCCGGATCCAGCACCAGGTTGTGCGTCGTCTCGGAGAGATCCACGCTCTTGCCGCCCGCGTAGATCTGGTGGCGGCCGTGCTCGTCGTACCACTTCGTCAGGGTCGCCGTCATGTGCATCTTCTCGATGATGTTCCGCCAGCCGATGCCGGTGTTATACGCGCAGAAGGAAATCTCCCCTTCCTGCGTCGCATACGGAATGATGCAGCGCTCCGTGCGCCGGAAGTCGTAGTTGAACAGGTCCTGGAACCACATGCCCGCGATGAACAGGAAGTTCCAGCGGTCGCCGCGGCGCATCATCTGGTCTTCCACCGTACGATCCCCGCCGACGCGGCCGTAGGCGCCCGCGTTCGCCTTCTTCGTCGCGCCGAACGTCTTGTCGAACTTCTTCAGGAGGTCGGTCATCTTGAAGTGCGTCGGCGACTTGAACGGGTCGTAGTTCTTCGCCAGGGCGAGCGCCATGCCCAGCACCGAGAGCCTCGTGCCCCGCGCCGCGTCGTTGACGCGCTGCAGGTCCTTCGCGAGCTGATCGGCGTGCAGGAACGCGGTAACCGGGACGGCCTCCTTCGTTTCCTTGTCGATCATGACGGCCATGCCGATCCCGCAGTTCGGGTGGCAGCCGCACGTCAGGTTGCCCCATTCCGAGCTCGGGCCATGGACGAGGTCCGCCCAGTCGGTGAACGTGCCCATGAACGAGATCGGGAACCAGTCGCGGATCGGCTCGCCGAGCCCCGTCTGGTTCTTCACGTCGTGCGCCAGGTGCGACAGCGTGTAGCGCTGCGCCGCGCGGCGCTCCGGCGTCACCTCCTCGTCGCGGCCCGTGAACGACACCGGCTGGAACGACAGGAAGTTGATCTTCTTGGGATTATCCAGCGCGAACTGGACGACGCGGCCGACCTGCTCGTTGTTGATCCCGTTGACGATCGTGATGACGGGGACGATGTCGACGCCCGCCGACCAGAGGTTCTCGATCGCGCGGAGCTTGACGTCGAACAGGTTGCCGACCAGGCGATGCGAGTTCGCCGCGTTGCCGATCCCGTCAAACTGCAGGTAGGCGTAGCGGAGGCCCGCCTCGAACGCCGCCTTCGCGAACTCCTTGCTCTTCGCGAACTCGATCCCGTTGGTGGCCGCCTGCACCGAGTTGTAGCCGACCTTCTTCGCGTAGCGGACCGCGTCGAGGAAGTACGGCGACATCGTCGGCTCGCCGCCCGAGAACTGGACCGACATCTGCCGCTTCGGCTTCAGTGTGATGGCGTTGTCCAGCATCGTCTTGATTTCTTCCCACGACAGCTCGTGGACGAAGCCGACCTGGTTGGCGTCCATGAAGCACGGGTCGCACATCATGTTGCAGCGGTTCGTCAGATCGATGGTGAGAACTGACCCGCGGCCGTACTTGATGGTCGAGCTGCCGTGGTTGTGGAGCTTCTCGTC
>WNFM01108748.1_pt2 | contig 12101 bp, 11 predicted proteins | sample 5400271 | NCBI WGS metagenome assembly WNFM01 (sample SAMN13153352, study PRJNA577476) | soil metagenome | isolation source: 60 cm saprolite on Douglas fir-dominated hillslope | place: USA:California | collected 2013-09-17 | reverse complement strand
AGCACCGTCGAGATCTGCAAATTTATCGGTCTGCAGTGTCTCCTTCGGCTGGAATTTATCCATCGACTCTTTGAGCAATTCGACTGGTTGATGGATCTTGGCCGAATACATTTCGACGGCTTTCGGATCGGAGTACATCCAATCCACGGACTCGCGGTAAGCGTCCATGAAACGCAGGATCGCGTCCCGCTTCGTTTTGAGCGAATTGGCATTGACGATCAGTGTGCGCACCGTCTGTCCCCGAAGCGATGGTACGTCGCTACCCTTCGCGATGATGCGGATTTTACCCTGCTTAATCTCCTGCAATCCGAACGGCGGCGCTGCCCAGCCGATATCGACTTGACCGGACATCACTGCAGTCAACGTTGCGGCCGGACCGCCGGTGGCCGTCGGTTTCGCCTTCGCCCCAAGCTCACTGACAAAGGCGACCACAATGTTGTTCGAGCTCGAGCCGTTGGTCGAGTACGCGATGGTGGTCTCCGGTGTCGTATCCTTCAGGCTCTGGATTTTGGAATCCGCTTTCACGTACCAGAAGAGATCACCGGTGCCCGTAAAGGCCGGCGCCAGGATGCGCACCGGCGCGCCTTTCGAAAAAGCGCGCATCACGCCGGCTGCACCTACGCCCGCTCCAATATCGGCGCTGCCCGAAATCACCGCTTGGATGGTTTCACCGGCACCCTGCGTGCCGGTGTTTTCCAGGACGATGCCGTGCTTTTTGAAAATGCCGGCGTCTTGGCCGAGCGTCGGGGCCTGGTTTTCCCAGTTGTTGATTTGCCCAATGACGACCTTAAGGGTGTCTTCGGCCGATGCAGAGCCAACACACAGCGCGAGCGGCAAAACGAGGCCGAGTGCGCCGACAATGTTCTTGACGGTCTTCATGCGATTCCTCCCTCCACGATTTATTTTGTTTATCGCTCCCAAGGTGGCCAGCATTCAACACCGGGGGCGGCCCACGGGAAAGCCTAATTTGTCAGCGTCGCCGCCGCTTCGCAGCCCGTTTCGGTTTGGCTTTGGCGCGTGCCGGCCTGGCTTTTGCACCAGCCGATTTAGCCCCTTTGGTCGCGGACGCCAGACCCCCAGCTTTGTTGGCCACGCGCATTGACCAGTATTCCCACGAGCGTGTGAGGCCCGTCGTCTTCGCACTGATCTGTCCGGCCAACTGCGTTTCGCCAGGCGAAAGCGCCGCAATATTCGAACCAATGGCCATTGCACGGACCTGATACTCGGCGTTGCGCGCCGAAAAGACCGATCGGAACACGCAATCGCGCACGCTCGTCCCCGCGACGGTGACGCCGTGACGCATCATCAGCACCATCCAATGCTTGCCGAGGGCACGCGCAAGCGAGGCTCCCTCCTCCGGCTTGATCACCAGCATGTTGGTGTCGCCGAATTCGTCGCGTTGATCCCAGAACGGCGGCCGGATGCCACCCACCGCACCGAGATGAAAGATCGGCATGTAGTCTGTGCCGGTCGCGAGCAGCGGCATGAACGCCGGGCAATGGTGGTGGCACACAGAATTTACTTCCGGACGCGCCTTGTAAATTTCGCCATGGATGACACGTTCGGAATATTGGCCGACTCCGGGATCGCGCAGCGGCTGCGAGTCGATATCGTATTCAATGAAATCCTCCGACGTCACCAGCTCTGGCGCGCGCGATCGCGACAGCAGATAGCGGCCCGGATTATCCGGATGCCGCATGCTGACGTGGCCAAAGGCGTCGATCACGCCCTCGTTGGCGACAATGCGGTTGGCGAGCGCAAGCTCGCGGCGGACTTCGACAAGCGTATTGGGCACTGACGTTTCCTCTCGAATGCTCTGACTGATGTCCCACATTATAGGACAAGGCCCGAACCGAGCCAGCGGACGAAGCTTGACAGATCACACGGGTTAGGGACGCTTGCAAGATCATGGCCGCAGCTGCGCAAATCGTTATTGACCGCGTGAACCATCTGTACCGCCCGACCCACGGGCGCGAAGTGCTGGCGCTCGACCAAGTCTCGCTCAACGTTGCCAATCGAGAGTTTGTCGCTCTACTTGGGCCTTCTGGCTGCGGCAAGTCGACGTTGCTGTACCTGATCGGCGGCTTCTTGCCGGTGGAAACCGGCGCAATCCTGGTCGACGGCAAAAAAGTTACCGCGCCCGGCCCCGATCGCGGCATCGTTTTCCAGCATTTCGCGCTGTTTCCATGGAAAACCGTGCGCGGAAACATTCTTTATGGGCTCGAACGACAAGGCATGCCGAAAGATGAGCGCGAAAAGCGCGCCATGGATTTCATCGAACTCGTCGGACTTTCCGGGTTTGAAGACAGTTATCCTTCTCAGCTGTCTGGCGGCATGAAGCAGCGCACCGCGATCGCCCGCACCCTCGCCTTCGATCCGAATATTCTGCTGATGGACGAGCCGTTCGGCGCACTCGACGCGCAGACACGCGGACTGATGCAGAGCGAGTTGCTGCGTATCTGGCAGCGTACGCCGAAGACGGTGATTTTCGTGACCCATGACGTCCAGGAAGCCGTTTATCTCGCCGACCGTGTTGCGGTGATGTCGGCACGGCCTGGCCGTATCAAGACCATCGTCGATACCAAATTCGACAAGAACGACCCGGACATCTTGAAAGCCAAGGCCTTTGTCGAGAAAGTCGACGAAATCTGGCACCTGGTGCGTGATGAAGCGATCAAGGCGCAAGGCAAGCGGGCATGAAAGCTTTGTTCATCCGCTATCTGCCGCTTCTTCTGCTCGCCGCTGCCTGGGAGCTGACGGCGCGGCTTGAATTGGTGTCGACCACAGCGCTCCCGCCGTTGTCCGACGTGATTGCGGCCTGGATCGACATGATCAAGGACGGCGAGCTGGTGACCAACGGCGCATCGTCGCTTTACCGCGCGGGTGCGGGGCTGGCGATTTCGATCGTCGTTGGCACCGTCCTTGGAATATCCATGGCTTGGTGGAAACCCGTCAATGTGCTGATCGCGCCAATCGTGGAGATCTTCTACCCGCTTCCGAAATCGGCGCTGATCCCGGTGACCGTGATCTGGCTCGGCTTTGGCGACGGCTCCAAGATCTTGCTGATTTTCCTTGGCTGCATGTTGCCGGTGACAATTGGCGCGTTCAACGGCGCGCGAGCGAGCGAACAAGTGCTCGTGTGGTCGGCGCGCAGCATGGGCGCGAGCCGACTGCGTATGTTGTGGGACGTGGTTTTGCCGAGCGCCATGCCGGAATTGCTCAACGGCGTTCGCACTGCGCTTGCGCTCTCCTTCATCCTGCTGGTGTCGTCTGAACTCATCGTCGCCCAGAAAGGCTTTGGCTATTTGATCGGCTTCCTCGGCGCCAACGGTACATATGACGCAATGTACGCTGTCGTCCTCAGCGTCGCACTCCTCGGCTTCGCGGCCGACCGCATCTACCAGGTGTTCGTGAACCGGATATTGATATGGCGGCAATAGACCAGGTCCCGCCGGCGCCATCGGCTTTGCGCATGTTGCGCTCGACGCTCTGGGCTGGCGCCCGGGTGATTTCGGTCATGCTCCTGCTCACAACGTGGGAAGTGGTGGCGCGCAGCGGTATCGTTACCCCATTTCAGTTACCGGCTCTAAGCAACGTGCTGGAGCGCATCTGGAGCGACGCCGTCTCGGGCGACCTCGCAATCAACACCACCGTTACGCTCTATCGCGCCATGGTTGGTTTCATCATCGCTGCGGTTGGCGGCATCGTGCTGGGCATGGCAATGTCGCGCAACGTACTGGCGCGCTGGTTCTTCGATCCGATCATCTCAGTTGGCTTCCCGATGCCGAAGATTGCCTTTTTGCCTGTTGTGATGCTGTGGCTTGGCGTTTTCGATATTTCCAAGATTACAATGATTGTATTCGACGCCATTTTTCCGGTCGTGGCAGCGACCGTGATCGCCATCAAGGGCGTCGAGCGCGAGTTGATCTGGTCGGCGCGCAACATGGGCGCAGGCGAACGCGAAATGCTCTGGCAAATCATCCTTCCGGCGGCATTGCCGACGATCATGACCGGCCTACAGGTTGCGCTGCCGCTCTCGTTGATTGTCGCGGTCGTGACCGAGATGCTCATGGGCGGCTACGGCCTTGGTGGCGCGATGATGACAGCATCGCGTTTTGCCAATTCCACCGGCGTATTTGCCGGCATCGTGGAAATCGCGGTGGTTGGCTACATATTGGTCAAGGCCATGGCAGTCATCCGCCGCCGCCTTTTGGTCTGGCATCAGGAAGCGCAGGCCCCAAGCACCGCCTGAGTGTACCGGATGGCGGGCGTTTGCCGCACCGCTCGGACTTGCCAAAATCAGTTGGACCTCCGACAATCTCCACCGTTCGCGACGAGAAGCTTGCCGATGAAATGTGCAAGCCCGGCGAAACTGGGAGGACAACCATGCGCTTTCTGAAATTCGCGCTCGCAGGCGCGTGCGCGCTCAACCTTTTAGGCCTCAGCGCCGCCAATTGCGCTGAACCCGTGAAAATCCGCATGTCATGGGTAGCGCCTGTCGCCAACTGGGCGTCCATCATCCTCGAGAAAAAGGATTTGGCCGTCCACATGGGCAAGTCCTACACGCTCGAATCTGTTCGCTACCAAGGCACGCCGCAAATGATCACGGCGATCGCCAACAATGAATTGGAAGTCTCCAACCTCGCCTATTCCTCGCTCGCCATCGCGATCGAGAACGCCGGGCTCGATGACATCCGTGTCATCGCCGATGAATTCCAGGATGGCGTTCCCGGTTATTTCAGCCAACAGTTTTACGTTCGCAAAGATAGCGGCATCAACAAGGTCGAGGATCTCAAGGGCAAGGTGATTGCAACAAACGGCGGCGGCAGCGCTGTCGACGTTGCGATGCGCGCCATGCTGAAGAAACATGGCCTCGAGGAAAAGCGCGACTACACGATGATCGAGGCGCCGCTGCCGACGATGCCGGCCATTCTGTCGGACAAAAAAGCAGACCTCGTTCCGGCCGTGCTGCCCTTCGCGCTCAATCCAAAGCTTAGGGAAGAAGGCAAGGTGCTCTTTGAGCAGCGGGAAGCCATCGGCGTCACCCAAATGATCGTGTGGACCGCTCGCAAGTCGTTCATCGATAAAAACAAGGCTGCCATGGTCGACTTCATGGAAGACATGCTGCGCATTACGCGCTGGTATCTCGACCCGAAGAACCACGATGAGGCGGCCAAGATCGCCTCTAACGTCACCAAAGTGCCACCCGAGCGGTTTGGCTGGTTGTTCACCAAAGCCGACACCTATCGCGATCCAAATCTGTTGCCAAACTTGGAGGCTCTCCAGCGCAATGTCGACATGACGCAGGACCTTGGCTTCGTGAAGAAAAAGATCGATATCAAGAAACACGTCGACTTGAGCCTGGCGCAGGAAGCGGCCAAACGGCTGAAATAGTCCGCTACAGTTTCTCTTGAGCTTGGGCCCCGGGGATCGTCCCCGGGGCTTGTTCTTTTTCGCTCAGATACGCTTGAGCGGAATCGCGCCGAGGAAGTCTCGCTTGCCGACTTCAACGCCAAAATTTCGCACCGCAATGTAGGCCGCCGTGAGATGAAAATAAAAATTCGGCAGTACGAAATGATTGAGATAGTCGGCGCCCTTCATCTGGCCCTTGCTCGGCCCCAGCGGAAAAGTGATTTCCCGCTCGGATGAGGAATCAATCGCCTTGGTGTCGAGCGTTTTCAGATAAGCGACGGTTTTTGTGATCCGTTCCCTGAACTGGTCGAGCGTGGCCTCGGTGTCGTCGAATTTCGGCGGCTCAACGCCGGCGAGCCGCGCCGAGCCATTCTTGGCTTGATCGCAGGCGACCTGTACCTGACGACCGAGGGCGAACATATCCGGCGCCAGCCGCCAGCCGACCAGCACCGGCGGATCGATTTTCTTCGCCGCGATATGGGCCGCTGCTTTGTCGAGCACAGCCAGCAGAGCATGAAGACCGGTCTCGAAGACCGGCAAGGAAGTTTGCGACATCGTGAAGGGCATGCAAGCCGTATCCTTTTTTCGGAGAAAACGTGGGTGCGTTCGTCGCACACAAGTCGCGCTTGTTACAACGACCTCGCGCACGCAGTTTGCAAAACTTTTTTTCCGGCTGGCCGCGCAGACACACCCGCAAAAACCGAATGAATGCCCCGCACTAAGACAGCTTCTCGAAATATTCTAATTACACATTGGAACACGTCTAAATCATTGATATTGAAAGAGTTTTTGGGACCACCGTCTTGATGACCCCAATGTGTTATAATGTTACATTGCCCGAAGGACCCATAAAATGGACAGTGGTGAGATGAGCCATCCTTCACGCATTACGCAGCACCGGACCCTTGGTGCGGTCCTGCTCGCCGTCTGCCTGACGTTGCCCGCCGTTGCCTTGGCGCAAGACCCGACGCCGGCTTCCGGCGCGCTACTTACGTTGCCGCGCGACTTGTCGCCGTGGGGCATGTTCATGGCGGCGGATATTGTCGTGAAAGCGGTGATGGTCGGCCTCGTGTTCGCGTCAGTGCTGACCTGGACAATCTGGTTTGCCAAAGCAATCGAGTTGATGCGTGCGCGACGAAATATGCGTGAGGCGATCGCAGCGTTGGCTGTAGCGCGCTCCTGGAACGATGCCGCTACGATTCCGAAAGGGCGCGGCGGCAGCGTGGTGGAACTGATACAGGCCGCCGATTCCGAATTGCGCCTGTCTGCCGACGGGATGTCTGCAACCGGCGTGAAGGAACGCATCGCCTCGCGTTTCGAACGCATCGAGGCCGCGGCCGGCCGCCAAATGATCCGTGGGACGGGCCTCCTCGCCACCATTGGCGCTACCGCACCGTTTGTTGGGCTGTTTGGTACCGTGTGGGGCATCATGAACAGCTTCATCGGGATATCGAAGCAGCACACTACCAATCTCGCTGTCGTTGCGCCCGGCATCGCCGAAGCGCTTCTCGCCACCGCCCTTGGATTGGTGGCGGCGATCCCGGCGGTGGTGATGTACAATTTGTTTTCGCGATGGATCGCCGGTTATCGCGCGCTACACGCCGATGCCGCCGCCGAACTTCTGCGCATCGTTAGCCGTGACCTCGACCGCGGTGCTTTCGAGCATCGTCCCGCGGACCGCCGCCGTTCTGTCGCAGCAGCTGAGTAAGATCAGATGAGTGTACGCCTCGATCACGGTGAGGAAACCTTAAGCGAGATCCACGAGATCAACGTCACGCCGTTTATTGACGTGATTTTGGTGCTCCTGATCATTTTCATGATTGCGGCGCCGCTGGCGACCGTGGACATCTCGGTCGACTTGCCGACAGCGAACGCGGAACACATGCCGCGACCCGACAAGCCGTTGTTTCTCACATTGAAGTCTGATTTGAGCGTTTCGCTCGAAGAAAGCCCAATCAAACGTAGCGCTCTCGCTAGCGCGCTCGATCAGGCGACCTCGAACGACAAACAGCAGCGGGTATTCCTCCGGGCCGACAAAACCGTGCCGTACGGGGAGCTGATGAGCCTGATGAACGAATTGCGCAATGCCGGCTATTTGCATGTGGCGCTGGTCGGGCTTGAAGCGGACAAGCCATGAGAACGATGGGAGACACAGCGGCGACACGACGCTGGCCCGAAAGTGTGCGCTGGACCGTCTGTTTCGCGCTTGCGGTCGCCTTTCACGTCGCCGGCGCAGCTGCCCTGATGGCGCGCTGGAACGATGACAGCGATCTGGTCGCAAATGCACCGGTGATTACGATCGAGCTCGCGGCACTCCCTGTCGCGCCCGAGACCACGCCAAACGAATTACCGCCGGGACCACAGCAACAAGACGCCGAACCGGAGCCTGAGCCCGAAAAGCCCGTCGAAAAGAAGCAGGAACTCCCGGCGGATCCGAAAGCCGAACCGTTGCAGGCCGTCGTCCTTCCAAAAGTCGTCGAAAAGCCACGCGAAAAAAAGCCCAAACAGAAGCATGCGAGCCTCGCCAGCGCTCCGAGTTCGGCCGACACCAAATCGGAGCGGGCCGCAGCACCGACGCCGGGGGCTAACTCGCAAAATCCCAATGCGCTGCCGAACTGGAAATCGCAACTTGTTGCACAACTCGAACGCAACAAACGCTATCCGCCCGAAGCGCAGTCGCACGGCGAGCAGGGCATTGCGCAACTCGCTTTCAGCGTCGACCGCAGCGGCGGCGTTCACAATGCCCACATCGCACGAAGCTCCGGCTCGAGCTTGCTTGACCAGGCAACGCTGGCACTGGTTGCGCGAGCGGCGCCCCTGCCGCCGCCGCCACCGGAGGTCACCGGAAATCAAATTCCGATCTCAGTGCCGATCCGCTACAACGTGCGGTAATTTGCGCTTGCGTCAGCCAGCTTTCTGGTCGACCGGTGCCGCACTTGCTTGAACGGCGCTGTGTTGATCGAACACACGGCCAATCATCACCAGGACGGGCCCGGGCAAGGCCGCTTGTGAAAGCCGCAAGGGAAGTTCGCCGATCGGCGCCGTGACGACGGCCTGATCGGGGCGCGTGGCGCGGGCAATCGCCAGCGCCGGCGTCTGCGGATCAAGGCCTTCCGCGACAGCTTTTTCTACCAGCCCAGCGAGCGTGCGCGTGGGCATGTAGATCGCCGTCGTCGTTCTTGGATCGGCAAGACTCTGCCAGTCGAGATCGCCAGGCAACGTGCCGTTTTTGGCATGGCCCGTGACGTATTGCAGGCGCCGAGCGCGTTTGCGGTCGGTCAGTGGAAGGCCGAGCTTGGCGGCGGCACCCTGCGCGGCAGTGATGCCGGGCACCGTATCAACGGGGATATTCGCCGCTCGGCAAGCGTCTATCTCTTCGGCGGCTCGGCCAAAAATCAGAGGGTCGCCGCCCTTTAGGCGGACAACGCGCTTGCCTTGCTTGGCAAGACCCACCATCAAGGCATTGATGTCTTCTTGCTTGCACGACGGGCCGAATCCGGTCTTGCCCACGAGCATTTTCCTCGCTTCGCGGCGTGCGAAGTCAAGCACATCGGTGGAAACCAGATCGTCGAACAGGATCACGTCTGCCGATTGCAATGCGCGTACCGCACGCAAGGTCAGTAGCTCCGGGTCGCCTGGTCCGGCGCCAACGAGCGTCACGGAGCCATTTTCGACTGCCGTCCCAAGTCCCTTCACCTCGGCAATGAAACGGTCGAAATCTTTCGCGGCCGGTTCGTGCTCCGGATTGGTGACAGCATGGGCCGTGAACAATTGCCAGAACTTGCGTCGTCCTGAAAACGACAGGCCAGATGCTTTCACCGCGCTGCGCCAGCGCGCAGCGGCAGCAGCCCAGTTCGCAAAGCCATTCGGCAGCAAAGCTTCGAGTTTCGCGCGGATTGCCTGCGCGAACACCGGCGCCGCACCGTCGGTCGAAATTCCGATCACCAACGGTGAGCGATTGACGATAGCCCCGAAAGCAAAATCGCAAAATGCCGGCTTGTCGATCACATTGACCGGGACACCACACGCCCGCGCGCATGCAGCAAATTGCGCAGCGCCAGCGTCATCTTCGAAAGCGCCAATGGCGACCGCGGCACCCTGAAGATCTTCAGATGTCCAAGGCCGACGATGAAGAACGATCACGCCGCGCGGCGGACCTGCGGCCAACTGAAGCAGTTCATCGCAGGCATCCACCGCATAGACATCCACATGCGCGCCCGACGCCGACAAGAGCTCCGCTTTCCAGGCCGCTGCAGAGCTCCCGCCCGCCACCGCGGCGCGCTTGCCGTCGAGCGCAAGAAACACGGGAAGCCGGGCAAGGGCGCCTATCCGCGGCGGCTTTGCATCAAGCGGTTTGCGCGACACGTCCATGAATCACAATCCTCTTAAGTTCCGGCAGGCATGAACCGCAATTCGTGCCCGCGCGGAGCGCGACGCCGATGTCTTCTACGCTCGCCGCCGCGCCGCTTGCAAGCGCCGTCCGGATCACATTGAGGCCGACACCGAAACAGGCACAGATGACAGGCCCAGGATCGGCAATACCGCTGGTCGACTTGCCTGACAACACGGCGCGCCGCTGCAACTCGCCCAGCGTCTCGCTCTCGAATAGCGCCTTGACCGCGTCCCACCGCGGTGCCGCCTCGGCCTTGCCGAGAAACAGGCAGCCAGCCAACCGTCCTTCGTCAAAGACCGCAACGCGATAGATTCCCCGCAGCTCATCCAGATATTCGGCCAGTTCTGCCGCCCCAAACAAAGTCGCGAGGCGCGCGCGCCAGGCGGCTGGCTCGTCATTGCTCGCGAGTAACGTACCGACGCCATTCGCAACCGCCGCCCGCGCCCACCAAGTCTCCTCAGGCAGCGCCAGCGGCGCGCGCGTGAGAGCAAAGCCCCGGTAAGCGAACGCAATTGGTTCGATCGCCGCCGGCGTCGCCTTTGCCTCCGGCTGGCCGGAATAGAAATCGTTCGCCGGCGTCACCAGTTCGCCAACGCGCGCGCAGGATGCGGTCACGTCGCTCCAATGGATTGGCGCGAACAGCGAGCCGCGCCGCTGGCTGCCCGTGACGACGACCTTCAGCACGCAGGCGCCGTAGCGCGAGCGGACTCGCGCAAAGCCGCCATCGCGGAGCCCGGCCGCTGCCGCATCGTCCGGATGGATCTCGACGAAAGGCTCCATCGTATGATTGGCCAATCGTGGACTCAGACCCGAGCGCGTCATGGTGTGCCACTGATCGCGCACGCGACCGGTGTTGAGCCGGAACGGGAACGATTCGGAGACCGCCGCGCGCAGCACCGGCCTGTCGGGCACAATCAGCCGCGCCTTGCGATCAGGCGTGAAGAATTGGCCATCTGCGAAGAAGCGTGCTTGGCTGCACCCTTCACCGCTGCGCGCCGGCCATTGGAAAGGGTCGAGTGCGTTGAAGGTTTCGTCGTCAAGCTGCGCGAGTGCGCCAATATCGAAATCCCGCGCGCCGGCATTCTCGAACGCCGACAACGCGGCGTGCTCGCGAAATATATCGGCCGCCGATTCGTACTTGAAGGCGTCGCCGTGGCCCATTCGGCGCGCGACCTGCGTAACGATCCACCAGTCGGGCTGCGCTTCACCGGGCAACGGCAGAAACTGCCGTTGGCGCGAGATGCGCCGCTCGGAATTGGTGACACTGCCATCCTTCTCACCCCAGGCGGCCGCAGGCAGCAAGATCTGCGCGCCGGCACTGATGGTGTCATTGGAAATCACGTTGTCCGAAACGACGAACACGTCGAGCTTCGCAAGCGCCTCGCGCACGGCGCGAGCGCGCGGCAGCGACACCGCCGGATTGGTCGCCATCACCCAGAGGGCCTTGATCTTGCCGCGTTCGATCGCCTCGAACATTTGCACCGCTTTGAGGCCCTCGCGCCTTGCCATATTCGAGGCGCCCCAGAAACGGCCGACGCGATCGATTTCTTCCGGCGCAAAGCCCATGTGCGCGGCCAACTGATTGGCGAGCCCGCCGACCTCACGTCCGCCCATGGCGTTGGGTTGTCCTGTGAGCGAGAACGGTCCCATGCCCGGCCTGCCGATGCGGCCAGTGGCAAGATGACAGTTGATGATGCTGGTAACCTTATCGGTGCCTTGTGCCGACTGGTTCACCCCTTGCGAAAAACAGGTGACAACATTCGTCGTCGCACAAAACATTTCAAAGAATTGCATGACATCCGGTTCGGAAAGCCCGGCCGCAGCTGCTGTCGCCGGCGCGTCGGGTACGATCTCGCGCGCGCGCACCAGCGCCTCAGTAAACCCCGAGGTGTGGGCATCGATATAACCGTAGTCGAGTGCGTGCGTATCGGCGAGGTGCACCAGCAGCCCGGCAAATAGCGCCGTGTCCATACCCGGCTCGACCGGCAAAAACAGATCGGCATCTTCCGCTGTCGCCGTCCGGCGGGGATCGATCACGACAATTTTTGCGCCACGCGTACGTTTGTTGGCGACCATCCGCTGATACAGCACCGGATGGCACCACGCCGCATTGGAACCGACCAGAATAATGAGGTCCGCGAGATCGAGGTCCTCGTAGGTGCCAGGCACGGTGTCCGCACCGAAGGCGCGGCGGTGGCCCGCCACCGACGACGCCATGCAAAGCCGCGAATTGGTGTCGACATTCGCCGAGCCGATGAACCCCTTCATCAGCTTGTTCGCGACGTAATAGTCTTCT
>WNFM01331121.1_pt1 | contig 12102 bp, 12 predicted proteins | sample 5400271 | NCBI WGS metagenome assembly WNFM01 (sample SAMN13153352, study PRJNA577476) | soil metagenome | isolation source: 60 cm saprolite on Douglas fir-dominated hillslope | place: USA:California | collected 2013-09-17 | reverse complement strand
TACCTGTGCTGCCCGCTATGCGGCATCGAGGCAATGAGGAAGGCTGGCGGACTTCCGGATTTAGAGTACGGGCTGCAATCGGAAAAACCAGCCCTCACCCTAACCCTCCTAAGCGTTTGTCGAAGGGCCCGCAGGCGGGAGAGGGGAGAGACCCCGCGCGATGAATCCCGGATTGCGCAGTCCCGGTTTGCCGTATCGGAACGGCGCGCCCTCGAGTGTCGTCACCGCGCCGCCGGCGGCGGCGAGCACGGCGTGGCCGGCGGCGGTGTCCCACTCCATCGTCGGGCCGAAGCGCGGGTAGAGATCGGCCTCGCCGGCGGCGATGAGGCAGAACTTGACCGAGCTGCCGCAGACGCGCTTCTCGGCCACCGTCTTGCCGACGAGATAGGCGTCGAGCTTCGCGTTGTTCTCGTGCGAGCGGCTGTGCACGACGACGAGGCCGCGCGGCGGCGGGTGGCGCGCCGCGATCGGCGCGGCGGCGTCGGCGCCGCGCCAGCGCCGCGCGGTGCCGGGACCAGCGCCGCCATAGGTGACGCCGAGCGCCGGCACGTGGACCATGCCGAGGATCGGCCGTCCGGCCTCTATCAGCGCGATATTGACGGTGAACTCGCCGTTGCGGCTGATGAACTCCTTGGTGCCGTCGAGCGGATCGACCAGCCAGAAGAGATCCGCCGTCTCCGCCGGCAGGCCGTCGGAATCGGCCTGCTCCTCGGCGATCACCGGAATGCCGGGCGCCGCCGCTGCGAGCGCAGCGAGGATGAGCGTCTCGGCGCGTTGGTCGGCGAGCGTCACCGGCGATGCGTCCGCCTTGCGGCTGACGGCGAAATCGCCGGCATAGACCTCCATGATCGCCGCGCCGGCCTGCCGCGCCGCCGCGAAGGTGACGGTGAGGAGCCGTTCGAGGTCGAGAGAGGCTGGCGGATTCGGCCTCATTCGGAACGCGTTGGAAAATACAGCTCAGGCCCGGATCCTTCGACTATGTCCGCTTCGCGGACATGCTCAGGATGAGGGGAGCTCTCCATCGGCGTCGCAACCATCTCACCTCGTCAGCTCGATTCCCTCATTCCGCCGCCTTGGCCGTCCCTGTCTCGGCGATGGCGCGCCACACGCGCTCCGCCGTCGCCGGCATCTCGACATGCTCGACGCCATAGGGCGACAGCGCGTCGACCACCGCGTTGATCACCGCCGGCGGCGCGCCGATCGCCCCCGCCTCGCCGGCGCCCTTGATGCCGAGCGGGTTGGTCGTGCAGGGAACGACGTTATAGGAGAACTCGATGTCGGGCATGTTGTCGGCGCGCGGCATGCAGTAATCCATCAGCGAGCCGGTGACGAGCTGTCCCGAATCCGCATCGTAGATGCAGTCCTCGAGCAGCGCCTGGCCGACGCCCTGGCCGATGCCGCCATGGACCTGGCCGGCGAGCAGCAGCGGATTGACCACGGCGCCGAAATCGTCGACCACGACGAAGCGCTGGATGCGCGTCGCGCCGGTATCGGGATCGATCTCGACCTCGCAGACATGGCAGCCATTGGGGAAGGTCGAGGCCTTGTGCATGTAGCGCGCCGTCTCGTCGAGCCCCGATTCCATGCCGGGCGGCAGCTCCGAGGGCTCGAAGGCGGCCTTGGCGATGGTGGTGAAATCGACGCTGCGATCGGTCCCGGCGATGCGGAAGGCGCCGTCGGCGAACTCGATATCCGCCTCGGCGGCCTCGAGCTTGTGGGCGGCGATCTTCTTGGTCTTGGCGATCACCTTGTCGATGGCGCCGCGCACCGCGTTGCCGCCGACCGGCAGCGAGCGCGAGCCGCCGGTGCCGCGGCCGAAGCTGACCGTATCGGTGTCGCCCTGGTGGAAGCGGATCTCCTCCAGCGGGATGCCGAGCCCGTCGGCGACGAACTGGGCATAGGCGGTGTGGTGGCCCTGGCCGGAGGATTGCGTGCCGATCAGCAAGGTCACGCCGCCCGAGGGATCGAAGCGCAGCTCGGCCATCTCGTCGCCGCCGGTGCCGCATTGCTCGATATAGGTGGCGAAGCCGAAGCCGCGCAGCTTGCCCTTGGCCTGCGATGCCGCCCGCCGTGCGGCGAAGCCCTGCTGGTCGGCGAGGCGCAGCGCGTCGTCCATGTTGCGGACGAAATCGCCGCTGTCATAGGTGAGGCCGAGCGCCGTGTTGTAGGGCATCTGCTCGCGCTTGACGAAATTGCGCCGCCGCAGCTCGGCCGCCGGAATGCCGAGCCGGCGCGCCGCGACGTCGACCAGGCGCTCGACGACGTAGGCCGCCTCGGGCCGCCCGGCGCCGCGATAGGCATCGACCGGCACGGTATGGGTGAAGACGCATTTCACCCCGACATAGGCGGCCGGCAAGGTGTAGAGGCCGGTGAGCATCTGCGTGCCCGCCAGGGTCGGAATGAAGCTGCTGAAATTCGAGAGATAGGCGCCCATATTCGCCACCGTCGCGATGCGGATGGCGAGGAAGCGCCCGTCGCCGTCGAGCGCCAGCTCGGCGTCGGTGACGTTGTCGCGGCCCTGCGTGTCGCTGAGGAAGGCCTCGGAGCGCTCGCCCGCCCACTTGACCGGCCGGCCGAGCTTGCGCGCGGCATAGAGCACGAGAACGAACTCGCGATAGAGGAAGAGCTTCATGCCGAAGCCGCCGCCGACATCGGGGGTGACGACGCGGATACGGTTCTCCGGCACGCCCAGCACGCCCGACATGATCTGGCGCACGACATGCGAGCCCTGGGTCGAGCTATAGAGCGTGTAGCGCTGCTCGCCGGCGCTCCAGTCGCCGATCGCGTTGCGCGTCTCCATCGAGTTGGCGACCAGCCGGTTGTTGCCGAGGCGCAGCGCGACGACGTGCTTGGCGCGCGCGAAGGCGGCATCGGTCGCCGCCTTGTCGCCGATCTCCCAGTCGAGATGCAGGTTCTGCGGCGCGTCGTCCCAGACCAGCGGCTGGCTCTGGGCCAGCGCCGTCGCGGTCTCGACCGCCGCCGGCAACGGCTCGTAATCGACGGCGACGAGCTCGCCGGCATCCTTCGCCTGCGCCGGCGTCTCGGCGACGATGAGGGCGACGGCGTCGCCGGCATGGCGGACGCGATCGGCGGCGAGGACGGGATACGGCGGCGCCTTGCACGGGCTGCCGTCGCGATTCGGCAAGGGCGTGAGGAGCGGGATGGTGCCGATGCCGTCGCGCGCGAGATCGGCGGCGGTGTAGACCGCCAGCACGCCCGGCGCCGCTTCCGCCGCTTTGGTGTCGATGCCGCGGATGCGGGCATGGGCGTGCGGCGAGCGCAGCACATAGGCATAGGCCTGGTGCGCCAGGCTGATATCGTCGGTGTAGCGACCGTGACCGGTGACGAGACGCTGATCCTCGAGGCGTCGGACCGGCTGGCCCATTCCAAACTGTCCCATGCGACGGCTCTTCCTCTGGTTTCCTCTTATGGCCGTGTAAGATAGGGGGCGGGCGATGCCCGGCCAATCGCCTTTTTGACCAATCACCCTTTTTGCCATGATGGCGCCGAAGGAGCAGCAGGAGCGGGGATGTGCGGGCGTTTCCTCCTAACCACCCCGGCCGAGGCGCTGCGCCAGGCTTTCGCTTTCGTCGAGCAGCCGAATCTGGCGCCGCGCTACAACATCGCGCCGACCCAGGACGTGCCGGTGATCCGCCAGCGCCGGCGGCCGCAGGGCGAGCGGACGCTGCAGATGCTGCGCTGGGGTCTCGTGCCGTCCTGGGCCGCGAGCCTCGCCGGCGGCGCCAAGATGATCAATGCGCGGGCCGAGACCATCGCGACCAAGCCGGCCTTTCGCGACGCCTTCGCGCGCCGTCGCTGCCTGGTGCCGGCCGACGGCTTCTACGAGTGGCGGCCGGGCGATCCGACGAAGCAGCCTTACCGGATCAGCGCGCGCGACGGCGCGCCGCTCGCCTTCGCCGGGCTGTGGGAGCGCTGGTCGCCGCCTCGCAAGGATAGTGGAATAGAGGCCGGCGGAAGCGAGTCCGCGGGGAAGGCCTCCCATATCGACAGCTTCACCATCGTGACCACCGCCGCCAACGCCGCCTTGACGCCGCTCCATCATCGCATGCCGGTGGTGCTGACGCCGGCGTCGCGCGACGCCTGGCTCGACCCCGCGGCCGAGCCGGCGGATCTGCTCGCCCTGCTGCGGCCGGCCGACGACGATTTGCTGCACTATTTTGCCGTCGACCGCCGCGTCAACAGCGTCCGCAACGACGACGCGGCGCTGCTCGCGCCGGCGACGGCATGACCGGTACGGCACTGCAGCCGGCGCGGCTGGCGGCAGCTTTCGGTCTCGTCGTCATCGCCGTCTTGCTGCTCTGGGCAATGCTGAGCGGCATCGGCGTCGAGCCCGGCTGGCTCGAGCTGACGCCGGCCAAGGTCGATGCCTTCGTCGCCGCCTGGGGCATGTGGAGCGCCGTCGGCTCGATGGCGCTCATGGTGCTGCACTCCTTCGTGCCGGTTCCGGCCGAAATCATCGCCGTCGCCAACGGCATGTTGTTCGGCCCGTTTTGGGGCATCGTCGTCACTTGGTCAGGGGCGATGCTCGGGGCGGCTTCCGCCTTCGCAGCGGCGCACTGGCTCGGCCGGCCGGTCATCTGCCGCTTCATCGCCGCCGAGCGCCGCGCCGCCATCGAGCGGTGGACGGTTCAGCCGGGCTCGCTCCTGCTGCTGCGCCTGGTTCCCGTCGTCTCGTTCAATCTGGTGAATTTCGCCGCCGGGCTGGCGGGGGCGAGGTGGTGGGATTTCCTCTGGACCACCGCGCTCGGCATCCTGCCGCTGACCGTGCTCAGCGTCGTGCTCGGCGCGCGGATATTCGATATTCCCTGGTGGGGCTGGGTTCTGGCGGCCGGCTGCATCGCGGCGCTCGGCTGGCTGGCGCGGGCGGCTCTGTGGCGGACGGAAGGCCGACGGAAGCCGGCCCGCTGAGCGGTGTCACTCGGGCGAATGCACGGTCCGCCTGCCGCCGTAATCGCCGCCGGTCGCCGCCGCGCGGTCCCGCTCCGGCGTTGCCGTCGGCTCGCCCGGCGAGGGGCCGCGGCCGCGCAGCCAGTCGCTTCTGATCTGCTCGGCAAGCTCGAAAAGGTGACGGGCCTGGGCGAACATCGCGGCCGCTTCGGCCGGATTGTGACGCGCCATCGCCCGAATTTCCTCGGCCGCCGCCAAGATTTTGGCGTAGGTGATCTCGTCGTGCTCGTCTGGAGCCATCTCCCCCAACCCTTCAGCCGCAAGACACGCTGAACAGTTCGGGATTTTTATAACATCGCCGGACTCGGGTAAGAAAGCGAATTTTAACGAATTTTAACGATTTCCTCTTTTCGCCGCCGTGGCGGGTTCAAGTATTCGGGGTGGGTTACTTCGTCCGCCAGTCAGCCGACCGGGGGTCAGTGGACCCGCGGCGCGTCAGTGGACGCGCGGGGTCTTCAGATAGCTCGCCCGGTCGGCCGAGCGGACCCGGGCGGTCAGCACCTTGCCGTCGCGCAACAGGCGGATGGTGACCTCGGCGCCGGCGTCGCCGGACGCCCAGACGCGCCGCCACAACCCGGCGAGATCCATCGTGCTCTCGCCGTTGACGGCGAGGATGGCGTCGCCGGGATGGATGTCGGCCTCATGCGCCGGCCCCTTCGCGGCGATGCCGGCGACAACGATGCGCTCGTTGCTCTCGGCGGCGTAGAGCCCGAGCCAGGGGCGCGCCGGCCGGTTCGGCCTGCCATAGGTCAAGAGATCGTCGAGGATCGGCGGCAAGAGATCGATCGGCACGATCATGTTGACGTCGCGTGCCGCGCGCTGCGGCGCGGTTTGCTGCGCGACCGATTGCTGGACATGCAGCGAGGCGATCCCGAGCAACGTGCCGTCGCGGCCGATCAGCGCGCTACCGCCCCAGAACGGGTGCGCCGGGGCGGTGAAGATCGCGCTCTCGAGCAGGTATTCCCAATAGCCGGCGAATTCCTGGCGCGCCACGATCAGCGACTTGATCGCGTGGCGCCGGCCGCCCCCCGCCGCGACGATCGTCGGATCCTCGATCCGCAGGCTGCTGGCGTCGCCGATCTCGAGCGCCGGCAGTCCCAGCCGGCCGAGCGCCTGCACCAGCCCGAGGCCGGTTTCCTGGTCGAAGGCGAGGACGTGGCCTTGCGTCGCCCGTCCGTCGCCCGAGCTCAGCCACAGCGTCTCCGCTTCGGTGACGAGATAGCCGACGGTCAGGATGAGGCCGTCCTCGCGGATGACGACGCCCGAGCCGGCGCGCTCGGTGCCGAGGATCGAGGCGGTGAAGGCATCGTCGGGCACGCTGGCGCGCAGCCCGACGACCGAGAGGAGCGCCCGCTCGAGGTCGAAGGCACAATCGCGCGGGTTAGGCTGGAGCTGGGCGGGAATCTCCCATTCGACTTGTTCTGCCACCGGTCACGCCCTTCGGCTAAAGGCCTGACCCAGGATAGCGCCACTGGCCGCGCCCTGTCACCCGGGCGCGGAGCGCGGGCGCACGGTCAGCGATAGTAGCTGTAATAGCCGTAGCGCGGATGATGATAGGGGCCCTCATAGACCACGCAGCCAGCGAGCACGAAGCTGAGCAGGGGCAGCACGGCCAGGGCCAGTTTCACGCGACGCGTCATGTTTGCTCTCCTCGGAGCGCGTGATGCGCTCGCTCATTCATACGAGTGAGCGCCTGTCGCCATGCCGGGGATGACAGGAATTTAATCCGGGAATGCCGCGCCATCCGGCCCGTTGTCGCGCCTCCGCCCGATAATTTGCCCCGATAATTTGCCCCAAGAATCTGTCCAGAAATTCGCCGGGCAACTTGACGATTTTGCGCGCCGCGTATTTGCTGGGAAGGGGATGAATTTTCTGTCGTGAGGCGGCGATGAGACGGCCCTTCGAGTTGGTTTCGCCAATCTTCCGGCCCGGCGGTTGGGACGCAGCCGTCAGAGTCGGGATCATGGCAGCGGCGCTGGGCCTCGCGCTGATCGGCGTCGCGGCTGCCGCGGAAAGCTATGCCAATCGCGTCAGCATCCAGCCCAGCCGGCTCTACCTCAAGGACGACAGAGGGCGCGCCGTCGTCTCGGTGACCAACAACAGCAACGAGGTCCTCGACGTCGATGTCAGCTGCACCTTCTATAAGGGAGAGGCGAAGGCGGGCACGGGGTCCGGCTCGGTGTCGCGCCTACCGCCGCACCGCACCGACACGCTCGACATTCCCGACCGGCAAATCCAGCCGCTGGATTCGGTGCGCTGCGACGTCACGCGGGCCGAGAAGTAACGGCATTACGGACCGAATGGTGGGCGCGACAGGGATTGAACCTGTGACCCCTCCCGTGTGAAGGGAGTGCTCTCCCGCTGAGCTACGCGCCCGATCCGGCCCCTGCGGTCCACGACCCGAGGGGAGCGCGCATTTAGAGAACTGACTGCGCCGCTGTCAAGCCGCGGCGCCCCGGCGGCGCCGCGCTTGCTTCGGCGCGGCGTCGGCAGCCATCCTGCTCATCGTGAACGGCAGGCAGGGGGGGAGCACGGTGCGCCGCTTCGTTGCAGCTTTTGTCGCCGGCGGGCTGCTCGCCGCGGGCGCCGGCGCCGCGCAGGGGGCGGAAGATCCGGTCGTGCTCGCCGCCGGCGACATCGCCGATTGCGCGCTCGACGGGCGGCTGCTCACCGCGCGGCTCCTCGAGCGGGAGGCCGGCGCCATACTGGCGGTCGGCGACCTCGTCTATCCGGCAGGCAGCGCCCGGGGATTTGCCGCGTGCTATGCGCCGAGCTGGGGGCGCTTCCGGGACCGCACCCATCCGGTGCCCGGCAATCGCGACTATACCACCGAGGGCGGACGACCCTATTACGCCTGGTGGGGAGCGCGCGCGGCATCGCCGCACGGCTATTACAGTTTCGATCTCGGCGCCTGGCATCTCGTCGCGCTCAACAGCAACCTGACCGGGGCCGCGGACGCCGCGCAGCGAAGCTGGCTCGCCGAGGATTTGCGCAACAGTAGCGCGCGCTGCAAGCTCGCCTTCTTTCACCACACGATCTACAGCTCGGGATTCCATGGCGCCATCGGTCGCCTGACGCCGCTGCTTCGCACCCTCTACGAAGGGCGGGTCAGCCTGGCGCTCACCGGCCACGATCATCACTACGAGCGCTTCGCGGCGATGAACGTCGTCGGCGAGGTCGAGCCGCGACGCGGCATTCGCTTCTTCGTGGTCGGCACTGGCGGCGCCGAGCTCGTCCCCGCCATCTTCGACGTCCATGGCAGCGAGATACGCGAATCCGGCAGCTGGGGTGTGCTCAAGCTGACGCTGCACGCCGCCGATTACGACTGGAGCTTCCTGCCGGCCGGCACGTCGCAATTCCACGATGCCGGCCACGACAGCTGCGTCGCGCCGGGCCGGTAGGCCTACGAGCCGATGCCGATATAGGCGGTCTCGAGCGCGGGCAGGCCGTTCTCGGCGGCGCCCTTGAAGGCGCTCCACGCCATCTCGTGCAGGAAGTACAAGCCGCCATTGACGACGGCGCCGACCAGGGCGATGCCGCCCGAGACGAGCGGGCTGCCGGTGAAGCCATAGGCCACGGCGACGTCGGAGAGGCTGCCGACGACGCGCCAGGTCAGCGTCTTGGCGACGCCGGTTTGCCAGTCGAGGGCCTGGCCGGCGACGCCGAGCGCCAGCGGCAGGGCCGGCAAGCCGTCATCCGACGCCGCCTTGCTCCACGGCCAGCCGATCTCCGCCGCGTCCGGCAGCCGATCGTGCAGGCTGAGCTCGACCGCCGGTCGCGCCGTCGCCGCCCAGCGGATCACCGCATTGACGAGGCTGGCGCGCGAATGATCGCGCTGCACTGCCGGCACGATCCATGGCCCCTCGTTCCACGCCGCGACGGGCACCGGCGGCACCATGGCGTCGGGATTGAAATGGTAGCGCAGGTCGAGGAACTCCTGGCGGTCGGCGACGCGGAACCCGGCCATCAGCCAGGTGCTCGGCAACGCCCATCCGGACGCGGCGATGCGTGCCGCCGCGTCCCGCCACACGCCCGGCCCGCTCGGCCGCGGCGGCGTGACGACGTGGTTGATGAAGTTGCACGAGACGTCGATCGGCGACTGATAGTTGGTGACCGCGAGATAGAGATCGCCGCGCGTGCAATCCTGCGCGACGCCCCAGCCGCTCGTCGCCGGTGCCTCATTCGCCGTCGCCGAGATCAGCCCGATGACGGTGGCGCCGTCGAGCCGGGCGAGAATCGCCGTGCGCAATCCCGGCAGCGCTCGCGCGCCCGTCGTCGGCGGCGTGCGCGCGTCGCCGACGAGCCGCCATTCTCCCGCCGGCAGGGGGATCGGCCTGCCGGCGAGCCGGAACGTGTCGGTGAAGATCTGGCCGGCGAAGACCTGGCCGGTGTCGTCCTGCGCTTGCGCCGCGCCGATGGCGAGGGCCACGATGAGGACGGCGGAGAATCGCAGGGCGGTGATCACGGGAGCGTTTCGCTTCGTCTCGTAGCGGCCGATCCGCTCGGGATAGTGCCATGCTTTGCCGCTCGCCGTTAATCTTTCGCCGCTTCGAGCTGCGCGATCGCCCGCGGCAAGGCGTCGAAGTCGTCGATCTGGCGATCGGCCGCGAGCGTCGCGAGCGGCACGCGATGATAGCCGTAGCGGACGAGAATGACGGGTACGCCGGCCGCCTTCGCCATGGCGACATCGTGCTCGTTGTCGCCGATCATGATCGCCTCGCCGGCCGTCGCGCCGAGCGCCTCGAGTGCCGCGACGAGATGGGCAGGATCGGGCTTCTTCACCGCCAGCACGTCGCCGCCGACGATCGCGGCGAAGAAGCCGTCGAGCGCCAGGCCGCGCAGCACGGCAAGCGTCGCCCGCTGCGGCTTGTTCGTGCAGATTGCGAGATGGCGATCCTCTTCGCGCAGCGCGCGCAGGGTCTCGACCACGCCGGGATAAGGTCGCGAGCGCGCCGCCGGGGCGGCTTCGTAGAGCGTCAGGAAGCGCGCCAGGCGCTCGTTCAGCAGCGTCGGTGGAAGGGCGCTGGCGGCGAGCGCGCGAGCGACCAGCGCCGTGGTGCCGTCGCCGATCATGCCGCGCACCGCTTCGTCCGGCAGTGCCGGTACGCCGATCTCGCGCAACGTGACGGCGAGCGCCGCGGCGAGATCGGGAAGACTGTCGACCAGCGTGCCGTCGAGGTCGAAAACCAGCGCGTTCCGCTTCATGTTCTTTAACAATCTTTGATTTGGCCCGACTTGTGGCGTATGCCACGGTCTCGCCCAGTCTACAAGACAGCCGGCAAGGCTGGCGGCAAGATGGGCGCCTGATGCGCCGCACGGCTTGCCACCGTGTCGAAGGGGTTAAGAAGGGGCCGTTCTGAGGACCATGAGTTCATCGCAAACCGCCGCGATCATCCTCGCCGCCGGCAAGGGTACGCGGATGAAATCCGATCTGCCGAAAGTCATGCATCGCCTCGCCGGACGGACGATGATCCGCCATGTGCTCGACTCGGTGACGTCGCTGGCACCGGTGCGCACGATCGTCGTGCTGGCGCCCGGCATGGACGACATCGTGCCGGAGGTCGCCGGCGCGACGATCGCCATCCAGCCGCAGCCGCTCGGCACCGGCCACGCGGCGCTGGCCGCGCTGCTGGCGCTGCAAGACCTGCTGGCGGCGGACGGCATCGACGACGTCCTCGTGCTGTTCGGCGACACGCCGCTGCTGACGACGCCGACCCTTGCCGCGCTACTCGCCGAGCGCCGCCGCCATCCGCTGGCTGCGGTCGTCGTTCTCGGCATGCGCCCGGCCGATCCCACCGCCTATGGCAGGCTGATCTGCGACGAGAACGGCGTGCTCGAGGCGATCGTCGAGGCCAATGACGCGACCGCCGAGCAGCGCGCGATCGGCCTGTGCAATTCCGGCGTGATGGCGATCGACGCCAAGCATCTCGCTGCCTTGCTTGCGGCGATCGGCACCGACAATGCCAAGGGCGAATACTACCTGACCGACATCGTCACGATCGCCCGGCAACGCGGGCTGCCGTGTCGCGCCCTCGAGGCGCCGCTCGACGATCTCATCGGCATCAATTCGCGCGCCGACCTCGCCGCCGCCGAGGCGGTGATGCAGCGCCGGCTGCGCGACGCGGCGATGGCGGGCGGCGCGACCTTGATCGACCCCGCCACGGTGTTCTTCAGCGCCGACACCGTGCTCGGGCGCGACGTCACAATCGGGCCTTTCGTCAATTTCGGGACAGGCGTCACGGTGGCCGACAAGGTCGAGATTTGCGCCTTCTGCGACATTGCCGGCGCCCAGCTGGCGAGCGGCGCGAGGATCGGCCCGTTCGCTCGGCTGCGGCCCGGCGCCGCGATCGGCCCCGACGCGCGTATCGGCAATTTCGTCGAGATCAAGCAGGCGACGATCGGGCGCGGCGCCAAGGCCAATCATCTCAGCTATATCGGCGATGCCGAGATCGGCGCCGGGGTGAATATCGGCGCCGGAACGATCACCTGCAACTATGACGGGTTCACGAAGACGCTGACACGCATCGGCGAGGGCGCCTTCATCGGCTCCAACACCGTGCTGGTCGCGCCGATCACGATCGGCGCCGGTGCCTATATCGCGGCGGGCAGCGCGATCACCAGCGACGTCGCCGCCGATGCGCTCGCCATCGGCCGCGGCCAGCAGGTCGACAAGCCGGACCGCGCCAAGCTCATCCGCAAGATGAAGACGGCCGAGAAGCAGGCGAGACAGAAGAGGGGGCAGGGCTGATGTGCGGCATCATCGGGATCATCGGCAAGGGCGCGGTCGCGCCGCTCCTCGTCGACGCGCTGCGCCGGCTCGAATATCGCGGCTACGATTCGGCGGGGGTCGCGACGCTGATCGACGGCCGCATCGAGCGCCGCCGCGCCGAGGGCAAGCTCGACAATCTCGTCCTGCGTCTCGCCGACAAGCCGGTCGCGGGCACGATCGGCATCGGCCACACGCGCTGGGCGACGCATGGCGTGCCCAACGAGACCAACGCCCATCCGGTGGCGACCGATCGCGTCGCCGTCGTTCATAACGGCATCATCGAGAATTTCCAGGCGCTGCGCCGCGAGCTGAGCGATCTCGGCTTCGGCTTCCAAACCCAGACCGACACCGAGGCGGTCGCCATC
>WNFM01170853.1_pt2 | contig 12102 bp, 11 predicted proteins | sample 5400271 | NCBI WGS metagenome assembly WNFM01 (sample SAMN13153352, study PRJNA577476) | soil metagenome | isolation source: 60 cm saprolite on Douglas fir-dominated hillslope | place: USA:California | collected 2013-09-17 | reverse complement strand
CTTCACGTAGTCGTCGACGGTCACCACGAACTCGGCGTGGGACCAGGTCAATGGGGCCACCGAGAGCGGCGCGCCACGGTTCGGGTCGACCTGCTCGGAGAGCATCCCCGCCTCGGTCTGGTGGGCGACGACCCAATCGATGATCTCCCGCGCCGGCTTCAGCTGCTCTACGTCGGTCGCGATCGCGATGTACCACTGAGCCAGCCAGAGGGTGCAGATGAACCAGGGGTTGCCCGGGGTCTTGGCGAGGTCGTGCTCGACCTGGAAGTAGTAGTCGTTCGTGTACCGCGCCACGCCCCCGGTGTCGCCCTGGTTGCTGAGCTGCTCCTTGATCGCCGTCATGGTCTTGACGATCCGGTGGTCGGTCGGTTCGTACATGCCGAATCGCCAGAGGCCGTAGAGGGCCGAATCGAGGACGTTGTCGGCGACCATCGAACCGTCCGGGGCGACCGTGAGCCGGCGCGCGAAGCGGTCGAGCTCGGGACGCCAGAGCCAGTCGTCGGTGGCGTGGCGGAGCTCCTCCGCCGCCGTCGAGAACCTCTCCAGCGACCTCTCGTCCCCGTAGAGGGCCGCGAAGTCGGCCGCTCCCCGGAGGCCCGCCCAGACCGCGCCGACCGAGAAGGCGTGGACGCCCCAGCGCTCCTCCCAGAGGTCCCAGGAGGGCTTGATCATGTGGTTGCGCGGGTCGACATAGGACGCCATCCATTCGCCCGCCGGCACGACGAGCCCCGAGTAGAGCTGCATGGCGAAGTCGAGGTTCCTGTGCATCGTGAAGTGCGACCAGAGCGACCACAGCACGAGGCCCGTCTCGTCCTCCTGGATGGGCAGGACCCGCTTGCCGGTGCCGTCCACCCAGGGGTGCCAGGAGGACCCGGGCTGGCCGTCGGGCGCGTACTTGTGGGCGAAGTAGCCCTCCGGCCGGCGGACCTTCTCGCAGAACTGGAAGAAGGTCCGGGTGACGTCCTCGTGGCCCGACCGGTCGAGGGCATTGGCGACCAGGGCGCCATCCCGCGGCCAGACGTAGGAGTAGGTGTCGCGCGCGAACTTGGTGATGTCGTAGTCGTTGGCGGCGACGATCCCGCCCCGGTTGTCGACCTGGGTCCGGATCGTTAGCACGCTGCGCCGGAAGAGGTGGCGGACGTCATGGCCGAGGCCCTCCTCGATGTGGTGGTGCTCCTTGTCCGACCAGCGGTCCCAGTAGGTCCGGGTGCGGACCAGGTAGGTGTGCTGGCCTTTGCCCACGATCAGGTCCTGGCCGTAGGTGGTCACGTCGGTGAAGGACTTGCCGAAGCACAGCCAGTGAGTGAGGCGGCGCTCCTCCCCGACCGCCAGGGACCCGAGGTCGAAGGAGATGGTGGCGTCGACCGAACCCTGGTCGATCGGGTTGCGGCCGAGGACGCCGTCTTCAGCGTCGACCCAGGTGCCCTCCTGGCTGCCCCCCTTCTTGCCGGTGGCCCAGGAGGAGATGCCGAAGTCCTTCCCGGTTGACCCGCCGGCGAGTGCCCAGCGGTCGCCCTTGTAGGCGATGACGGCCCGATGGTCGGGCTCGTAGAGCACCGTGCAGCCGAGGTCCGACTCCCGCATCCACCAGTCGTGGTGGAAGAAGACCCGAACCTGCTCCGCCGGCCGGGCAAGGGTGATCCGCAGGTTGCGGACGAAGTAATCGCGGACCATGTCGACGTAGTCCTCGAAGTGGACGGTCAGCCCGAGCTCCTGGTGGACCAGGGTGACGTCGCCGACCAGGGTGTCGCCCCAGTAGCCCAGCTTCCGCTCCCAGCCGGCATCACTCAGCCAGGCGAACCTGCCGTCGATCCAGAAGCCGGTGCGGCAGACGTTACCGACGGTCTGGTTCTCCAACCCGACGTAGGGGAAGAAGAGATCGCGGACGTCGTAGTTGGCGTCGTACCCGACGAGAAGGTTGCCGTTTCCGATGACGAAGCTTCGGGGCATGAGAAGAGGTGGCGCGAATATATCAGCGCTGCTCAGCCCCTCTGCCAGCTCGTTTGAGGGGGATGTCCCCCCTCGCCGGCCGTGCTCGGCAAGCCTCCCCCAGGCCTTCCCCCCTTAACAGGCTGGGTTGGGCCCCGGCCGAAGCTTGATTAGACTCACCCCGTCGCGTCCCACTCAACGAAGGAGCACCCCGACATGGCGATCGAAGCGTCCGACCTGCAGAGTCCCTGGCGTCCACCGGTACGGGTCATCGGCTCCCGGCGGCGGCGGCGGACCGTCCAGGCGCGTCTTCGCTCGGGCGTGCTCGAGGTCCTGGTGCCGGAATCGATGCCACAGCGGGAGCGGGAGAGGTGGGTCGAGGTCATGCGGGCCCGGATCGAGCGCCAGCTGCAGCGCGCCCAGCCGACCGACGACCGGCTCGAGGACCGCGCCCAGATGCTCAACCGGCGCCACTTCGGCGGCCGTCTTCGCTGGAACTCGGTCGCGTACGCCGAGCAGGGTCGCCGCTGGGGCAGCTGCACCTACACCGCCGGCGTGATCCGGATCTCCTCACGGGCAGCCAAGCTGCCGCACTGGGTGCTCGACTACCTGCTCGTCCACGAGCTCGCCCATCTCGAGCACGCCGACCACGGGCCGGCCTTCTGGGAGATGGTGACTCGCTTCCCGCTGACCGAGCGGGCGCGAGGCTACTTGATGGCGATCGATCATGGCTTCGGGGAAGGGGGCGAGGAGGAGATATAGCCCTCGAGCTCGAGCTGTTCCGGGTCCGGAAGGGCAAGGGTGTCGTCCACCTGACCGTCCAGGTGGAGCCCGGCAAGCCGGTCCAGACCCTCTGCGAGCGCACCTTCGAGGCGGCCGAGTACATGATCACCGACCTCGAGCCGTCCTGTGCCGCCTGCCTGCGTCGGCGGGAGGATCCCGCGCGACTGTCGAACGCCATGTTCGGCCAGGACCTCGGCGCCAAGCTTCTCGAGCTTTCCCTGACCAAGGCACGCAAGCGGCCCGAGGACCAGCAGGCCGACGACCGCGCCGCGAAAGCCGACCCGCCCCGCCTCCGGATCGTCCCGGCCGAACCGCGAGCCGAGCGTCCGACCACCCCGCCGGGCGCGGCGCCACCGCCCGCCGCCCCGCGCAAGGACCCGGCCGTTCCCGGCCTGCCCCGGCCGGCCGGCCTCGACCTCAGCCGCTTCGAGCGGCTCGGCCGCGACCAGTACCGGAGTCCCGGCGGCGTGGTGATCCGGGCGGTGCTGCGCGAAGGCGGCACCTGGGACGTCGCCGAGGTCGAATACGACGGCGCGGTGAGACTCGAGCAGCTCGGCGACGGCCGGGTCCGGCTCAAGGTCGGCGACCTCCGCTTCGAGTACAGCGGCGACTTCGAACGCCGCCTGAGACTGAACCCACTCTGAGGGTCTCTCCCCCACTCGGTGGGGGAGTCCGGCCGCAGGCCGGGAGGGGGTAAGCCAACCTTCGTTCACGCGATAGGCCACTGATTTACCCCCTCCCCGGCTTCGCCGGTACTCCCCCGCCAAGCGGGGGAGAGTCTGCTTCTAGGGAGTAAGGAGAATCTTGGTGGCCTCGCGGCGGTCGAACATCTCGTAGGCCCGGACTCCCTCCTCCAGCTTCATCCGGTGGCTGACGATCTGGGCCGGGTCGAGCCGGCCGGCTGCGATGAGGTCGAGCAGCAGCCGCATGTAGGCGGGAACGTTGCAGACGCCGCCCGTGAAGGTGAGGTCATCCCACCAGACCTTCATGAAGGGGAAGTCGCCGATCATCGTGTCGGGAACGCCGACGACGGAGACCGTCCCGCCCCGGCGCACCGAGTGGATGGCCGTCTCGATGGTCGCCGCCAGGCCGACCGCCTCGATCGCGCGGTCGGCGCCGTGGCCGCCGGTCGCGGCCTTGACCGCGTCGGAGGAGCTCCCGGCGCTGCCGTCGATCGGGATCGCGCCCAGCCGCTCGGCCATCTCCAGCCGGCTCTTGACCATGTCCACCGCGAAGACACGGGCGGCGCCCAGCAGGCGGGCGGCCATGACGGCCATCAGCCCGACCGGCCCGCAGCCGATCACCGCGACCGAGTCACCTGCCTCCACCCCGGAGCGCTCGGCGCCGAAGTAGCCGGTGGCGAGGATGTCGCCGACGAAAAGGGCCTGCTCGTCGCTCACCGCGTCGGGGATGGGTTCGAGGGTGTGGTCGGCGTTGGGCGCCACGCAGTACTCGGCCTGGCCACCGCCTAGGTCGCCGAAGTGCTTGCCATAGCCGAACACCGTCTTGCTTTCGCACTGGGCGAACCAACCCCGCCGGCAGTAGAAGCAGGTGCCGCAGTAGGTGAAGAAGCAGGCCACGACCCGGTCCCTCGGCTTGACCCGGCTCACGTGGGGCCCGACCTCCTCGACGACGCCCACGAACTCGTGGCCGAGCACCGCACCGGCCTGGATCGGGATCCGCTCGTGGTAGAGGTGGAGGTCGGAGCCGCAGATGGCGCCCGTCGTGACCCGGACGAGCGCATCGTCCGGACCGCCCAGGGAGGGCTTGGGGATGTCGTCGAGCCGGACTGTCTGGGGACCCTGGAAAGTGAGCGCTTTCACGCCTGGGATTCTAACTCGCGGAGGTGCCGTGATCCTCTTTACTGAGCCACATTCAGGATGTTATTGTGATAGAGTCGTTATACATTAATTGCCCTCTTCCGTAATGGAAGAGGTCGGAGGTTCCCAAAGCAATGACAGCAGAGCTCCTCTGGGCAGTCGTGGTCGTCGTGGCGATCCTCCTGCTCCTCGCCATCGTCGTTCGCGCCGTCACCAACCGGCGCGGCCGTCCCTCCTTCCGGACGCACTCGCTCCCGGCCAGTTACGTCGGCGCCTATGAGGCCCGGATGACCGAGCTCCAGGCGATGTTCGTGAACCACCCGCGGGAGGCGGTCGCGGGGGCGAAGCAGCTGGTCGACGACATGACGATGCGGATGGGCTACCCGACCCGGCTCACCGATCGCGAGCGGATGGCCGACATGGCGTCCGTCGACCGGAAGCACGGCGAGCGCTATCGGACCGGCGTGGCGCTGAAGACTGACTCGACGACCGAGGAGATGCGGCGGGCGCTCCAGGCCCAGCTCGACCTGGCCCGCTCCCTGCTCAGCAAGGCCGCCCCCGATCGGACGATGGAGGCCGAATCCCGGCGCGAGATCGCCGGCTAGCGGCCAACCGACCACACCGACTCCATTCGAGGCCGGGCCCCAAGGCCCGGCCTCTAATCTTCTCGCGATCCCCTTGCGCCTCAAGAACAGCGTCGTCCTGATCACCGGCGCCTCCAGTGGGATCGGCGAGGCCACCGCGCTCGCCTTCGCCAGGAAGGGTGCGCGGCTCGCCCTCTGCGGGCGCCGGCTCGAACGCCTCCAGGCGGTCGCCAAGCGCTGCCGTGAAGCCGGTTCCCCCAAGGTCACGACGAAGCGCGTCGACGTCAGCGTGCGGAGCCAGGCGCGGGGGTTCGTCGCAGCGGCCCTACGCGACTTCGACCGCGTCGACATCCTGGTCAACAATGCCGGCCTCGGCTGGGCGGGACCGCTGGTCGAGATGCCGGAGGAGAAGGCACGCGCCCTGCTCGACACCAACCTCCTGGGCGTCGTCTGGACCACCCAGGCAGTGCTCCATGCGATGCTTCCCGCCCGATCCGGCGTGATCATCAACGTGTCCTCCATCGCGGGCGTCCGCGCGGCCCCCTACTCGGCTCTCTACTCGGCGACCAAGCACGCCGTCACCGGGCTCTCGCACGCGCTCCGGGGCGAGCTGAGCGGCACCGGGATCAAGGTCTGCACCGTCTACCCGGCGGTGACGGCGACCGAGTTCTTCAGCGTCAGCGGCGGCCGCGAGGTCGGCCCCGTCTACCCAGCCTCCTGGGTGGCCAACCTGATCGTCCGCACCGCGCGCTTCCCGCGCCGGGATGCCATGGTCTTCCCCTTCCGGGTCGCCCACCTCGCGGAGCCCTTCCTGGGCGGCCTTATCGACCATGTCGCCGGCGAAGTGCGGCGCCAGGCGGACCCGGGCGCTTCCCGGTGACGCCGGTCGTCATCCTCCTGGTGCTCGCCGCGGCAGGCCTGCACGCGGGCTGGAACGTGCTCCTGAAGACGTCCGGCGACCCACTGCCGACCGCCACCCGGTCGCTCGCAGCGTCCGCCCTGCTGGTGACGCCGGTCTGCCTCGTCGCCTGGTGCGCGACCGGGCATCCTGGCCTGCCGGCGCTGGGCTGGCTGGTCCTCGGCCTGTCCGCTTGCGCGGAGGGCGTCTACTTCGTCTCCCTGAGCCGTGCCTACCAGGCTGGCGACCTGTCGGTTGTATACCCGGTGGCCCGCGGGACAGGCCCGCTGGTGGCGGTGGCAGGGGGCCTGCTGGTCCTCCACGAGCACCTGACCGCGCTCGAGCTGACCGGGGTTCTCACCGTTCTTGTCGGGATCTGGGCCGTTCGTAGACCGCGCATGAATGCGGCGGTGGTGCCGGCCCTGGTCACCGGCGTCTTCATCGGCCTCTACACGACCCTCGACCGTGTAGGCATCAACCTCGGCTCGCCCTGGCTCTACGCCGGCCTGCTCTGGGGCCTGATGGCGCTCGTCCTGGCCGTTTGGACCCAGGGCCGCCCGCTCGGCTGGACGGCGGGTGAGAACTGGAGAACGTCGGTCGCGATCGGAGTGATGATGTCGCTCGCCTACGGGCTCTTCCTGGTGGCGCTGACGCTGGCGCCGGTCGCCATCGCGGCTCCTCTGCGGGAGTCGGCGATCGTGCTGGTCACGGCCTGGGGCGTGTGGCACCTGAAGGAGCGGGAGGGACTGCCGCTCCGCCTCGGCGGCGCGGTCGCGATCGTGGTCGGCATTCTCCTGATCGCCATTTAGCGGAACTGAAGGGGCGTCCGCGGGGCGTAGGCGGCGCGCAGCCTGCACGAGCACGGCCGACGGGCGGGAGACGTTTCGCCCTAAAACAGAGGGGGCGCCGCCCCCCTCTCAAGGGGCGACGCCTCTCTGCGATATCCGGAAGCCTTATTTCTAGTGAGCGGTGACCGAGGTGCTCGGCTTGGGCGCTCCGAGCATGCCGCGGATGGTGCCGACCGCCCAGTCGACCAGCACGCCGGCGAGGGACGCGATGAGCGCGCCGACCAGGTGCAGGTGCCCGACCTGGGGTCCGATCTGCAGGTACGCCTCGGCGAAGACGATCGCGAGGAACGGGTAGGCGGCGGTCCGGAAGATGGCGTCGTTGGTCCGGCCGAGGATCAGGCCATACCAGAACAGGCCAAGCGCGTAGGCGACGCCGCCCATGAGTAGAACGGTTCCAAGATCCATTGTCGATTCGACCTCCTGTGACAGGGCCCTTCGTTTGGGATTTTGTCGGGTGGCCGCTGTCGTGAAGACCTAAGCCGATCGTTCACGGCTGGTTACGCGGCGGTAGAATCCGCGCGCCGAATTGCGCTCGAAGAGCCCGCTCTACTACCTGACCCACTGGTACACCTTCCGGACGGTTGTGGGCGTCCTGGTCGGCATCGTGATCGCCTTCTCATCTTCGGCACCTATGTCGCCCAGGTCTTTCCAATCCACCCCGAAGACAGGCTCTTCGCCACCAATGACAATCCCGATCCCAATGTCGTGATCGTCGGCATCGACGACGAGAGCATCCAGAAGGTGGGCCATTTCCCCTTCACGCGCGACCGCTTCGCCACCGTGCTCGACAACCTCCACCAGGCCGGCGCCGCCGTGACCGTTTTCGACATCGGCTTCAGCGAAGCGACGACCGGCAACGGCGACGACCTCTTCGCCACCGCGATCGGCCGCGACGGACCGGTGGTCCTCGCCTACGGCCAGAACTCGCTTCAAAACGGCAGCCCCTACTACGTCTACAGCAACATCGGCGACTCCAACCGCCCCCTCGACAAGTTCGTCTGCGGGAACCCGAAAGCGCTGCCTGGGTGCAAGTCGGTGGCGGAGATGGGATCGACCGCGGTCCTCCTCGACACCGACAACGTCGTCCGCCGGCTGCCGATGTTCGTGCAAGCGCCCTGCGTCGCGAACGGCGGGGGAAAGTGCGCCTCGGGGGCCCTGAACCCGATCAGCTTCCTGGCTTACCGCCAGTTCCTGCTCCAGTCGCAGGCCTCGACGGTGCCGCTCGAGTCGACCCCGCAGGGAGCCACCTTCGGACAGGCCTGGCCGAAGCCGCTTCCCCTGGGTGACTTCGGCACGGCGACCATCGGCTGGTCGGGCGGGCCCGGTTACATGAAGGCCCACGGCCAATACGTCAGCTTCAGCGACGTCTACAACAACAACTTCGAGCGCACCAAGGTCAACAACCGGATCGTGCTGATCGGCATCTACAAGGCGACCGCGATCCATGACGAGCAGCTCGTCGCGCCGACGGGACCCGACGGCGGCAACACGATGTTCGGGGTCGAGATCCACGCCAACCTGATCCAGATGCTCAACTCGCCGGGGCAGATCAAGTTCGTCCAGCCCGAGCCGCCCATCGCGGTGCTGCTCTCGATCCTGTTTGCCGGCGTCCTCCTCGGCATCTTCCTGCCCCGCCTTTCGGCCCTCTACGGCCTCGTCACGACGGTGGGCGTCGCGGTCCTCTATACGGTCGCCTGGATCCCGCTCAGCACCATCCTCCAGGTCGTCCCCGACTTCTTCCATGTCTGGCTCGCGATCGGCTTCACCTACGCCGCGCTGATGGCTTATCGCTTCCTGTTCGAGGAGCGGGAGAAGCGGAAGGTGACCAACCTCTTCGGCCAGTACCTGAAGCCGGAGCTCGTCCAGACCATGGCGCGGGCCCGCTCGGTGGAGGACATCATGGTCGGCGGCGAACGCAAGGACCTCTCCCTGCTCTTCGTCGACATCCGCGGCTTCACGCACATGTCAGAGGGGATGGAGCCGCAGGACGTGCTCCGCGTCATCGACCTCTACCTGGAGGAGCTGACGAAGATCGTCTTCCGCTGGGACGGTACCCTCGACAAGTATGTCGGCGACGAGATCATGGCCTTCTGGAACGCGCCCCACGCGCAGGACGGCCATGCCCTGCTGGCCGTCCGCTGCGCCTGGGAGATGATCGCCCGGATGCCCGAGATCCAGGCCAGGCTGGTCGCCGACGGCCTGCCCCAGATCCAGTACGGGATCGGCGTCAACACCGGCCCGGCGACGGTCGGGATCATGGGGTCGAAAGCACGTCACGCCTATACCGCCCTTGGCGACACCGTCAATACCGCGGCGCGCTTCTGCGGCCACGCCGGGCCGACCCAGATCCTGATCGGGCAGGCGACCTTCGAGCAGTGCCGCGACTACATCGCGGTCGACATGGTGCCGGTCGTCCAGCTGAAGGGCAAGAGCGCCGAGAAGTTCACCATCTACCGCGTCACCGCCATCCGGGAGGCGCCGGGCCAGCCCTGGGCGACCGCACCCGGCCTGGAGACCTATTCGGAGGTCGGCGTCTACCACCAACAGACGATGATCGGCGCCGGGGCCACAGTCTCGGTCGAGACCGGCCGGCCGACCGTCGAGCACCTGCTCGACACCGCCGAGTTCGAGCTGCCCCAGGAGCCGGCCGCGCCCCTCCCTTAAAGCGCGCCGATCGCCGCCAGGTAGCGGGTGGCCGAGCGGCTGACGACCTCGCCGGCACCCGCCGCAATGACCTTCTCCCAGCCCGGGTTGCCGTAGACCCGGTCGAAGCGGAGCCCGCCGACGCTCTCCACGATCGCGTGGACCGCGGCGGCGCCGAGCGGGACCAGGTTCGGGTAGCTACGCATGAAGCTGACCCAGCGGCGGTCGCTGGCCACCATGATCGTGTCGCCCGTGAAGAGGACGCCGCGGCCTTCGGCGCCGGCCGGCCAGTGGAGCACGCTGGAGCCCTCGAAGTGGCCGCCACAGCGGACGGCGGTCAGGCCGGGGACGAGCTCCGCCGAGCGGTCCCAGAAGTGGATCCGGGGGTCGGCGCGCTGCACCCACTCGCGGTCGGCCGCAGGAAGCAGGATCGGCGCGCCGCCGAAGGCCTCCGACCAGTCGACCATCGCGCCGTAGAAGTGGGGATGGGAGGCGGAGATGGCAGCGAGGCCGCCGCGTGCACCGACCTCGGCAACGATCTCCTCGCCGACGAAGCTTGGGCAGTCCCAGAGTACGTTGCCGGCGCCGGTCTCGACCAGGTAGCCGACCCGGCCGATGCCCAGTTGAGGCAGGCAGCGGAGACCGGTGAGGCCGGCATCGAGCTCTCGGATGTCGTAGCCCTGGTCCTCGGCCGCGATCGCCTCGCGGTGCGTCCAGGACTGGCCTTCGGGCGGGACGTACTGGCGCTCATCGCTGCAAACTGGGCAGGCCTGGGGCGGCGCGGGCGAGGGACCGTACTGGACGCCGCACGTGCGGCAGATCCAGGCCGGCGCCTCAGCCGGGGGCAAAGACGTAGAGACCCGAGAGGTTGGCCGCCGCGGGAGTCGTGTCCTGGTTGGAGTCGAAGAAGAGGACGGCGCCCGGGCTGCCGGCGTCGACCTGGACCGAGCTGACCAGGCTTCCATTGACCCACGACTGGACCTGGCTGCCGCGGACGGAAAGCACCAGCCGGTTGACCTGGTTGACCTGGACCTGGGCGGTGTCGGCGAACTTTTGCACCGGCGCGGCGCCGGCCGCCCGCTGGACGACCCAGACCCTACCCTTGGGACTCACGTAGACCTCGACGCAGTCGGCCGCGCCGCAGCGGGCGCCGATGCCGATGTTGGCGTCGCCGGTCGTGGTCGGCGTGAAATCAGCGATCACCACCAGGTCGCCGGCCAACGGCCCGCTCAGGACGCCGACTCCAACACCCCGGGAGCTGGCGGTCAGGGTCGCGAAGCCGCCGCCGACGGGGACCGTGGCCTTGCCCTTGGGCGCTCCGTTGGCGTCGATCCCTACCCCGCTGAGGTCGGCGGGGAGCGCCGACTGGCCGGCGAAGGAATCGGCCTGGAGCTGGGGCGGCGGGTGCGAGACCCGCCTTAAGGAAGTCGCAGGGCCCCTGCGTCGGCGTGTTCGTCGTGCTCGTCGGGGGCGGCCCGCCGCCTCCCGGCCGCTGGCTGAGGGCGATGATCGCGATCACCAGGCCGACCACCAGGACTGCCCCGGCGGCTGCGCCGATGATGGCCCAATTGGGCACGCCGCCATTCTTCGCGGTGCGCTCGTGAGAGGGCGGTTTGGGGGCGTAGACAGGTGTGGCGGCCACCGGCTGAGCCGGAACCGGGGTGCGCGCCGGCGCACCGGCCGGAACCGCAGGCCGCAGCGTTGGGAGGGCCATCGTAGCGTCGATCGGGGGCGCGACCTGGGGGACCATCGAGGCAAGGTCGGCGCCCGGCTCCAGGGAGTGGATCCAGTTCGGCCCGCAGAGGCGGTTCGCGATGGCGGTGAGCTCGCGATCGAACTCGGCGCCGGTCTGGTAACGGTCCTCGGGCCGCTTCGAAAGCGACTTCAGGATGATCGTTTCCAGCGCCGGGTCGAGGCCCGGGCGGATCACGGTGGGCGGCGGCGGGGGCGCCTGGACGTGCTTGGCGAAGAGAGTGAAAGGGCCGTCGGCCGCCGTTGCCACAAAGGGCGGCCGGCCGCAGAACACCTCGTAGCAGACGATCCCGGCGCTGTAGAGGTCGGAGCGGCCGTCAACCTTGCTCGTGGTGACCTGCTCGGGCGACATGTACTGCGGGGTGCCGACGGTGGTTCCGGTCTTGGTGGCGTTGCTGGTCGGCGTGTCGTCGGTCAGGCGCGCGATCCCGAAGTCGGCGACCTTGACCTCGCCCCGGCTCGACAGCATCACGTTCTCGGGCTTGACGTCACGGTGAACGATCGCGTGCTGGTGGGCGTGCTCGAGCGCCTGGAGAAGGCCGTGCATCACGGCGAAGGCCTGCGGGATGGCGAGTGGCCTGCCCTTGAGGAGGTCCCGCAGCGAGCCCCCCTCGATGTACTCGAGCGCGATGTAATGGCCGAGGCCGGCCTCGATGATGCCGCGCACACCGACGATGTTGGGGTGGGTGAGGCGGGACATGACGGCCCCTTCCTGGAGGAAGCGCTGGACCGCTACCGGGTCGGCGGCCGCCGTGATCAGCAGCTCCTTCATGGCGATCTTCTCGTGGGTCAGGTCGTGCTCGGCGAGGTAGACGGCGCCCATCCCGCCCCGGCCGAGCTCGCGC